>Ga0210044_10005765_pt1 | contig 16613 bp, 12 predicted proteins | sample CryGey13umfilter_2_FD_183959 | JGI IMG/M metagenome (GOLD analysis project Ga0210044, IMG submission 183959) | Groundwater microbial communities from aquifer in Utah, USA - Crystal Geyser 4/9/14 3 um filter (SPAdes) (version 2) | ecosystem: Environmental > Aquatic > Deep subsurface >...
GAGGCGCGGCGGTTGTTCAATGAGGCACTGAATGATCCGGGTGTCGGACGGGCGGCGCCGGCGATTCGACGACGGATGGCGGAGATCAATGAGACGCTGATCTTCTCGCCTTACATTGATGACAATGATCCGTTTACGGAGCGGCACGTCATTCGATCGACGGATCGGCTCGTCAATCTGGCCCGCGCGGCGCACGTTGATTGGCGATTTCTCGCTCGCATCAACAACATCTCGGACCCGAGGAAAATTCGCGAAGGGCAGACCATCAAGATCGTGAACGGCCCGTTTCATACGGTTATTGACAAATCGGATTTCCGAATAGATGTTTACATCGGCAACACGGACCGCGAGGGGCGGCGAATGTACGTTCGATCGTTCTCGGTCGGGCTGGGCGAATTCAATTCCACGCCGGTTGGATCATGGATCGTGAAGAAGAACAGCAAAGCGACCAATCCGGCATGGACGAACCCGCGAACGGGCGAGCAATTTGCGCGCGATGATCCGAAAAACCCGATCGGCGAATTCTGGATCGGGCTCAGCGGAATCGACGCTGATACGCAGTCAATGCGCGGCTACGGCATTCACGGAACGATTGATCCGCAATCGATCGGTCGGCAGGCGTCGATGGGTTGCATCCGAATGCTGGATGACGACATCGCACTGGTTTACGAGATGCTCGTCCCCGAACAAAGTACGGTAAACATCAAGCCGTAATCTCTAACGTATCCATCCGATTTCTATTTTCGTAACCTCAATCGAGGCCGACCCGCGGCGCGGTTCGGGCGCGACCCCACTCCTGCGATATGCGCCGTGGCTGCATTCGATATGCCACGGCGCTTCTAATAGGTTGAGATTACTAATAACAAATCATCAGAAGAATTTTATTCAATCCTTCCTTGCAAAAATGGAAAATCTTGTTATGTTGAATGAATGAACGAATGTTGCGGGGAACCCGTTTGCCGAAAGCCACCGAATGCAAGGTTCGATTGTTCGGCCCGCGACTGAATATGCAAGTGCAACTACCTATTCAGTAACAACTCGGTTTGGCTTCCGCGCGCCTGATCTGAATCAACGAATTCGGGAGGGACACAACGACGGACGGCCGAGAATGCCAATGTGAAAATTACCAAAGTTGCAGGAGTCAACCATGAAAGCGATCCAGTCATTGAGCGAAACGCCGACCGGAATCTACTCGACTAATCGAAAGCGACTTGCTGCCGGTTTCACGCTCATTGAACTATTGGTCGTGATTTCGATCATCGCTCTTTTGATCGGATTGTTGCTTCCAGCGCTGAGTCGCGCTCGCGCCAGCAGCCGAGCCGCCGTCTGCGGTAGCAACGTTCGGCAGATCGGTATCGGCATGGAAGGTTACGCCAACGATTTCAATGACATGTATCCGAGAGCGCTTCCTCTGACCGACGAATCGGCGCACGATGATCCGTTGCAATGGGAAATTCCCTGGCCGTCCGACATTTGCCCGCGAATCTGGCAATCGTGCTTCCCGTGCATGGTCGTTCCTTATCTCGGAGTGACGGTTCGTGATCCGTTCAATTACATTGAACTTTCCGATCAGTTTAATGAAGAATCCATTCCCGTATTCGAATGCCCCGGAAACAAGATACCGAAGGAAGTATCCGAGGAACGAAAATGCGGATTTCAACTCGACTACGGGATCGCGAACCGGGCGAGTCAGAATCGTCGTAATGAAGTTCATTTGAACGATCATTTTATTGCGTCGGACATGACGTGGGGGCTTGCGTATGTACCCGGTTCGCACGGTCCGAATGATGAAGTAGATCTAAAAGGATGGTGGACGGCCTTCGTGCATCCGGGAGGGACCGCCAACGTCTTTCGACCGGATATGTCGGTTCAGAGAATGGGTAAGCCGGCGTTCATTGCTAAATACACGGCGGAGCCGCCCGACGACGATCCGCTTTGATGGATGAATGCTCGTGAGTTCATTCGCAGACGCTGATATAAAGTTGTATTTTGAAGCGAATCATTTCGGATCGTCACGCGGTTCGCTTCTTCGAATTTCGATTTGAAACCATTTCTGACGTGAGGATTCCTCTTACGCCGCTCATTGATTCGGATCCGTTGTTTGAAAGAGAATTGGAGACTGCATGATGAAACGTAAATTACCGACCGCATCTGTTCTGGGCGTCGCCACTGCCGCCGTTTGTTTCGCCACGACCGCTGATGCGCTCCCGACCCCGGTGACGCACCAGACCGTTCTCGTCGAAGAGTTCACCGCCACCTGGTGCTACTACTGCCAGTTTGCGTATGACCTTCTCGAACGTGAGAAGGTTAAATGGGGTGACGCCATCTCCATTCTCTCTTACAACATATCTGACTCGCTTTCGACCAGTTACACGGAGCGACGGGGATCGGAGTGGGGCGTTACCGCGATACCTACTTTTGTGTTCCACAGCAAATACAAGGTTCTCGGCACGCCGAGTGACAACAGTTTCGATAACTACATCGGTCTGTGTCAGGACATTTCTCAGCATCTTGAAATGCTCGCTAATTATTCGGTCGATACGAACCAGCGGAAGATCAAGATCAACCTCAAGGTTCGCTCCGGTGTTTCGTTCAAACCTGGCGATCAGATTCGATTTGTCGTTTGGGAACAACAATACAACTACAACTGGTATCGTTCGAATTTCAAATACCACGTCGTAGGCGGTGTCGATGTCGATCCGACGAACATTCCACTTTTGAAGCCGGTCAAAGGTTCACTCACCATTGATGCGAACCAACTCGGGAAGATTCAGGAATGGGACGACCTCGGCGTGACGGTCTTCGCATATCGCCCGAGTACGAAAGAAGTCTTTGCCAGTTGGGATGTAGGCGAAGTATCTCTGGGTGACCTCAACGGCGACCTCAATATCGATAAGAAAGACGGAGCGCTTTACAAGAACCAGATCGGAAAGACCGTCAACGATCCTGATTTCAACCCGGCGGCCGACTGGGACGGCGATGGAGACTGCGATTCGGATGATACGGCGCTCTTCCGGAACTATATCAAGAATGGCGGGCTTCGCTGATCGCAAAAAAAAGAAGGGCGTAAAACTCGCTAATTCAGCGTATCGAGAATGGTCGACTGAGGTCGGCCATTTTTTTGCCGGCGGGGCTTGGATTTTTTAGGAAATCGAACGGTGTCGCCCTTGGCACACTGACAAACTATGATGGCGTTCGAATCAGGATGGAGACCGCATTGCTGGTGTTAGATTCGCGCTAAATCAGGATGAATTCAGGGTTAGATCAGGATGTTCCTCATCGAACAAACCATTATCCAAGGGAGTCGGCTCCGAAGATATCGCTCACCAGAGCCGATCCGCCCCGAGTTGACCGGCGGATTTACGGGTGTCTCTCATTTCGAGAAGAATACCCGCAACAAATCGAATGTTAGAATCACGCAAGATCGCCGATAGTCAAGAAGAATGAGGTTTGACTTCGAAGTGATGCGCGTCTTTCAATGGAGAATAATGACCCCGTAACAACGAAGGAAAGCGATGCTTCGAATTGTCAATACACGCTCGTTTCGTTGTCTGTTCTGCTCATGGAAGATAAGAAAGGGAAACCAACCATGAAAGTGACGAATACGATGAAGACTATTGGTGTGGTGGGTGCGGCGCTTTCAGCGTGCGTATCTTCCGCAGGGACGAACACGCCCACCCAGAGCGTCGATGCGCGAATCGCCGCTCTCGAACAGCAGGTGGCGCAACTCAAGGCAGACAATAGTGCAAACTGGTTGAACGACGAGCGTGCAGAGGAGATTCGCGCCCTCGTCAGCGAAGTCATGGGTGATGCGTCAAAGCGGACGAGTCTACTGGCGGGTGGCGGAACGGCCGGCTGGGACAAACACTTCTATCTCGCCAGCGATGATGGAAGTTTCAAACTGAATATCAAGGGTGTCGTTCAAACTCGCGCGGTATGGAATACCCGAGACAACAGCGGCGACGACGACAGCATCTTTGGTTTTGAAATGCGGCGAGCCAAAATCTATTTCGCCGGCAACCTGTTCGGCTCCGATTTTACCTATCAGATCAACGGTGCTTTCAGTCGAAAAGGCGGAGCGTTCGAACTTGAAGATGCATGGGGCGCCTACCAGATCAACGATATGACCAAAGTCAAATGGGGACAGTTCAAAGCCCCCTTCCTTCGCGAAGAACTCACCAGTTCCAGCGCGCAAGTCGCCGTTGACCGCTCATATGTGAATGAATTGACGACCGGCAATCGAATACAGGGTGTTCAGGTTGATTGGCACGAAGATCAATTCAGAGTCTTGGCTTCATGGAACAGCGGTTGGGGATTCGATTTTACCGGCACGAACTCGGGTGGTGAGAATACCGGTTTCAGCGGGGACGGGACGGATGTTGCGTTCACCGCCCGTGGTGAGTTTCTTGCCGCCGGCGATAACTGGAAACAATTCGAGGATTTCCAATCATGGGCGGACGATGAATTCGGAATGCTCATCGGCGGAGCGATCCATTATCAGAAGGGCGAAACGGGAACGGTCAGCCCCGAAACCGACGTCCTTGCATGGACCGTTGACGCATCGGCGGAATTCGGCGGCGCACACGTCGAAGCATGGGTCGTTGGTGAAAGCAGTGATTCGAGTAGTACCAGCGTCGCTGATTACGACCAGATCGGATTCGTCGTTACGGGCGGCGTGTTTCTCATCCCCGATGAACTCGAACTTTTCGGCCGATGGGAGTACTACGACTTCGACGGCGCTCTTGCAGCCGGCTTCGATGATCAGATTAATCTGTTCACCGTGGGCACCAATTACTTCTGGGAAGGCCACAACAAGAAGTGGACCACGGACATTGTCTTCGCTGGCGATTCCATTCCGGACGGATCATCAGGAATCGGGATTGAGAAAGATGCAGTCGGTCAGGACGGGCAGATTATCGTCCGAAGCCAATTGCAGTTCAAGTTCTGATTGAATTGCCTCACCGATTGCCGACCCGTCGGTCTGGTCGCCCTGCGATCGCTGAAAGGTAGCGGCAACTGACGAGGAGTCTGATCCTCACACAACGGTCGAACCCGAAACGGTTCGGCCGTTTTTTTCGTATGTGTGTCATGTGGGATGGAAGGACGGCGGGGAGGAGGGGCGATTCTGCGACGATTACGCTTTTCTTTCGCGCTGCGCGAAAAAAACCGATTCAGCAACAGCTGAACAGGGGAATCGAATTATGCAAGCGTGTGTAATTTCTTGAGACGAGGTGTTTGCAGATCCGAGGCGGGACGATGGTATATTCGGTTCAAACTGCAACTGGCAATCGGCGGGCGCTCTTCCGTGGCTGGGTCTTGGGCTGTTTTTTCGGCTGCTTTGCCGCCGCTGCAGCCGAGTCTTCCCCCTCATCTTCCTGTTCCTCGGTTTGGCGCGTCAGGAAGTTCGTCTCAAGTTCGCCACGGATCTTCTCGAGTGCTTTATTCTGAATCTGACGCACGCGTTCTTTCGTCACGCCGATGATCTGTCCAACCTGCTCCAGCGTGAGTGGGGTATGGTTTTCGACGTCAAGCCCGAAGCGATGATGGATCACCGTCTGTTCGATCGACGTCAGTTCCGCACGGTTCTCCTTGACGATTGTCCGGACTTCCTCCGCACATTCCGTCTCGTGTAAATCACGCTTGCGTTCCATGTAGTCCGAGCGTTCGAGTTTCGGGTCGAAGTCCGCCGGGAACCGTTGGCGATACTTGCTCAACTTCATTCCCTGCCGGCTGAAGGCTTTCAGGATGGCGCGACACGCATAGGTCGAGAATTTGAATCCTCGGCCGCAGTCGAATTTATCGACCGCTCGAAGAAGGGCCATGTTTCCTTCGGATACCAGGTCCGCAAAATCGACCTCACTCATTCGAGTGCGTTTGGCCATCGCGAGTACAAGGGCCAAGTTCGTGTTGGCGATCTGTTCGCGCATCTTTTCGGCGACACGGTTCCAGTACAGAAGATCGTTGGCTTGGTCGTCCGTCGGCCTGGAGCCCTTCAATTCTTGCTGAATGACCCAGACGCGGTATCGCGAATAGTTGAATTGCAGGAACAGGACTTTTTCCTCAGCGGCCGTCAGGAGCACCTGCGTCGACTGCTTCGGGGCCTTGCTCGTGGCAGTGAGGGAGTCCATCACCGGATGGTACCAACTGGTGTCCGGCTTTTGGATTTCCGGTGCCTCGAAATAAATGCGTTCTTCAGCGCCTTCTTCGTAGAATGCGGCATTCTGGATAAAATCCATTTCCTGACGCAGGATTCGCTTCAATTCCTGTTCATCTCGGTTGCTGAGCGATCGGCGCACCGATCGCCGGGCCTTGGCACGTGCCGAGGACGCGCCGGCGACCATCGTCGTCGACGAATTTAAAGATCGTCCGCGCCCTTCATCGGAGGCGGCTCGGCCCCCGTCGTTCAACGGGTGATTCGAAACGCCAATTCCCGTGCGGCGCTTCAACTGCTCGACGGGCGATGTTGCTGTCAATGTTCGGCTCATGTCAGGTCGTCCTCTAAACCCAATGGTGGTTTTTCCGAATTCCCATCTTCCCGAATTCCCAAAAACGGAATCCTACTCGAATCTACACGCTCTGCAACCCCATATACCGAAAAACTCGTGTTTCTGCACAGTTTTTCTCGGAATCAGGTCAATTTGACCCTTCCTTCTTCAAAAACGAGCACCTTCCGGCCGGTTTTCCCCATTCTTAACATCCAATATCCGGTCGTTATCAGACCCTTATTTTGGCGGTTTTCCACACATACCCGAGGCCGATTCACCCGTTTCTCCCCGTTGACGGAGAGATTTAGCCCCCTCCAACCCGATCGTCAACCAAAATCCTCCCGATAACATCGAATGGACTTCCCAATTTACTCATTTGCGGGTAATGACCGACTGTGGTTTCCCGTCCTATATTTCCATAGCGATCGAAATTCGGGTTTTTCGAACGAGGGGTTCCTCGGCCGCGGATCCAGCGAAAATCGGTCGCCGTGGGCTTTTCGCAGGTGAATCGTCCCCTGATCCGTAATCTTCCGAAATCCGGTAAGGATTTCACAGAACAGAACGAAGGAAAACACCGATGCCTTACCTTCCCGATCTGCCGTACAAGTTCAACGCACTCGAGCCCCATATTGATGCGAGAACGATGGAAATCCATCACGACAAGCACCATGCGGGCTATGTGGCCAAACTCATTGCCGCTACCGAAGGGCTCGATGTCCCCGATTGCCCGTTCCGCCTCATCGCCAACCTCGACGCCATCCCCGAAGAAAAACGCAGCGCGGTGCGTAATAACGGCGGAGGACATGCGAATCACTCCCTCTTCTGGGAAATCATGAGCCCGGACGGCGGGGGTGCACCCACCGGCCCGCTCGCGGATGCGATCAGTAATTCGTTCGGCTCTTTTGACGAATTCAAGACCAAATTCTCAAACGCCGCCGCGACCCGCTTCGGCTCCGGCTGGGCCTGGCTGGGCGTGAATGACAACAAGTCTCTCTGCGTCTGTTCGACACCGAATCAGGATAATCCCGTGATGGGCTCCAAGTACGTTGATTGCACTTGCCGCCCGATTCTCGGCCTCGATGTCTGGGAGCACGCCTATTACCTCAACTACCAGAATCGCCGACCCGACTACATTGCTGCATTCTTCAACGTCATCAATTGGAACAAGGTTGCGGAGAACTATGCTCAAGCCACGAGTTGAGCTGGCGCCGGAGGATTCCGGAAACGGCAACGGGATTTGAATGTAGAGAAAGCCGGGCGAACGTTGCCCGGTTTTTCGTTTCTCTGCGCAAGTTTCAGGAGCGAAGCGAATCGAGAGATTGGGAATCGGTCGGCGTCATGCATTGAACCTAAGATGATCGAAGGTCGGCGGAGTGTGTGCGTCCGATTGCGGTCCGGTATGACGCCCGGATGGTCGGCGAAAATTGATTCTGGAGAATTGGGTTATGGGTCGACTCACGACGGAACGGATTGCGGAACTTCTTCCCGAGATTCTTGAAATCGGGGATGCGAGTTTGCGCGATAAAGTGGTGGCCGTGTGGGACGAGGCGATCACCACCGGCTGCGGCGGGAAAGGATGGACGTTTGATGAGTTGCGCTCCGTGAAGTTCACGTTGCTTGCGGGTGATATTGATTTAACGTTTATCGATCATCTGCGAAGTTGTGCGCGTCAGTGCATGGCGATTGCGGGCGTATTGCACAAGGTGTTCGGCGAAGAGAAGATTCCGATCAATCGAGACTATTTGATTGCGGGGTCGCTGCTGGCGGATGCGGGGAAACCGCTGGAGTATGACAAGGATGCGAATGGAAACATCATCAAGGGGCATTACGGCGAAATGCTCCGACATCCGTTTTCGGGAGTGGCGATGGCGTACAAGCACGGGATTCCGGAAGAGGTGATGCACATCATTGCGACGCATTCGCATGAGGGGGACAAGGTGCAGCGGTCGATCGAATCGATTATCTTTCATCATGCGGACTTTGTCGATTTTGATATTGCGAAATATCTTGGAAAAGTGGCGAACCAGATCGAGTGAAAAGGACCGGTTACGGCAGGCGCATGGTGAAGAGCATCGTCTCCTCTGATACACCGAATCAATCCCGATCAGACGAATCCGACTCTAAGGGCGCGTCGGCGAAAATGGTCTTTTGCCGATTTCTGGGTAAGTTTCCGATTGTCAGGGATGCTCTTACCTCATTCGAATCGCTTTAAATTCATTGTTATTGTCTTGTTGATGATCTACACGTATTCGAGCGGAAGTTCGTCGTTCGTTACTTATCCTCAAGCGGGGGTCTTATCTATTCGTTGTTGTTGCTGATCATTATCCTACCGGATGTTGTTTCCCTTCCGAGAATCAGGCGTTGCGTACGAAGATTCGGTGCGCAAATAGAACGCGACATCGGTGACGGGATGAGCGGCCGAACACTTCACCGGTCGTCGGTCCGGGGTTGTTTGTTGATCGCCGAGATCGGCGGTGGACGGTTCTTGATTCGGTCATGCTGGTGCGTGGCGGACATCGCCGATTCGATCGCATTATTGTGCATGTTGTTGGCCCAAGCGGCCTACTTGAGTTTCGGTACCTTGATAAAGCACACCCGGATTTTGAATACATTTGGAAATGCTGGAATCATCCGAATCCGCGGCCGGAACTGATGATGGATTCAGCGACCACAAGTGGGGATGACGACTCTGCAAGCAGTCGGTCATCTGAAAAACCGGGTGAATTGCGTATTGGCGATTCCGGGTTGGAGGCCGTTAAGTAACCCGCTGCGATTGGCGGGAGTTTTTGTCAATCGCTTTTTCGTGGCGAGAGGAATCTTTGCCGCGAATACACGGAAGGATTGAAGCGAATTCAACATCAACGGTCCGGATTAATCTTCTCTCAGAACCGAAACAACGACAGGCAAGGTGTAACCGACATGGGCAATTTCTTCACGGACAACGAGGATGTTCTTTTTCTTTTTGATCACATGGATATCGCGCGGATTGCGGAGGGGATCGAAAACGGATTCGAGTTTGCGGATTCGTTCGATCAAGCGCCTCGCAACGCGCAGGAGGCGATCGAAAAGTACCGCGAGATTCTGACGAAGATCGGTGCCATGGCGGCAGACGAAATCGCCCCTACCGCCGCCGAGACGGACCGAATCGGTAACACGCTCAACGAAGACAGTACGGTTACCTATGCCCCCGGAATCGCGAGAGCGATCAAGCGTTTCGGCGAGGAGGGCATGATGGGATTCACCTTGCCGTATCGCTACGGCGGACTCAATTGTCCGAATCTCATTTACACGATGTCAAACGACCTCGTCAGTCGGGCGGACGCATCGCTCATGAATCTGTACGGGCTTCAGGGAATTGCCGAGACGGTGAATTCGTTTGCCAATGATGAAATCAAGGCGGAAGTTCTTCCGGGAATGGCGGCGGGTGAATTGACGGGCGCGATGGTGCTCACCGAGCCGACGGCGGGAAGCGATTTGCAGTCGGTAAAAGTCGAAGCGATTCAAAATGGCGGCGACGGTAGTTGGATGATTCGCGGGAAGAAGCGATTCATCACCAACGGATGCGGGCACATTCTTCTCGTGCTTGCGCGAAGTGAGCCGGACATTGCGGACGGCCGGGGCTTGAGTCTGTTTCTCGTGGAACAGGGGCCGAAGGTCCGAGTGAATCGGCTTGAAAATAAGATGGGGATTAACGGAAGTCCGACCTGCGAACTTTTCTTTGATGAGGCACCCGCGCGACTGATAGGCGAGCGCAAGCAGGGATTGATTACGTATGTGATGGCTCTCATGTACGGTGCGCGGGTGGGTGTGGCGGCGCAGGCGGTGGGGATTGCGGAAGCGGCGTATCGAGTGGCGCGCAAATATGCGGCTGAACGAAAGCAATTCGGAACCACGATTGACACGTTCCCGGCAGTGAAGGATCTGCTGGTTGAAGCAAGTATCGGCACGCGCGCTGCGCGGGCGCTTACCTACTTCACAAGTTACTGCGTGGACATCGAGCACGCGGCCGTGATGCGATACAACGCGGATTCCTACGACGCCTCGGAAGCGAAGAATGCAGACAAGGCGGTGTCGCGCTTGTATCGGCGATACAACAACATGCTCACGCCGATGGCGAAATACTTCTCGGCGGAGAATTCGATTCGCGTGTGCAATCTGAGCGTTTCAGTACTCGGTGGTTCAGGTTACATGAAGGAAAATCATCTGGAACGACATTTGCGCGATGCGCGGATTACCAATATCTACGAAGGCACGACGCAAATGCAAATCGTCGCGGCAGTAGGGGCGGTCACGTCGGGTATTGCCGTTCAGTTCATTGAGGAGATGACAAGCGGCGATTGGCCGGCGGATTTGAAGCCGCTGGTCGAGCAGATTCGCGAGCGTACGGCTGATCTTGATCGTGTGGCGAAGTATGTCAAAGAAGAGCAGACGGACGGCAACTATCGAAGACTTCATGCACGCCGGCTTGTTGATATGGCGATTGCGCTTATTGTCGGATCACTTTTCTGCGAACAGGCGCGCAAAGGCGATGAAACGAGAATGAAGATGGCACGCTACTGGTTGTCAACCCGTATGCACGAGTTCAACCAAAGTTTGGACCTGATTTTGTCCAACGAGCGCGGCGTCCTTGACGATTTCGATGAACTGGCAGCGCCGGTGGTCGAGGCGTCGGAATGGGTTCCGGTTTGTGTGTGAACGAACCCTCGTTTGCAACCCTATCCGCGCGACTCATTTTCAAAACGGCGAAGATTCACCCTGCCGGCGGATTCGCCGTTTGCAGGGTTTTTGATTCCTCAAGCACCAGAAGAACTTCGCGGCCGGTCATATCTGCGAGTTTTGATTTCCATTCATCGGCGAATGAAGGCGCTTCGGAATTCGGTTCGACATGACTGGCGACGATCAGCATTCCGCCGTTCACACCGGTTACGGCTGAGGACATGAACGGATCCATTGCGACGTTCAGTCCGACGTGATTGAGTGAAACGAGCGATCGGCGTCCTGCGCAGGAGAGTCCGAGAGCCGTTTCGATGGCCGCTTTTTCGTTGGCAGACCATGGGGCGATTGCCGTCGTCGAATCTGCTTCGCTTTCCTTCAGGCGACAAAACCCCAAGTGAATATCAGTCGCGGGATCTCCCGGGAAGGCAAAAGATGAATAAGCGCCGGCGTGGACGGCGGCGAGGGCGACGGCTTCATTTCCAGTGAGTATGAGGCGTTCCATACCACCTCCTATAGTTTCACTCCGAATATTAGACGCGATTTATCCTCTACCAGTCAGGAGAATTCCTGCATCATGCGACTCAATTCGGAAATCGAATCAGGTTTCATTTTGATTCAAAATTAACTCGAGGCCGGTGACAGGGAATAATCCTTCCGCCGGGGATTACGCCCGACGAGAGAAAGGAGAAGGGACCCGTCATGACAGTTCCGCTGACCCTCACGGAGAGAATCGCAACGCAGTATGCCGTGGGAATCGAATCCGGCCGACCCGCCCGCCAGGGAGAGATCATCACGATCCGCCCGAAACACGTCATGACCCACGATAACACGTCGGCGGTGATGAAGAAGTTCGAGACGATCGGCGCATCACGGATTCGCAATCCTCGCCAGCCGGTTTTTGCGATCGATCACGACATTCAGAACACATCGCCCGAAAATCTAAGCAAATATTCGAAGATTGAAAAGTTTGCCCGCAAGCAGGGCGTTGATTTCTACCCGGCAGGGACGGGGATTTCGCATCAGGTGATGGTTGAATACGGCTATGTCACGCCTGGTGCGATGGTGGTGGGGAGCGATTCGCACTCGAATCTGTACGGCGCGGTGAACGCGCTGGGTACGCCGGTCGTGCGGACGGATGCGGCGTGCATCTGGGCAACGGGTACGACGTGGTGGAAGGTGCCGAAGGTGGCGCGGGTTCGTTTGACCGGAGCGTTGCAACCCGGCGTCGTCGGCAAGGATGTGATCATTGCGCTCTGCGGTGTTTTCAATGAAGATGAAGTTCTCAATATGGCCGTTGAGTTTGTCGGCGAAGGAATCGCATCGCTTTCAATGGATCATCGCTTGAGTATCGCGAACATGACGACGGAGTGGGGGGCACTCGCGGGCATCTTTCCGTTTGACGAAACGCTTCGCGATTATCTGCTTTCCCGTGCGGACATATTTGCCGAGCGAGGCGACGATCCGCCGGCTTACGGGCGTGATGACATTGAAGCAATGTATGCGAGCCACCCGGTGGCCGATGATGATGCGTCGTATGCGATTGAACTTGAACTTGACCTCTCGACGGTTGTTCCGCATGTCTCGGGTCCGGACCATGTGAAGGTCATGCACGCGCTTCCGGAGATTGAAAAAGAGAAGGTGAAGGTTGACAAGGCATATTTGCTGAGTTGCGTTAATGCGCGCTTGGAAGATATTGATGAAGCAGCGCGCATCGTTGCGGGAAAAACGATTGCGGAGCATGTGAAATTTTACGTCGCGGCGGCAAGTTCCGAGGTAATGGAATGCGCCAAAGCCAACGGGTCGTGGCAGCGGTTGATCGATTGCGGGGCGACGATCCTTCCGCCGGGGTGCGGGACGTGCATCGGACTCGGTGAGGGAACGCTCGAAGACGGCGAAATCGGGATCAGCGCGACCAATCGCAACTTCAAGGGGCGCATGGGTTCGCGCAACGCCAAAGCGTATCTTGCGAGCCCTGCGGTGGTGGCGGCCTCCGCGCTCGCCGGCTACATCTGCGCGCCGACGAAATATGAGTCGAAGGAACCTGAATATTCGTTTACCATTAACGAAGAGGCGGAATGTCCGAGCGTTGAAACGGAAATTATCGACGGCTTCCCCGAAATCGTCGAAGGTCGTGCCCTCCTTCTTCCCGTTGACAACCTCAATACTGACGGCATCTACGCCGGCAAGATGACGTACCGCGACGACGTTTCCCCCGAGGCGATGGCGGAGGCGGCGATGGCGAATTACGATCCGCAGTTTCAGAAGATAGCGAAAACAAACGACGTTATCGTCTCCGGCCGAAATTTCGGGACGGGGTCATCCCGCGAACAGGCGGCGACGTGTCTGGCGCTGCGGGGAATCCAGTGCGTCATCGCGGAATCATTCAGCGAAACGTACCGACGCAATGCCTTCAACAACGGATTCATCGTCATAGAGTGTGAAGCATTGGCGCGTTATCTGCGGCGTGAGTACGAGGGCGAAACGACGGCAACGATCCCCGGACCCGTTATGAAAATTAATTATCGAACGTCAACAATTCAATGCGACGGGGGTTCATTTTCGTTCGCCCCACTCAGCCCGACGGCTCAGCAACTCATCGTCGCGGGTGGCGCGGAAAATGTTTCAAGAGCGCAACTGGCGTCGGACGGCCCGGGCGAAACATAAGATGTGAAAACCGAGCGCGCGAGTCTCAATTGACCACATTTATTCCAGGACGTTCGGGAGCGTATCGAGCAGTTTTTCGAAGATGACGACATTCGTGGCCGTATCCGGATCCGAGCGTATCCCGACGATTTCGTACCCCTCGGAAATGCCGAAGTGCAGCATCGGCCGGTGGGTGTTCCCGCATTCGAAACGGATGGATATGTACCCCTGATCTCGCGCCCAGTATTGCGCTCGGCGCATCAGCATGGAGGCGATTCCCATTCGGCAGGCGTCCTTGCGCACGCCTACCACCCAGGCATAATGGACGGAGGGCTTCAGTTCGAAGCCGATGTAGAATCCGACGGCATCGTTCTTGATGTTGGCGGCCAGCGAAAGAATGTTGGCGCGGCAATGCAGACGCCGCGCGATTGATTCCGGCGAGCGCTCCGGGTGATAAACCTGATTGTAAAGATGCGCAAGCAATTTCACATCCTTCGGATCAATCAGATCAATGACTACGTCCGCCATTACCACACCTCGCAGGGCCTTAATTCAAATCGATCGGCCTACCCGTTCATTCATACGTTATCGGCTTGCATTTGTTTCATCAAATGTGCGATCGTCTTCACCAGTATGTCCGCTTCGATGTTCACCTTCGAGCCGACTTTCACCAGACCGAGAGTCGTGATTTCGAGCGTCGTTGGGATAAGCGCCAGTTCGAACGAATCGGGAAGCACTTCCGCCAGCGTCATCGAAACCCCATCGGTCGCCACGGATCCCTTCGGTACCATGTATTTCATTAGATCAGCGGGCGGGCGAATACCCAAGCGCACTTCGTCAGCCCCTTCCTTTCGATCGATCACTTCACCGACGCCGTCCACGTGCCCCTGCACGATATGTCCACTCAGAAGCGTATCGGGGGTTACGCACGATTCGAGGTTTACCGGGTCGCCCGGCTGCAATTCGCCGAGTGTCGTGCAGCGGAGTGTCTGCGCGATGACGTCGAACGCAAGCATTCCGTCATGCGATGTCACGGTCAGGCAGGTACCGCTAACGCAGATGGACTCGCCGCGCTTCGGCTGATGTTCCCAGCCGGACGCATCGACGGCAAACCGGCGACCGAATTCAACGGCAACGGTGTCGTTGACCGTTCCGCGATGTTGGATGATTCCGGTAAACATGATGCCTCACCATAGCGCACGCGAATCTACGCGTCGCATCGTTGGATGACCTTTCGATACCTTGCCCGGACGGATCGCGCACATTCCGCAAGGGCCAATTCCTCATTCTCATTCATGGGAAACTCTTCGATCATCCGCAGAATCCCGCTTCTGCCAATCACCGCCGGTCTTGAAAAACTGCAAGGACCGTGGTCGTCGCAATCGGCGTCCGACCTGAAATGAGATTGCGGAACGCTCACCGCGAACACCCCTTTCTCGTTGTTGGCGATCGCCCGTACGATTCTTGCGCAAGTCAGCGCGTCAACCAACTGGGAAGTTCCGCCGTGCGCATCGCGCTTGAGTGTGGCAGCACGCATTTTCTCGAAGATCGTCACACGATCGCGCACGGTGAGCGTGCGTTTGCCGTTCGGGTAGTAGTGGTGCAGCGGAGTCTGCGCGACGGTGACGGATGACCAGCACGGAATTTCGATTTGGCCCCGCTCACCGATGACGAAGGCGCCGACGTCGTCCTTCGAGACATTCAGTCGATCAGCCAGAATGGATCGAAATTGATCGGTGGAGACGGCCGTTCCGATGCCGAAGATGCGCTTCGTGATCGAATCGTCATGCGTGGCCTCGGCTGCGGTCGTTTGCGCAACGGTCGTAAGAATATCGACTGGGTTATCGAGAATGAGCATGAGACCGTCGTACGACATTTCGTAGAGTGACCTGACGGCCTGCCGGACGAGCTTCGCCTTGAGAATTGCGGCGGCATCGCAATCGTGATGGGCCGAAACCGCGTCGGGCGACGGTCTGTCGCTGTGATGATCGCTCAAATCGGAAAGATCTTCCTCGCCGAGGGTGATGATCGTGAGGTCCGCCGATCTTGCCGCTGCGGTCCCCTTTGCGAATCGAATTGAGATTTCCGGGAACTCGGCGAGGGCGGCGAATTGTCGACTGGCGACCTCGCCTTCAAGATTCACACCATTCCCACCTGCCCGGGAAACACCAATAACCGTGATGCGAATCGCGCATGGGGCGCGCAGAAGAAGGGCGTCCAACACGTGAAGACCAGCGAAACCCTGAGTCAATACGGCAATATCGAACATGGGATTCCCCAGAATGAGCGAATCTCGGGCGATCGTCGGGAGGAGAATAGTATTCGTTCCGCCCGCAACGTCAGGATTTCAGGAGCATCCGAACCTCCCGCGGCATACAATTTGCGTGATGACCAATCCATCCGATACGGCCAATTCCGCCTCCCCTGACTATCCGCACGCTCTTCGCAAGAGGGTTACCTTGCGGACGTTACATAAGGCGATGCGCTCCGGCGAACGGCTGGCCATGCTCACCTGCTACGACGCGACGATGGCGCGATGGTTGGAACGAGCCGGACTTCCCATGATTCTCGTCGGCGACACGGCGGCGGAAATGGTGGAAGGTTTCGATCAGACGTACTATGCGGATTTCGATTTTCTGGTTCGATTGACCGCCGGAGTGCGGCGCGGTGCACCGAAAGTCTTGCTGATGGCGGACATGCCGTTCATGAGTTACCAGGCGAGTGAGTCCGAAGCCCTTCATAACGCGGCTCGATTTATGACGGAGGCGG
>Ga0210044_10005766_pt1 | contig 16609 bp, 11 predicted proteins | sample CryGey13umfilter_2_FD_183959 | JGI IMG/M metagenome (GOLD analysis project Ga0210044, IMG submission 183959) | Groundwater microbial communities from aquifer in Utah, USA - Crystal Geyser 4/9/14 3 um filter (SPAdes) (version 2) | ecosystem: Environmental > Aquatic > Deep subsurface >...
GCCTGCGACCTCGGCGTCATGGGCGAGCACGCATTCATCGCACAAGTCGGTACGAACGTCGGCTCCGTGGCGTGCGGTGGATCAACCCAGTGGCTTCCCATCCATGTCGGCGACCGAAAGGCGCGCGCGATCCTGATGCTCAATCAGCGGTATCCCGCATTCACTTCCCTTTCAATGGGTCTCGTCAATGCCGTCGTTCCGACGGTCAAAGGTCCGGACGGCCAGTTCATCACGCAATTCACCAACGGCCGAGCCTACCTCGCCGATTGGAATACCGACCCGTGGGAAAATCCGTTTGCTCAGCGTGCGACGCCTGACGCCATCAAGAAAGCACAGAAGAAACAGGACGGTTACTCACTTGATTTTTCACGCCTTGATGAAGTGATCGATGATATGTGCGATCAACTTGTTCACAAATTCTTTGAATGCACGCGGTATACGAAGGCGCAAGTGAATTACTGGAAGGATTCGGCCTGGCACGCCACCGTCGGCCACGCGCGTGATTGGCTCGCCATTCACTACACCTCACTCGAACCCAACGAAGGTATGACCGCTTTCGTTGAGAAACGTAAGGCCGATTATGTCGGCATGCGTGAACGGGCCGCGGACCCTGAGGGTTCGAGCGAATTTCTCTGGGGGCCGTACGCCAAACAATGCCCTGAATGCGGCGCCAAAGGCATTCCTTCCATGTTTGAACATTGCGGAAAATGCGGGGCGGCACTCGAAGCCGCCGTCGTACATTGAACGTATGTTCACCTATATTTGATTTGACGAAAGCAGGGACATCACGCTGAATGCAACAGTATGACGCAATTACAACTCGGCGATGCGCTCTCGTAACCGGCGGAAGCAGCGGGATCGGACGGGCCGTAGCCGAAACACTCGCGCGAGACGGTTGCGATGTGGGAATCATGTACCTGGGCAGCGCGGAAGATGCCATACCCGTTATCAATAACATCGAATCGTTCGGCCGGCGCGCCTGGTCGCGCATCGTTGATGTAACCGACCACGAAGAAACTCAAGACGCAGTTAACGAGTTCCTGAATGACATAGGTGGAATTGGAATACTCGTCAATTCCGCAGGCATTTTTCGCGATTCCGTCATCTGGAAAATGACCGAATCAGACTGGCGTTCCGTCATTGATGTCGATCTCACCGGCGTCTTCAACGCTACCCAAGCCGTCGTTTCTTTCATGCGCGAACACCAATACGGCTCGATCATCAACATATCAAGCATCAACGGACTTCGCGGGAAGTTCGGGCAAACCAATTACTCCGCCGCCAAAGCAGGTGTCATCGGTTTCACCAAGGCACTTGCCAAGGAACTAGCGCGATCCAACATCACCGTCAACGCCATCGCACCCGGAATGATTGATACACCCATTCTCGAAGCGATGCCGAAGGATGCTCTGGAGAAAGCCGTTGACGAAATTCTGCTCGGCCGAATCGGGCAACCGGAGGATATCGCCGAAGCCGTCGCCTTCCTTGCAAGCGATCACGCGCGATTCATCACCGGCGAGACGCTCCGCGTCGACGGCGGGCAATATATGTAGGGAACCACGAGCATTGAACGGCCTCGGTCGAAGGAAGCGGATGACCGAGAAGGATTATGATCATGATGACGCAGCACGAATTTTTCGAAGTCGAGATCAGCGACGGCATCGCTCAGCTCGCCATGAATCTTCCCCCTTTAAACGTACTCAACAACGCGATGATGGCGGAGTTCAATTTGATTCTGGGGCCATTGGTGAAGAACTCTGAACTTGCGGCGATTGTCATTAAGGGAAAGGGTAAAGCATTCAGCGCCGGCGTCGATGTCAGCGACCACTCCGCTGACAAGGTTGCTGCGATGATCGAGAATTTTCACGGCATATTTCGAAATCTCGCCTCTACTGACGCTCTAACCATTGCGGTCGTCCAAGGCGCAGCGCTCGCCGGCGGTTGTGAACTTGCGTGCTTCTGCGACATCGTCCTCGCTTCCGACCGCGCCAAATTCGGCCAGCCCGAAGTACAGGTCGGCGTTTTTCCACCTGTTGCGGCCGCGGTTTTTCCGCTTATGGTGGGCTTGCATAAGGCGATCGAGCTCAACGCTCTGGGGGCGGTCATTCGGGCTGACGAGGCGAAACAACTCGGCTTGGTGCAGCATGTGTTTTCCGCGGATGAATTCGATACTGAGGTTGAGGAATATCTCGACACCATCCGACACCTTTCCCGCCCCGTCGTGCGCCTCGCCAAGAGAGCCACGGTCTTGAATTCGCGCGATGCGATTCTTTCTCACCTTGAACGAGTAGAGAAAATCTATCTTGGTGAATTGATGAAGCTCGCGGATGCGCACGAAGGCATCGCAGCCTTCATGGACAAGCGCACTCCTGAATGGACGCACACTTGAAAGTGACAAAAAGACGAATGAAAGCAATGTCGGGACCTTTCTCGACGGTCGCCCGGATGCACGCACCAACTATAAGAGGTCGTAAAGAATGAAAGCGGCAGTATTCCACGGCTCAGAAGTCGGGCTCAAAATAGAAGACATTCCCATTCCGCAGTGCGGACCCGATCAGGTGCTTGTGAAGGTCGCCGCCTGCGGAGCGTGTCACACTGATCTCCATTACATCGAGCACGGTACGCCCACCTTCAAGACTCCGCCCATCGTGCTCGGCCACGAGGCGTCCGGAATCGTCGAGGAAGTCGGCGTGGATGTCGATCATCTCAAAGTCGGACAGCGCGTGCTCATCCCAGCCGTGTTGACTTGCGGCAAGTGTCGATTCTGCCGCATGGGGAAAGAGAATATTTGCAGTGAAATGAAAATGCTCGGCAACCACATCGACGGCGCATTCGCCGAGTATGTAGCCGTGTGCGCCAAAGATGTGCTGAATCTTCCCGAAAGTATTTCGCTTGCCGAAGCGTCGATCATCGCCGATGCGCTCTCAACTCCATATCACGCCGTGAAGAATCGTGCCCAAGTCCGCCCGGGTGATGTCGTTGTGATATTCGGCTGCGGCGGGGTTGGGCTCAATGCGGTACAACTCGCCTCCCTCATCGGGGCTTACGTCATTGCCGTTGACCTCAATGAAAGAAAGCTCCAGTGGGCGCGTGAGTTCGGCGCTGCCGCCACCATCAACGCCTCCAAAGTCGAAAGCGTTCGCAAGTCGGTTAAGAAAATGACCGGGGGCGGGGCGGACATCGCCATTGAAGTCATCGGAAACCCGCGCACCATCGAAGAGGCATTCGAGTGCATTCGAATCGGCGGACGGCTGTGCGTTGTCGGATACACCGGTGAAAAAATGTCCATCGTCGCCGGCAAGATTATGTTCAAGGAACTTGAAATCGTGGGATCACTCGGCTGCCCGCCCGGCGAATACGTCCCACTCATTCGTTTGGTTGAACTCGGCAAAATCGACGTCAAACGCATCGTCACCCACCGATTCGACCTCGAACACATTCAAAGGGCATTTGATGTCATGAAGCAAGGGGAATCCATTCGCTCAATCGTCATTCCGTGAGGGAGGGCCAACTGTCCGCCGTCGTTCGTCGAGAGATTTTATTCATGACCACAAGCAGCGCTCCGACAAAGCGAATTGAGATCAAAGCGCAAAAGCGACTGCGCACTTTGATGCGCGATTATTTTCTTGATTTGGACGCCGCAGCGCATGATCCGGATCGGCGCGTTGCATGGTGTACATCGGTTGGACCGTGCGAGATACTGACCGCATTCGGTTTCAATGTCTATTTTCCTGAGAACCACGGCGCGCTTCTCGGCGCCCGCAAAGTCAGCCACACGCTCATTCCGCACGCCGTCTCCATTGGTTACTGCGCGGAAACCTGTTCCTACATGAACAGCGACATTGGGGCGGCGCTTGAAGATCGCAGCCCCCTCAAGGAAATCTACGGGATTGAAGGCCCACCCAATCCGGACCTTCTCGCCTACAGCACCAATCAATGTCGCGAAGTTCAGGACTGGTTCAGTTTCTTTGCCCGTCGTCACGATGCAACCATCCTCGGCGTCTGCCCGCCCGGCTTTCTCGGTGAGATTACTCCGGCGCATGTCAAGTACGTTCGATCACAGTTGAAGCGAATCATCGAGCAAATCGAATCGCAATTCGGCCTCAAACTCGACGATGGCAAACTTGAGGAGCAGGTCGCCAAATCAAGTCAGGCCAGCACGCTTTGGCGAGAGATTCTTCAGACCGCGCGCGCTCGTCCCGCACCCATGACGTTTTGGGACGGCCTTGTTCACATGGCTCCCGTCATCCTCATGCGCGGTTCGGAGATTGCGATTGACTACTACCGCCAACTACTGGCCGAAATGGAGGAACGTCTGATCAATGACGTGGCGGCGGTGCCGAACGAGCGCTATCGATTGTACTGGGAAGGCATGCCCGTCTGGCCTCGCATGCGCGAACTCTCCGAGAAATTCTTCGATCTTCGGGCATCCATCGTCGCCAGTACCTACTGCAATTCATGGGCTTTCGAACGTTACGACGGCGGCGATCCGCTCGAATGGATGGCGCGCATTAGCATCGAGGTTTTTATCAACCGTGCCGAGCATGCGAAAGAAGCGTTTCTCAACACGATTTTCGACGAGTTCAGTATTGACGGGGCCATTTTCCATAACGCTCGCACCTGTCCCAACAATACGAATTCACGATTCGGCATGGCCCAGCGCTTGCGTGATGAACGCAAGATTCCCATCCTCGTTCTCGATGGTGACTTGAGCGATGTACGATTCTTTTCAACTGCACAGTCGATGACGAACATCGAAGCATTCATCGAACAACTGGAGGGTAGCCGAGGATGAACCACCCTCCTTCTTATTTTGTCGGCATCGATGCGGGTTCTTCCGACACGAAGTGCGTCATCATTGATGATCAGGGTGAGATTCTTGCCCATTCCGTTAGGTCGTCCGGGTTTAATTTCGCCGATTCCGCCGAGCGCGCGCTTTATGTAGCGCTGCACGATCTGAAGACTGATCGCAGCCGAATCGCGCGTTGCGTTTCGACCGGGTACGGTCGGGCCAGCGTCGCTGGCGCGCACAGGCAAGTTACCGAAATCACGTGTCACGCTCACGGCGCAAAGAGATGTTATCCGAGAGTGCGCCACATCATCGACATCGGTGGGCAGGACACGAAGATCATGCACCTTGACGGGAACGGTCAACTTCTCGATTTTCGCATGAACGCCAAATGCGCAGCCGGTACGGGGACGTTTCTCGAATCGATTGCCGTCAAACTCGGGCGGACACTGAGTGAGATCGATGCGTTAGCGCTGCGCTCCAAACGGGAATTGACGCTGAACAGTTACTGCACCGTATTCGCGGGTACCGAAGTCATTGAATGCGTCAAAGCCGGTCAAGCAGCCGAAGACATTGCCATGGGGCTTTTCCGTTCCATCGCCAGTCGCATTCGAGAAATGATCCCGAATGCATCCGATTCGATTGTTGCGACGGGAGGGGTCGTCGCGCATTGCAAATCGATGGTCAACGCACTGGAAATCGTATTAGGCGCACCGATTGAACTCCCCCCCCTTCCGCAACATGCCGGGGCGTACGGCGCTGCGTTACTGGCGCTGCAATCCGTCGACGATGGGGCGGATGAACCACCTGTCGTTACCGAAACTGCAGGGAGGGGCGACCAATGTTGAACCGCGGCGAACTCGGCATCCATCCTCCCGGGGCGCTCGGCGTCGGATTCTTCGTGCACGCGCGGGCTGAATCGCTCATCGGCCGAGCTGGGGGTGGCATTACGATGACCCTGCGGGAACTCGGCGTGCTCCATCTCCTCCAAGATGGCCGCGAGCGGTTCATCTCACTCAAGGATCGCGTTTTTGCAAATTTCCTCGAGGCCGAGGCACGCGACCGGCTCCCCGAACTCGTGCTCATTTGCTGCAACCCCATTCAGCTGAAATTGATCACCGGCGAACTTGTTCGCTTCCTCGAAAGCCTTGCCGAGCGCCAATGCCTGAGGAATGTCAGCGACATCCACAACCGCGTTCCAATCTTTCTCATCATGCCCAACGGAATCGTCGTGGAACGCACGGTTGAGGAATACGCCGAGCAACTTCGTGAATCAGTTCTGCTTGAGCGAATGCCCGGCGTGAGCGAAGAAATGGTGCGGGCGTTGCTCGATCGTATTGTTCGAGGGATTTCGCTTCAGGCGGGCGGGCGCCGCGGCTGGGGTGCCGATACCGTTTACATCATCGAGCGCAAAGGATCACTTTTGTTTGCCGGTGGAGGCGGCGCTGAGCGTGATCGCATTGAGCAAATACTCACCGCACACGATTATCCATTCGTGCACAAACGAAACGTCTCCGGCACACGCATCGAGTTCGACAAGGCGATGATCTCAATCGTCCTGAATGTGGGTGGTCTCATTCGTACGGTTCGACCGGACGGGCAATTGATTGACCTGCGTATGGGCGATTTGTGCAAGGATCCCGAGCAAACAGAGTTTGTTGAGACGCTTGCGCGAGCGGTCTTCGATGTCGGCAAGGAGATCGGCGCGTACGCCGAAAGTGAGACGTTCGACGAAATCTGGAGCGGTCACCGCACCGTGATAATGAAATTCGCCGGTCACGTTACCAGTTCGATCAAGGAATTCAACGACAAACTCGCAAATGGACTCGATCGCATCGAATTGTTCTCCAATGAGGAATGGCTTCTCAAGCCGCTGGTGCAGTATGCCGCCAAAGCCGGTCTGAAGGCGGAAGAGAAACTATTCCGAAATCTGATTGTCGAGGTTCAGCAATCCATGGCTTGCGCCATCAAATATCGCGAACGCGCCGGAGCCGAAGCGAAAAGAGGAACCCAATCAATGAAGATGGCAGCCCAACGAAGTATTAATTTCGATCTCTTTGACGACGGCGGCGACGACATCATCGTGGTCGGGACGATGCTTGATACTGAGCATCTCATCAAAATGGAAATGCGCATTCATTTGCCGGACGAACAAATCATTCGTGCTTCGCTCGATATGATTCGTGCGCCGTTTCCCGTTTGCACCGAAGTCGAAAGCGCGGTCCAGCGCCTTGTTGGACTTCGCATCGAACCTGGTGTACTTAACGAAATCAGCCGACGGGTCGGCGGAAATACCGGCTGCATGCACATTCGAGAATTGGGAACCGGCATCGTGCAGTTCGTGGCCTCGGCGCTGGTGCGGTCCCGTGCCGGAATGGATATTTTCAACGACGATCACACTCGGCGGCCTCCCGAGGAGCATTTCAAATTGACCAAAGACCTTCTTTGCGATTCCTGCCTCGCCTACAGCCAGACTACACCACTCGGCCTTGATGAAGCCATCGGAATCAAGAGAGTCGGTGAAGATCACCGCAATGAAATCCCGCTCGGCGATTATGAACCTTCCCTCGGTGCGGTTCTCTTCGATCGGGCCGAACGTTGGGACGATAAGGTGTACCTGCGTTTTCGCAAGGGTCTGCACGACCACGCGGTGACTTGGAGGGAATTCGCCGATCAAACCAAGCGTATCGCAGAAAACCTCATCGAAATGGGGATCAAGCCGGGTGATCGCATTGCCATGTTCAGCGAGAATCGCGTGGAAATGTACATCTTTGAAATGGCGCTTTGGAGCATTGGCGCGATTTCCGTTCCGATTTTCGCCGGCTACCCCGCTCCGCAAGCCGCCTACGTTCTTCAGCATTCGCAGCCGAAATATCTCGTGGCCTCGAATTTCGACCGACTTGACCGCATCAACCGAGCGAATCACCCTTCCATCAAATCGTATTACTGCATGGATTTCGATGGTGCTTCCGCCGACTGGGGGGCGGTTGATTTCGCAACCCTCCTGTCGCCCGGTAACGTTTCCGAGGATGAATTCCAAGCGCGGCTCTCGGCCGTCAAACCTGACGATCTTGCGCTCATTATGTACACTTCGGGCACGACGGGACCTCCGAAAGGCGTAAAGTTAACGCACCGAAATCTCATTTCGCAACAAAAGGCAATCTCCCTCATTTGGGATGTCGATACCAAGGATGTCTTTCTCAGTTATCTTCCGTGGCATCACAGTTTCGGTGGATTATTCGAACGGTTCATGACGCTCTACAACGGCTGTGAACTGTGCCTTGATGATTCGCGTGGGCGCGACGCGGATCGTCTTATCGAGAATTGGAAACTGTACGACCCGACCATCTTCTTCAGCGTTCCGCGGGTGCACGATCTGCTTACGTGTCTTTCGCGCGAAAGGCCCGCGGTCCACGAATTGGTTTTCAACCGCCGTCTCCGCCTCACCTTTACGGCAGGTGCGCCGCTCTCCGCCACCGTTGAAGCCGTTTACCGCAAGAATAAGATTCCGGTACTCGAAGGATGGGGGCTCACCGAAACCTCGCCATGCGTTACGGTCACTCGCATTGATCATGACTGGCGCTCCGGATATGTCGGCTTTCCGATTCCCGGGGTGACGATTCGCATCGGCAGTGATCAGGAGATTCTCGTCAAAGGTCCGAACGTCATGCCGGGTTACCTTGATGATGAGGACGCCACTTCTCGTGTCATCGACGCCAAGGGATGGTTCCACACGGGAGATCTCGGCGAATACACGCGGCACGGCGTACGGATTTTCGGTCGGCAGGACGGCGCTTTCAAACTCACGACCGGCGAGAAGGTGCATCCGCAACGTATTGAAAACACGCTCACCAACGAATCGAAGTTCATCGCCTCAGCCGTCGTTGTCGGACGAGGTGAGAATTTCGTAAGCGCGCTCATTTATCCTGATTTCATGCTTCTGCGGGATTGGGCCAGGGAACAGGGGATCGACGCCTCGGAAGGAGTCATAAAGAGTCTGGCGGTCCGTGAGTTGTTTGAGTCGGAAATCGCCCGCATCAATCCGCTCATCGATGTGAAATACCAGCGCATCAAGCGGGCGGTGGTTGCGGATCGAGACCCGTCCCTTGAGAAAGGTGAGCTCACCCCCACCGGAAAGATTGTCCGCCAGCGCGTTTTCGACACCAATCGCCGTGAAATCGAAGCGCTTTTCCGAGTCGATCCGCCCGAATATGTCATCGAAGTCAAGGAACACCAACTCCAAGGTAGTTGATTAATGAGTAACAACGGCATCAGGAAAATAGTCATCAGTGGTGCGGCACGAACGCCAATCGGTAACAAATGCGGCGCGCTCAGCGGATTCTCAGCCGAAGATCTCGCGGTGTTGTCGGCTGATGAGGCCATTCGTCGATCGGGCATCAAAGCCGAAGAGATTGACGCCGCGGTGGGCGCGAATGTTTACCAATTCACCGCGCCGGGCGGACAGGACATTTATTTCCCTCGCAACGTGGCACTTCGATCCGGACTTCGAACCGAGGCGCACGCGCTCATGGTTCAACGCATATGCGGATCAGGATTTCAAACCATCATCTGCGCGATGCAGCAAATCATGATGCCGGATGATTTGGACGACACTTCCGTCGTCCTTTGTTTCGGCTCCGAAACGATGTCCCGCGCCACGCGCATCGACCGTGCCCCGCGGCACTCCGCGGCCAACTTCTGGGAATTCAAACCCAACGGAAAGACGGAAGACACCATTCTCGCCGGCCTCGATCACACCCTTGCAAATACCACCATGATGAAAACCGCCGACGAATACGGCCACCAAATGGGGGTAACTCGGCACGAATGTGATGTGTTAGCCGATCGATCTCATGAGCGTGCTCGAAACGCAGAAAAGGAAAGTCATTTCAACGGCGGAGACAAACTCAAAGGTATGTTCGCCGTCGAGGCCGTCGATCTCAATGGGAAGCCGGTTCATCTCGCCCATGATGAATGCGTTCGCGATACATCGCTCGAAGAGCTCGAGCGACTTCCCGGATTCACGCTGCACGGTCTCGTTTCAGCGGGGAATGCCAGCGAAATCTGCGACGGTGCGGCGGCGGCGATTGTTGCGGATCATTCGATCGCCGAAAAGCACGGACTCCCCGTAGACGTTGAAGTCGTCAGTTACGGAATCGCCGGCGTTGAACCGCGAATCATGGGTCAAGGACCGGTTCCGTCTATCCGTCAGGCCGTGGCGCGAGCTGGACTCAAACTCGACGACGTTGATCTTTTTGAAATCAATGAGGCCTTTGCAGCGCAGTATCTCGGCGTGGAAAAAGAACTCAACTTGAATCGTGAAAAGGTCAATGTCAACGGCGGTGCCGTCGCCGTCGGTCACCCGCTTGCTGCAACCGGAACTCGGCTCGTCGTCGATCTCATATACGAACTGAAGCGCCGCGGTCTGAAATACGGTTGCGCCAGCGCCTGTATCGGAGGTGGTCAGGGAGCCGCCATTCTTATCAGGAACACGGCGGTGGATTAATAGACCTCCACCAGACCTTCGAATTGCTTGTGATTGAATTTCCGCTTCAAGACTCGCAGAAAGTATCGCAATGAAAAAGGCCTTTGCATTCGGCGACAAGACACTCGAACCCGCCGTCCGACGAATCAACGGAATTCGCTGCGTGGCGGTCATCGGGGCCGGCACCATGGGGCAGGGCATTGCAATTGACCTTCTCCAGAAAACGGACTATGCCGTGATCCTCCTTGACATTCAGGCAGAATCGTTGAAGCGCGCACAATCGACACTCGAAGCACGTTGGCAAGCGGAAGTCAAAGACGCCCGCCTCCGCGCTGAAGATGCTGAAGCCCTCATCGACCGCACTCGTTACACGCAGAATTATGAAGAGCTGCGTGATTCGGACATCATCTGGGAAGTCGCAACCGAACGCGCAGAAATCAAGATGAAAATATTTGAGCAAATTGAGCACCTCGTCGATCCTCAGAAAATCGCGGCCCTATTTTCAAATACGTCATCACACACGACCGCAGAACTGGCTGCTCTCTTTTCGAAGGAGGCGCTTCGGCGGAAATTCCTCACCGTACACGGCTACTTTCCCTTTGAAGCCAACCGCCTCATCGACGTAATGAAGGGTAAATACGCCTCCGACGAAACATTCAAACTCGGGGTTGTTTTCGCGGATCAAATTCTCGAGAAAACCGTTATTGCACTCGAGCGTGATCATCACGGATATCTCACTGATCCCATTTTTCAGGGGATGGGGGCGATTGTTTCCTGGGACATCAGAACCGCAAACGACATCGTCGAACTTGGTGGCATCTGGGAAATGTTCACCGCCAACCCGTTTTCCGTACTCGATCAAACTGGACACATGCCGTACACCGAATCGTCGCGTCATCTCGGTGAGGCACTCCCCGCCGACGATCGTTTGCGCGGCCTATACCTGCGTGATGGAAAATATTATCCCGACTGGATCGCGAAACTCGAAGGCGACGGACGTGTCGGAGCCAACTCTCCCTCCGCACGGGGATTCTACGAATGGGGCGACGGCCCGCGAAAGAAACCCACAGGCATTCTCGACCCTGCGACTGATACCTATGTTCCCATTCCCGAGGGTTCACGCAGCGACTACTGGTCCGTCTACCGAGCCGCCGCAAACGATGAACGCGGGGGAAAGATCAAAAGCGCTGAGGCGCTTGTCTCCGTCGCCGATGCAGACGATGCGGGAGGCCGCGTGTTTCGACGTTACGCACTTCCCATTTGTTTGTACGCTCTTGATATGATTCAAGACGGCTTCGCCACACCGGGACAGATCAACATTTCCACGCGAACCGGCCTGCGATTCAAGACCGGGCTCATCGAACTCATTGATGCGCTTGTCCGACATTTCGCTCTTGACGGGTTACTCGCGCTCGGTCAGCGCGCCCGCGATGAAAATTCAAGTGATCCGTACCTATCGGAGATGCTGGATACCGACGGCCTCATCGGACCTCGAAAAGGAAAACCCTGTCTTCTCCACGAAATGAAGCAACGAAATATTACGCAGCTGCTCGGCTACGGGCACTGGTCCCGTACGCCGGTTGCGGAAGTTGATTTCAGGACCGGTGAATACCAAGGTTGCTATCTCGATCTCAAATTTTATGAACCGTCTCCGAAGGACCGCGTCGCTTCAATCGTCTTCAACTGCCCGATTCGCGGAAACGTCATCAACAAAGCGGTCATTGATCAACTGACCCACGCTTACAACCGTGTTCTCAAACTGCATCAAATGGGGCGGTGCGGGGGCGTCTTCTTTACGGCTGCCGGGTCCGGCATGCGAATGCTCGGCGCTGATGCCCGCGAATTCAATTGCGGATGGTACGAGCGATCCAAGGGGTACGTGCCACTCACGGAGGACCAAGCCGCCGCATCGAGCAGCAACGCTGTCGGCATATTCCGAATCATTCAGCAAAGCCCCGTGGCGTCGCTCGGCGTGTTTGGCGAGAAGTGGGGGGGCGGCGCCGAATTTACCTATTTTCTTGATCTCCGGTACGACGTTCGCGCCCACGGTTTCGTTTATGACACCCTCGATCGAAAAACGATTTGGCAGCAAAAAAATACATACAACCAACCTGAAATCGATTACGCAATACTTCCCGGTTTCGGCGGGACCGGGGAACTACGCCGCATCGGCATGGGTGATTCCGTTATTTTCGAAATGTTCGACGCCGGCCTTACCGCAGACCGCGCTTTCCAGATCGGACTGTGCAACGGAGTCTTCGATGAGGAACTCGAAGCGCTTCGTCGCGGCTACGAACAGGTGCGCCAGATGGCCAAAGATGCACCTTACTCCCGCGCTTTGTTCAAGAAGCAAATCGCGCGCGGCATTGACGATGCAGCGCTCGCTCGTGAAACCGGTGCGGTCTTCAACCCGAAGAAGAATCCTTACATTAACTCCGGCCTCCTCAAACTGCTCGACCGCACCGCACGACCACCCCAAATGAATTACGCAACCGAGAACGTGGATCTACCCGGATGGGAGTATCCCGATCTTGATTGACATGGCGAAGAGATTGGTAGAAGTGAACGCAAAGGTGAGCACCGTCACCGCACGACCTGTAAGAGCAGGAGATATTCGCAGCCATGAATACACGATTCTTTGAAGAATGGCGTACGGCTGGTTCGTTGATTGAAACGCTCGGCGCCTGTCAGGATCTCGTCGAAGATCCGACCTTTCCCACCGTCAAACGGTGGCGCGAGGAGGGCGGTCAAGTGCTCGGGCACTTTCAGGTCTATTTTCCCGAAGAAATCGCCCATGCAGCGGGGATGCTCCCCGTCAAGATGCGCGGCGCTCCCGTCGAGCCGCACCATGCTGACTCCCACTTCGGATCATATCTGTGCTCCATTCTGAAGACATCGCTCGAAGTGGCGCTGAACGGCGACCTTGAACTTGATATATTCGTCTCACATCCAATCTGCGATGCCGCTCGCAATCTGGCTGCCATCTGGGGGCGGAATTTCGACTACCCCTGCCAGATTCTGTACTTGCCGCAAAATCCGAACTCCAAACACAGCGTGACCTACCTGCGCCATGAATACGACCGCATGAAACGGTGCGTCGAAGAGATCACGGACCGCGCCGTGTCCGATGATGATCTGCACCGGTCCATTGTAATCTTCAACGAGAATCGGCGTCTCCTTCGTGAACTCTATACAATCAAGCGCAATACACCCTGGCGGGTTACCGCCGATGAAGCCTACTGTCTTCTTTCGGTCGGCGGCATGATTCCTCGCGAAGAACACAATGAACTGCTCAAAGCAGTCCTACCGCAATTGCGAGATCGAAACGTCAAGCGTGAGGACCGCATGCGGGTCGTCTTCGAAGGTGCCTTTTGCGAACAGCCGCCGCTCGATCTCGTTCGAATGCTCGGTCGAATCTGCTACGTCGTCGATGACGATTTCCTGATCGGACTGCGATGGCTTATTGATGATGTTGATACATCAGGCGATCCGCTGCGAAACCTGGCAGAGTCCTACATTGAACATTCATCCTACAGCCCCGTTCAGCATGATAATCGCAAGCCCAAAGAGGACATGCTGCTCGAGCGTGTGGTGGCGGCGAATGCGGAGGCGGTGATCGTGGCGGCGGCAAAAATGTGTGAGCCCGGCCTCGAAGAACAGGTCGCTTACACCCGCGAGCTCGAAGATCGCAACATCCCGTATTTCATCAGTGAATTTGAAGAGAATATGACTTCCTTTGATCATCTTGAAATGCAAGTGGAAACTTTTCTGGAGAATCTCCTCTTTGCCTGACGCCTTTTTGCTTGACGGATTTCTTCTCTCCCTCGGTAACCAAACCACCTTTGAAAACACCTCATTTGAGGAATCTCCGAATGCAAACTGAAACGACAATCACCGCAGAAGAGCTCGTCGGGCGGGGCAACCGCGAAGGTGCACAACTCTTTCGCGACTGGTTCGCCTCACTTACGGAAACGGCGGAGAACGGCGGGCCGGCGGCTTACGTCTTCGTCATGGGGAGCATGAACGAAGTTCTCAAAACCTTTGATCTTCCCGTCGTCTTCCCGGAAATCAATTCCCTTCAGACCGCCGTCAGACGCGTCGCGCATGAGTTTCTTGACGAGGCGGAGGATTACGGCTACTCGCCCGATATTTGCGGATACGTCAAGGCGGATGTTTCCGTACAACTTCGCAGCGGAACGCATCCCATGGGCCGCATTCCCAAACCCGCCCTCTCCGTACTTACCAACGCCTGCAACACGTACATCAAGTGGGCGGAAATCTGGGAACGAATGCACCATACTCCAATGTTCACCATCGACGTACCCGGTTCCCGGCATGCCGGTGGCCAAACGTGGTCCGGCGATCGCGATTTTGAAATGGACCGCGGATATGTTGAAGCCCAAATCTGGGAGTTGATCGACCTGTGTGAACGCATCACCGGCAAGAAATTCGATCAGGATAAATTCCGTGAAATCCTGTGGTACGCCAACGATATGAGCATCTGTTGGAAACGCATTATTGAACTCAATAAAAATTCGCCTTCGATCTTCAACGCCCTGACCGATGGGACCATCTATCTCGGCGTCGCCAACGGCTTCAGAGGCACCCGTGAAGGAAGCGAATATTTCAAGCGCCTTGTTGAGGAGATGGAATATAAGGCCGCCCACGGAATAGGCACGATGACCGACGAAAAATATCGTCTGGTCTTCGTCGGCGTGCCATGTTACCCGATATTCCGGAGGTTCAACGAACTTTTCACTGAATGGGGCGGAACCTTCATCAACTCGACCTATCTGTGGTTCGCCTCCGGAGGAACGAATCGCGGCTTCGAATACGATCTCAAGAATCCCGTCGCAAGTCTGGCAGAGGGCTTTCTCATCAGCGTCCGCGATGCCATGGACAGCATGTTCCATCAGGACCGCGCCGTATCCGATATGATAGAAGATTTCAAGGTGGACGGCGTCGTTTACCACCCCATCAAGAGTTGCCGCACGGTCTCGACCGGGCTCGCTGACGCGCGTCGTGCTCTCATGAAAGAACATGACATCGCCACGCTTTTCGTCGAATCGGACATGATGGACCGCCGCGTGGTGTCCGAAGCGCAAATGAAAAATCGAATCGACGCTTTCTTTGAAGGGCTCGCCGGACGACGTGATCGCGCCCGCATCCAAGCCTGAACAGCAGGAATCAAGAGGTGAATTATGGCATATGCTGCAGGAGTCGATGTCGGCTCGACACAAACGAAGGCGGTTATTATCGACGAAGATCGGAAAATCGTCGGCCGCTCGCTTATTCCGACCGGCGCCAACGTCATCAAAGCCGCTGAAGACGCCTACACACAAGCGCTCGCCGAACTCCGCCTGCGTGAGGAGGAAGTCGAGTACGTCGTCGGCACGGGTTACGGGCGATATCGAGTAACGTTTGGAAACACGCAGATTACCGAAATCAGTTGTCACGGTCGAGGGGCTGTCCACATGTTTCCCGGCACGCGCACGGTCGTCGATATGGGTGGTCAGGACACCAAGGCCATTCGCATTGACCAAGATGGGGAGATCATCGACTTCTGCATGAATGACAAATGTGCTGCGGGGACGGGACGATTTTTGGGGGCGGCGGCGGCGGCGCTTGAAATACCACTTGATGATCTTGGCTCTACGGCACTCAAGAGTGAGAAGCCCGTGCGTATTTCCACGACCTGCACTGTCTTCGCGGAGAGTGAGGTTCTCGCCTGGCTGGGGAAAGGAAAGAAAATCGAGGACATTTTGTGGGGCGTGCATCTCTCCATTGCATCCCGGTCTGCCGGCTTGTTACGTCGCGTTGGTGTTGAAGATGAGATTACTTTCACCGGAGGCGTTACCCGCAATATTGCAATGATCAAGTCGCTCGAAGAACGACTCGAGCACCGACTCAACGTAAGCGAAGATTCTCACTACATGGGTGCCCTCGGGGCCGCCCTCTACGCGATGGATCACATCCTCGCCCATCGCGCACCTCGCGATTCCGTGGAGGCCAACGTATGACAACCATCACCGCAGGTATCGATATCGGATCAACCTATACCAAAGCGATCATACTCGATCAGGAGCGAAATATACTCGGTCAGTGTCTTCGTCCTACGGGATTTCGCCTCGGCGATATTTCGCGAACCGCGTTCGACGATTGCCTGAATACCGCAGGAATCAGGGAGAATGAGGTCGATTACGTCATCAGCACCGGCATGGGGCGACACCAGGCGGATTTCAAAGATCTGCATGTAACCTCGCTCACCGCTGCCGCACGAGGAGCCGGCCACCTTTTTCCTCAAACCCGCACCATCCTTGACATCGGCGGGCAAA
>Ga0210044_10005767_pt1 | contig 16609 bp, 12 predicted proteins | sample CryGey13umfilter_2_FD_183959 | JGI IMG/M metagenome (GOLD analysis project Ga0210044, IMG submission 183959) | Groundwater microbial communities from aquifer in Utah, USA - Crystal Geyser 4/9/14 3 um filter (SPAdes) (version 2) | ecosystem: Environmental > Aquatic > Deep subsurface >...
CGCTTCTGACATCAACCTGTTGCGCGATCTTGTCCATCTCTGCCATCGTCTCCCCTCCCTTCCCTGGAATGGAAGCTCAACAATAGCAGGCGCGGACTGAAATTACAATCATAAGTTAAAGCCTATGGGGGGCTGGGGGGAGGGGGGACACCAACATCAGGCGCCACACCTTCAACAAGAGGAAGAGATTCCCGCCCAAGTCGAGGCGGAAGAACTGTTTGACCAAACCCTGCCCGAGGGCCAGGTGGGTCAGGGCGTCCAGCGGACCCGTGAGGGTGGCGTTGGCGTTCTCGTGGTACCCCCGAGTGAGGCTGACACGTCCTTCGGCGAACGTTGCAGTCACCTGCATCTCACCGGCGCGTACGACCACAATGCCAGTGGTCTTGTCCAGAAGCTTGCGGCGCTGCGGCGAGACGAGGTTGCGCTCGAGGAGAGAGGCCAAGATGAGCCCGAGGAGGTTCATCCGATCGCGATCCACGATCTCTACGAGGTTCATTGGACGCCCACGGCGAAGGAGGAACGAACAAGTGAATCGCTGCTCTGTAGTGAGCGTTGCTCCCAAGGTCAAGCGGCGAGGCGTGGAGCGTGCCAAACGACAAAGGGCCGGCGTCCAATGACGCCGGCCCTTTGGGGAACTGTCACAGGCGAGACTTAGAAGTTCGCGCCGCCACCGATGTTGATGGCCCAGATGCCCTTGTCAGGCTCGCTGCCAAAGGCAAAGCCGAGAGGCTTGTCGAGGCTCATCAGGAAGCCGAGGCGACCAAAGCCGGGACCAAACTTGGCCTTGACGAAAGGCTCGATGGCCATCTGGGCGGCGTTCTCAGTGTCCTCAGCGGTCAGACGCGCAACGAGGGTGTAGCGCAAACCTGGCTCCACCATTCCGGCCTCGAAGGAGACGTCCAGGGCGAGCTCGAGGTCGGCCTCGTTCTCGGGAGTCAAGTCGATACCGGCTACTTCGAGAGTCTCTCCAGTATAGATCCCGTAAACAAAGGAGAGCTCACCGCCGGCGTTGAGACCCGACGCAAAATGCATCTCGGCACCTACTGGGACGATGATGGAGAGGAAGTCAGGAATCCACATGTATTCGCCAAAGCGGCCGCGAGCACCCGAGGCATATCCCAAGTTGATTTCACGCGCTGCTGCGTCGATTTGGTCTTGAACAGTTGTGCCATCCGGAACCGATACGACTGGGATCGCGATCTCGAGGCCGGCATGCGCCAGCATTCCAGCGTTATCCATGAAAATGTAATGACCACCAATGACTGGGTTACTGATGGAGAAATCGCTTTGGCTGTCGCCTTGGTCAGGGGCAACCGAGGTGTTCGTGAACCCGAAGTCAACGCTCACGATGACCTGGGGCATCACTTTGTACATGGCGTCGAGCAGCACGGAGAAGTGCGTGACGGAAGACTCTGCAGGGGCTTCTCCCAATGTGTCGAAGGCAAGGGTCAAAGTCGCGCCCGCTTCACCCTTGTGAGCATCCGCTTCCTGCGCGAAGAGGGTCGAGGGGGCGGCAAGCAGAATTGCAAACAAGACCAAAAGAAGTGTACGTTTCACGGCTTCAACCTCCTTGAGATGATCATCCTGATCCAGGGTCGACTCCGACACCATCGCCGAAATCGACGCACCGCTAACACAAAGTTTTTGCAAAATACAGGCTGCACGAAGATGTGGGAAATACGGGGAGATCGACTCACATTGCGACGCCCAATTCGGCTGCCTGAATCGAGCCGTCGCTTTCGGTGGTTTGCCACCTGCGCTGCGCTGCTCTTGGCCGTCTCATGCACCACCAAGGCCCTCCCCGAGGAGAAGGTGGTCACACTTCAACCGGGAGACGCCACGACGTCTGCTCCTGAGGCGCCAACGCGGGTACCTGCGGCAGCCTGCACCGTCACCCTCACTGGGCCCGATACACTGAAGATCGGCGACGCCACGGTTTCGCTCACCATGGGCCTGACCCTCGACGTCGAGGCCGAGGAGTTCGAGGTTTTCCCCTCGCTCGCCGTGTGGCCCTACTCGCCCAACTCCGGTGACGAGGTGCTCTTTGCGGTTTTCGCCGATCCTCTGCGTTGGCTCGGCGAGCCGAGAGATGGTCGCCTTTGGAAGACGCGCTGCACTGACCCTAAGCCCGAGTTGATGCTCCAACAAGAGGGCAGCGACTTCGCGTTCGCGGTGCCCACCGAGGACCACAAGGGTCTCTACTACACAGGCCCGGACGGCGCCGCACTCCTCGACCTGTCGACGCTGGAGAGCCGCCCCGTGACACGCGCTCCCATCCTCGAGCCCGCGAACTGCTGGGGCGGCGAGGGGCAGCCGGCCGACGACTTTGTCGTCGGCCTGGTGCACGAGGGCCGCGAGCTGGTCATCCACCGTGGCGGCCCGTGCGGCTATGAGTCCGACTGGACCGGCGTCGAGCTGCGCGTGCAGGTCGACCCGTTTCCAGAGACCCCCCTGAGCGACGTCGGGCCTGGGCTCAGGGCGGTCCACGGGCTCGCCGTGGTCGCCGCGGACTCCGAGGGCACCCTGTGGCTTGGCGACGCCGGCTGGTGCAAGGAACCCGGCGTGGAGACCCGCTCGACGCCTGGAGTGGTCTGGCGTTCGGACGACGGGGCACGCAGCTGGGCACCGCGACGCATCAATGTGGAGAGCGCCGACGAAACGCACCCAGACCACAACGCCATCGTCGACCTCCTCGTCGACGCCGAGCGGCCTGGGCACTTGGCCGTGCTGACTGCGCGCTGCTCAAACGATGCGGTGTCCTCTGGAGGGACGGTCTCTGTCACGTTTGATGGCGGCACGAGCTGGCGCCTCGTCCCCTTACCCGAAGAACTCGAGGAGGGCGCGGGAGATGAGGGGTATGGCGTCGAGAAGCTGGCCCGAACCGACGGTTCCATCGAGCACCTCGTCGTGTCCCGCGGCGACAAGAACTGGGCGACCGAAAATGGGGGCACGACGTGGGAGCCCCTCGGAGACCGCCAGCTCTTGCCGCGCGAGACCACCCGCGTGGAGAGCGGGGGAGCCATCTTTGTGGTCTCGGAAGGACAACTGCTCAAGCGGGTAGCCGGCGCCGAGAGCGCCGTGTTTCCGGCTGGCGCACCCACCTTGGCGCTGCTTGAGGCGTACCGCGAGAGGTTCGCACCGACGCTCGAGCTGACCTCCGAAGATGCACCCCGCGGGTTGGACATCGCGATCCGCTGTGCCAATGGGCCCTGTCCAGACTTCTCGTCGCTGCTCGGGCACAAGAACGTCGAGGACCATCTGAGCGCCGCCCAGTCGCTTCGTGACGCGGGTGGCCCCGACCCCTTACATCACCTCACTTTGGCCAAAGAGATGCGCTGCGAGGCCGATGGCTGCTGCCAACCCGCTTCCGAGGACGCGCCAAAGGGAGCGACTATCGAGAGGGTCTGCTTCACCGACGACGGAGTCCTCCGCTCGCCTCGCTCCTTAGAAATCACCTGGCGCTGAGCGGCTTTGCCGAACGCTTCCGTGACAAGGCACACCGACTTCACTAGTCTGCCCGCGTCCTTGTTGCGCTGCGCCTGACCACACATAACGAAGACCACGACTTCGGGGGATTGCATGAAGCTCTTCGAACCCATTCGCATCGGCTCTCTCGAGCTCCCAAACCGCATCGTCATGCCGGCCATGCACTTGAACTACACCATGGACGGCAAGGTCTCCGACCAGCTCGTCAACTTTTACGTGGCTCGCGCCAAGGGCGGCGTCGGTTTGGCCATCGTCGGTGGCATGCCGACTTGCCAGGCCGGTGGCCCCTTCACCATGCCCCAGCTCAAGTCGGACGATTACTTGCCCGGCCTGCGGCGACTGACTGGCGCCGTGCACGACGTGGGCGGCCTCCTCGGCGCTCAACTCTACGACGCCGGCGCCTACTCGCACCGCATGGGCACAGGCGTCGAGGCCCGCTCGGCCACTGCCCACGTCTCGAACTTCACCCGCGAGCCTTGCCATGAGATGAGCGCCCAAGAGCTCCAGGACGCCATCGACAGCTTCGCCAGCGCCGCGCTGCGCGCCAAGCAGGCCGGCTTCGACATGGTCGAGGTCATCGGCTCGGCTGGCTACCTCATCTGCCAATTTCTCTCCCCCGTCATCAACAAGCGCACCGACCAATACGGCGGCGGCCTCGAGAACCGCATGCGCTTCGGACTCGAGGTCCTGGCCGCCGTCCGCGAGAGCGTCGGGCCCGACTACCCAGTCGGCATCCGACTCGCCGGCAACGACTTCGTCCCAGGCTCCCACACCAACAAGGAATCCGCCCTCTTCGCCAGCCAGGTCGAGCGCTTCGTCGACCTCATCAACGTCACCGGCGGCTGGCACGAGTGCAGCGTTCCACAGCTCTCCTCCGACTTGCCGCGCGGCGCCTTCCACTACTTGGCCCGCGGCATCAAGGAGGCGGTCAGCATCCCGGTCGCCGCCTCGAACCGCATCAACAACTCAGCTCTCGCCGAGCGCTTCTTGCTCAATGGCTTCGCGGACCTCATCTGCATGGGGCGGCCGCTCATCGCCGACCCAGACCTCCCCAACAAAGCGCGCGCTGGACACTTCGACGACATCCGTCCCTGCACGGCCTGCAACCAGGTCTGCTTCGACCGCGTCATGAAGATGAAGCCCGTCGGCTGCATGGTGAACCCCCGCGCCGGCTTCGAAGGCAAACGCGAGCTCGAGCCCGCCGCCAGCCCACGTCGCGTCATGGTCGTCGGGGCCGGCGTCGCCGGCCTCGAGGCCGCGCTGGCCGCCAAGCTGCGCGGACACCACGTCGAGCTCTTCGAGAAGGCCGACGTCCTCGGAGGCCAGGTCGTCTGGGCCGCCGAGCCCACCGACAAGCCCGAGTTCCCCACGCTGCTGCGCTACTACGCCAATCAGCTGCGCATGCACGAGATCGCGGTCCACCTCAACCACGAAGTGAGCCGCGAGCAGGTCGAGCGGTCCGACTTTGACGTCGTCGTCGTGGCCACCGGCGCCAGCCCTCTCAACATCCCCATTCCCGGCGCCGACCGACCCGAGGTCGTGCAAGCATGGGACGTGCTCCGCGACAAGGTGGGCGTCGGCGAGCGCGTCGTGATCGTAGGTGGTGGCTCGGTGGGCTGCGAGATGGCGGTCTGGCTGGCGCAGGTCGGTTGCCTCTCCCCCGAAGAGCTGTACTTCCACACACTCTGGGATTCCGAGTCTCCCGAGGTAATCGAGGCGCTCCTCTACAAAGGCAGCAAGCAGGTGACCGTCGTCGAGATGATGCCCAAGCTGGCCAAAGACCTAGGCTCGCGCCGCTGGATCGTCTCCGCCAAGATGAAGAAGTGGGGCGTCCAGTCCCACACCCACACCAAAGTCCTCGCCATCACCGACGACGGCGTGGTGTGCGAAGGCAAAGACGGCCAGCCGTTCACGCTGGAGGCCGATAGCGTCGTGCTCTCGTTGGGCTCGAAGGCCGACAACCGCCTCTCCCAAGCCCTCGCCGGCATCGCCAACAAGACCGTCGTCTCCATTGGCGACTGCGCCAGGGTGGCGAAGATCCCCGAAGCCATCGAGGCCGGCTATCTGGTTGCCCGAGAGCTCTGATGAAACGATTGAGCCCTGGCCTCCGCGTCGCGCTCTACCTCTCAGGCTTTCTCGTGCTCGCCGGGGCGGGCGTCGCCTATGCGATCGTCCAATCCGGTGCGACCCCAGCCTCCTTCGCGGCGGTCTTCACCCTCTCGGGGCCGACGGTCGCGCTGCTCTTCTTCTTTCTCTTCGCCATCTATGGCACGGACTGCGTCCGCTACCGAGTCCTGGCCTGGTCGGTAGGGACGCCGATCACGTGGGGCCGAGCGCTGCACTCGTCCATCGCCAACTTCTTCTTCTCATGGATCACGCCAACCGCGGCCTTCGGTGCCCCTGCGGCCACCGTGATGTTGGCGCGCCGCGGCGGAATCCCCTGGGACGCCGCCGCGCTCATCGCGTTCGGCAAGTCCATGACCTCGACCGCCGTGCTCCTCGGCGTCGCCTTCGTCTTCCTCTTGGCCGGCTGGGGTCCGCAGGTCGACGCCACCTGGATGGCGCCGCTGCTCTGGGCCAGCGGCATCGTCGCCTTCATCCTCGCGTTGCCAGTGCTCGGCGTCCTTTGGCCAAAGCAGTCCGTCGCGGCCCTCGAGCGGCTCGAGCACAAGGTCTCAGGACGCCCGTGGCTCGTCGCCCTGGCGGTCGGCCTACAGCGCACCATCGAGCGGCTCGCCGTACTCAAGCGGCGCAGCCGCTGGGCGTGGGCGGCGATTCTGCTCGTCCATCTACCCTACTTTGCAGCGTTCATTGGGGTCGCCGCGACCCTCGACCACGCCCTCAGCGGACGCACTCTCGTCCACTCCATCGGCGTCTCGACGGTCTTCACCGCCTTCACCTACGTCGCGCCCACACCAGGCGCCTCTGGGCTCGCCGAGGGCACCTCGGCCCAGTTCTTCGGCGGCGCGCTCTCTGGCGAGCAAGCGATCGTCGTCGTCTTGCTCTTTCGCTCCTTCACCTCCTACGTTCAGATTCTCATCGGTCTGGTCCACCTGCTCTGGGTCGGAGGCACCAGCGAAGTCTTTACCCGCGTACGCCGAGGAGCGAGGGAGGAAGGCGACGCCGCAGATGGGGGATTTCCGGACGGGCGTTAGCTCACTTTCTTCTTCGCCAAGGTTAGGATCCAACGTCCATAAATGGCGATGCCAACGGCGGAGAGGATGCCGATGCAGCCCATGATGTACCAGACGGTGCCAACGCTGTGGGTGCTGTAGAGCAGGTCCGTGAGTGCTCTCGGGGTCTCTCCGGTGTACTTGACCAGCTCCGTGAAGGCCTCGCCGTTTGGGATGGCGGCAACATCGCCAGCGCTCATGCCTTTTTCTTCGAGCATGACTCGGGAGAAGTTGTCCTTGGACGCGTAGATGCCATAGAGCATCGGTCCGAATTTGCCCTCCAAGGTCCAGCCGATGGCCAACGGAATCTGAGAGAAGCCCAGGTACATGGCCTTCTTGTCGGCCGGCGCAAAGTTGCCAATGAATTCGCTGAACTTCGGGCTCGAGAGCATCTCGCCGACGCTGAAGATCAAGATGGCGCCGACAGACACCCAACCTGCGCTGGAGTAGCCCGAGAGGAAGAGAGCCACGGTCGCCAAGAGGGTTCCGATGACCATACTGGTGGTCGCCCGGAAGCGCCCACCGATGTAGGCGAAAATGAAGCAGGTCAGCATGATCAGACCGGCGTTGAGGTTGAGCATTCCCTCAGGCAGAATGTGCGTCCCGTCGTCGCTCATGACGATGAAGAACTTGATGAAAGCACTGTCGGTGCCGCCCGAGCCGAAGAGGGTCTTGACGATGTCCGAGGTGTCGACCCAGTCGTCGATGTGGGCAGGCAGCACGTCGAAGAGAGCGTTGAACATGAACCAGAAGCCCGAGAAGATCGCCAGGTAGACCCAGACGTGGGGCTTGGCCAGCTCATGCAGAGACTCGGAGACGAGGCTTTCTCTCGAGAGCGTGCCATCCTTGTAGGCTTTGGCACGCTCCAAACGCTCGGCCTTGCCAGGCTCTTTGTAGGCGAGAAGCAGGAAGAAGTTGAGGCAGATGATGCCGGCGCAGGCAAAGAAGACGTTGCTCCAATCCATTTTGCGCATGAAGCCAGCGACCAACGGCCCCATGAATCCGCCGATGTTGACGGTCTGGTAGAAGATTCCCCAAGCCATGGAGCTGTTCTCGGGTTTGGTCGCGTTGACCAAGGTCCCCTGAATACCCGGCTTGAAAATGGCGGTTCCTGTGGCCAGAAGCATGGCGCCGGCGAAGAACCCCCAATAGCTCGGAAAAAATGCCATCACGAGGTACGCGCAGATCTTGACGACCGTGGAGACGAAGAGGGTCTCCTTGTAACCGTAGCGATCCGAGAGCCCACCAGTCACCACGGGCAGCAGGGATTGAATGAAGGCCCAGACCATGAGAACGGTCCCGAACTCATCCATCGTGATTCCGAGTCCGCCGTTCGACACGGGATCCTTGGCGTAGAGCGTGGCCACGGCTTTGACCCCGTAGAAGGCCAGCCGTTCCACCATCTCCATGGCGCCACAGATCCAGAACACGTAGCCCAAGGTCACGATTGCCGCGGTAAATCCGAGCTGTTTGACATTGACGACCGCCAAACCCTGTTCGCTGTCTTTCCTCTTCTCGCTCACTCTCCCCCCTCAATCCGTGTGGTCGGACACGGCGGAGCCAGTCCAATCAACGCAACTTCTCGGCGGCGACTCGCGCCGACCACGACTCGAACCGACGAAAAGCGCGCCATCATCGGCTCTGGAGGGACGCCTGTCCAGCGGCCTGGCGCGGAGCGCCTCGCTGCGCGGTGTCGACCTTCGGCGACCCTGAAGCTACGCCTTGAAGAGCGATTTGAGGAGCCCGCCCTTCTTGTCGTCCCCGGCTTCCATGCGGGCCTTGACCAGGCGCAGCGCGCGTCGCACCTCGTGGTTCTCGGCGTTTTCCCGCTCCGCGACCTTCAGGTATTTTTCCGCCTTGGCCAGGTCGCCTTGGTTCATTTCGATGATGCCGAGGAAGAACGAGGCCGCCTCGACACCGCCCGTGAGCCGCTTGGCTTGTTTCAATTCGGCGCGGGTTCGATCGAGGTTCGATGGATGCAGGAGAAACGAGGCCCAGGCAAAATAGGCTTGGTACCTCCCGTTGTCTTCTCTGCCGACCACCGCGTACTTGAAGTGTTCACGCGCCGCGTTGATGGCCTTGCTTTGCAGGCAGAGCAGGCCTTGTCGGAAGTGGTCTTCGGAGGTCTGGGCGATGGCCAGCGACGAGCTGGAGATGCTTTGAACAGGGCGAGGTCTGGGCCGCTCTGGGGCGGATGGCTCCGGCGCGGGCGCTTCCGGCGCGGGCGCTTCCGGCGCGGGCGCTTCCGGCGCGGCCGCCCCAAGCTGCATCGGGACACGGTGTCGGGTCTGCAGGGGGCCTTTGGGAACCGTGGCTTTGTAGGCCTTAGGGCCGAGGTCTCGGGGCGTGGGTTCGAGCTCGGGCGAGTTCTTCTTGGCGCTCCGTACCTGCGGGGAGCGAGGAGCCAGCTCGTGGCTCGCCGTCGTAGGTTCAGCGACCGGGGCGCCGACGTGGCGGCGCTCGGCATAGGCCAGCTGCTCCAAGACCGTGTTCAAGCTCAGAGCCTCGGAATCGAAGGCCTTCTGGCGATCTCGGGTGGGGTCCTTGGTCTTTTCGCTCACCAAGAGCTGGTCCAACACATCCTTGAGGGCGCCATAGACCCGGCTCATGGCCGCCACGACGTCTGGGTGCTGAGGGCCATTCGCGCGATTGGGCCCATACTGCTCTTCGAGCGCCTGATAGGCCTTGATGATTAGCTTGCGACCACAGCCCTCCCAGAGATCAAAGGCCTCGTAGGGATCTCCAGAGGCCAGCTCGCCGAGCTTCACCTCCCAATCCGCCATCAAGGAGTGTTCCGCTCGCGTCAGTCCACTCTCCTCGCGCGGGAACCGACCGCTGTTGTCCTGCCGCTCCGGCGCTCCGGTCTCTTCGGTCTCTTGCGCCATGAGGAGCACATAGCTGTCTCGCAAGGCCGTCTCGACGAGCTGAGCGGTCACCCAGATCGGAGCCGGCACATTGGCTGGGCTGTTTGGCAAGCGAGCGCGAAGCGTGGAGTACGCCAGTCTCACTGCTTGGCGTCCGCAACCCGCATAGAGATTGAAGACCTCATAAGCGTCCTTCTGTAGGATCGTCTTGAGGGTCGTCTCCAAACCCAGCAGGTCCTTTGCCAGGGCTGGGTCGAGTCGGTTGATCTGGGCTGCCGTGTAGTTCTGGCGCCGAAACCCGCTATCCTCCCCAATCGAGGAGTGGGGCAGCTCCGAGATGTGCCCCCCACCGACGCCTTCGAGGCGATGATGCAGTTTGTAGGAGAGCCCAACCGGCACGCTCGCCGCCTTGTCCAAGATCGTCACCAGGTCGGTGCTCAGGCAGAAGTTCAGCGAGACCAACATGCTGTGGATGTTGATGGCGCCGTCCCGCAACAGGTCAGCGAGGCTCTTCTCGCCTTTGCAGAGGCGAGCGACCTCTGCGGCCTGGCCGAGCTTCTTGATCTCCTTCAAGCGTACGAAGAAGAGCGTGGTGTGGGCCAAGAATCCTTGCTCGAAGAGCGCCAGCCGTTCGAGCGCGGCGTTCATCGAGACGTGCTGTAAGCCCTCGAAAAGGTAGTAGTAGAGCGGGACCAGCTGACCCCCGGCGAGCCGCTCCCAGGTGAAGGTGTACTCGCCATCGGTCCACGCGAAGGCCGCTTGCAGCGCTTTGAGGGTGCGCGGATCCTTTTGGTCCGCGAGCAGGCCTCCGTTGCTGAACTGCGCCTGATGCACCTTCGGCCCGTTGCGCAGCGAAAGCACGCCGGTGCGGCGCTGCATCGCGAGGAAATACAGGAGGCGCGCCAGCGGCACGTCCCGCAGGGAGCCGCTCGACAGGCTCGGCATGGTCACGACGACGCGTGTTCCGCGGTCGTCTTCGACCAAACGTTCAAGGTCCACCCAGCTCGACACTGACTCGGGCTGAGAGAGCGGGCGTAAGTCCTCGGGGATCGCCGCGCTCGGAGCCGACCCGAAGTCCACCTCGGGAAGCAAGTCAGCCAACACCTGCAGGACGTCATCGCGCTCTTGCGGCAGCTCGAGGTGCGCGGCATAGCGACAGAAAGTCTTGAGAAACTCGACCTCCCCCGCGACGGAATGGCCGTAGACCAGGATCGACGGCGCCCCGAGGCTCTCGATGACCTTGTTGGCGTTCGAGACCGTCTCTAGACCCCCAGAGGCGAGCGCCTCGAAACCCACGACAACGAGGCCCGGGATGAGGATACGTCCAAGCAGCAGCTCCTCTGCCTCCTGCCACTCGTTGAGCACGTGGCAGGTGCAACCGGCGTCTACAAACAACGACTCGAAGAACGCGACGCGCTCCACGCTCAAATCGACGATGACAATCTGTGTCTCTAGTGAGCTCAACGCGGCCCCCGAAATCCGAAACTCACTCTGCGATCCGATGCAGACTAGCAAGCCCCTCGCACTTCGCCAATTTGTTCTTCAAAGTGATTTCTTCCAGCAGGCCAAATTCGCACCAAAGCGCCAAGCTCGGGCCATCGGATTTCGCTCGCTTCCCGGCACTGAGGAGGCCCGAAGCGAGCCGCCTCGCATCCCTGCGCTCGCGAGCGATGCCCAAGCCGGCGTTTGGGTCTTGCGAGTGCAGAGACCGAGACGTTGCAGTTCCTTTTGACCTACTCCAAAGTGCGCAACGTGGGCGCATCGTATTGACCGAGCCCTCACCAAACCGCTCGTCACAGCACCGGACCCCCCGCAGGAGCAGGACCATGAGCCATCCACCGAAGAGCCCTGTCAGGAAGAACCCGCTTGGCAACGAGGCGATGTTGAGGTTGGAAACCGACCTCGTCGGTCCGGTACGACGCGGGGCGCGCAAGGCGGGGGTCACGGTCGGCAAAGGCCTGGCTGTGACGCTGCTCTTCTTCGCGCTGCTGATGCTCTCGGGCGGCTTTGCATTCAAGCTCGGCGCCGAGGGGATCCTCGACGCCATCGGTCTGGTCATGATCGTCTTGGGCTCAATGGGCTCCGCAGTGGGTGGCACCTCTTTGCTCGCCTTGGGACGCTACCGCAAGGCCGCAGAGAACAAGGAGATCGTCTCCCACCTTCACCAAATGATGACAGCCCGCGGCGAGGTCGCGGCTGACGAGGTGGCCCGCAACCTGAGGGTGGACGTGCAGGCGGTTGAGGCTGCGGCCCGCACTCTGGAGGGCCGAGGGCTGCTGGAGCGAGACGTGCGTTTGCAGCGCGGTGTAGAGGTCTATCGGCCGTTGGGGTGGAAGGGGACCACCAACAACCCGGCGCTCGACGACCCAAAACACCACTCAGAACGCCGCGAATTGGAGGGGTTCGAACAACGTCTCGCAGAAGAAGGGGTGGTCACGCACTCGGTCGACGAGACGGTCGAGGAAGAGGAGGAGTTGGACGTATGAGCAGCGAGAAAGTGAGGACGGGTCTGTGGATGTGCGTGGTCTTGATGGTGTGCGCCCTCCCGCGTACACAGCTCGCCGCAAAACCCTATCCCAGCGAAGTGCGTGAGTCGTTTCTCAAGGGCTGCGCCGAACAGAGCTCGAAGGCCCATTGCGACTGCGTGCTCGCTCGACTCGAAGCGGAGGTGCCGCTGGGCAAGCTCGTCGACGGCAGCCTCGAGGACGCGACGATCGACGGCTTCATCAGCGACTGCCTCGCGAAAGTCGAGACGGCGGAGTGGCCACGAGAGATGGCGACCGCGTTCATGGAGGAGTGCGGGCAGAGCTCCGAAGAGCCCGTCTGCACCTGTGTGATGAACACGTTGAAGGCGGAGCTTCCTGCTCGCGTCCTCATGTCCGATGGTGTCCCCGAGGGCCGTCTCGAGGAGCTGGTCACGGCGTGTGGGCAGGAACTCAGCCCCGCCGAGCCGTTGCCCGAGCCCTCGAGCGAGGGGGTCGAAGGGCCTGTGGTCGAGCCCGAATCCCCCTAGACAGCCACAGCACTTTTCGGACGGCTGGAGAATAGTTTCGCTTTTCTGCTTGGCGTGGCGTTTCTCCACACGGCAGGCCGAGACGCCACGTTTTCGCGGGGAATTCGTCGTGTGCGGGGTGCGGGGAGGACAGCGACGCGAATATTGCTCGATGACGGAGTGTATGTGCGCAGAAATCCTTACGATATTAACCTCTAGCGGTGTATTCGAGAACGCCGGTTTGGCGTGTCAGAGCCGCGGGGGTTCTTGCGACGAAGCGCAAATAATGCGTCGCTTTAATTGAAATTTTAGGGGGGAAAGGCGTATTCTGGTGCGGACGGAGGTCACACTTTGAGCACGATGCCGGACATCTACGAGTACTTGAACTATCGCAAGTACTTGGAGGACTACTACGAAGCCGCAAAGACGCAGAACCCAGCGTTTTCGTACCGGTATTTTTCTAGACGTGCGGGCTACTCCTCGCCAAACTTCCTCAAGTTGATCATCAAGGGCGAGCGCAACCTGGGCGACGAGAGCATTCCGCGCTTCGCTAAGGCTCTCGGGCTCAAGGGGGACGAACGGCGCTTTTTCCGCAACCTCGTAGACTTCGAGCAGGCCAAGACCGCCGAGGACAAGAACACCGCCTACGAGAAAGTCGCGGCGAGCACTCGCTTTCGACAGGCTCGACGCATCGATCACGACCTCTTTTCCTACCTCTCGAACTGGTACTACCCGGCGATTCGAGAAATGTCGGCCCGCGCCGACTTCCATGACGATCCGGTGTGGATCGCGGGTGAGTTGCTGCCAGCGATCACGCCCGAGGAAGCCGCCAGGGCGCTCGAGGTGCTGTTCGACCTCCAGCTGCTGGTCCGTGGCGAAGAGGGCCGCATCCATCGCGGCGACCCAAGCCTGACCACCGGGCACGAGGTGCAAGCGCTGGCCGTCGGAAACTACCACCGTCAGATGCTCAATCAGGCGAGCACCTCGATCTCGCGCATCCCCTCGCAGCAGAGGGACATCAGCGCCTTGACGGTCTGTATCGATGGCGCGACCCGCCGAGAGGTCAAAGACCGAATCCACGATTTTAGAGAGCGGCTCCTAGACCTATGCGACCGTGTCGAGATCCCTAATCGAGTTTATCAACTCAACATCCAGTTCTTCCCGCTCACTGGGCCGGACGAGCCCGCTGATGACGAGGACGACGGAGAATGAAGACGATGATCAACCACATGAGAAACCTTGGCCTGCTCATCGTAGCATTGGCCATCTCGAACGTGAGCAGCTGCGCCGGTACGGATGTGGGCAACCCGACCATGACGAACCTGCAGTTCTCCAGCTACTCGACGCAGTCCACGGCGCTGAAGTTGAACACGGGCGTCACCATCGAGGAGGTCTGGCTCGTGCTCTCCCTCGCCGAGCTGCGCCAGGCGGAGCTCTGCAACGCCATGGGAGATGAGCAATACCTTGGACCTTTCATCGTAGAGGTCGTGAGCGGGCGGGAGTATCCAACCCCGATCCTCACCAGCATCCATCGCTCGTTCTGTCAAATGAGACTAGACTTCGTCGCCCTCGGCGCGGCGGACCAAACGGCAGACATCCCGAGAGAGCTCGTCGGCAACACCGTCTTCGTCAAAGGAACCCGAGGAGACGGCCAGCCCTTCACCCTCTCGTTCGCCGCCCAAGACCAAGACCTCCAGTTCCAGGCGCTCGGCGCCGACTTCCGGCTGAGTGACGACGAGCACAACCTCTTCGTCGGCTTCGATGCCACCACCTGGTTCCCCGATGCGATGAGCATCGAGCGGCTCAACACCACACCAGTGGATGAGCTCGCCATCACCATGGAGACCAACATCGATCTGGTGAGTCAGTTCGAGTTCAACTTCAAGCACTCAGCTGGACTCTTCGACGATGTCGATGACGACGCGATCCTCAACGAATTCGAGATTCTCAGACCCATCGCCGTCGTGAAGTGAGGATCCCAGTGCCTGACCCTCGCGTGGGGGCAGCGAACGGAACACAAAAGCAGGCGTCCCAAGCGACCGCTGGCGTCCCTGCGCAGAGGGAAAATGAAGAAATTCTACGTTGTGGCCGTGGTAGTGTCGGCGTTCTCCTTCCTGTCGTGTGGCGAAGACGCGGCTCCGGGCGTGCAAGTCGTAAAGGGGCCTGGTGACCAAGTCGCCTACGACACAGGCTCCGACGTAGTCGTCGTCGATGGCACGACCTATGTTGTGACCGGCGACCCAGGCACTGACTGCGTCGAGATCGCGGGGGCGTGCGTCGACCTCAGCAAGGCGAAGAGAGACTGCGGCGAGGGCTCCCAGGTCGACGTCATCGTGGTCGATGGGGTCGTCGAGTCCGTCATCTGCTACCCACCCAAGGACTCCGGCACGCCCATCGAAGAGGTCACGCCAGCGACCGATGGGACCATCACCATCCCGCAGAACGACTCCGGCGCGGTGATCACCTTCGGGGAGGCCACTGATGGCGTGCCCGTCGAGGGAGACGTCACGTTGGACGCCGAGCGCACCGTGCTCTATGGCAACGGCATCGGGAAGACCATTCTGGCCGATAACCTGACTGTCGCCTCAAACAACTCTCAAATCCGCGGCCTCACGGTCAAAGGAAATGTGACGTTCACCGAGAACTCCAACAACTCAGCCATGACTTTCTGCGAGATTCAAGGCAACTTGCAGGTCCACTCCAACAGCTTTACCGCCGCGGATTGCCAGGTCTTCGGTGACGTCAGCATCTCGGGCAACAACGCCGTGCTGGCCAACATTGGTGTCGGCGGCAATTGGGATGTCAGCGGCTCCGGAGCTCTCTGCGACGGCTGTTACTCCTTCCAGGATGCGGACAAGAATTTCGTGGTCGCAGACGGCGAGGTCGGAGAGCTGCTCACCTGCAGCAATTAGGGCGAGGCAAAGCAAGAAACTCGGAATTCTCTGAAGAGGGCATAGGCTTGAGAGAATGGGGGGGCGCAGACCCGAGGTGGCGAGGCAACACCCCAAAAGTCGAGCAGTGCAGGGCCGGCAACAGACGAGGGGCGCATGAGGAAACTGGTCAAGCACCGAACGCTTCTCATGGCTGTCCTCCCTCTCGCGCTGTTGGCCTGGTCTTGCGGTGGCACGAAGCCGAGTGTCCCGGTCGAGACCCTGCTGCCCTTGGGGCAGCTGCAGCTCGAATGTGACGCCAGTAACCCTGCGGCCTGTTTCATGCTGGCGACCCGTTACTACAACGGCGAGGACGTCGAACGGGACCATGTCCGCGCACGCCAGCTCTTCAAAGACAACTGCGACCAGAACGAGCCGTTGAGCTGCACCAACCTGGCCATGATGTACCAAGGAGGGGAGGGCGGAAACGTCGACATCAACGGGGCTTTCGACAGCTTCCAAAGAGCCTGCGATCTCGACGAGGCTTTGGCCTGTTTCAACCTCGCCGAGCGCTACTCCACCGGCGATGTTGGTAACCCGGCTCAGGCGCTGTTGCTCTATGAGCGCGCTTGCCAACTCGAGAGCGCCGAAGCGTGCTACCGCGCAGGACGCCTGAACGCCAGAGGGGAATTGGTCGAGGCCGACCTCGTGCGAGCCAGCCAGTTCTTCGACGCGGGTTGCCAGCTCGACGAACGCCAAAGTTGCCACGCGCTGGGGATGCTCTACGAGATTGGCAAGGGCGTGGAGGCCAACGTCGACAAAGCCATCGACTATTACGAGCGCGCTTGCCAGCTCGAGGCGCCGTTTTCCTGTTCTCAGGCCGCTGGGCTCCTCGACGCCAACTACGGCGCCGCTGTGGTGTCGCGGGTCGTCTCACTCCTCGAGCGCGGGTGTGAGACCGACTCCGTGGACATCTGCTTTCAGCTCGGTGTCGTCTACCTGATCGACCTCGGAACACCGAACGACGTGGCTCGTGCCGCGATGTTGTTCGAACACAGCTGCGACGGCGGCCACGCCAAGGCGTGCTCCAGTCTCGGCGTGATGTACGAGAAAGGAATCGGGCTGAAGGCTTCCGTCAGCTCGGCCGTCACCTACTTCGAAAAAGCGTGCTCCATCGGTGACCCCAACGCCTGTGCTTTTGCGGGATACGTGCTCATGGACGGG
>Ga0210044_10005776_pt1 | contig 16599 bp, 12 predicted proteins | sample CryGey13umfilter_2_FD_183959 | JGI IMG/M metagenome (GOLD analysis project Ga0210044, IMG submission 183959) | Groundwater microbial communities from aquifer in Utah, USA - Crystal Geyser 4/9/14 3 um filter (SPAdes) (version 2) | ecosystem: Environmental > Aquatic > Deep subsurface >...
GTGGTGATCGCATCCGCCGTGATCAGCCCGGCCTTCAGCGCCGATAGCCCGCCGAAATATTCCAGCGCCCCGGCATGAAACTCGGCCTGCGGCAGGCGCAAAGCCCCTAACTGCGAGGCCTCGGCCCAGCCCTGAAACGCGATGTTGTGAATCGTCATCACCGAGGCCACATCCCGCGCCCCGCCGTAAGCCAGATAGGCCGGAGCCAGCCCTGCCTGCCAGTCGTGGCAATGCAGCACCTCGGGTCGCCAGCCCTCCGCCAGCCCCTCGCGCGCGATCCGCGCCGCGATCCAGCTCAGCGCTGCAAAGCGCTGCGGATTGTCGCCCCAGTCGCCGCCCGGCCCGGCATAAGGCCCGCCGTCGCGGTCATAAAGATGCGGCGCATCCAGCAGCAGCATCCCGACCCCGCCCACCGCGCCCGCCCGCACTGCCGCAGGTCCGCCAAACAGATCGGCGTCGCTCATCACCACCGGCCAGTCGGCAATTCGCGCCCGCAAACCGCGATAGGCCGGCAGCAAGACCCGCATCTGCCAGCCCACCGCCGCCAGCGCCCCCGGCAGCGCCCCCACCACATCCGCCAGCCCGCCGGTCTTGAGCAGCGGCACCGCCTCGGACGCGACCGACAACACCCGCCCGCGCAGTTCCTTGCCCATCGTCTTCTCCTTTGCCCAAATATTCTCGGGGGGTCCGGGGGGCAGACAGCCCCCCCGGCCTTGCCGCAATCGCTCAGCCGATCTTGCGCGCCCGTGCATCCAGCATCGCCTGGGTGATCAGCACGACCCCGGCCTCGGTGCGCCGGAACCAGCGCGCATCCTCGTCCGCATCCTGCCCCACCACCAGCCCATCGGGAATCACCACACCGTGGTCGATCACGCAATTCTTCAGCTCGGCCTTGCGGTTGACGATCACCTGCGGCAACGCCACGACATATTCAAGCCGTGAAAAGCTGTGGGTGCGGCAGCCGGTGAACAGCAGCGAGTTGTGGACCTCGGACCCCGACACGATGCAGTCGCCCGAGATCAGCGAGCTGACCGCCATGCCGCGCCGCCCATCGACATCGTGCACGAACTTGGCCGGCGGCACCAGCTCGGCATAGGTCCAGATCGGCCAGGCATTGTCGTAAAGATCCAGCTTGGGGATGAAATCGGTCAGGTCGATATTGGCCTGCCAGAAGGCGTCGATGGTGCCCACGTCGCGCCAGTAGGGCTCGGTCTCAAGCCCCGAGGTGACACAGCTCTCGGCAAAGCGGTGCGCCATGGCCTTGCCGTTCCTGACGATGCCGGGGATCAGGTCGTTGCCGAAATCGTGGCTGGAATTGCTGTCCTCAGAATCGCGGATCAACAGATCGCGCAGGAAATCCCAGTTGAAGACGTAAATCCCCATCGAGGCCAGCGCATGATCAGGGTCGCCCGGAATCGCCGGCGGATCGGCCGGCTTTTCCAGAAACCGGGTGATCCGCATCTTCTTGTCCACCGCCATCACGCCAAACGCCGTGGCCTCCATCCGGGGCACCGTCAGACAGCCGATGGTGACATCGGCCCCGGATTCGACATGCTGGTGCAGCATGATCTCGTAATCCATCTTGTAGACATGGTCCCCGGCCAGCACGATGACATATTTGATGCCATAGCTGTCAACGATATCAATGTTCTGGGTCACTGCGTCGGCGGTGCCGAGATACCACTTGTTCTCCGAGACGCGCTGGCTGGCGGGCAGGATGTCGAGGTATTCGTTGCGCTCGGCACGAAAGAAGCTCCAGCCGCGCTGACAGTGCCGGATCAGGCTGTGGGCCTTGTACTGGGTCGCGATCGCCATCTTGCGGATGCCGGAATTGAGCGCGTTCGACAGCGCAAAGTCGATGATCCGGGCCTTGCCGCCGAAATAGACTGCGGGCTTGGCGCGGGTATCGGTCAGCTCTTTCAGACGGCTGCCGCGCCCCCCGGCCAGAACGAACGCCATCGCCTGCGACGACAGCCGTGCATTGGGTTTCGAGTGCATTTCATCCTCCCTGATGGACGGTCTGATCCCGCCTTGCCTGCCTCACTTCGCCTGTCGAAAGATCACCGCCGACAGCGGCGGCAGCGTGACGCGCGCCGATTGCGCCTGGCCGTGCCACGGCACCGGCTCGGCCCGCACTCCGCCAAGATTGCCGCGGTTGCCGCCGCCATAGGCGCTCGCATCGGTGTTCAGCACCTCGTCCCATTGCCCCACCGCGGGCAGACCCAGCCGGTAATTGCGCTCGACCGGGGTCATGTTAAGCGCCACCACCACCATCGGATCGCCCGGCGCCCCCTTGCGCACATAGGCAAACACCGAGGCGTCGGCGTCGTTGGCTTCCAGCCAGACAAAACCCTCTGCCTTCGTGTCATTGACATGCAGCGCCGGATTGTCGCGGTAAAGCGCGTTCAGATCGCGCACCAGGCTTTGCACGCCGAGGTGCGCGGGCACCTCAAGCTCGTGCCAGTCAAGGCTTTGGGCGTGGTTCCATTCGCGCCCCTGGGCAAACTCGCAGCCCATGAAGATCAGCTTCTTGCCGGGATGGGTCCACATGTAGCCGTAATAGGCGCGCAGGTTGGCGAATTTCTCAGGCCCCTGGCCCGGCATCTTGTCGATCATGCTTTTCTTGCCATGCACCACCTCGTCATGGCTGATCGGCAGAATGAAGTTTTCCGACCAGGCATAATGCAGGCTGAAGGTCATCTGGTGGTGGTGGTGGCGGCGGTAGACCGGATCGCGGCTCATGTAGGACAGGGTGTCGTTCATCCAGCCCATGTTCCACTTGTAGCCGAACCCCAGCCCGCCGTGATCGACCGGGCGCGACACGCCGGGAAAGGCGGTGCTTTCCTCGGCCACCGTCACCACCCCCGGCACCTCGCCGTAGGCGGTGACATTGACCCGTTGCAGGAAACCGATCGCCTCGTAATTCTCGCGCCCGCCATCCTTGTTGGGCACCCATTCGCCCGCCGCGCGCGAGTAGTCGCGGTAAAGCATCGACGCCACGGCATCGACCCTGAGGCCGTCAACGTGGTATTCCTCAAGCCAATACAGGGCGTTGGAGGTCAGATAGTTGGCCACCTCGACGCGGCCGTAGTTGTAGATCAGGGTGTTCCAGTCTTGATGAAACCCTTCGCGCGGGTCGGCGTGCTCGTAAAGCGCGGTGCCATCGAACCGGCCCAAGCCGTGCGGATCGGTCGGAAAATGCCCCGGCACCCAGTCGAGCAGCACCCCCAGCCCGCGCCGGTGCGCGGCGTCGATCAGGGCGCGAAATTCGGCCGGGGTGCCGTGGCGGATGGTGGGCGCGAAAAGCCCGACCGGCTGATAGCCCCAGGAACCGTCGAACGGATATTCCGAAACCGGCATCAGCTCAATATGGGTGAACCCCATGTCGGCGGCGTAATCCACCAGTTGTTCGGCCAGTTCCAGATAGGACAGCATCCGGTTGCCCGGCGCGCGTTTCCAACTGCCAAGATGGACCTCGTAGATCGAAACCGCGGCGTCGATCGCGTGATGCGCCGCCCGCGCCGCCATCCAGTCGCCATCGTGCCACACCGCGCCGTCGATCCGCCGCACCACCGAGCCATTGGCGGGCGCGTGTTCCGAGCCGAACCCGACCGGATCGGCCTTGAGCGGCAGCACCACGCCATCATGGCCGCAGATCTCGTATTTGTAGATCGCCCCCTCGCCCAGACCGGGGATGAAAATCTCCCACACGCCCGTCGCACCGCGACGGCGCATCGGGGCGCGGCGGCCGTCCCAGATGTTGAAATCGCCGACCACCGAGACCCGCTGCGCATTCGGCGCCCAGACCGCGAAATGGGTGCCCGCGACCGCTTCGTGCACCATCACATGCGCCCCCAGCACCTGCCAGATCCGCTTGTGGGTGCCCTCGCCCAGCAGATATTCGTCGATCTCGCCCAGCACCGGGCCGAAGCGGAAGGGATCGTCGAATTCCCATTCCGCGCCATGACCTTGCGCGCGCAGGCGGTAAGCCACACGCCGCCGCAGGGTGGCGTGGAACAAGCCCTCGAAGCCCGCGACCGGGGTCAGGGCGACCGGCGCGGGCGTCAGCGCGACCAGCGCCTCCGCCCCCGGCACAAACGCCGTCAGCGCCCATTGGTTGCCACAGGGATGCAGCCCCAGCACCGCGAACGGGTCGCCATGCCGCCCCTCGACCAGGGCGCGGGCAGTGCCGGGATCGACCAGGGCAGCGGGCAGCTTGGGGGCTTTTGCCATCGCAATCTCCTAAAGCGTGGTGAGGTTTGCAGGAAACCTCACAAACCGCACGGCCCCGGATTTGGGGACCGGGACCGGGTCAGCGGCCTTGCGGGGCAAGGCCGCCCGGTCCCTTGCCCGAAGGCCAACGGCCGCAGGGCAACGGGGGTTGGGCTTGGCCGAGGCGTTGATAATCAGGCCGCGCCTGCCTGGGCTGGCGCGTCTTCGCGCCTGCCAAGGGGCAGGCAGGCGCGGCCTGATTTGGCGCGGGCCAAATCCGGCAAGAAAGGAAGACAAGAACACCATTTCCATCAAGCGTCATCCTGATCTAAAGCGCCGGGGTCACCGACCAGACATCTTTCATATAGCCCCGGATGGTGCGATCCGACGAGAAGAACCCCGAGCGCGCGGTGTTCATCGCCGCCATCGCGAGCCAGCGCTGAGGGTCACGGTAAGCGGCATCGGCATGGGCCTGGGCGGCCAGATAGGCGTCGAAATCCGAGGCCACCAGAAAGTAGTCGCTGTGCCACATCCGGTGCACCAACCCGTGATAACGGTCGGGCTGGTCGCGGCTGAAGCGGCCTTCGGCGATCATCTGCAACACGTCCTGCAACGGCGGGCTGGCCTCGATCGCCTTGCGCGCATGATCGGGGTCTTCGCGGTGGCGCACCACCTCGGTGGCGGTCAGGCCGAACAGGAAAAAGTTCTCGGCCCCGACCTCGTGCAGGATCTCGACGTTGGCCCCGTCGAGCGTGCCGATGGTCGGCGCACCGTTCAGCATGAACTTCATGTTGCCGGTGCCCGAGGCTTCCTTGCCGGCGGTCGAGATTTGCTCCGACAGATCGGCGGCCGGGATCAGGCGCTCGGCCATCGAGACGTTGTAGTTGGCGGGATAGACCACTTTCAGCAGATCCCCGGTCACCGGATCGGCATTGATCACGGTGGCGACATCGTTGATCAGGTGGATGATCTCCTTGGCCACGCCGTAGCCCGGCGCGGATTTGCCGCCGAAGATCTTGACCCGCGGCACCCAATTGCCGGTCGGATTCTTGCGGATCGCGTTCCAGCGCGCGATGGTCTCAAGAATGTTCAGAAGCTGGCGCTTGTATTCGTGCAGGCGCTTGATCTGCACGTCGAACAGCGCATCGGGGCTGACGCTGACGCCGCAGTCGCGCGCCAGCCATCCCGCCAGCGCCACTTTGTTAAGGCGCTTGGCCGCCCCGAATTCCGCCCTGAAACCGGCGTCCTTGATCTGCGGCGCAAGATCCTGCAGGCGGTCAAGATCGGCCTCCCAGCCGGCGCCGATGGTCTGGGTGATCAGCCCGGCCAGTGGGCGGTTGCACATCTTCAGCCAGCGCCGCGGCGTCACCCCGTTGGTCTGATTGATGATCCGGTCGGGATGCAGGGCATGCAGCTCGGGGAACAGGTTTTGCTTGACCAGATCCGAGTGCAGCGCCGAGACGCCATTGACCTTGTGCGCCATGATGAACGCCAGTTCGCCCATCCGCACCTCGTGCTGCTTGACGATGCCGACATGGCTGGGACGGGTGGGGTAGGTGCGGCCATGCCAGGCGTCGATGCGCTCGACGATCTGCATGTGGCGCGGCAGCACGGTGCCGAAGGTGAAGGTGGCCCAACGCTCCAGCGCCTCGGGCAGCAGGGTGTGGTTGGTGTAACCCAGGCAGGCCCGCGCCGTTTCAAGCGCCTCGTCAAACGGCAGGCCGTGGACATCGCACAACAGCCGGATCAGTTCCGGCCCGGCAATTGCGGGGTGGGTGTCGTTCATCTGGATCGCGACATGGGCAGGCAAGGCGCGCAGGTCGGAGTGGCTGACCAGGTAGCGCCGCAGGATATCCTGCAACGCCGCCGAAGTCAGGAAGAACTCTTGCTTGAGGCGCAGCTCCTTGCCCTGATAGGTGGTGTCGTCGGGATAAAGCACGCGCGACAGGGTGCGCGCCAGCGCCTCGGGTTCGGCGGCGGCGGCGTAATCGCCGCGGTTGAAGCGCGCCAGATCGAACATCGTGGTCGGCTTGGCGGCCCACAGGCGCAGGGTGTTGGCCCATTTGCCCTGCCAACCCACCACCGGGGTATCTTGTGCCGAGGCGATCACGGTTTCGCCGGGGCTCCAGACCTCGCGCCCACCTTCGGTTGCGACCGAACCCTTGAAGCCGATGGTATAGGCGGCCTCGGGGCGCGCAAACTCCCACGGGTCGGGATGGTTCAGCCAGTCTTCCGGGGCCTCGACCTGCTGACCACCCTCGAAGCGCTGGCGAAACAGACCGTGCTCGTAGCGGATGCCGTAGCCGTAGGCGGGGCAGCCCAGCGTCGCCATCGACTCCATGAAACACGCGGCCAGCCGCCCGAGGCCACCGTTGCCCAGGGCCGCGTCGGGCTCGTCTTCGACGATGGTGCGGAAATCCTGGCCCAGATCGGCCAGCGCCGCCTCGGCCAGATCGCGCAGGCCAAGGTTGACGGTGGCATCTTCCAGCAGACGCCCGATCAGGAATTCCATCGACAGGTAATAGACCCGCTTGCGGTCCTCGGCCCAGGTGCGCCGGGTCGAGGCAAACCACGGCTCGACGATGCGGTCGCGGATCGCGAAAGACAGCGCCATGCGCCAGTCGTAAACGCTGGCGTTCGGCGCATCCTTGCCCAGGGTATAGGTCAGGTGACGCAAGATATCGGTTTTCAGCACGGCGGAATTCAGGTCAATCACAAGCGTGGTCCATTCTGTCATGGCCGGAACGTCTGACGGCCGGTCAACCAGGGATGCCGCCCACCCAGCGCCGGGGTCAAGTCTTGACTTGGTATGACGCGGCATCCCCGGCGGGTCAATCAACCAAAGCGCTTTGACGTTAGCGCCACCACAGGGCAGTGACAAACTGAATTCAGCCTTGGATTTCGCAAAACTTCGATCCCAAAGCGCTTGGCCAACCTTCGGCTCTGCGGCAATATGGCCGCCGCGATTGCCCACCCTGGCGGAGCTGCGATCGGGGAATGGCCCGAAAACAGCATGCCTGCGATGCAGGTTTTTCGTGCCAACCCGGCAAAACATGATCTGGATCAAGGTTTGCCGCCCGGCAACTGTCGCAAATCAAGCAACAGCTCGCCGGACGCCCCGGCGGCTGCCACCGAAGGATCACACCATGCGCCTGACGATACGGACCAATCTCGCGATGCGCACCCTGATGTTCTGCGCCGTGAACGAAGGCCGCGTGGTGCGCAGGAAAGACGTGGCCGAGGCCTGCAACGCGTCGGAAAACCATCTGGCACAAGTGATCCACCTGATGGCGCAGAAGGGCTTTGTGCGCACCGTGCGCGGGCGCGCGGGCGGGCTGACGCTGGGGCGCGGGATCGACGACATAAGGGTGGGCGAAGTGTTTCGCAGCTTCGAGGCCGACCTGCCGTTTGCCGAGTGCTTTTCCGGCACCGACAACAATTGCCCGCTGGCGGCCTGCTGCCGGTTGCAAGGTGCCATCTGCGATGCGCTGGCGGCGTTCTATGCTGCCCTTGACCGGGTCTCGCTGCGCGACATGGTGGCGGGCAATGGCGATCTGACCCGGCTGTTGAAAATGGCCTGACCCCTGGCTGGCAGGCGCACGACCCGCGGTTTAATTCGCACGTGCAGCAACTTGAGGGTGCATGGGCGGTGAAATTTTGTGCTAGACTAAATCCGCCGACATTCGGATCGGTCGAGGCGGGAAGGCACGCACCTGCCAGGAGCCGTGGCCAAACGTCGGGCACGGAACGAACGAGAGGGCACCATGATCGAAATCAGTCCGTCAAAATTGGTCCAGATCATCTTTCAGACCCGCGAAGGACGGATCGCCGAGGCCGAGCTTCGCGCCTTCATCGCCGGGCTGAACGAAGACGAGTCGGCCAATCTGGTGGCGCTGGCCTGGGTTGGGCGTGGCGCATTCGAGCCCGAGGAATTCGACGAGGCGGTGGCCGAGGCGCGCGCCGGGGCCAGCACGCCGACCGAGGATTACCTGATCGGCATGCCGCACCTTGCGGAAAATCTGGAAGCCGGGCTTGACGCCATGGGCATCGACGTGACCGGCGAGGAAGAGGATCTGCTTTAGCCCCGGCTCTGCTGCCAGTCGGCCAGCGCCGCATTGCCATCGCCCGGGGCTTCGACGGCGGGTTGCGCCGGGGCCACGGCAACCGGCCCGGTGCGGAAATAATGCGACTCGCGCGCGCCAAAGTAGAACGCCACCACCGCGCCCAAGAGCCACCACAACGCTTCCGGCACCAGGTTCAGCCCGACCATGCGCTGGCCGAAGCCGGCGGGGTCGATCATGGCATAGACGAACAGGCCGATGGTGCCGAAGGCCAGCAGCGGGCGCGGCAGGCGGTTCAACCCGTTCACCATGGCGTCGAACCAACTGGGCGCGGGCACGGCAAATTCGCCGCCGAATTGCTTCAGCGCGGCCATCTGCGCCTCGGCCGAAAGCTCTTGCCTGCGGGTGGCCGAAGGGGTGAACACTTCGGCCAACCCCTTGGCCGCGTCGCCCACCGCCGAGACCGCGCCGGACGATCCCAGAATGCTGCTGATCACGCCCATTTCGCCACCCGTGCCTGGTGTTGCGCCTCGGTCAGGCGATACTGCGGTGCCATGAACTGTTCCGCCCGGGTGATCCAGCCGCCCTTGCCGCCATCACGCCTGCGGGCATATTTGCGGCTGGCGGGGCGGGCATCGGCCAGGCTGTAATAGTAGTTGCGCCGGGCAATGGCATAGGCGTCGGCCAGATGCCCAGGCGCGGCGGCAGCGGCCTGCGCGGCGGCCGCGACGGTCTGCGGCCCGATCGCGCCATCGGCCGTGCAGGCAAAGCCCATCTCGGTCAGCAGGCGCTGCAACACCTTCACCGCATTGGCCCCGGCGTTGACATACATGTCGAACACCGAAGCGTGCAGCGTTTCGGGCAGGGCGGCGATGCCGGGGCGCTTGAAGTAGTGCTCGACAAAGATCGCCTCGGCCTGCTCACGGCTCAGCGCCTTGACATCGGCCACCGACACGGTGCCGTCGCCGGTCAGATCCAGCCCCAGACCGCGCAGCGTGCCAAGTGTCACGCCGTATTTGGTGGCCCCGCCCGGATCCGCCGGGTCGTTGACGAAGCCACCCTCGCGGGCGACGATTTCCCTGGCAATTTCCTCGACCGACGGCATGGCGATCCCCGCGTTTGTGCTGCGGGCAAGGCTGCGGTCAGGCGGTTAAGATCGGCGCAATCAACCGTTCGGTGCGCTGCCCGGAGTCTGATAGACGCCCTGCTCTTTCAGCGCGTCGATCACTTCCTTGGGCATGTAGTTTTCGTCGTGCTTGGCCAGAATCTCGCTGGCGACAAAGGTGCCCGCCTGCATCTGGCCGGTGCCGATCATGCCGGTGCCTTCCTTGAACAGATCCGGCAGCACCCCGGTAAAGGTGACGGGAATGGTGGCCTTGCCGTCGGTCACGTTGAAACTGACGGTCTCGCCCTGGCCGCGCACCAGACTGCCCGCCTCGACCAGCCCGCCCAGCCGGAACACCTCGCCCTCGCGTGGCGGGTCGGTGGCAAGCTGCGCCGGGGCGCGAAAGAAGTTGATGCCGTCGCGCATCGCATACCCGATCAACCCGGTCGCCAGCGCCAGCGCCACGAAGGCCAGCACGATGATCTGGATCCGGCGCTGTTTCTTCAAACCCTTCATGTCATCCTCTTTGTCACGGAAACACCGGGGCCAGCATCAGCCCCGCGGTCTCTTCCAGCCCCAGCATCAGGTTGGCGTTCTGGATCGCCTGCCCCGACGAGCCTTTGCACAGGTTGTCCAGCACCGCAACAACCACCGCTCGCCCGGCAATGCGATCCCCGATCACACCTATGTGCACGAAGTTCGAGCCCCGGATGTCGCGGGTCGAAGGCAGCGCGCCAAACGGCAGAACTTCCAGAAACGGCTCCAGCGCATAGCGCGCGGCCAGCGCTGCATGCACCTGTGCCGGGTCGCCCTCGACATAGACCGTGGCCAGAACGCCCCGGTTCATCGGCAGCAGGTGCGGGGTGAACTGCACCTGCACCGGCCGCCCGGCCAACTTGCTGAATTCCTGATCGAATTCGCCCAGATGGCGGTGCGTGCCGCCAGCGGCATAGGTCATCGTGCCTTCCGACAACTCGGCATGCAGCAGGTTTTCCCTGAGACTGCGCCCGGCCCCCGAGACCCCGGCCTTGAGGTCGATCACGATGCGGTCCAGATCAATCACCCCGGCCTCGATCAGCGGCCGCAGCGCATATTGCCCGGCCGCAGCGTTGCACCCGGTGCCCGCCACCAGCCGCGCCGCCCTGATCTCGTCGCGGTAGAACTCGGTCAACCCGTAAACCGCCTCGCGCTGCAAGTCGGGCGCGGCATGGGGCTTGCCATACCATTTCTCATAAGCCTGCGGGTCGCGCAGCCGGAAATCCGCCGACAGATCGACCACCCGCAGATCGCGCGGCAGGGCGGCAATCACCGCCTGGCTGGTGGCATGCGGCAGGGCGCAGAACGCAAGATCGACATGGGCAAAGTCGATCTCCTCGATCCGCACCAGCCGCGGCAGGTTCAGATGGCGCAGGAAGGGAAACACCTCGGCCAGCACCTGCCCCGCCTTGCGGTCGGCGGAAAGCGCGTTGATCTCCAGCCGCGGATGGGTGGCGATCAGCCGGATCAGCTCGGCCCCGGTGTAGCCCGAGGCTCCGAGAATGGCGATCTTGCGTTTCATGCCTGGCCCCCGATCTGCGTTACCGATGGGATGCCGGATGGGGGCGAGGGATGCAAGGGGGATGTGTGGGGGGGGTGAGACGGATCAGGAAACGCTCCGGCGGAGCGTTTCCCCGGCGAACGCCCGAAGCGCCAGCGAAGGGCCGGGATGGCGGGCGCGTCCCCGTCGCGTGCCGCAACGGGAAAGTGCATGATCTTCGTTTGGGGTCTTCAAATGCAACAGCCCTGGTGCGAGGAGACGAGGGCACCGCGCCCGCAAACCCAAATCCGGCTGAGGCGGCTCACGCCGCGCCGCGCATCCCGCCCTTGCGGTCGGCCTTCGCTCGGCCAGCGAAGACGCCTGTCAGGGCGGATGAGCGGCCCCCTGCCCCTTGCACCCTGCCCCGGCCCCGCATAAGAACCGCAGCAATCGGGGTCGGGCAGCGAAAGGGCATTGATGCCGCTTCTGGTGATGAAATTCGGCGGCACCTCGGTGGCTGACCTCGCGCGCATCAGGAATGCGGCGCTGAAGGTCAAGAGCGAGGTTGATCGCGGTTTTGACGTGATCGTCATCGTTTCCGCCATGTCGGGCAAGACCAACGAACTGGTGGGCTGGGTCGAGGCGACCTCGCCCCTGTTCGACGCGCGCGAATACGACGCGGTGGTCTCAAGCGGCGAAAACGTCACCGCCGGGCTGATGGCGCTGACCTTGCAGGAACTGGGCGTGCCGGCGCGGTCATGGCAGGGCTGGCAGGTGCCGATCCAGACCACTTCCGCCCATTCCTCGGCCCGGTTCATCGACATTCCGCGCGCCAATCTCGATCAGAAATTTGCCGAGGGCATGAAGGTCGCGGTGGTTGCGGGCTTTCAGGGGGTCAGCGCCGAGGGTCGCATCACCACCCTGGGGCGGGGCGGCTCGGACACCACGGCGGTCGCCTTTGCCGCCGCCCTCAAGGCGGAACGCTGCGACATCTACACCGATGTCGATGGCGTCTATACCACCGACCCGCGCATCACCAGCAAGGCGCGCAAGCTGACCCGCATCGCCTATGAGGAAATGCTGGAACTGGCATCGCTTGGTGCCAAGGTGCTGCAAACCCGCTCGGTCGAACTGGCGATGCGCTACAAGGTGCGGCTGCGGGTGCTGTCGTCGTTTGAAGACAGCGACGAAAACTCTGGCACACTGGTCTGCGACGAGGATGAAATCATGGAATCGAAAGTGGTCACCGGCGTTGCCTATTCGCGCGACGAAGCCAAGATGACGCTGGTCAAGGTCGAGGATCGCCCCGGCATCGCCGCCGCAATCTTTGGCCCGCTGTCGGAATCGGGCGTCAACGTCGACATGATCGTGCAGAACATTTCCGAAATCGACGACGGCGGCACCCGCCGCGCCGTCACCGACATGACCTTTTCCTGCCCTGTCAATCAGGTGGCGCGGGCCCACAAGGCGATGGAAGACGCCCGAAGCGCGGGGCTGATCGCCTACCACGAACTGGTCGAGGATACCGAAGTCGCCAAGATCTCGGTGGTGGGCATCGGCATGCGCTCGCACGCCGGGGTTGCGGCGACGATGTTTTCAGCCCTGGCCGCCGAGAATGTCAACATCAAGGTCATTGCCACCTCGGAAATCAAGATTTCCGTGCTGATCGACCGGAAATACATGGAACTCGCGGTGCAGGCCCTGCATGATGCCTTCGAGTTGGAAAAGGCGTGAGCAGACGCAGAATGGGGTCAAGTGGAATCGCAAACTTTTCTTGCCCGATTTGACACGCGTCAAATCGGGTCGCGCCTGCCTGCCCCCGGCAGGCGCGAAACGCGCCAGCCAGGCAGGCGCGGCCCGATTTCCAACCGACCGCCCTTGCTGGGCCGCCCTTGTTCAACGGCCTTCGGCCTCATGAACAATGGACCGGAAAACTCTCCCCCGGAGAGTTTTCTTGCGGCCCAAAGACTTGCCCTGACCACCGCGAAGATGACGATGGTCAGCACCACCAAGCGTCATCGCGCTCTAGCGCCGAAGCCGCCGAGGTATGATGCCCGACCACAGCGAAAGTGAAAGCCGCAAGCTGCTGCGCCGTCTGCGCGACAGCTTGGCCCTGCCCGGCAAGGGTCAGGACCGGCTGGACCGTATCACCCATCTGATCGCCGATTCGATAGGCACCGAGGTGTGCTCGATCTACCTGTTTCGCGATGCCGAGACGCTCGAGCTGTGCGCCACCGAGGGGTTGAAGAAATCCTCGGTCCACCACACCAGGCTGCGCCTGGGCGAGGGGCTGGTGGGGCGGGTCGCGCGCAGCGCGGGCCCGGTCAACACCGCTGACGCGCCGTCGGAAAAGGGCTTTCGCTTCATGCCCGAGACCGGCGAAGAGATTTTCAGCTCGTTCCTCGGGGTGCCGATTCAGCGGGTCGGCGAAAAGCTGGGGGTGCTGGTGGTGCAATCGCGCCAGGCGCGGCAGTTCTCGGAAGATGCGGTTTACGCGCTGGAAGTGGTGGCGATGGTGCTGGCCGAGATGACCGAGCTTGGTGCCTTTCTGGGCGAGGGCGAACAGATCGGCGCGCTGCACCGCCAGCCGGTGATGATCCGGGGCGCCGTCGGGCAGGAAGGCGCCGCCGAGGGCAACGTCTGGCTGCACGAGCCGCGCGTGGTGGTCACCAACCCGGTGGCCGACGATCCGCTGACCGAAATCGAGCGCATCCGTGCTGCGGTCGGGATGCTGCGGGTGTCGGTCGATGATCTGCTGTCGGCGGCCAGCCTCGACAAGGACCAGAAGCAGGTGCTCGAAGCCTACCGGATGTTTGCCCATTCGCGCGGCTGGCTGAAGCGGATGGAGGAAGACATCGCCCTTGGCCTGTCGGCCGAGGCGGCGGTGGAAAAGGAACAATCCGCCACCCGCGCCCGGCTGGAACAGGTGCCCGATGCCTACCTGCGCGAGCGCCTGCATGACCTTGACGATCTGTCGAACCGCTTGCTGCGCATTCTGACCGGGCAAGGGGTCGATACCGGGGCGACGCTGCCGGAAAATCCGGTGCTGGTGGCGCGCAACATCGGCCCCGGCGAGCTTTTGGAATATGGCAAGCGCTTGCGCGGGGTGGTGCTGGAGGAAGGTTCGGTCGGCAGTCACGCCGCAATCGTGGCGCGGGCGCTGGCGATTCCGCTGGTGATCAACGCCGCCCGCATCACCGGCGAGGCGCTGAACGGCGACCATATCCTGGTCGATGGCGATCAGGGCATTGCCCACCTGCGCCCCGAAGAAACCATCGCCCGCGCCTTTCGCGACAAGATGGCGATGCAGGCCCAGGCGCAAGAGCGCTATGCCTCGCTGCGGCTGCTGCCCGCGCAATCGAAATGCGGCACCGTCACGACCCTGCTGATGAACGCCGGGCTGATGGCCGATCTGCCCTCGATGGAAAGCTCGGGGGCCGAAGGGGTGGGGCTGTTTCGCACCGAATTGCAGTTTCTGGTGCGCAACAAGCTGCCCAAGCGCGACGAGCTGGCCCGCACCTACCGCATCGTGATCGAGGCCGCGCGCGGGCGCCGGGTGGCGTTTCGCACCCTTGATATCGGTTCGGACAAGGTGCTGCCCTACCTCAAGCCCAACGACGAGCCCAACCCGGCGATGGGGTGGCGCGCGATCCGGGTGGGGCTCGACAAGCCGGGGGTGCTCAGGATGCAGTTGCAGGCGCTGATCCGGGCCAGCAACGGGCGCGATCTGACGGTGATGTTTCCCTTTGTCAGCGAATTTGCCGAGTTCAGCGCGGCGCGCGGCCAGCTTCTGCGCGAGTTGGACCACGAGGCGGCGATGGGGCACGCGGTGCCGGGCAAGGTCGAGATCGGGGCGATGCTGGAGACCCCGAGTCTCGCGTTCGGCCCGCGCGCGTTCTTCGAGCTGGCCGATTTCGTGTCGATCGGCGGCAATGATCTCAAGCAGTTCTTCTTTGCCGCCGACCGCGAGAACGAGCGGGTGCGGCGGCGCTATGACACGCTGAATGTCAGCTTTCTGACCTTCATCAGCCAGATCATCGGGCGCTGCGCCGAGACCGCCACGCCGTTGTCGTTCTGCGGCGAGGATGCCGGGCGTCCGGTCGAGGCGGTGTGTCTGGCCGCCCTTGGCCTGCGCACCCTGTCGATGCGCCCGGCCTCGATCGGGCCGGTCAAGGCGCTGCTGCGCCGGGTCGATCTGGGCGCGGCGCGCGCGGTGATCGATGCCGCCTGCGCCAGCGGGGCGGAATCGGTGCGCCCGGCGCTGATGGACTGGCTGGCGCGGCAAGAGGATTAGCCCGCGCTGCAATTTGCGGCGGTGGAAGGGGGCTGTCCGCCCCCTCTTGGCCTGACGGCCAATTCACCCCCGAGGGTATTTATCCCAATGAGAAAGCCGGTCCGGCGCGGTTGAGCGGCGCGGGGCGGGTGGCGGCACGAAAGGCGGCCAGCACCGGCTCGGGGCCATGCTGCCCGGCCAGGCGCAGCAGGGCAAAGCGGATCTGCGCCAGCTCGCGGTAGTAGCCAAGGAAAGCCGCGTTCAGCGCCGCCCCCGACAGCGCGCCCAGCACCGGCACCGCTTGCGCCGCCAGCTTCTGCCCCAGAGCGGCGGCGAGACGGGGCGTGACGCTGGCGATCAGCTTGTGCAGGGCCGGACCGGTCAGCGCGAGGCGGGCCCCGAGAAAGGCGGTGTCAATGCCATCATCGCGCGCCAGCGGGCTGCCGGCGGCAAACACCGCCAGGCATTCGGCGCGGATTGACGGATCGTCGGGGTCAAAGCCTTCGGCCGCGGCGGCACGGCGGATACTGTGCAGGATCAGGGTGATGGTGAACGGCAGCTCGGCAAGCGCGGTGGCAAGCCCACCCGCCCCGCCCAGTGCGCCGGTCAGGGCCGCCAGCGCGGGGGCAGCATGCGGCCCAAGATCGGGGGCATGGCGACCGGAGGCGGCCAGCGCGAAACCCCGTTCCAAGGCGGCGCGCACCAGGGTCTCGATCCGGTGCCGCGCAGGCGCGGGCAGCAGGGCCAGCCGCGCCTCGAGTGCGCCCCCTGCCCTGGTCATCAGCGCGATCAACGGCCCCCCCGCGCGCCGGGTGCGGGCGGCAAGCTGGGCGATCTCGGCGGCGGGCACCGGATCGGGAACCAGGGCGGGCAGGGGGAAAGCAGGGTCCATCGGTCCAAGGTAGGGGGAGATGCCCTCTGGGGCAAGACGGGCGCAAAAGGTCAGGCGCGCTTGCGCGTCACCGCGCCGGTCACGCCTGCCCAGGCCTCCTGCACCAGTTCCAGCCCCAGCACCCGCTCGGGGTTGGTGGGGGGTGGCATCACCACGGCGTCAAGTTTGCGAAAGCCGAAGCGGCCGTAGTAGGGCGCGTCGCCCACCAGCAGCACCCGCTGCCAGCCGAGGCGGCGCGCCTCTGTGAGGCTTTCGTTGATCAGCAGCGCCCCCAGCCCCTCGCCCTGCCGGGTGGGATGCACCGCCACCGGCCCCAGCAGCAGCACCGCCTGCCCCGCCACTTCGACCGGCCAGTAGCGGATCACCGCCGCCAGGGTGCCGTCGCCATCGCGCAACACCAGGCAAAGGGCGGCCACCCTGGCCACCCCGTCGCGCAGCCGGTAGGACGACAGCGCGGTGCGACCGGGGGCAAAGCACAGATCATAAAGCGCCTCGACTTCGGCTTCGTCGGCCTCGGATTCCTCGGTCAGGTGATACATG
>Ga0210044_10005782_pt1 | contig 16593 bp, 8 predicted proteins | sample CryGey13umfilter_2_FD_183959 | JGI IMG/M metagenome (GOLD analysis project Ga0210044, IMG submission 183959) | Groundwater microbial communities from aquifer in Utah, USA - Crystal Geyser 4/9/14 3 um filter (SPAdes) (version 2) | ecosystem: Environmental > Aquatic > Deep subsurface > Groundwater...
CGACGAACAACGGCTCTACGTGGCGATGGAGCTGGCGCAGGGCGACTCGTTGGCTGTGCTCATCAAAGGCGCCGAGCGACTGGAGTTGACGCAGATCGTTCGCATCATGCGCCAGGTTCTGGGAGCTCTGGAGGAAGCCCACAACCACAACATCGTGCACGGCGACCTGAAGCCCGACAACATCATCGTCGAAAATCGCATGTACGAGCGCGACGTCGTCAAGGTCCTGGACTTTGGCGCCGTGCCCTTCGACACGGAGCCAGGGCGCAAACGCATCTTCGGGACGCCCGAGTACATGAGCCCCGAGCAAGCCAAGGGAGAGAAGCTCGATGGGCGAGCCGACCTCTATTCGGTGGGCGTGATTCTCTACCAGATCGTCACCAACACCCTCCCCTTCACGGGCGACCACGCGCTGGCCGTAGCCACTCAACAGCTGCACGAGGCCGTCGAGCCTCCCAGTGTTCGCGCGCAAGGGGTGCACATCGACGCTCGGCTAGAGGGGCTCATCATGAGCTGCCTCGCCAAGGAGCGGAACCAGAGGCCCGAGAGCGCGCAGGCCCTGAGTCTGCAGCTCAAGGAGCTGCTGCCCGATGGGGCCCTCGACACAACTGGGCGAGTCAAGATGCCGGTGATGGTCGTCCCACGCAGCGGTGCGGGGGCTGCGTTGGAGGACGACGCGTTCGGTTCGAGCCACAAGCGTCAGACGCTCTGGATGGTCGCAGCCGGAGTGGCGGCTCTGCTCGTGATTGGTGTAGGCCTTCTCGTCGCCTTCTCGGGCGAGGAGGAGGTCAAGGCGTCACACGGCGACGAGGCCGCGACGGACCCTGCGACCAATCCACCGGCGGAGGCCGTCGCGCTTCCCAGCGCCGACGCCTCCGACGACGTCGGCGGGACAGCCGCCGGTCCGGTCGACGAAGCCGTGACCGACCCAGTCGGCGAGGAGCCCACCGACGAGCTCGCCGATGTGGTGGAGCTGGGCGCAGAGGACCCGCCGGAGGTGGGCAAAGACAAGAAGAAGTCACACAAGCGCGCGGACCCAGTGGCGAAAAAGATGCTCGCCCAGGCCCAGGACCACTTCAAGAAGGGAAACCTAGAGAGCGCAGCCAAGATCGTCGAGCAGGTGCTCAAGCGCGACCCAGGCAACCGCGGCGCTCAATCCCTAGCCCGCAAGATCGCGAAAGCCCGCAAGTAGCTTGCTAGCTAGCTAGACGGCGATCTCGACACGCATGAGCTGCTCCCCGATGAAGAGGTAGTCTCCGTGTTGGAGCTGCACCGAGTCGCGGATGCGCAGGAACGTCCCGTTCTTCGAGTTGTGGTCGGTCAAGATGATGGCGTCGTCGGCGTCCGAAACGGAGAAGTGCTTCACCGAGAGATGCACGTCATCGGGGAAGCTCAGGTCGCAACCTTCTCTGCCGACGGCCACCTCGCCGTGGGGTGAGGCGTAGGCTTTCCCCTGCAGGCCACCTTCCGAGATCTGGATGAGCCGGAAGCGGATGTCTGCGGTTGGGCTGGCGTAGAAGGTCGTCCCGTCGTCGTAGACGTAGGGGGGCTCGACGTAGAGCCGTTCGAAACGGAAGAGGTGGTCGCCGGCTCGGATGATGTCGTAGTCCTGCAAGGGGACACTGCCGCGAACTCTGAGGAACGTGCCGTTCACGCTGCCTTCGTCGCGAAGGTAGATCTTGTTGTCGACGTAGTAGAAATCGGCGTGCTGCTCGCTGATGTAGGGGTCTTCGAAAGGAATGACACCCGACATCCGGCCGGCATGGTGGTGAGTCGCGTTGAGGTGGTAGCTCATGCCCTCGATGGCCTCGCCGCAGATGAGAATGAGCTTGGCGCGGCCAGGGGCCTGCATTGGGCCATAGAAGAGGACCTGGATCCCGCCCTCCTCGCCCTCAGCGTGGTGACTGCCACAACGACCGCAATAGTAGTGGCCATCTGGGACGATCGCGCTGCAGTGACTACAGACTCGAGGGAGCTGGGACATGGGGCCTCCTAGGGCTCAGCGAAGATCAGACTCGGCCTCGACGACGAGGCCGTGAGCCTAGCCTCGACGACGAGGCCGTGAGCCTCGACGACGAGCTGGAAAATTATCGAATTCGCGGGACCTACGCAAGGTTGTGGCCTGCCCACTCGGTGCAAGCAGCCAGCGCACCCCGACCAAAGCGCGCGCGAGCGAGAGTGGCTCGAAACACCCTCCGCGCGCAACCCCCGAGGTTTACTCGACTCTCCGTCTTTGGATTGCGTCGACTTGGTCAGCCCCTTCTCATTCTGTCTTGCTCCGAATCGCCCGAAGTGCATCGAAAACAACTGGATGTGGTGAACCCTCGAGCACGGTGAGGGCGTCCTTTCGGCCCAGCGCGTCGAGCGCGTAGACCATCTCAGCCTGGACACTGGGTGGAGCCGTCTCGAGGCGACCCACGAGCACGTCGATCGCGCGAGGGTCTCCCATAGCTCCCAAGGCGCGGACTGCCATCCCGACGACGTAGCTGTAGTCGTCGTCCAGAAGCTTGACCACGGCGTCATAAGCGCCCTTCTCGCCCATCAACCCCAACGCCCAGGCGGCGTGTGCGCGCACTCCGAAGGTGGAGTCGCTCAGCGCGGCGGTGAGGGCGGGGACGGCCTGGGCATCGCCGATGCTGCCCAGCGCCATGGCCGCCTTGCGTCGAACGTCGACCTCGGGATCGCTGCTGAGAAGCTCAATCAAGGTGGCAACCGACTCCTTGTCCGCCAACTTGCCGAGCACGCTGGCGGCGTGCCAACGCTGGGCCTTGGCGTCGGCGGTCAGCAGCGAGCGCAATTCTCCCTTGAGCTCACCGAGCATGGCGAGCATGGCCGGGTGGTCGCCCGACGCCGAAAGGAATCCGCTCTGTGGCTCGCCGTCCAGATCGCGCAAGACCCTAGTGACCACATCAGCTCGGTCGTCCTTGAGTCGCCGCTTTAGGAGCCTCTTTAGAGTGGCCCCATGGTCCTCGACCAGCTTCGAGGGGTCGCCCGCGACGGCTCTCGACTCGTTATCGAGAAGCTCTTGCAAGAGACCGTCGACGTCGAAGGGCTGGGCGGCGTCGGAGAGGTTGATGAACGAGGCGTTCTCTTCCCAGAGGCCGATGGACGTAGGCACTTTGTCCTTCGAGGTGAGCCGTGACAGCGCGGCGCCTGCAGCTTGACGCACGGCGGGACGCGAGGACCAGTAGCCGTCGAAGAGGGCTTCGATGGAGTCCTCGTCATTGAGGGCGCCCAGAGACCAAGCGGCCATCGCCGCGACGTCGTCCTCGTCTTCCCGCAGCGAGATGCGCAGACGCTCCGCAGCGTCCTTGCCCCCAACATGGCCGAGCGCCCAAGCCGCAGCGCGTCGGACGCGAGCGTCTGGGCTGTCCATCATGGAGATGAGCGTGTCCCTGCCGGCACCGAGGCGGCCCAAGCCGATGGCCGCTAGGGCTCGGATGGACACCTTGGGATCTCGGGTCAACCCCTCGAGCACCGGTATGGCTTCGGGAGATTCGGTGCGCCCCAGACCCCAAACCGCGAGCTCTCGGATGGGCCGCTCGTAGTTGTCGCCGGAGGCTTTGGCGAGGGCTTCTACGGCACGGGCGTCGACGATGCGACCCAACGCCAACGTGGCTCGCAGCTGCATCTGTCGATTGGGGTCGTCGATCAGGCGACCGAGCACGCCCGTGGCGTTGGCGTTGCGCAGCTCTCCCAGGAGGTCGAGCGCGGTCGCGCGCATCACTCCCTCGTCGTCAGTGACCGCATCGAGGAGCGGCTTGATGGCCCGTCGGCCGATTTCTTCCAGCTCCGCCCGAGCGGCGTCGCGGGTCTCGGGCACACCCGAGCGAACTCGGGCGATGGGCCGCTGGGTCATGGTGACGTAGAGCTCGATCAGGATGCGCCCGTAGACGGGGCGACGAGGGGTCTTGTGGATGAGCGGGATGAAGGCAGTCTCCAACGTTCCAAGGGTGCCGACAAAGTCGTTGTAATCGATGGAGCGTCGCGCGGCCCGCAGGACCATCGACTCGTCGATGGCCTGCGCGACGACGGCGCGATAGAGCTTGTCGGCGTCCGCCTCTCGGTGCATTTGGGCATAGGTCTCAGCCAGCGAGAAGTAGTGCTCGAAGGCTCTGGAGTCGACGTTGATGGCCTCCTCGTACATCTGGGCGGCCTTCTCGGGCAACCCCTTCTTGCGGTACACGTCGCCCAACTTCGCGTAGGAGCGCGCGTCGTTGGCGTTGAGGCGCAGGGCCTCGACCATCCACACTTCGGCCGAGTCTGGGTCTCCCTTGCGGAGGTAGGCGTCGGCGATCTGTTGGTAATAGAGCCGGGCTCGATCCGCGTCGACGGTGGCCAAGCGCTCCAGCACCGCGATGGCTTTCTCGTGGTCCCCGAGCTCGGTGTAGGCCTTCTCGAGGGCGAGCAGGGCCTCGACGTCGTCGGCCTTCTTCAGGAGGATCTTCTCGAGGATTTCGGTGGCCGCTTCCAGGTCTTTCAACTTCAGGTAGGACTCAGCAAGGAAGTAGCCGGCTTCGAGGTCTGGCGGCTCGCGGTCGAACTTGGCCTCGTATTGGTAGAGGTTGGCGCGCAGCGTCCCCTGCTGGTGGTAGATCGCGATGATGTGTTGCCGGGCCTCGCGCCTGAGCAGCTTGTCGTCGCTCTTGCCGAGGAGGGTCTCCCAAACCTCGATGGCCTCGTTGTACTTTCTCGCTCGCTCATAAACCTCGCCGAGGTCGCGGTAGATGGCGAGGTTGTCGGCGGCCTTCTCGACGGCGAGCTTGTACTCGACGATGGCCTCGTCGATCATCATGTGGTCGGCGTAGATGCGGCCTAGAGTGACGTGGGCCTCGGCCTCGTTGTCGACGATTTTGAGAACCTTCTTCCAGGTCTCGAGGGCCTCGTCGCGTTTGCCCAACTGGAAGTAGAACTCACCCAGACTCTCGAGGTGGTTGGGGTCCTTGGGTTCGAGCTTGACGATGAGCTTGTATTCCTTGAGCGCGTCATCGCGCAGGTCCCAGCTCATGTACTTGTCGGCCAAGTGCACGTGCACCTCGGCGTCTTTGCTGAAGACCTTGCCCGCGTCAACGAGCACTTTGATGGCCTCGTCCTTCTTCTGGGCGCGGTAGAGGATGTCCGACAGCTCGAAGCGGTAGCGCACCTCGCGGGGCATCGCCTTGATGAGGTCCTTGTAGGCGGCGACCACGCTGTCCAAGTCGCCGTTGCGCTCGAGCAGTTGAATGAGCTTGAGGCGCGCGTCGGCGTCCGCTGGGCGCTTCTTGATGGCCTTGCGGACGTACTCGAGGGCCACGCCCTCGTCGCCCATCTCCTCGTAGAGACGGGCGAGGATCATGGTCTGGTCGAAGTCCGGGTTGCTCCAAGTGTCGAGATAGTATTCGACCAGCTTCTCGAGGTTGTTCTGGCGCCGGTAGATGCCGATGATGCGCTCTTCGACTTCGAGCTGAAGCCAGTTCCCGGCGGCGACTTTCTTGGCGGCCTGACGGTAGAGGGCGATGGCCTCATCGTCCTTGCCTTGCTTCTCGTACACGTCCCCAATGTCCAGCATCAGCTGCGTTTTGACCTGGGCGTTGTTGCCCGCGAGCTTCGAGGCGGCCTCGAGGTGCGTCAGCGCGTCGTCGTAAAGCTTGTTCTCGACGAGCAGCTGGGCCAGCTCTTTGCGCAGGAAGATGCTCTTGGCATCGAGTTCGACCAAGCGCTCAAAATAGACCTTTGCCTCGTCGAGGTGACGACGATGCAGCGCCATCGTCCCAAGCGAGCGAAGAATACGCTCCTTCTGGTCATTCTTGTCCGAGAGCTTGAGCGCCTTCTCATAAGCCTCGACGGCGTCGTCCATGGACTTGTTGGCCTCGTGGACCATGCCGACCGATTCCCAAGCCAACGAGGTCTCGTCGATCTTGGCGGCAGCCTGGTAGGCGGTCAGCGCCGCGTCGAGCTGATTGCCGTAGCGCAGGATGTGCCCGAGCAACATCTGAGCGTTGTAGTCGCTGGGGTTTTCCTCAGTCATCTTGCGGTATTCGGCGACCAACTTGTCGTAGTCGTCGCCGCGACCCACCGTCTTCATGAGCTGCTTGAACGCATAGCCCTCTTCGGGGCTGCGGTTCACGATCTGCTTGTAGCGCTCGATCTTCTTGGCCTTCAGATCGCCGCGCTCGACGCCCCAGTCCTCCTGCGCGGCCAGCTGTGACGCGCCGACGCCGACCAGCGTGAGGCTGAGGAGCACCTGCAGTGCAAAGCGGAGTAGACGAGCGTTCGTCGATTTCTTCGTCGATTTCTTCATCGCTCAGCCCAAATTGGATGCGTTGTCACAAGGATGAGCCCTCGCCTGCGGTTCACTTGGGATGCCTGCGCTGGCGCGTCTCGCTCAGCGGCGCTCACCAAAGTCGGTCAGCAGAAACCTCGTGGTCCGCCGCAATGAGGTCCGGGATCGGCACAGAGAAGCGCCCTATTGTCATCGCTCTTGCTGGAACCGCGCAACCCGCTCCGCTCGGACGAGTGGAGTCGCGGACCCGAACAACCGCTGCGGCCAACACCCTCCAGACACCGATTTGTTCCGCGCGTTCCCTGCGCCTTGCTCACTTCTTCTTCGAGCCTTTCCGCGGTTCGCACTCGGCCAGCAAGGCTTGGCTGGCGCGCTCTTGGAGCGCTTCGAGCTCGGCCAGCCCTAGTCGCCCCGAAGCCAGCGTCACATCGGTGCCGTTGTCGAAGCGAAAGAGCACCTCGTGTGAGCCGGCCCAGCTCTTCCTGCGAACGAGCTCGACCGCTTTCACATGCTCGAGCGGCAACCGGTCGTCCAGCAGGCGCCCCGAGGCGGTCTTGGAGACCCAATGCAGCTCGCCTTTCCCCTTGTCGATTCTCCAGGTCGAGCGGCTGAGCGCCTGCATGATCCCAGCGATCGCCGCGATCAGCAGGGCCGTCCCTACGATGTAGAACGCGAAGAAGGTGCTGGAGCCCTCGCGCTGGGAGTAGTCGCCCACGTAGTCTGGAAGGTAGAACACCACGAGCATGACGACGCTGGCGCCCAACCCAAAGCCAAACGTCGCCAACCCGCTGAGCAGCCGCCCAGTAAGGGTCTGACGAATGGTGAGGACCTGGTCTTTCTCTTCTATGGAGTAACGCATCCGCGGGCCGCAAACCTAATGCTCGTGTTCGTCGACGGGAGCTGTGGGCGCCCCTCTCTTCTCACCGGACTCTGCTTTCTTCGCTCGTTCCTTGGCGTAATCGAGCCTCTCGTAGAGGTTGGTCAGGCCGAGGTACATCCCCTTGGGTCCCGCGAGTCGAGCCGCCTCGTTGAGCTCTCGCTCCGCAAGTGGCAAGCGCCCATCGCGCAGGTGGGTGTCTGCAAGCTCCTTGTGAATCTCCGCCTCCCATTCGGTCGGAGGCTGCAGTTCGAGCGCGGCTTTCAGCAAAATCAGGGCTCGGAGCGAGTCCCCTTGAGCGCGGACAACCTGCGCCAAACGGAGCTGCGCCTCGATCAGGTTGGGCTGAAGGTCGAGGATCTTCTGCAGCTCGAGGACCGCCTGCTCGTACCTGCGCGCGCTCTGCTCCGCCGAGGCGCGTCCCAAGAGGTACGAAACGTTGTTCGGGCGCAGGGCTAGCGCCTCATCGAAGCGGTCGCGGGCATCGAAGGGCTGGTTGGCGTTGAGGTGGAGGTACCCGAGCATCGCCAAAGACTCCGAATCCTTCGGCGCGTAATGCAGGGCCTGCTCGTAGCGCTCGATGGCGGCTTTGCGATGCTCGGGGGCGCTGCGCGCGTAGTGGAGGTTGCCCCACTGTTTGTAGTAGTTCGCGGTGGTGAACTGGACCAGCGAGAACGACACCGCGAAGGCCGCGACCAATAAAGAGATGCCGACGAGCAGCCCGACCCGCTGCGCCCCCGCCTGGGTCAGGTCGAGCTCGCGCAGCATGAAGCGATCCCCCAGGTTGGAGTGCGCCAGGGCGATCTGCCCACCAATGACGATGCCGAAGAGCGCAAACCCAGAGGGCAGCGATTCGAGCGGCGTCAGAATGAACAACACCAGACCGACGGCGAATGAGGCGGAGATTCCCCAATGGGAGTACTCGAGGTCGAGGTCGTCCTTCGGACTGGCGCCGATGGTCCGGATGGTCTGAGCCACGACGATGCCCAGGAACGCCAGCAAGAATGCCAGCCCGACAAGCCCCAGCTCGACGCCCAGATTGAGCATCCCGCTGTGGAATCCCTTGAAGCGCGGAACCACGCCTCGCAACGCCTTCATGTAGGGCGAGGAGTGGCTGGGATAGGTCTCGAGGGCCTCGTCCGCGCCGCCGACGCCCACGCCGAAGATCGGCCGGTCGGCGAGGGCCGCCAAGCCGCTGTTCACGAGGAATTCTTGGGCGCCAGTGCCCTGTGGGATCTCCGCAACTTGAGCGACCAGACCTTCGGTCGGATCGATGAACTCCCTGTGTTGCTCGAGCTTGGCGCTCGCCTGCTGACTCGCAGGACCGCGCGGGACGGGGGCCTGCTCGGGGGTCCGCACGAAGCTCGCCACCACGATGAGGGCGCCGACCACGACAAAACCCAGGCCAACTCGAGTGAGCGTCCCCATGGGCCTGCGCCAGACCAAAAACAGCACGACCACGAGTGACGTGCCGACGAGCAGGGCCACGTCGATCTCCCAGGTCGAAGCGAGACCGATGAGCATGGCGGCGCAGAGCGCGCCGATTGCAGAGACCCAACGTGCCGTGCCCGAGTAGCGCAGCGCCGTGGTCACACAGAGCGGAGCGGCCAGCGCGGCGTAGGTCGCACGGTCGAAGAGCAGCCATGGCTGGGAGACAAAGAACGTCTGGAGCACGTCCTCGTTGTGGGCCCGGAAGAGCTCGTAGACCTCTATGCAGCCGGCCACGAGGAGACCGGAGGAGACGGCCAGCGCGATGGCCCTGAGGCTGATGCGACGACCGCTCGGCGCGACGACCGCCGTCGCGACCGCGGCCAACGCGATCCACCGAGACAACGCCAGCACCGTGTCGTTTTGCCATCCCACCGAGAAGCCGCTGACGACCGAAACCGCGACCAAAGCCCAGAGAGTCAAGATGACCCCGGCGCCGCGGATTCGTTCGACGCGCCGACGCGCAAACTGCAACCCCCACAACAGGAGCACCGCGCTGCCGATGACCCCCAAGACAACCTCGGGGAGCAGGAGCGCGCGCGTGAACGCCGAGCTCTGCGTCGCCGGCAACGCAGCGACGAGGAGGAGGGCAAGAACGCCCTCGGCGCCAAGGATGGGGCCTTTGGGAATCTGGGGTTCACTCATAGGAACCTCTTGCGGAAAAAAACCGCAGTGTTGGAGAGATTGATACCCGAACGACCATGAACCGGCCGCCATTGGCCTCGCTGACCTCTGCTCGAGCCAGGCCGAGAGAGTGTGTCACTGAGGGACAGGTCGACAACTCTGCGCCGACCCATAGGGTACGATCACGGTAAAGCTGCCAGCAGAGACGCGCTCGGTCGCTTCTGGCGTCCAGCTTGGGGCTGTAGCGAGTAGATTGCAGTATTCCGTGTCGAGGTCTGGGCGACAGGCTTCAGGCGGAGCGGCCAGCGTCCAACCTGCAGGACAGACTTTGTCGGCTCCCAGCGCGCAATACACTCGCACGCTCGGCGCCCCTTTGTAGGGGCCAGCTTCGCTCGTGCTGGTGACACAAGCCTCACGACCGTTTTGAAATCCAACCAGCCCGCCAAAGGCGGCATCACCGCAGTCGCTGAGCTCGCAGGTCTCTGGATCGTCGGTGCTTCTGGCAAAGCCCAGTGGGCATCCCATGATGTCGTTGGCGACGGGCACCGTTCCCTCGACGCAGCCGAACGCAAACTGACAGGTTCCGCCGCGATCTTCCAAAACGCCGCAGCCCGGAGGTGCAACCGCGGCCTCGGGCAGGCAGAGGCGATAGCGCTCCCAACTGTTCTCCTCCTTCAGTGTCACGAGCTCCGCGGCAGAACAGGTGAAACCTGGGGCGCACTCGTCGCCGTCCAACGTACAAGTGTAGTAGAGCGGCTTGTCGCCGTCCGCTACGAAGTTCGCGTCGAGCGCTGTGCATGCCGTCAGGCTCGACAGGAAGAGTGCTGAGGTGAGTAGGGTGAGAGTGCTCCTCACGAGTGCCCCTGTCTCATGGTTTTCGAGTCCTTTGCGTGCGCCACAAGGGCGCTCTTGATGGGTCGACTTGCCGAGGCAATACAATCCAAAGAGCGCGGGAACGTCGGCTGTCGCGCTGGGACTGCCGGAATCATCACTCGTGATCTAGACGGCCCAACCGACTAAGGCAATGGGTACAGAGAACGGACCTCGGCCGAGGTCCCCCCGAAACCACGAAGACCGAGGAGAATCCTCGGTCTTCGCGGGCGATGAGGGCCGGCACAGCCGACCTCATGAAGGAGACAGGACGACATCGGCCTGTCCACCAACAGCGCTATTTGAAGTTCATGGCGATGAAGGCGAAGAAGTCATTGACCGCTTCGTTTTGATGGATGTGATAGGACGTGTAGGCCACGGAACCCGAACCAGAGCGGAAGTCGACGAGGAAGGGGACGTTGGGGTCGACTCCGCCGCCGCCACCGCTGACGATCTTGGCGTCGCCGCGTAGGTAGGTGGTCACGTCCGCCGCCACTCCCGACACCACCGCCCACTGTGGCAGGTTGAGATCGATGGTCGTGGCGTTGATGCCCGTGTAGGCCTGCAGCTCGACGTTGGTCACAGCCACCGCGTGGATGCCGCGCTCGCCGACGAGCACATCCATGGGGGTCAGGTCCTGTCCGCGGAAGTCGATCTTGTCGGGGAAGGCGGCCTCGACGAAGTAGTAAGCCCAGTCCGACGCGTAGATGTAGTGACCGGCGTCGACGAAGTTACGCAGGTTCGCGCCGATGGTCTGCAGGTCGTTCATGTAGGCGACGTAGTTGGCCTCAGGATGCACTCCGCAGTTGATGAAGACGATGTCGTAGGTGTCCAGAGCGGCGGCGTCCATGAGGAACTCCCAACCGTCCCAGTTCGTCGTCCCGGCGTAGAAGTCGTAGTTGAAGCCGAGCTCGGTCAGCACCGCGCCGATCGAGTCGTAGGCGCCGCCGACGACCGCGATGCGCGTCTCGCTGGGGTCGAAGCAGAGGCGAGGGGAGCCGTCGGTGAAGGACGTGGTCTGGCCGGCGGCGACGGTGACGTCTTCGGTGCGCTCGTAGGGACCCTTGGAGACGTCGAGCGTCCAGGTGCCGACGGGGATGTTGGGGATGACGAAGTAGCCCAGCGCGTCGCTCTCGATGGACAGGTGAGCGGGGTTGCCGTCGCAGTCGGTGTAGTCGAGGGTCACGGTGGCGCCGGAGACCGCGTCTTGGCTGGGCGTGCAAGCATAGCCTTCGATGTTGCCGACGTCGCAGTTGGGGTTGGTCGGACCGCCGCCCAAGCGCTCACACACCTTCACGCCGCCGCCGCCGTCTTCGGGGAACGCACAGACCCAACCTGGGTTGGAGTCCGGCATGTCGGCGGTGTTGATGCAGGTGGTCGTGTCAGTGGCGTCCGAATACTGACACATCCAGCTCGGATCCGTGTTGGGGACTTCGCCGCTGCCGGGAACGCCAGTGCCAGTGTACAAGCAGACCGTCTGGCCGCTGTCGTCGACGCAGGTCCACTCGACGTTGCCGTTCGGGATCGCCTGGGCGTTGTGGCGGCAGATCGTCTTGCCGGCCTCATAGAAGCACTTCCAAGACATACAAGCGTCGGGCTCGTCGACCCAACTGCAGTTCCCGCCTGTGCCGACGATGATTCCATCGGGGTTGGTGTCCGGGCCTGCGCAGAAGCCGGATTTGCAGCTGTTGAGCAAGCACTCGGAGTTCGCGGCGCACGGCTCGTCGATCTCCTTACCCCCAACGTTGGGCACGCCACACGTGAAGTACTCGGACCCAGTCCCGTCGCTCATGCAACGCTCGCCGGTACCCGTGCACTGATTGTCATTGTTGCAGGCGCCCGGCGGCAAAGTCGTGGTGTCGTTGGTGTCGCTCGTGTCACCCGCATTCGTGGTCTCGCCGCCAGTGGACCCGCACCCTCCTGCGAACATCGCCAGCGCGGCTGCCATCGAGAGAATGAGCAAACTTGTCTTCATGATTGATCCTCCGTCGACCAAGGTCCCTCATCGCATGAGGAGTTTCGTGTCGGCCGTGTTGTTCAAGAGATGTGCCACGGAGCCATTCGACAGTATGACACGAAAGCACTGGGGCGTGCTTGTGGCTTCTGTGTCCGCCTGTGGCTTCGAAGCCCCAGTGGGCCTGTGGCATCGACGCCTCACGTGAGCCATGCCGGTCAAAGGGTTGGCTCTGACTTCTTCGACGGGTCGACCAATGGGCTGGGCGCGGGCTGAGGGGCGATGTGGATGCCCTTCCATTCGAGCAGCTCCCAAAGCAGATCGGCACGTACCCCGAAGCTCAGACCATCGGCAGAGTAGATGAAGGAGACCTTCTCCGTGGTGCCGTCGCTGGTCACGACCCGTTCGGCGCTCATGGTGCCGTTGTTGACGGCCACCACCCGTCCAAGCCTGTCGAACATGGGAGACCCTGAGGTCCCCTTGCTGATGAGCGCGGTGTGCCAGACGAACTGATTGGCCTGAGCGCCTGAATCCGAGCTGTCGAAGTCCGTTAGCCGTGCGATGTTGCCGCCGCGGAAGTCGGCGCTCACGCGGTAGGGGTCCATCACTTTCCCTGGGAAACCGAGGGTATAGATAGGCTGACCGACGCTGAGCGCGCTCATGCTGTCTTTTGGCGCCAACTGCACGACCGCGTCGATGTGCTCCTTCCCGACCGCCGCGAGGTCCATCTTGATGATGGCGATGTCGGGGCTGGCGGCGTGGGTGTGGCGAGGGTGGGTCGTCGCGGTCTCAGAGAGAAGCGGATAAGCGGTCTGAGAATCTCCGTTGCGCTTGGCGTAGAACTGGGTGGGCAACCCCTTGCGGCCGAGCTCGTAGCGAAACTCAAAGATGGCATCGACGCAGTGTGCGTTCGTCGCCAACCAGCCGTCATCGGTGATGGCGAACGCGGTGCAGAAGCCCTCGTCGAAACCGGGCCGGTCGGCCGGCGGAACTTCCTTGAGGACCTCGGTGAGGACGCGCTCGTCGGGGGAGTAGGTCAACATATACATGGCGTGGCCGTACTTCTCGGTGAGCGAGGTCTCGACCGAGAGGAGAGACGACAGGAGCTCCTGCTGTTTCACCTCGAATTCCGCCCGCATGGTGTCTGAAACCTCAGTCCTGGCCGCCTCGATCTGCTCGCTGAACACTCGCTCCTGCTCGAGGGAGCTGGCGAGATTGTTGGCGTTGATGCGGATCCTCTCCTCCGCCAATGCGGTCTCCATCTGCGTTCTGGACTGGGAGAGGTCCACCTTCGCTTGCGCGAGCTCATCCTTCGTCTTGTCGAGCTCTTCTTCTTGGGCCTTGCTTGCCCCCTTCGTGGTGACGGCCAAGACCACGACCACCCCGACACAAGCGAGGAGGAGCAAGGTGAGCCCGCCGATGATGGCGAGGAAACGGCGGCTGGTCTGAGCCGTCGCCTGATTGATCATCAAGGCAACGGTGTTGGCTCCGACCCCTCTGTCGCTGACTCCTCCTGCGATCGCCGCGGTGGCTGCCGAAATCCTGCCATGACCAGGCGTCCCCTCGGGCAGCTCGGGGCCAGCCGTGACGAAGCACTTCGGCCCGCCTTGCCCGAACTCGAGGGTCGAACCCATGCCGATTCGGCAGCGTCCATGAATCGCGGCCCCGTCGACGAAGGTCCCGTTCGAGGACCCCAGGTCTTCGACGAAGAGCTCGGCGCCCACCCGAGTGATTCGGGCGTGCCGACCGCTGGTCGCGAGGTCGACATAGGGGTCGAAGGCGAGCTCGCATTGCGGTTCCCGGCCGACGAGCAAAGCCGCCCCTTCGGCGAGGTCGAATTCGCTCTTCTTCCCCTCGAGGCTACCGACGAGATGACTCACTTCGAATCGAATGATGTCCATTGCAGCCTCGCACGCCGTCTCTCTCGCCGGAAAACCCCGATGTTCGGGAAATGACCTCTTGGCGAGGAGGCCAGAGGTCCATTGTAATACCTATGTGGAGGGCCCTGGACAAGCGGACCTCGTCGCGCCGAGCGAGAACTCGCAGCCATGGATGGCGGAGAGTCGTGCAAACCCGGAGGGTTGCGCGCAGGATGCGCGCAACCCTCCTGGAAGCCTCCGGCGCTTTCTGGAGCCGCAGTCGGTTCTTGCTTGACAGTTTTTCTGCGGTCCGTATAACCACCTGCTCATGGTGCTGGCACCCCCAAGGAGATGTCACAGAACGTGTCCAAGGGCGTCGTGGAGCATCGGGCCAGGTAGCTCAGTTGGTAGAGCAGTGGACTGAAAATCCACGTGTCGGCGGTTCGATTCCGTCCCTGGCCATCAAAAAGCCGCTCGTTGAGCGGCTTTTTCGTTTGCTGTCTGCGGCTTGGGGCGCGTATGGGCGCCCAGCTCATCGCCGCTTGCACAGCAGGCGACGATAATGTATTGGGTTGCGGCCTCTCTCGCGGAACGACCGTTCACCTCCGGGTGATCTCGGGCGCCCTCGCGGCCGAGCGAGCTTCGGTCGACTGACCGTTGCTGTGGGCTCGGCTGTGGACTCTGTCAACATCCTGCAAAATTGGGTTGTGGTGAATGCGAGCCTCGTCCTTCGAACGGTGGGAAAATGTTTCGCCCTCATTCTCTTCCCCCTTCAGCGCGGGCAAGCTCTGGTGGGTGTGCCTAGTACTGGGCGCGCTGCTGTGGTTTGGGCTGGCCTGTGACACGGTCGCCGAGATCACGTTCACCAAGGAGTCATTGAGCAGCGTTCGCGCGCTCGGCTTCAGGGCGGAGTCTTGTGCCGGCAACGAGGACCCGCTGTCGCTGTGCAGCCCCCCTGGGTGCGGGACGCTGGACTTCGTGCTGGAGACCAACGTCGGTCGTTTCATGACGCCCAACGCGCAGATCATCGGTCTCGAGGGGCGGCTTGCACCGGGTACGAACTTCACGGACCAAGACATCACCTTCAACCGCAGCTGGCTGTTCCAACTCGACGCCAATGGCGTGGACCTGGAATGCACGGCAACCAGCGAGTGCTCCACTGGCTTCGAGTGTGTCGAACTCTCCAGTGCAGAGGTTCCGGCGGACTCGGCCAACGTCGGTCGCTCCCTGTGCGCCCGCAAGGCCGCGGTAACGGCGAAGCCCGGCTCGCTGCACTTTCGCGCGATTGGCAGCGACCCCCAGCCCGACAACCAAGCCACCAGCGGACTTGGACGCAACGGCCTGAGTCTGGTCTTGGACCTCGACAACTCCGGCAGCCTGATCGGCAGGGACAACGGAGACGGCAACATCATCCCTGGTGCGGCCACAGACCCAGAGCGCAAGAGCATCGCTGCGGTGCTGACCTTCCTGTCAGAGCTCAATACCGAGGACCGCAGTGGTCTGACCAACGCCTCGGAGTTTGGGCTGTTCGAGCTCGCGGGCTCCAGCCAGAATGGTGTCAACGATGTGTTCCTCAACGACACTGCGATTCAGTCGACGTTCACTCGCTCGAGTCAGCGTGTCAGCTCCGAGCTCCAATTGTTCTCGGGTCGGTCGACAGGCAAGACTCCAGTGTGGGAGTCCTATGTCATGGCCGCTGGGCAGTTCCGTGATGAGGGCAACGGCAAGTACGACCGACAGGTTCTGACTTTCGCCGACAGCGGCGCCGACGGCAGCAGTGCTGGACGCACCGTCGATGATGCGATCGCTGCGATGAAGGAGGTCGAGGGGACGACGACGATCGTTCACCTGGACAGCCTCAAGACCAGTGACAGCTCGCTGCGCACTGGCCCCTTGAGCGACTATGACCAGCTCGCCTGTGAGACCGGCGGCTACTACATCTACGACGTCTACCCCAAGGCTCTCGACGACCACTTCCGCAGGCTGGCGGTCTCCTACGAGGCGGTGTGGTCACTCAACCTCGATGTGTCCGCCGAGAACGCGGATGGGGGCGTGACGCCACTCGATCTGTTGGATTCTGGTTGGTATCGCTTGGCGGCCTCGATGGAGGTCGGACTGGGCGGTCAATCGGCGGTGTATCGGTTCCAGTTGAGGCCGGTAAGCACATTCGATGACGACACGTCGGATACGCGACTGCTCTTCCATGTGAGCGGCAATTGAACCAAGCCACGCGAAGCCAGAGCGCTCCTAGTGCTCGTGGGAGGAACGATATGAGGTGGGTTATCGGGCTGTTGCTCTCGGTGCTCCTGTTGTCACCGGCAGCTGCGTTCGCTCAGGAAGCGTTGGCTCCAACCGCGACGCCAACTGCGGCGGCGACGGACGACACGACCATCCAGAAGACCTGGGGGCAAAAGCGGGTGATTCGCACCCTGCAGCGTCGGCTCTTCGCGAAGTTTGGCCGGATGGAGTTCACGGCGTTTGCCGGCATCGTGCCGAACGACCCGTTCGTCTTCTACACCCCCATCGGCCTGCGCTTCGACTACCACTTCAACGAGGCTTTTGCTCTCGAGGTCGCGGGGTCGTTCTTGGGTTGCTTCACCGGCGACGTGGGCAACAAACAGGAGCGAGGCTTCTCGCAAGGCTGCCTGCGCTTCGCCAG
>Ga0210044_10005786_pt1 | contig 16590 bp, 15 predicted proteins | sample CryGey13umfilter_2_FD_183959 | JGI IMG/M metagenome (GOLD analysis project Ga0210044, IMG submission 183959) | Groundwater microbial communities from aquifer in Utah, USA - Crystal Geyser 4/9/14 3 um filter (SPAdes) (version 2) | ecosystem: Environmental > Aquatic > Deep subsurface >...
CTTCTCAAGAGAGATTAATGGCCGAAGCCAAGCGCCAGGGCATGATTACCTTGCGCCAGGATGGAATCATCAAAGTCTTAGAAGGAATAATATCTTTAGAAGAAGTTTTAGCCATTACGGCAAAATACTAAAGAGACAATAATAAGATATTTTAACCATTACAAGTGCTTGACAATTGGTGTTTATTTTAATATTATAAATTTATATTTTACAAAATATTTAGTTCTAGAATTTTTTCTCCATATACTATGCAAAAATATATTGGTTTGGTTGGTGGGAAAAATATATCACAATATAGTGTTGCAGATGTCGTTTGGAAAGAAATTTTGAGGATCGGCAGTAAGCACGCTAATTTTTTATATTTCCCAATTGAAAAAACGTCTGATTTTAGAAAGTTTATTTATGATAAATTTTTACATAATGACAAATTTATAGGTATTAATGTTGCTTTTCCATGGAAGGGCGAAGCTGCTAGGATTGCTCACGAGAAGAGTCTTATTGTAGAAAAAACTGGTGTAGCAAATTGTTTGTATATTAGAAAGAAAAAAATTTATGCCGATAATACAGATGGAGTAGGGTGTTTTGAGAGTCTGAAGGCCAAAAAGATAAAATCTATTTTTGTTATCGGAATTGGTGGAGCCGGGATGGCAGTAATATATGAAGCATTTCAAAAAGGGATAGATGTATATGTATGGGATATTGATAGAAACAAATTAAGAAAACTCAATCGTCTGATAAAAACTTGGGGAGATGGCGGACAAGTGTATGTTTTAAATCCAGAAAAAATTTTAGATAATTCACGATGCGATGTAATTATAAATGCCACAACTGTAGGGAAAATGTGGAATAAAAATAAACGAACTAAACGAATTAGAAAAAGTCCTATCTCTATAGATACTCTAAAGAAAGTTGCAAAAAAGTCATTCGTGGTAGAGATGAATTACCTTCCCAAGGAGACTGAGCTATTAATTCAAGCTAAACGAAATAATAATCATACTATTCCAGGATTACACATGTTTGTGAATCAAGCAATACTATCTTATGCACATTATTTCTCCCAACCATTTCCGCCTAATAAAACAAGAATAGTATTTAATAGATTAAATCATATTCTTTATGACAAAAGAAAATTTTCCATTTTTTGATAAGGAAGAATTTAATGAGGAAGAAAGAGAAGCCAAAAAAGAAATGCATCTTAGTGGATCAAAGAATTGGTTTTATTGTCCTTCTGAAAAAATGGTTTCCGAAATAGAAGAGTTGCAGGAAAAATTAGCAATTGCGCCTTTTTATGAAATGCAAATTGATGTTCATACAGATTCTGATATTTTGCAAAATCAGCTAAATTGGATTAATTCCTTATCTGAAACTAAAGAAACAGAGAGAATCTCACTGGGCGATCTCTATTATATTACAAAAGCGGAAAATCGTGCGCCTATTTTGAATCCAGAAGGCGGTAGAGGTCTTAAAGAAATGACAGATAACCCGCTGATACTGTTTACGACCCAATTAGTGGAATTTGTGTGATAAAGGCTTGGGATAGATTTACATCTTTAGAAAGCCTTGCGCTGGGTATGCGAGCGTTTAAGGTTTCAGAAAAGGGACTATACGGTATGCATGCTGCTCTTCTTAGTAAAGAAGGAGAAGGGTTTTTATTGGTTGGTCGCGCAGGTGCAGGCAAAACAACAGCTTCTCTTCTATTAGCTGAACGTGGGTTTGATTTGATTAGTGATGATTGGGTTGAAGTTTATAAAAGAGATAATGGATTCTACGCAAGAACGGTTATTCCTACTATTTCTATATCCAATAGCTATTTTAAAGAGATGCAACGCAAATTTGGTGTATGTAAGAGCAAAGAACCTCCCGGTTTTGTTTCTTATGGGAAATTAATAACAACAATAAAAATGCTAAATTCTCAGTGGTCTCCTGATAAGGTATGAACAAAAAATTAATTATCACGGGTTCATCCGGTCTTATTGGAAGTTTTTTGAAGAAAGATTTTATCCAAGACTTTCGGGTTTTAGGGATCGACAAGCAGTCTTCTAATTCAACGGACATTGTATTAGATCTCAGAAAAATCAATATACTTGAAAATGTTCTGAGAAGAGAGCGTCTAGATATAATTATTCATACTGCAGCTATTAAGGATCTTATTATCTGTCAAAACAATACACAAAGGGCGTGGGATATAAATGTTGGTGTTACTGATTTTCTTGTCAACTACGCTGGGAAGAATGGAGTATTTTTTGTGCAGATTTCATCCGATATGGTGTTTGATGGTAATAAGGGAAATTATTCAGAATCAGATGAACCATCACCCATTAATTGGTATGGGGCTACTAAATATGTAGCTGAACTTTTAATACAGGAAAAGGCTAAAATATATGCGATTTGTCGCACCGCTCAGGTATTTAGTCCGTTTAATGAGAAGGATACGGCTTGTTTAGCGACGAGTACAAAAACTGGTACGCTTACCAATCAAAGTCTTTTCCCTTACTTTGTGGTTAAGCGATTACTTTCAAAAAAAATTGTTTTTGCTCCAGAAATTATTTCTTCTCCAACCCCTGTCACGCTCCTTTCTCTTTTTATAAAAGAGATTATACATCGTCGTGCGACAGGTATATTCCATACAGTTGGTGCCAGAAGTTTTAGCCGTTATCAACTTGCACTTATCCTTGCGAAAGAATTCAATCTACCAAGCTCACTTATTAAACCGAGAAATGATTCCACGGCTTATCTAAGACCTAAAAATAGTTCTCTGGATTCAAGTAAAATCCATCGTTTAACGAAGTACATTGAGTCTAATTATGATATAATTGAATGTATTAAAAAATGGATTCATGAAAAAAACTTTCTTTAAAAAATTGAATAAAGTATTTAATGAATTGGTTTTAGTTTATCCTAATGAGATAAAGTGTATTTTTATTCATGGTTCAGTGGTTGAAGGGAAAGAATCCCAAGGTTCCTATCGGGAAGAAATGTATTATTTTAAGAACCGGTTTTTGTTTTCGAATTTTACTTTTCAAGATCAACCCCCTGATATTGATATTATAATTGTTACAAATTTAGCCGTTACAATTCTGAATCGTCTAAAGAAAATTATACACAAAATACCGCATGATTACTTTATTACTATAAATTTTATATCTCCAAAAGAATATATGCGACTCTTGAAATTGAAACAACCGACTGCGCCAAAGGTGATACTTTTATTTAAAAAAATAGATGTACTTTATGGCATAGAATATGTTAAAGAATTACAAAAAGTGGCATTAGTGTACAAAAATAATAAAGACAAGGTATATCATTACCAATTCACGGCTAAAAAAGGGCTTATCCATAAGTATAAAAATGAAGGTAGAAAAAGTTTTATTATCAATCGGGCTCAATATCAACAATATTTTCCTTTGCTTTTCGATAGATTGGAAGGAAAGATTATCGGTGGTTTTTCTATTAATAGAAAAAAATATGTTTATCCTTATTCTATGCGTTTAAAACAAAGAATTAATATTGATTCAGGAAAATTTACTTTTTTAGAATAACCTATATGACTAAAATTGCAATTGTGTGTCCTCCTGATTTACCAATCCCGTCATTTGAGGGTTATGGAGGTATTCAACGGAGTATATACGATTTTATTTTTGAACTAAGCCGTCGAGGAAATTATGAAATTCTTCTTTTTGCTTCCGGCGACTCTCAAATTTCTCATATTAAACATGTAACCCTTCTAACAAATATCGATCAGGCCTTGTGGGGAGATCTTGTTGTTAATGAGAATTTTTTAGAGAAAAGCGAAAGGGATATCGCACAAAAAGCGAGACTTAATGAAAAATATGAAGACGAATATACTGATTTTATATGGCATGAATTACAAAAACAATCTCCTCATGTAATTATAGTGATGTATGATAACTTGAAACTTTTGACGCAGTTAGCCGAAAGCTCAATGTTTGAAAACGTAATTTATTCACTTCGCAATACTTCTTCTGAACAGAAAAAAGAATTAATACGTAATTATCCAACTTTGAAAATTGTTGCATTATCTGAACAACACAAACTAGATTACGGAAATATTTCTAATATTTCTGTAATTCCATGGGGCCTTGATTTTAATTTGTATGATTTTTGCGAGCAGCCATTAGCCCAAAGTGAAGAAAGTCCTAATGAGAATATTTTAAGGGAATGGCAAGCTAAAGGAATTGATTATTTGGTTATGGTAGGAGCTATTGGTATTCATAAAAGCCAAGCTACTGCCATACAAATAGCAAAAAGAGCAAATATGCGGCTCATTATAGCTGGTACTCCACAAGATCGATTGACGCTTAAAAAAACTACCTATTTCAAAAATGAGCTACTACCACAATTCTCGGAAGAAATAGTTTATTTCGGAAATGCAGGAGAACAACAAAAGATTGATTTAATGCGTTTTGCCAAGGCTCTAATTGCGCCTTTCGGATTTGAATTTTTAGCATGGAAAGAACCTTTCGGTCGGGTAATGGTAGAGTCAATGGCTTGCGGTACTCCTGTATTAGCATTCCGCCACGGTTCCCCGATCGATATTGTTGCTGAGGGAATATCTGGTTATTTATTTGAAACAGTAGAGAAAGCGGCGGAGAAAATTTTATTAATCAATTCAATTAATCGTTATATGGTAAGAAAGTTTGCTGAGGAAAAATTTAATATCAAAAAAGTGGTGGATGAATATGAAAAAATTTTTAGAAAAATTTACTAACAAGATAATATTAAGGGGATTATTAGAGAAAAAAAGTAACGATTATACTTGCGTTGAACAAAAATTCAATCGAAATACCAAACAATCGCTTTTGCAATTACAGTCTTTCATGCTTCCCAAAAAATGGAAACGAATAGGCGTAAGCGTGATTATACCTACCTTTAATTCTAATGTATCTTTAGCGTACACTCTTTCGCATATTGAATATGCCTGCGAAAATGAAACTGGCGTTGATTTAGAATGTATTGTAGTTGATGATGCGTCCAAGGAACCGGCATCGGAGCGCTTTGAATATTTTCAGAAAAAATTCGATCTGAAATTTGTTCGTAATACTCGAAACAAGGGGGCGGGCGTCTCTCGATGTAGAGGAGTTGATATCGCTAAGAATGAAATTTTGGTATTTCTTGATTCAGATATAATACCAACGCAAAATTTTTTCACCAATCACGCCTATCTTCATTTTATTTTGGCAGACGAAGACGTAATTTTAGCTTCCTTTCGCGAAAAAGTAAAAAGTAATGATAAAAGATTAAGAATAGCTTTACTTGAAAACGGTAAAGTTGATATTTCTAATGACTTTCGTGTGAAGATAACAATTCAATCGGCATGGACTCAGAACTCTCGTTATCAGAATTGCGAAATTAAGCTTTTGAAAAGAACCAAAAATTGGAAAAATTTTGGCAATGGCAAGCAATGTGCAATTTGGACGTTACCGATGATGGGTATCGCATCTACTTTAAGTTGCCGAAGATCCCTATTTAAATCAATAGATTTTCATCCAGAATTATTTCGGGGATGGGGATTTGAAGATACTGCGATGTGTGTTGCACTAATCACACATGGTGCATATTTAATTCCTAATTTTAATTCGTCTGCTTTGCATATCAATCATGCTTCACGATCAGGGAGTAACTATAAAAAAATGCAAGATTTTTTAAGAAACAAAAAACAATATATGAAATTTTTAAATTCTATTCCCTTAATTATAAAATAACAAAAAACAATAAAACTATGAATAAAATAAAGTTTACAAAAGTTTATAAGGATTTAATAGATATTTTTCCTCCTGAAACAGATGACCCCCGATTTCGTTATTTAAAACGAACATGGATTTTTCCAAATCATATTGACATTGGGATAAAATTTACAAAAGCACTTGCAAAAAAATATCACGCGGATATAGAAATATGCGTTCTTGCTTCTCTTTTGCATGATGCTGGATTAGCGTACAAAAGAGAAAGAGCTGATTCTGTGGGGCATGAAGAAAGGAGTGTGGAATATGCAAGAAAGTTTTTACCAAATTATGGTTATAATCAAAATATAATTAACGCTGTTGTTGGCTGTATAAGAGCTACAGAGATAGAAAGATCCCCAAAAACGATAGAGGAAAAAGTCGTGAGAACCACTGATGCCTTAGCCCATATTTTGTCTATTCATTATTTTGCTAAGGTTAGCTTTAGTTCTGATTGGGAATCAGGAATTAAATTTTTAGAGAAAAAAATAAAAATGGATTGGCAAAGAATATCTTTTGATAATGAGCGAGAGAGAGTACGTCCTATTTATGAATATTTGAATCAAATCATAAAACAATATAAGGGTAAATCAATTGTACTTCGATGAAAATTTTAACCATAGGTATTCCAACAAGAGAGGGTATATATTACAAGAAATGTTTTTATTCTTTATCTAGGGCTGTTCAAGCGCTTTTCATGAAAGAATGGGCGGTTGAAACTATTATTTGTATAAATAGTCCCAATGCTGATGCCCTGGAACCTGAGATTAAAATGATAACACGTGAGTTACCTCAACTTAACACGCGAATAATTAAACAAGACTCCTTATTATTAGGAAAATCCCTTGCTATGAAAAGGATTATTGCCGAGGCGAAAGGAGAATTGGTACTGTTTCTTGATGATGATGTGGAAGTTGAGCCAGATGCTATTAGAGTCGCTATGGAGATTTTTGAAAATAGGTCGGATATAAAATTAGTTGGTGCCACACCGAAAATTATTCGTCCAATTCAAGCTTCGCGTTGGCGTAATTTCATTTACGATGTGATTAATATTCAGCAGATTGCCGACGTGTTTGCATATCCCGATCCATTTATTTTTGGACGCTTTATGATGCTCAGAAAAAGAGATGTGCCCGATATCCCAAACGATATATTAAATGAAGATATGTATATGCAAATTTTATTTCATCCGAATGTTGTGAAAATAAAATCATTTATAAGATATCGTGGGGTCGCATATTTAAGTGATCATTTTAAACGTGTATTTCGATTGATGGAAGGTAGAAAACAAGCTAAGGTATATGCAGGGGGAAGATTGACACAAAAATATTTCAACGATCAGCTTACCAAAAGAAAATTGAATTTCAAAAAAATAATACATTTACGGCCATATTTTTTGTTTTGTTTTGTTTGTTACAGAATAATTAGAATTTTAACTTATCTATTAAAACCATGTTTATATAAAAATAAAAAAGGTTCAATTGTAGGATGGAATCGAACATATTGTATATTGATGTAATAAAATTTGATAATTGGAATCTACTTAATGAGTTATTAGCATGTTGGTAGCAATGTTCCCTTTTACTATTTAATCTTTATGTGAGAGTAATATAATATTTAATTATGAGGTGCAAGAAAAAATTTAAAATTGGAATTATTGGACTAGGAACCGTTGGGAAAGCAGTTAAATATTGGTTCGATAAAGAAACCTACCCTCTTTTTCTGTATGATAAATACAAAAAAATTGGATCTATCCAAGAAGTTAACAAAGCCGAGATAGTATTTATTTGTGTTCCAACTCCTTTTCATGAAAAAAGTGGTTATGATGATACTGCTGTTATCGAAGCTTTAAATGTTCTTTCACCCCCCAAAATAGTAGTCATAAAATCAACTATTTTACCTGGTTCCACTGAAAAATTTCAAAAACAATTTCCAAAACACAAAATTCTTTTCAACCCTGAATTTTTAAGATATAAAACAGCGTTGAAAGATTTTTTTAGCCCAAATACACAAATTATCGGGTATACTACAAAAAGTAAGATAGTGGCCAAAAGAATTGTAGATATTCTTCCCAAAGCCTCGTATCAAAAAGTAGTTCCTTCTAAAGAAGCAGAAATGGTTAAATACTTTCGTAATTGTTTTCTATCTTTACGAGTTATTTTTGCTAACCAAGTGTATGATTTATGTCAAAAACTTGAAATTAATTATGAACTTGTTAAAGAGCTAGCCGGATACGATCCTCGAATAGGTCACTCTCATTTTAATATTTTTCAGGATGGTTACCGTGGGTATAGTGGTCCCTGTTTAGACAAAGATCTTAAAGCTTTTATTCAATTTGCTAAATCTCATAAAGTCAATTCTTCTTTATTAAAGGAGATAGATAAAATTAATAATGAATTATTAAGATTAAAGTAAAGAGGTATGAGAATTTTAATTAAAAGTAGGGTATTCCAACGAAAGTTGTCAGGTGCCCCTTTTCATTTCTGAAACCAAATCAGAATATAATGATAAGTATTCTTGTGCCATTCGATTTAAAGAAAATTTTTGTTCGATGCTTTTTCTACAATCATCATTACTTATCCGTGATAGTTCTTTTACAAACTTTAGTCCATCTTTGATATTATTTATCAAAAAACCAGTTCGTTTATGTTCCACCAACTCTGGTATTCCTCCTTTTTTGAAAGCAATAACTGGCGTACCGCACGCAAGTGCCTCCAGGACGACCAAGGGGTAGGGATCATCGTACTCCTCGAGCATTAAAAGGGCAGCGGCATTTTGGTATATTGGTATTTTTTCTTGATCTGTTAATTCACCCAAAAATTTTATATTCACCTTATCTATGTATGGTTCAATCTCAAATTTAAAATAATCTCGGTCTTGCACATTACCCCCAATAATCAACTGTTTATTACATTTTTTAGCAAATTGTATAGCAGTATGTATTCCTTTTTCTCTTGCTATTCGACCAAATGCTAAAAAATAGTTTTGTCTCTGATTATTAGAATATTGATAAAGATCAGTATCAATAGCATTATATATAATTTTCTTAATCGGAAAGTATTTTGACAACTCATTGGCCTGATAATAACTTATCGCATTAAAAAATAGATTATCAAGATTCAAAAAGTTAATTGAGAAATCAAATTTTCGTAATAAATCTTTAGCTGATTCGTGTAATGTATATAATACAGGGATTCTGTTTTCTTTACAAAATTCAAATGCCTCCGTGGTTAGAAAATTTCTCCTATGTATGTGCACAATATCAACCTTTTTGTCCTTTAAAAAATTCAGTACTTTATATGCTTGGTCTTTATAACAATTTTCTCCAGGTTGACATTCCAGTAAATTACCATCAATTTTACTTCCTCGCAAAGCTGCGACATAAGAGCACACCCAATTTAGTAAAACATCTATCTAGACTCATCACAATGCGTTCAATACTTCCATAGCCTAGGTTTAATGTAAGTGCTTCATAGAGAGGAGCAAGTTGTAATATTTTTAACTTCATAGACAAAAATGGGCATAGCCACACCATGTAGCTATGTCCAAAATTTAGAGTAAGTCGGCAAGTTTCCCCTTGCCTTTGGGGTACACTAAACCATGTACCAAAATCACAGGGTAGCCCGCTCTGCTTTGCCCCATAAGCAGTGATGCCGCTGCGGAAATCTCATCAATGAATGAAATTCTGACACCTCGTTTCTTACCATAGAGATCGATTTCATCTTTATTACCTCTGAGTATTGCCGGCATGCCAGCAACTCCCACAGCTAGACCAATAGACCCAGCTCGTCCCTGCATTCCCAAGGAATCGTTGATAATTACCCCTACTTTCTTGCCGCTTGCGCGTTCCGCTGTTTCCTTGATGTTTTTCGCGCTTCGGTCAGGATCTTTAGGAAGTAGACTCACCTTTTCTTCTTCGGGCGCTGCTGTATTACCACGATCAATCCCAGCACTTGTGCAAATAAACCCAAGGTGGTGACGAGTTACCACAACACCGGGTCTCACCTCGAGTATTTCTGATTCCTTAAGCATCAACTCAACGATTCGAGGATCTTTCCCGCTCAACTTAGCGATCCTCATGGCTCTTGATGATGGAGTAATATCTTTAAGAGATACAAGTCGTCCTTCTGCCTTCGATACGATCTTCGAAGCTACGACAATTACATCTTTATCCTCAAAAGTAATACCAGCATTGCTGGCACACTTAATGATAAGGGTGCCAATGTCATTACCTTCCATGACCAGAGGGATATTAGGAATAGCAGTAAGTGTCACAGAATAAAGAGATCCCATCATTTTACCCCTCTCCTTTTTTGTTTTAAATGAGCTGTGCTGTTGGTTGATATAACTGCTTTCTTGTTTAAAGTCAATTTCTTTATTTGGGCTAGTCAGAAGGTTTCGTAATTGTTTTGCTTGATTAAGAATAAGTGTATCAATGCTTTTCTGCTTTTTATTTTGTTCTAATTCTTCGAAATAAGAGAGCACTCGCAAAAAGAAAAATGGAGAAAGTGTTACTGTAATTCTCTTCGCCTCTTTATTATCTACTGAATGTCTAACAATATAATTTGACAAATGTGCCAAAATTTTTACCCATTCATCTCCGGAAATTAGAGATTGAGCTTTTTGCATCAATTTTACTTTTTCAAAACTTAAACCGAGGTATTTGTCAATAATCCTTGATGATAATTGTCCCAAGTTTTGAAGTGCATATTTTTTGAGAGATACAATCTTTGTTTGGTCTGGCTTTCTGACGAAAGAATCAATTCTTTTTTTACTTTCTATTACGGCGCCCGATTTGAGGGTATTTTTCTGCTTTGTGTACTGTGATAAAACGAATAACATTGTCGTTGCTACTTGCTGGAACATGGGAACAATCTTATCAAAACTCGGCTTATGGATTTTTCTCCCAAGATACGCTTCCTGTATTTTAAAATTAGCGCCTACAGCATGAGTTGAAAGAAAAATATCAATTCCATAGAGAAAAGAACTTTTGGGTTTTCGCTGTTTCAACACATAGTCTGCGAAGCGGTCGTTCATGGCAAAATCTCCTCCTATGGGTTGATTGAGTTGCTTTCCAAACCACGCATACAATAAAGGTAAACAAAAATGGTTGGTGGTATTGCCCTCATACCTGTTGCGGGTATAAACAGGCGTCACAAAATCTGCCTCCCCTTGAATGATTGGATTTAGAAGCAATTTTGGCCATTTTTCTGTGATCGTAGTAATATCAGCATCTATTGTTGCTATATATGTTGTGCCGAACTTTTTGCTGAGTTTTAAGAGTAAAAATATATTTGCCCCCTTGCCACGTAGTTGTCTGTTGCTCATCAGTGATATTTTGGCTGTCTTGGTTTTGGTAGAGAGAAAAACGCGACGTGTTCCATCATCACTTTTGCTATCTATGTTTACTATAAGCGAACGATAATCAGGAAAATACTTAACCAGTCCTCTATCTATTTTTTGTACCGTGTTCGCGATAGAGTCCGCTTCATTGTATGTAGGTATACCTACGATAATGTCAAATTTTTTATTTTTATCTTGCTTCATGGATTTTTTGCTAATGTTGATCAATAAATATACAAATATCCGTAAGCGAACCAGCAATATATTTATAATTTTTGTTGTTAATTATCCAATTTATAAATTTAATTCGCTTCTTAAATGCGTCCTCATTATCTAACGATGGTAAGTAATTACTAAAGTGTAAATCTTTTCCGATAAGCGGAATTATCACTGATCCTCTTATATATTCAGAGAAAATTTGATAGAGATAAATTCGGCTAAAAAGTTGGTTCACTTCCTTTACGATAAGGTTATGATTTGGCGGGTAGAGATGGACATAAAAAATTGCTTGAATAGGGGCAGTAAATTTCTCTGTTATCACTTGAATTTCTTCGGGCTTAATAATTGCGATTTGTGTCCATTCGTCAGAATATTCATTAGATTTTAAAAATCGCCTTAAATCTTTATTGTAATTTTTGATCGTTGTGCCCCTTATTCTAAAAATCTTAGTGCCACCGTAGAGATAGCCGAGATTCCTTTTAAAACCAATTAAGACCAGATCATTGCCAATAAGAGAATAACCGTATTTTCTGCAAAGCTCCAAAGTGATAGATGTTTTTCCAGAACCTTGCTTGCCGAGAATAAGAATTCCTTTTCCGTTTTTTGAAACTGCAGCAGCATGAACCGTCGCCTTTCCTTTTTTAGCTCTTTCTAACTCTAGTATATAGTGAATAAAATATGGAATAGTATGGGCTTTGGTAAATTCTTTTATCGATCCGGAGATAAAAAAGTTTCCGTTTTCATGGATCTCTATGGCTTGTTGGTCACCCAAAACGCATTTCAAGGAAGGGGCACTTTTAGCTTTGCATTCTTCAACACGCCATTCAGGAATAAAAGGAATAAAGTCGCCGTGGCGAAGCAATTCAACAACGCGAGCATCCTCGCTATAAATATTTACACCTTCCTCGCCCATATATACCGCACATTGAAAAGTTATTTTTTTATTTTTCATAGCGTAGTTCATTTTTTGGTAAAAATATACCTTCCGTGATGATTTTATTTGTCCAATCTCGTCTCTCTAATTGTTCTGTAATGATTTTTTGAATAACTTTTTTATCAACGGTTTTTGATACCTCAACAAATACATTGTAAGGCGAATAAAGTGGATCGCCGTTGCGGGTTGTAACAATCACCGTCGCTTCGCAATTAAACAAAGATCCGATCTGTTGTGCCATACTATTCGCAATGAAGGAATACACCTTCCCAACATGATAAACAGGGTTTTTGCCATAGATCGACTCAACGCTTGATGTTCTCATAGAAGAAATTAATCCTCTACACCTGTTACCTCTACCACTAATTCCTTCTTCTCCATAATCAAGCGCAGAACCGATAACAGTAAGATAGCGGTTGTGCCCATTATCATTGTTATTCTTAATTTTTTGATCTGAGGTATTAATCAGAAGTGAAATATTTAGTAGCCTACTAAATTTTTCTTTAAGAAATTTGTACAATTCGTTTTCAATTGATAATTTGTACTCTAAATATTTTTTCCGGTCATTCACTTTGTTTGCATGGAATGGGATGCATAAAGTAAGTTCTACATTGCGCTTCTTACGTAAGGCCATAATTTTTATGTCGCTGCCGATAAAATCAAAACGTGGATGAATTTCAGGGACGTATTCGTAAAAAAAACTCTCGCTTGCGAGTACAATTTTTTCAACCGTAGAAAACGGCCAAAAACCTACTATTGTAGCCGTGTCGTTGGCATGTGGATTTTTGTATTCCGGGAGATCCTCTATTGTTCTTGGGCTAAACCAATACGGTATCTTAGAACTTGAAGAGGTGAAAGTATGAAATTTCAAATCCTTGGAAATATTTAATCGTGGCAGAATCCTTTGAAGATATTTTTGCGTTGCGTTTATTTGAATGGATTTAATATCGATTTTTTTGTCGCCAAAACTTTGACTCATCCTACCACCAAACAATACACGAAACGGTTTTAGTAATGTTCCGTGTCCATATTCAATATCGCACTGGCCGCCCAAAATAATGGTTTTATCAACATTATGATGTAAGACTATCCCGAAATTTTCTAAACAATACTTTGAGTATTCAATGGAAATAGCTTCAGCGATTCCGTCGGCGAGAGTATCGGGATGGCCAAGCCCTTTTCTTTCAATAATTTCTATCGGTTGTTGATTGATGCCTTTTGGATTTTTCTTGATATATAAATTCATAAAATAAATTTAATGATATAGCTTCTCAATAAATTTGGTAACTTTCACTCCGTCTTCAGCTGAAGCAAGAAATTTGTTCTTTTTGCCGTTCAACAGATATGCATTGAGGGCTTTAATTAATTTGAAATGACTGTCCTCAATTTCCTCAGCTGAGTCGCTCATAATGTTATTACCACTAATATTATCTTCCAAACTTAAAAATTCCAACTTATTAAAGGAGGGACCACCTAACTTTATACTTCCTTTTTCGCTGACAACAAAAAGAGATGCTTCGCAGTTTCGGAACTTTGTATAAGTTGTTACTTCAATTCTTCCTATGGCTCCAGTTTGGAATTGGAGCAAAGCAAGATAAATATCATCAACTTTTGTGAATTTTCTCAAAGATTTTGTGAGTTTCGTAATCTTTTTTACCGGTCCGCAAATTTGAAGCATAAGATCGAGGGCATGTGCGCCTTGATTGAATAACATTCCGCCGACCCTCTTCGTATCGCCATGCCAATCTTTAAAATACTCATCATCTCTCCACCACCTAATATCAACAGAACAAAGCACAATTTTGCCTAACTGTCCTATTTCTAGATACTTTAATAATTGTTGTACTGCTGGATTAAACCTGTTTTGAAAATTCACCGTGACGTTATGTTTGTAAAATTTGCTTTTAAGAATCTTCCATCCCTCTATAGTAGTAAGGCAAAGCGGTTTTTCACATAAACAATATTTATTATTCTCTAATGTTTTTAAAACTAAATCCGTGTGAGTATTATTAGGAGTACGGATATTTACGACATCAATGCTAGAATCATTAAGTAATGCATTAAGATTTGGTTTTGCTTCGCAATCGAACTGCGCCGCAGCATTTTTCATCCTCTTTTTATCGATATCAAAAACTGCTCGAAGTTCGCTGTATTTATTTCGCGAAACCGCGGAACCATGCTTTGAAAATACCTGACCACAACCGATAATCCCATATCCGATTCTTTTCTCTGACAATAAATTGTTTAACATCTGCAATGATTTTTCTGTTACGCCTTTTGGATTAGGGCGAACATGAGTTTCTAAAGACAGAAAGATTTCTTTATTTCCAAACACTTCCACGATATCAGAAATGATCCGCTTGTAATTAATCATGCCTTCACCCATGGCGACATAATTACCTTTTTCATCAAAATCTTTCAAATGGAAATATCCTATATTATTTTTTAATTCCTTCAAATCGCTCAATAAAACTTGTTCCCCGATTTTATAAAAGTTTGATACATCAAACCATATCTTAAGATTTTCAGGAGCAAACTTTTTGGCTAAAAATTTGATATCGTTCATTCGATGGATATAACAAGAAGGTTCGTTTTCTAAAAGCAACGTTATGCCTTCTTTCCGCGCTTCGTTCAAAGCAAACCCAAAAAGAGAATCGGAAACAAAAGAGTATTTTATTGACGGAACTTCAAGAGAAGAAAATATTCTGACGTTCTGAGTTTTAAGAATTTTAGCAACCACTATTGCTTTAGTGATATAGTTTTGTTTCTTCGCCAAACTTAAGTGCGGATTAAATCCGAAGGTATCAACTTTTTCCGGCGACTCTTTTACTGCGCCATCCGGATACCATTTGAATAGAGGGGAAGCAAATGCGGAAACCGATATACTATTACGCGACAAAAGTTTATAGATATTCCTTACTTCGTCCAACGAGAAATCAATCAGGTTTTTTTTGTGTATTGTTCGTAACTCGACATATCTAATTTTATGCAGTTTAAGAAATTCAATCGTTTCGTTGAGGTCGTCGCTGATTTCATCGTTGATTGTTGTAATTTTTAGTTTATTTTCCATACGTAGTATTAATTACTTTCCGTAAGAACTTGGACGTCTCTTCAATACTTTCTTCTGATACATTTTTGCCAGTCCATAATTTAAACGCTTTAATACCTTGATGAATCATCATATAAATTCCAGGGCAAGTTCTTGCGCCATATTGTTTTGCTAAATTAAGAAACTCGGTTTCAAACGGGTTAAAAACCGCATCAAAAAAACATATTTTCTTGATTGTAGATTTACCAACACTGTCAAGATGATATTTATGAATAAGAGAAGTGCCGCCTTTGGGGTACATACCAACTGGTGTTGCATTGATAACAAAATTCGCCTCCTTGACAGCCAAAATAATGTTTGCATCTGTGATAGGTTTAATTTCTAGTTCAATACCGTGCCGCGCGAAATCTACTTTGAGTCTCTTTGTACGTTCCAAATTCGAGATTCTGTTCAAAACAGTAATGCGAAAAACTTTGGGGAAGCTTCCAATGATCGCTCGTGCAGCACCCCCGGCACCAAATATAACTATTTTGTCGGAATCTTTGATCAGTTTCATTTTCATCTCGATGGCTCTAATCGCTCCATAGCCGTCGGTATTATATCCGATAAGTTTCCCTTCTTTATTTACAATAGTATTTACGGCTCCTGTCAGTTGCACAGTTTTATCAATCTTGTTCAGATATTTTATAGCTTTCTCTTTATACGGTAGAGTTATATTCGCACCTGCAATGCCGAAAACTGGTATTGCTCGCATCGCATGTTTTAGATTTTCAGGATTGGCTTTAGAAATTCTAAATTTAAGATGATTGTAATTTTCAACTCCCGTCAATTTTGCGAAGTGCTGAAACATGACGTCGGAGACACTATGCTCTACCGGATCTCCAATTAAACAAGTTACAAATTGATTGCGAGAAGGTTGTTTTGGCATTTTTATTTTTACCACCTAAAAATTTAATAACATTTGACTTCCGATATTACCGAATTATACTAAATATAACATTATTTGGAATTGATGTAAATTTCCCGAATATCTGCAAAATATATCTCTCTTTAACAGTTAAGCCCAAAATAGAGTAAAATAAAATCAAGTATCGAATTTATTTTGATACGGGATAACGAAGATTTAAGGGGGAAAGTACAGTACCAATGTTTTTTATTTATTCTCAGCTACTATTTTAGTTAACTGTTCAACTCTTTTCTCCAATTTATCTAAATATTTATTATGATTACTAGAGAATGGTTTGTTTGTTTTCAAGATTATTTTTTCACAGAAATGATCAAAATCCCAAAGTATAAGATGTATT
>Ga0210044_10005791_pt1 | contig 16571 bp, 14 predicted proteins | sample CryGey13umfilter_2_FD_183959 | JGI IMG/M metagenome (GOLD analysis project Ga0210044, IMG submission 183959) | Groundwater microbial communities from aquifer in Utah, USA - Crystal Geyser 4/9/14 3 um filter (SPAdes) (version 2) | ecosystem: Environmental > Aquatic > Deep subsurface >...
TCCCCGGGAAATGAGTATGAGTGGCTCGGTCACACCAGGCTGTATGCCACCCAAGTTGGAGTCACAGGCAGCAATCACATTATTTTCATTAACCGCAAATCCACAGCATCATCTTTGATAAACCAGGGGGTTGAGCTGATCGACTGCTTTGTCATTGGGGCTTACTTTTGCGTCAGCACCGCCGACACCGTGGTGAATACAAGCTGGCACTCTGGCGGTGTTTTGCTATACGGGCAACCGGTCAACTTTTTTGGCAATACTCTTGCCGGCCGCTTTGCAACGGACTGGGAGGTGTACGGCAACCAGACCCTTGGTATTGGCGGTGGCGATGTGGTCGATGCGACCTGGCTCGGAGTGATTGATAACTATGCCTACGACCTAGCCAAACGGGCTATCGCATATCTATGGGACACCAAGATCACAAGGCCGTCTTGGAATGATTTATTTCACTGGTCAACGGTTGGTGGGTATGCCACGACTGGCATTGTGTACCGTGGCTATACGGTTAACATCGAGGTGCAAAATACCACATTGGCCACCGTGGATGCTGTGGTGGGCGTGTTCGACCGGCTGGGCGACGGGGCTGTGCTAACAGGCAAATCTGCCATGTATCCGGTCAGAGCCAGTGCAATAACGCTGTCAGAGGGCACTTACACGGGTGTCGTTGGTTCTGGCCTGGGTTTGCCCATTTTGTATGCCAAATACACCGTGGGGGTGAGTGAATATAAATCGGCCGAGTACCTTTACGCACCGTTTACATTCAAAGTAAGAAAATACGGCTACCAGTTTTTACAAAAAGCTGCTGACTGGACCGAGCGCAGCAAAGAGCAGATCACGCTCAACACCAATATCTTTGTGGTGGCCTCAGAAGCCGTGGCAGCCTTGATTGCAGGGGTAGCTATTTCAGGCACCGGAAAGACCATCACTTTGAGTGCAGCACGCACCTTGCAAGAGCTGTACGACTACAGCCAGTCGTGGGCGGCGACCACAACAAACGTGGTTTACGACGAATGCCTGACCACGGCTGACGGCAACAATGTCAACCTGCCCTCAACGTGGACACTGATTCCGGCAAATTATCTGGACTACGGCAGCAAGCGCATCAACGGCGGCACGATCCGCTTTGATACGGCTGGCACTTATGCCCCCAAGGTGGGCGACAGCACGCTGAAATTTACCGCTGCAAGCGGCACCTACAATCTGGGCGGGGCTGACATCACCGGCACCGTGACGTTGGTAAACACCGGGGGTGGCTTGATCACCGTGAGCCTGGCGCCTGGAGTTTCGTATGTGAACACCGGGCCGAACATCACGGTGGAGCAGGTGGTAGGTGCAACACTTACGATCACCAATCTCGAAATTGGGTCTGATATAGTTATTTTGCAAGCAGGAACGAGTAATGTTATAACATCTGTAGATCAAGTCGGATCTACAACTTGGGCTTATATTTATACTAATTTGATCAATATTGATATTGGTGTCTTTAAACCTGGATTTAAAGTTAAATATATAAGAAATTATGCATTAACTACATCGGATTCATATCTCCCGATGACACAGGAATTTGACAGAAGCTACACATAAAGATGAGTTTATTAAATAATTAAAACAAGGGGAATAAATCTTGAGTAAAATCACATCAAAAAATCAACTTAATGTTGGTATAGAATTAACAATCGATGAAGCAGGTCGAATTATCACATTGAATGCTACAGGTAACCTTGTAGCTAAAGATGGTGTAACTTGGCAGGCACTTTATTCTAAACTTGTTGACTTATGGGCAACAACAACTTATCAAGACTCGCCGTTTCCTTGCTATGCTATTGACGCATTATCTGGTCAGTTCCAAATCGGTACAGATGGTGCAACTTATTCTGGTTGGAAGTTTAGTGATATAGATTCGAACGCTACCAGAAACATGCTCCGTGATGGTGGTTGGTCTGAATATGATGCCGGTGGTATACTGCTTCAACAATTCTCTGGGTTTGTGGGCTTAGGTTCTATTAACATAGGTGCTCAACCATATTACCACCTAGGCACTACTGATACTCCAACTAACTTTCCATTCGTAGATCAGTTTAATGCTGGTATTAAAGTATTCGGAGATTTAACCCACGGCAGTTTTGATAAACGGACTTATGCCAAGACATTCGTGCGTGAATACGGTAAAAAGTTTAAATCTTCTGTGTTGGCAGATACTGGTGCTACGGCCACCGGTGCTAATAAGCAGAACTTTTTGATCTCAAACGAAGATGATTTGAAGATTCTTGGTTTACTTGGCGCTGTACAAGCTACAGGTGATACAGAAATGGCTTCGGCACCTTATTCTGGTATTACTGTAAGTTATTACACGGTAAATCAATCTAGAACAATCGGTGGATCACCTTTCAATTTTAAAATTATTATTGACGGTAACAATGCTACATTAGAACAAATCTATGCGAAGATTCAATATCAACTCCGGCAAGCTACGGATATTAACCTTGCCGGTACGGCTGGTATTAAGATTGGCAAAATTCAATCAGACCTATTAACATTCGTTGGTGATACTTTAGTAACTAGCCAATCTGTGTATATTGATAATATTCAAACTGCAGACAGTAATAGAATTGAATTCTATGATGATACTAACACAAAGCGTACAAATCCATATACTGCCTCTGGTACAATGAACTTTAATTCTGTGTTGGTTGGTGCAGGATCTAGTTATAGATTAATGTATACAGCTCCAATTGGCGCCGGCAATGACTATGGTGAATCTGGTGCGATTACTGTTCTTAATGCTTCTGGAGTAGCTATTACTGGTACAATCAGTTCTGGTTCTATCGGCTTTGACTTTGACTATGATAATGACTCATTTGGCGGTACTGCAGGTACAGACAAAGCTGTTACTCTTATCGGCATTAAACCCGGCACCGGTAAATTCGCCGTGGCCACGGGCACACTATCTCGCTCGAAGACCATTAGCTTATCACTCGTCGCAGAAACCGACCGTGTATATACACCAGCTTAAATGAATTAAATAAGTACATGGTCCCGTGTACTAATAAACAAACCCGGGCTAGCCCGGGTTTTTAATTATCTAAACTATTATTCATGGCCATTTCCTTCGACCCAATTAATAAACGAATTATTCTAGATTCCGCATCTATTTCGGCCTCGCAGATTTATTCTAGATGGGTAGATTGGGCTTCTGTTTCGGATAATTCTAAATACGGCACCGTCATACGAGTTGCTGGTTCCGATGATCTTGGATCTGGACTATCTATCCCACCGTATTTCTTCTTACAGGGTCTATGGAGAATTAGACCAATGGAAGTGAACCACGATTTAACTATAACTGGTAATTTATTCGTCGAGGGCGGTGGCACACCGGTGGTAAGAACATTAGGTCAATATCAAGTAAATGTGAATTATACGGTTCCTGTTCAAGCGCAAGGTATTAGTACATCTGGTGTCCCAGCGCCTACTGCGGCCGAAATTTGGTCATACATTAATAGAACATTAACCGCTTCCGGAGGCGGCTCTTTGACTCTGGCAGAAATTGAAACTTCCACTGTTCTTGCTAAAGAAGCATCATTGACACAAATTGGAAATTCTATTGCCGGGTTGCCGAGTGCTGCAGAAAATGCTACTGCTGTCTGGACTGCTCCTGTATCTACTATGACAGATAAGACTACTATCGGTGGTTATATTGCAAAACTTGTGATGACGATTCCGAAATTCTTGGGACTAAAATAAAATGGCTTTAATTGTAGCAGACAGAGTACAGGAAACTAGTACTACTACCGGGGCAGGAGCTTATACACTTCTTGGCGCAACCACGGGTTATAGAACCGCAGGCTCTGTTTGTGTGCCCGGTGATACATTTACATATTATGCAGAAGCCATAGATGATCTTGGAAGACCAACCGGGGCTTGGGAAACTGGCTTAGGTACTTGGGGTACAGGTAATATTCTTACTAGAACTACTATCTACGCTTCTTCGAATGCGGGTGCTGCAGTGTCTTGGGGCCCAGGCACAAGAAAAATCGGCCTGGGTTTAGTTTCTAAAGCTGCTCTTGGTCCTACTTCTATAACTGGCACTCTTGCTGCTACAGGAAATATAACTGGTGCTAATCTATCTGGAACTAATACTGGTGATCAATCTGCCTCAGCTATTCTTAATGCTATAAAGACAGTAGATGGCACAGGGTCTGGCTTAGATGCAGATTTATTGGATGGTGCTGAAGGCTCAACATACTTAAAAAATAATATAGCGACCACCACAATAGGAACTGGAATAACCGGTTCTCAAATTTGGTTGGATGTATCTAATCCAGGCGTAGGTACTTCATCTGGGTTTAGATTTCTAAAAGCAAATGATTCTGCGGGCATCGCTGTTACAGAAAATACTTCAGATAGTACGCTATATGAGTTTTATATGTCTGATAATCCAGATGGTGGCGATTACTTTTCTTGGAGATTTTCAGATCATCAAGGTTCAAATGGTCTCTGGCAGCCTATTCAGCTCGGTGGCATTACTAATCAGTATGTGGCAAGAACGCATACGTTTTACGGTAACGTAGTACAAAATACTGGAAGATTTTATTCAACCTCCAACACAGGGGGTACGGCTAATTCAGTATATATGCAGTCCTTCAATACTATTAGCAAATTAAAGATAGCTGGTTCGGGTACTAATTTGATATCTAATCTTGATATATCATCATATACTGGTTCATCTGGTGCCGTATTCACTCTTAAGGTTCTAGCAGGTAATACCACATTTGACTGGAGATATGGCAGGTCTGACGTAGCTGCCGTTCAGACAGGCCTCTCAATTTCCACAACTCCCGTTACGTTATCGAATGGTATACGAATAACATTCGCATCAGCGACGGGTTCTTTACTTGGAGATATTTTTCAATGTAGAGTATTTAGAGAGGTTGCTAACACTCTAGGGCCTACTACAGTAGTAGGAAATATTTCCGCTACTAACTTTACTGGGTCCTCATCTGGTACAAATACTGGTGATCAAACTCTGCCAACCGCTCTCCCAACTCCAAACACCGTAACATTTACGACGGCAGGCGGCGCGGTGGCCGGAACTACATTCAATGGTTCGGTTGCAAGAACTATAGATTATTCAACTGTTGGCGCAGCGGCCGCAGGCCATACTCATAGTTACCAAGCAGCAGACGCCGACCTGTTAGCAATTGGGGGCCTAACTGGTACTTCTGGATTGTTGAGAAAAACTGCTGCAGACACATGGACTCTTGATACAGCTGCTTATTCAACTACTACTGGCACCGTAACTTCGGTTGCTACGTCTGGTGCTATTACCGGGGGTACAATTACAAATACCGGTACAATTGGTCACTCAACTGCCGACGGTAATCTGCACGTTCCAGCAACTAGTACAACGAATAACGGTAAAGTATTAACTGCTGGCGCTACTGCTGGTTCTTTGAGTTGGGCCACACCTAAAGTCGGTACCGTCACATCGATCTCGATGACTGTTCCTACTGGATTAACAATTGGTGGCTCACCAATTACTACATCTGGTACTTTAGCACTAAGCTTAACTGCAGGTTACTCAATCCCTACTACTGCTAGCCAAACTAATTGGAATACAGCATATACAGATCGTAGTAAATGGGATGGTGGATCAACGGGATTAGTTGCAGCTACTGGTCGTACATCTTTGGGTGGAACCACAGTTGGTCAGAACTTGTTTACCCTGACAAATCCAACAGCAGTTACATTTCCAAGGTTTAATGCGGACAATACAGTATCGGCTTTAAATGCAGCAACATTTAGAACCGCAATAGGTGCAGGAACAAGCTCAACCACGGGCACAGTTACGGGAGTTACTGGCACGGCTCCAGTAGTTAGTTCAGGCGGTACAGCTCCTGCTATTTCTATGGCAGCTGCCACAGCTTCCGTTAATGGTTACATGACTAACACTTATGCATCTAAATTAGATGGTATTGCTGCTTCTGCAAATAATTATGTACACCCAACTGGTGACGGTAATTTACACGTGCCGGCAACAAGTACAACAAATAATGGTAAAGTACTTACTGCTGGCGCTACTGCTGGTTCTTTGAGTTGGGCCACACCTAAAGTCGGTACTGTAACCTCAGTCACAGCTGGTAACGGTATGACTCAGACCGGTACATCCACGATCAATCCAACGTTGAACATTGTATCACATGCAGGTACAGCTGGTACTATTGGTACAATTAATATTGGTGCCGACGCCATTGGTGTAAATCTTGGAACTACTTCTACGACTGCTGCTCGAGGTGACCATGCTCACACATTGGCTGCGGTGACTGCTGCAGGTAATGTTGCTAACAACAGCATCACATTACCCGCGGGTGAAGGTCATGCCTATGGATTCTGGGGTACTACAACCAATTATAGTATAGCTATGGGTAGTACAGCAGTAACTTACCAATATGGACCAGTTACCGATTACTCAATTAAGATGAATATTTCGGGTGGAGCCGGCCGTGGATTTACTTGGGGTCAAAATGGGGTTAAGCCAATTGCGGCTCTAAATTCTACTACAGGCGATATGACAATTGCCGGGGCATTCTCAGCCGCATCCAAATCATTCTTAATTAATCACCCAACAAAAGAAGGCAAAAAGCTTCAGTATGGTTCTTTAGAATCTCCATATCATGGTGTAAGATTAACTGGCGAAGCTGTAATTTCTGGTCACACAGCTACTGTTAACTTACCAGATTATATTCATGCTCTTTGCAAACAAGAAGGATCTTCCGTACAGATCACAAATATTAGACATGGCAAAATTCTTTGGGTAGATTCTATTAATGTCAGTTCGGATAGTTTTACAGTTGGGATGGATCGTGGAATGTTCGATCGCAAAGAATATAAATTTTATTGGAGCTTTACAGCTGTGCGTAAAGATGTAGCTAATCTTGTTGTGGAGTTTGAGGCATGAGTGTTATATACAATGGATTATATAATAAAGTAGCCGACATCAAAGGCCCATCTGGATGGTATTTTATAAATACAGTGGATGGGCCCATCCACACATATATAAATCAAGATTATGATGGTGGTGGATGGGTTCTTGCATTAGCTAATCGCGCTGGCCAGGGTGCTCTGACAAATTTATCATACAATGATGCCGTAAATAAATGCAATATAAGAACAAATAATAATATAGTTATAGCGCCGGGCAGTAAACTTTCTTCGTTAGATAATTACGACTATTGGTTAGGTGTTAGATATTGGTCATCTTTAACTGGTAGAGTGTCGGCAAATAAAATCACAGTTGTTCAGTTTGTATCTGGAACCAACGGCACTTCATTGGACGCGACTGGTTCACATAATAAACGCTATCGTTGGAGATTTGATAATTTTAATAGAACGTATGGCATGGTTGGAGCAACTGCCGTCAGCGATGAGACAGGAACCGGAGTTCCAGGATTATATTCGTATCATGCAGTAAATGGATTTTCATTGTCTACTTACGATTTAGACCAAGATACATATGGTCCGAATTGTGCCACTACATATGGGAATACTCCGTGGTGGTATGGCGCCTGTTGGGATGGTCACTATTTTCCAAATGGTGGGGGATATGCAAACAATCCAAATTGGGCTGGAGCCGGGTCGCAACTTTATCAATACGGGGCTGTATATATCAAATGAACATTAAACTAAAACCGATGCGGTTAATTTTCTCAAGAAATGAAAACACATGGGACAAAGTAATCACAGATCTAAATGGGATCACTATATTCGCACAGAGAGGCATTAAACTATTAGAAGAAAGTGCCACCAAAGAATATTTTGATGATTGGGAGAACCAATTACGTAATGCACCTTGGTGGAATATAGTTGAAGTTGAAAGATTTATATGAGTCTTTCACATTCACCTCAAGTTGTCACAAACGGATTGGTTTTCTACTATGACATGAACAATGCCAAGAAGTCGTGGAAAGGTAGACCAACAACGAATATTTTACCATCTCCTTCTACTAATGGTCGATTTACAACGGCAAATAGTTGGGGCACTTATAACACAAATCAATATAACTCCGGGCAATATTTTAGTATAGGTACTATTGCATCCGTTGCCAGTGACATTGTTACCACAACTGCCGCTCATCCTCTTCGCACATTCGATGTTATCAGAGCTCAATCTACCGGTGGTGGTATTACAGCTGGTACCGATTATCTTATTAAAAAAATATCAAGTACACAATTTTCATTGCATACTTACAATGGAGATCAGACTGGCACGCAGGGTTATTTTGTTAATGGCTGGCACAAAGTTCACGAAAGTTTGGGACTAGATCAGAGAGTTTCTATAAATGCGACTAGTTTTCCCACAATGTGGTGGGGATATCCGCATTTACCAAATTCTCATTTGGTCAAAGAGATTGTTGTGGGTGCTGGACCACAGGGGCAAAATACTATGCGATTACACGTACCATCTGTTGATGGTGTTGTTGATGGTATGGCGTATGGTGTGTACACACCAGTTACAGTTGGTGATGTGATAAATATAAGTCTGTGGATTCGAACAAATTATTCTGGTAAAACATTGAGATATACAACTCATTTCGGCGCCAGCGCTAGTTCTAGCACAAGTTGGACAGTCACTACAGAATGGCAACGCGTATCATATCAATGGACGGCAAGTGCGACATATAGTTTTATTTCATATTGGTGGCCGGCCGGGACCACCAATATACCATACTGGATCGACATAGCAGATTTCCAAGTAGAAATTAACACAGGTGCCGCTGGCAGCACTCCATTTACAACGGGGACTAGAAGTAATACTCAAGCAATTGTAGATCTTACTGGTAATAATACTGTCACTGCTAATAGTTTAACATATGCTTCTGATGGAACATTTAGCTTTAATGGTATCTCTGATTATATATCTTTACCAGCTTTTAATTTGTCCACAGATCCAATAGTAACGGTGAGTCAGTGGATTAAAAGATCCGCAAATTTCTCGGGCGGTGGATATTGGGGTTTAGGTGGGGGATCGGTAAATGATGGGATAAGTTCTTATACATCAGTTCAAAATAAGATAGGGTGGGATCTTTGGGGTCAGACAACGTTCCACACTGGCCAAGAGTATCCATTGGAGCAGTGGGTAAATGTATGTTGGGTTAAGATTGGAACTACATTCACAACATCAACCTTAAAAGTTTATATCAACGGAACTGAATTTCCTTTAACTACTATTGTTCGGAATAACTCATCTGTGGTAAGTCTACGTAGTTCTTTAACGATGGGCAGAATAGCCGATAATAGAAATTCTTATTATGCCCCAGGAAGTATAGGCTTAACACAGGTGTTTTCGCGAGCATTATCTGCGGAAGAAGTTTCTCAGAATTTTAACGCAATGCGCGGAAGGTATGGAGTATGATTTATAAAATATATAATAGTTCTTTAACAGAAGCTATGGCCGCCGGCGCAACGATAGTAACATTTTCATTTGATGGGATGTATGTGTTGGTAAGATCGGATTCTGAACTTAAGGGAGCTTTAGAATTATATAATGAGTCTGAAATGTCTTCGTTGTACAAAGATCCTCTATATAAACAACCATGTAAGGATTGTGAATGAGTTCTTATTCTGGTCCCAACGAAAATACATTGGGTCTCGTATTAGATCTGGATGTAATTAATAAAAAATCATATATTACAGCGGGCAATCAATCTCTTATAAACACAGATGGTTGGGCCAATGGACAAACATCCAGCATCGGAATATACGGAGCAAACCAAACAGTAGCCACCGAAAATATCCGTGTAAATTCCACAGATCCTTGGGGAAATTCTAATGTAATCTGGGAAACCCGTGCATCTGGGGATAGTGGAGCTGATGGCGGTTGGAATACAAATTATGTCAACATAGACAAAACTAAAACGTATCGACTTTCTGTTTGGGTGAAACGTATAAGTTCAACGACGAGTGGAACATTTTATTTAGGAACAAATTCTAATGGGGGAGTTTTTTCTACTCAAGACAGTACACAAAAAGGCAACCCATATTGGGAGTGTAGTAATGTTGGTATCTTGACTCAAGATCAATGGTACTTGGTATGTGGCCACATCTACCCACATAACACAATATATACTGGAAATAATTTGGATTCTGGTTATTATACTATTGAGTCTGGATATAAGAAAGTAAAATCTTTAAATTATTGTAATATTGTCAGTGATCTAAAATGGGGAACTGGTAGTACAAATGTTCAACATAGATGTTATCATTATTATTGTGGTGATGCAACTACTAGATTACAATTTACCGATCCAAGAATAGATTGTATAGAAACAGGCGCACCAACAATACCAGATTTATTAAAGCGTGGATTTAAAACACTCGGCGATAATATATTATCTTACACAAATGCTAGTATTAATGGTTCTCCCGTGTATACACCAAATTCCGATATATATTTTGATGGTACTGGATCACAGTTTATTAACGTATACAGAGCAGACGTCAACGGCGGTAGTTGGGCATACCCCCAAACAACAATAATTTCTTGGGTTTATATAGATCCTACAAGTTCGACGGCACAAAATAATCTTTTCACAGTAGAAAATGCAATTGAACTATCATGGACAAATAATAATAATGGTACGGCTACTATTCAATTTGCCGGAAATCCGTGGGCTTGGCTTGGTAATGCAGTAGTGCCAACGGGCGAATGGATTATGCTAACATATAGACATGGATTTACTACCGGAGATATAATTTACAATACAATAACGCTTAATTCTATAACAATTTCTGGGGGTCTAGCCGCAGGGACTTCAAATTATCCTATGTTAACAATTATGGGGAGAACTGGTGGCCCTGGGGCACCAGCTAAAGGGAAATTAGCACGGTTTCAAATCTATAATAGAGCACTAGATGATACAGAAATAGTTCAAAACTTTAACGCATATCGCGGCAGATTCGGTATCTAATAAATAATAAGAGTAATAATAGGAACTCAACATGGCAGGTAAAATTCTAATCACCCCTAATGCAGGCTCAACAACAGTTGATCCAACAATCGCTTTTCAAGGCACAGGCGTAACTACGGACATTACTCTTAGAGTTCCTTCTACCGGCGGATTGTCGTTTGAAGGTACTTCTGGGCAGCTATTCAGTATCACAGATTCAATGTCCGGAACAATTTTCTCGGCGAATGATGTCTCGGGTATTCCAAGTATTGAAGTTCTTGATACCGGTCTAGTCAAGTTGGCACAATACTCTGGCAATGTGGTTATAGGTTCAGGGACAGATAATGGGACAGATAAATTACAGGTTGCCGGCACTGTCACTGCAACTAACTTTTCTGGATCAAGTTCTGGTACTAATACTGGTGATAATCCGGGAGTAACTTCGGTAACTACAGCTGGGGGCTATGGTGGCTTAACACTAACGGGCGGCCCAATTACAACTACTGGTACCATTACATTAGGCGGAACACCCTCTGGAACATGGCCTATTACTGCGGCATCAATCACCAGTCAAGCAAACAGCGCGACCATTGCAGCAGCAACCGCATCCACAATTAGTACAATTGCCCAGCGCGACTCATCTGGGGATATTAGCGCCAGGTTATTTAGAAGTGAGTATGATACAACCAACCCTACAGTTGGCCTTATTATGACTCAGATTGATACTGTGTCTAATAACTATATTCGCCCAACTACCCCGGCTCAATTTCGTGCCGCAGTAACTGACGGTTATTATCCTTCTGGTTCTGGCACATCTACTGGTACTAATACAGGCGATGAAACAACAGCAACGATTAAATCTAAGTTGGGTATTACAACTTTATCTGGTGCTAATACTGGTGATAATCCAGGAGTAACCTCAGTCACAGCTGGTAACGGTATGACTCAGACCGGTACATCCACGATTAATCCAACTTTAAACATTGTATCACATGCAGGTACAGCTGGTACTATTGGTACAATTAATATTGGTGCCGACGCCATTGGTGTAAATCTTGGAACTACTTCTACGACTGCTGCTCGAGGTGACCATACTCACGCATATTTATCGGTGGAATCAGATACTCTCGCAACTGTTACTGGCCGCGGGTCTACTACTACGACCAACTTAACTATAAACAATGGCAGTCCTACTATATATTTTCAAGACACAGATCAAAACTCTGCTATGTTGCACAACAATAGTAATTTATTTTATATCTTACGTGGTGCAAATAATTCGGTCACATGGACCCAAGTTGGGAGCTATTGGCCAGTCTATTGGGATTTGACTAATAATAATGCAACATTTGGTGGAGCAATATGGGCGGCTGGAAATATTACTGCTTATTCAGATATAAAACTTAAAGAAAACATCAAGACCGTAGATGGGGCATTATCCAAAGTAACACAATTAAGGGGTGTTTACTATACTCTTAAACGTGATGAGACGAAAACGAGGAAAATCGGTGTTATTGCTCAAGAAATTCAACAAGTTTTACCAGAAGTAGTACTACTACACAGAGATAACGAAGATACAGAGGGTACTTTATCGGTTGACTATGGTAATATCACTGCAGTGCTCATCGAAGCAATTAAAGAACAGAAAACAATTATAGACTCCCAGGAATCCAGAATTGCTAGATTAGAAGCACTTGTGAATAAATTGGTAGATTAAAACATCAAAGACAGAAAGTAAAGCCTAATGTCATTCGGCTCCGGTTCATTTGGTTCCTTTACATTAGGATCATCAGCATTTACATCGTCCGATGTAGAACTTGCACTGACTGGAACTCAGTCTACTGCTTCTGTTGGTTCTTTAACTAGTACTCAAACAATATCTAGAACTCTGACTGGAACTCAGTCTACTGCTTCTGTTGGTTCTTTAACTAGTACTCAAACAATATCTAGAACTCTGACTGGAACTCAGTCTACTGCTTCTGTTGGTTCTTTAACTAATTCTAGTGTACAATCTACTGCACTGACTGGAACTCAGTCTACTGCTTCTGTTGGTTCTTTAACTAGTACTCAAACAATATCTAGAACTCTGACTGGAACTCAGTCTACTGCTTCTGTTGGTTCTTTAACTAGTACTCAAACAATATCTAGAACTCTGGCTGGAACTCAGTCTACTGCTTCTGTTGGTTCTTTAACTAGTACAGCACTATATAAAATTATAGGAACTGAATCATCAAGTTCAGTTGGTTCTTTAGCTGTCACAACTTGGGTTGTAGAAAGTTTATCTGGTTTACAAACTACATCTTACTCTGGGTCATTAGGTTCTTTACAAGTAAGCACCGATTATATTTCAGCAGTAACGAGTACAGTTTCAGATGGTTCTTTAACTAATTCTAGTGTACAATCTACTGGACTGTCTGGAACTCAGTCTACTGCTTCTGTTGGTTCTTTAACTGCGGCTCAGATTGTATTTATACCATTAAGCGGAACTCAGTCTGTATCAAATACTGGTAACATAGCAATACAAATAGCTACTGCTACAAATGGATCTCAATCTGCAGCATTCGTTGGTAATTTAAGTAGTACCCAGACAGTAAGCACTTCGCTTACAGGAATTCAGACGAGCAGCAGTACCAGTTCTTTAACCAATTCTAGTGCACAATTCAATACACTGACTGGTACTCAATCTACAAGTGCGCTTGGTAATTTTGGTAAAATTATATCTATTGCTCTTACTGGTTCTCAATCAAACGTTACTGTCGGCGCACTATCTGATTCTACTTCTTATGCATTAGTTGGAAATCAGACTATTGCGTTAACCGAATCATTAACTACTTCTCAGGTTTCTAATACAGTACTTAATAGTAATTCGACCACAATTTATTCCGGAAATATGGGGGTCATGGGTGGTGAAATTCTTGTCTCACTTACCGGTGTAGAATCTATAATAACCGTTAAGCAATTGTTTCCTTTTAATGAAATACAATTAACGGGTGTAGAAAGTATTGTCGAAACTGGTATACTGCACGTAATTGGTGATTTCCCAGAAGTAACTGGTACTTCGCAAGAAGTATTAGAGTTTGAAGAATTTACTGTTTCTTGGCCAACTCCATACACACCAACATCATATACTCTATCTAAGAATATTTCTGGCATAGAGTTATTTGTAATAGGTGATACAGTATATGCCGGGGGCCGAGCCAGTGATATATTTGAACGAACGATAGAATATTTAGATACAAATTTGCAGCTGAATAGTGTGTCTCGATTCGTTGATCTTCCCAATGAATATTATGGTATAACGAGATACATAGCCCCAACGGAACAAATTAAGAAATTCTATGTTGTTGTAGAATATTATGATGAGATTGAATTAGTGACTAAAACAATTGTAAATGAACTTAATATAAAATACAACTTTACTATAAGCAATAAAGCACTTAAAGATGCAGTTAGAAAGGAAATAGCATAATGCCAGCATGTACTCGAGTTGGGGTGGATCCAAGTGCCGGGCATTGTTACCCATCAAGACCTGCAAGTTCTGGTGGCCAGGGGACTGTATTCATAAATAGTATTTTGGCAACCGTCGTGGGGGCAACATACCCTGCACATACATGTGGGAATTCCACTCATGATGGTGCCGCTTCTACTGGTTCTTCAACCGTATTTATTGAAGGTAAACCGGTGCACAGAATCGGTGACGATATAAGTTGCGGTGATGTGTCGGCAAGCGGCTCAAGAAATGTATTTGCAGGCGGCTAAAACTAAAGGAAAATTATATGATTATCAACACACAAAACGGACCTATCAACTCAGATGACTGTATTTTAAAAGAAGGTATGACTGAGAATGCTAATGAAATTATCACTTGGCAAGAATATTGGCTAGATAAAGAACTTGTTAAACGTGATGTGCAAGTTTGTCTAAAACAGGGTATCTTTTCTGATGCTATTGTTGGTTAAGAAACATTAAATAATAATAAACATAAAAGGAATTTCTCATGGCTAATTCGCAAGCAATTTGCACATCATTTAAAACCGAATTGTTGACTGGTCAACACGTGTTAAAGGCAATAAATCCGGCAAGATCTTTGAATACGGCAGATACATTTAAAGCTGCCCTATACACAACTGCAGCAACAGTTAATGCAGCAACTACTGTGTATTCGGCAACGAATGAAGTTACTCCGGTTACCGGTTATACTGCGGGCGGCACCAGCGTCACTTGGTCTGCGCCCGCGTCAACAGGTACTACAACATATGCAAACCTGGCAGCCAATATTTCATGGACTGTTACCGGTACTCTTGGCCCATCATTTGATGCCGTATTGATTTATAATTCGTCTCAGGGTAATAAAGCTGTATCTGTACATACATTTACTGCTCAAACTATCACTAACGGTACTCTGACTCTAACAATTCCAGCCAATAACTCAACATCGGCAATGATGAGATTTGCATAATTGAATGGCTACTAACAAACGACCTGAATGTTATAACGGACAACAAAATCTTAAAGCATCTGGAGTTGAGATCTCATTTACTACCGAACAGGTAGACGAATGGATCAAATGTTCTAAAGATCCTATTTACTTTATTAAGAAGTATGTAAAAGTTATTCATGTGGATCGCGGTACTGTACCGTTTGCTTTGCATTCATATCAAGAACGGCTTATCCTTGCATATCATGAAAATAGAAAAGTAATTGCTCTTGCCCCACGGCAATATGGCAAATGTTGCCAAGAAGATACATTAATAAATATTAGAAATAAAGAAACAGGTGAAGTCCGAACTATTAAAATGGGTGAATTTCACGAAATGTGTAAAATGGTATGAAAAATTTATCAGAAATTACAACTAGGAAATTCGTCGAAAAGATAGATTTATCTAAATGGGAAGTAGAAACGCCAGATGGATATAAGGATATAGTATCATCCAATAAAACTATAAAATACCAAGTTTATAATATAATTTTAGAAAATGGAAACTATCTAAAATGTGCAGATAACCATATTCTAATAGAAGAAAATGGTAATGAAATATATGCGAAAGATAGTCATAATAAATTAATCCGAACTAAATTTGGACCGCATAGAGTAATATCAGTTGAATCTACAGGCAATTATGAAAATATGTATGATTTATCTGTAGATTCAGAAGACCATACATATTTCACTAATGATATTTTATCTCACAATACAATCTGCACAGCCGCATATTTTCTTTGGGTAGTTTTATTCAACACAGATAAAAATATTGCAATCCTTGCCAACAAGGCGGCAATGGCACGAGAAATTCTTTCTCGTATCCAATTTTCTTACGAAAATCTTCCGTTCTGGATTCAACAAGGTGTAGTCGAATGGAATAAAGGTTCAATTAAGTTAGATAATAATTCAAAGATCTTCACTGCAGCAACTAGTCCGAATGCGATCAGAGGCTCGTCGTGCACGCACGTATATTGTGATGAGCTTGCGTTTGTACCCAATAATATAGCAGAAGAATTCTTAACATCAGTTTTCCCAGTACTTTCATCTGGCCAGAACACAAAGATCTTTGTAACTTCTACACCTAAGGGCATGAATATGTTCTACAAGATGTGGGTAGAAGCAGAAGCAGGTAGAAATGGTTTCTC
>Ga0210044_10005795_pt1 | contig 16564 bp, 14 predicted proteins | sample CryGey13umfilter_2_FD_183959 | JGI IMG/M metagenome (GOLD analysis project Ga0210044, IMG submission 183959) | Groundwater microbial communities from aquifer in Utah, USA - Crystal Geyser 4/9/14 3 um filter (SPAdes) (version 2) | ecosystem: Environmental > Aquatic > Deep subsurface >...
AGGGACTGAGGACAATTCTGTTTTGCCCTTCCAGAAGCTCATTCGAGGAGTAATCTGCCAATACAACTTGTTTCGCCGTACTCCCATACAGCGGAGCTAGCCGTCCATAGGCGCCCCCTAAATCAACGATTTCTCTCTTGTTCACATCAGGCACATACTTTTTTAGCAAGTAGGTTAGCAGCGTGACTTCTGCAACATGTTCATACTCTCGTCCTTTCCAAAAATCACTGTAGCGATAGCTATTTAATTCATAGTTGGCCACAAAATCTTTCGGATTCATGTCTTTATTTCGTAGCATAAAACTCCGACCGTGAGGTCGAAAAATGTAAGCGTTTAATCGCGAAGCGGAGAAATATAGTACCTTGCAGAACGTAGTTCTGCCGGCTAAGTGGCCACTCTGTAGACCATGACGAAGTCACAGGTGCGTAAGCGCGGGGGAATCTATTCATGCGCTTTTACCGTAGCAGAAATTATCATAAAGGAAACAAGTAGCCAGGCAACCACCAGGACATAAGGTTTTAAAAACGACGGGGAGAAAATTCCCAACAATCCCAATAACGCAGTAACAGCATATTCCAAATAGGCGATTTTCGGCTCTGAAAAACCAAGCTTCATCAATTGATGATGAAAATGAAACTTATTACTAATCAAAAAAAGCTGAAATGGTGACTTGGGTCGGTAGTACACAATACGCCGCAACAACACCCAGGCCATATCTAGTAAAGGAATAGCAAAAAACAACAAGGTTACTGCGAACTTTGATCCTCCAATGACCGCAATCCCTGCAACAATAAAGCCAATAACACTTTTCCCGGCCGATCCCGACAGTATCTTGTTAGGATAAAAATTATAGAAAAGAAAACCCAACAAAGCCCCTGCCAACGTTATGGCAAAAAGAGCAGAAGCAGATTGGTTAAACATGATACTGACACCAAAGAGAGCAAACAGCGAGATTGCCGTACTTCCTTCCATCAAACCATCAGTTCCTGCTTGCCATTTAATACCGTTAATCAGGGGGAGTACCCACAATAACAAAATTAGGTCGCCCGGAAAAACGAAACGTAATACCCAAGGTAACTGGCCAAGTGAAAAGGTCCACATATCCGTATGAACGAACACTCCGTTAAAAGGATTCCTAAACCCCAAAATATCAACAGGAGAGAGTATAAATAACAAGGCGGCTAGCAAGTGAAAGGAAAACTGCACCTTGCCGGAGAAATCAAATGCATCATCCAGAATACCCACCACAAATAATATGCCAATAATGACAAACCACATCACATAGACGGAAAATTCAGCAATTGGAATATTGATTGTTTTAGATATTAGAAGCACGGCACCGCTAACAAAAAGGAAAGGAAGAACATAGGCTATCCCGCCCCACATAGTAAGCGGTGGCTTGTCTAGCCTTCTTCGTGCAGCCTGCAGCTTGGATTCGTACTCGCTATCAGGCAGTCCTTTTTCGCGTAATTCTTGAATGTTCTTGAGCACGACCTCTGGAGGTTCTTGGACTGCACCGTATCTCTTTGCGAGAACAGCAATCCATGGAGTTACAAGCAGAGACAGTAGCCAGGCCGCTCCTCCAGCTATCAGGTATATCTCCATACGTTACCCTCCAAATAATATCAAGGGCGAGAGAATCACTTTCGCCAAAAGTAATAGCAATACCAAGCAAACGGCATAGAGATATGATATTACCCCTGATCTTCCGCCCCAACTGAGCACTAATGCGACCAATAGCGTTAAGAGCCAAACCATCACCATGCCACCCCAAAAGTAAGGAAGAACAGAAAGTTTATAGACAGAAGCAGAGAGAAATACTGGAAATATTGACTTACTTCCAGGAATAAATAATACCCCAAGGCTGGATGCAACCAGCTTAGAATGTTCTTGGATTTGTAAATAAACCAATAGTATGACACCGCCGCAAATCCAAAACAATATATTGGTGATTACTTGAACCAAAGGGGAGTATTTAAATTCTCTAATATACTTCTTTAACGAGTATCGAATCCCGGATAGCGAAGACACATGAATGGACAGTGGAAGTTGTTCAGTGTCGAGGGATGATTCCATACAAACTAGTCATCTAATTTTAGTGGCATCAATATATGAAGGAAGGAATCGAGGGAAGGTTGCAAAAAGACACCCGGTGCCACTTTGGTAGAGGCCCTGAATATAACACTCTCATCTTCTATCAGCGAAAGAATATCTAATAAAAATCTTATCTGAAATGCTATCTTTAGTGGCTCTCCTTCTTGTGTTACGGCAACTTCTTCGCGGATATTTCCAATTTCGGGAACTAGGGCTTCCATCGTCAGTTTGTTTTCAGCAAAATTTAAGATTACTTTTTGACCAATAGCAGATTGTGCGAAAACCCCAACTCGCTTGAGCGATTCCAACCAAAGCGTTCTTGACACCGTTACTTCCGTTTGATGAGCTACGGGGATTACTGCTTTATACGCGGGATAATCTCCTTCTATTAGCCGTGCAAATATCTCTATTTCCCCATATTGAAGCAAAACAAAATTTCCATTTTTAGATAATTTACAAGTTACTACCGGCTGTTCTGTAACTGCAGCAATAAAGGTATCTCTAATGACTCTAACCACCTGCTCCATGGCAACAGAGGGAATTACCACCTGTTTCTTCCCCACATAGTTAGAACTTGATTGCGCAATAATTTTTGATAAACGAAATGTGTCTAACGCAACCATCATAACCGAGTCGTTCTCGACCTCTACATTTATCCCCGTCAAAATAGGGCGGATATCATCTTTGGCACACGCGAAGATAGTCTTGTCGACCATCGAGGCAAACTGTTCGCCTTGCAAGGTAAATAATGTCTCCATTTCTGATGATTCGAACAGAGGAAAGTCATCGACATCTCTAGTCGTAAATTCTGCGTCTCCGGACTTGGATGAAACTTTTAGCACGCCTTTCCCTTTTTTAATGGTAACGCTTTCTGTTTTAGAGATTGTATTGATATATTGAGAAAACAGTTTGGCATTTACAGAGGTTTTTCCAGTTTCTTTGGCAGCAACTTGTGCGGTAGCGGAAATCTGAATTTCTAAATCAGTACCTACTATCCGTATTGATTTCCTTGAAACTTCCAATAAGAGGTTATTAAGAAGAGGAAGATTAGCCTTTGAATTAACAACTTTGCTGGCAATATTGACATAACTTGCGAGTACTTCCGCGCTGATCACTAATTCCATTGCTGCTTTAGAGAAAACTTATATCAGGCCTTGCAAAGGGGCATATTGCATGGGTTGTTGTGTATCCTCATTTCGAGAGATTTTTCTCTTTTGTATTAAGTGATACCTGCTTAGATTTTATCACATCTGTTACAAGATACACTCCTTCCTTTTTTTTGTATTTCCTCTTTCTTCTTTTTATATTAATAGTATAAGTATTAGCGTCTGTGGGTATGTGTATGGCCTAGTACTTTGACTCCGAAATGCTACTTAAAGGTGAATATTTCGGCTGTGGACAAGTTGTGATTATGTTGTCTATTCTTTATATCAACCCGAGGAGGAGGCGGCGGCGAAGGTAGATTGTTGGACGGAGAGGGAAATCTATGTATAAGTTTTCCGCCTTGTACTTTACTTGTTTAGGCAGATTATCCACAATGGCAAAAGTCTGCCAGAACGTCGACCAAACGACTCAACGCATTGTGAACCGTTTATGTATACAACTGTTTTATGCTGTAGCCCACGGCACTTGTCACACGACACGCTTTGTGAAACGCGTGTCGTGTCTCGTCTATTAAAGGCATGTTTACGTTATCGTACGGTTGGTTTGGAGAAGTTTCAATGACTGATTGCGGGCGCTGCGAGCTATTCCGTAGTTGGGACACCACGCGCGTAAGGCCAGGGATATCTATTCGATTTTCATGACCGGAATCGAAATCGCGCCAATTGGATGTGTCGCCAGTGTCGTAATTGGCGTGTATTTCCACGTGTTTGCCTCTTCGAGTTGAACATTAGTATTGAGCATGCTTGCGATTTTCACAGAAAGCGAAGGGATAAAGGGTCTTAATAATAATTGTAACGCCCTAACGATTGCAACGGCATTGTTAAGTATCTCCTGTTCAGTTTCAGTGTTGTCAACCTTCCAAGGGGCGGCTGCGTTAAAATATTGATTCCCTGTTTGGGCTAAATTCATTATTTCCATAATTGCTGGCGCAAACGAGGCATTTTCAAGTAGTGCTTGAGTTTTAATAAATGTTTGCATAATTGACTTCTCTACCTCTTTATCAAGGTCAACCATATGAACTATTCCTTCGTGCTTAGATTTAACATAAGAGAGTACCCGATAGATATAATTTCCCATGGTGGCAACAAGCTCATTATTGTTTAACGTCTTGAGGTTTTCTATCTCAAAATCCGTATCATGCGTCTCTGGGGCATAGCGAACAAAGAAATAGCGAATCAATTCAGGGGAATATTGAGCCAGCAACTCTTTTGCCAGAATGAGAGTCCCTTTACTCTTAGACATTTTTTCACCTTTAATGTTCAGAAACATGTTGGCTACCACATTTGTTGGTAGCTGTAGCGGTTTATTCAATTTTTCTCCTGGAAGAGGCTCCTGAAGCTTCGTGTTGTTTGCATATTTCTGATTATATGCTAGTAATTGGGCCGGCCAGAAGAGCGAGTGAAAGGGAATATTGTCTTTAGCGATAAAGTAGTAATGTTCAGCTTTCGGGTCTTTCCAGAAATCCTCCCATCTGCTTGGATTGCCTTGCTTGGCTGCTAACTCAATTGTTGCGGAAAGGTAGCCAATTACGGCCTCAAACCAAACATAGATAACCTTGTTTTTGAATCCCTTGACTGGAATAGGAATTCCCCATTCAATATCCCTAGAAATAGGTTTTGCGTGAAGCCCTTCTTTTAGCCAAGCTTTGGTTAGCTCATAGGTGTTCTTCCGCCAAAAGGTCTTGTCTTCTATGTATTTTTCAAGCTCTTTTTGCAGTTTACTCATATCAAAATACAGTTCTTCAGTTTCCTTTAAGACGGGGGTACTTTTTGACAATTTGCTAATTGGATTTTTAAGTTCCTCTGGGGTAAGTACATGACCGCACTTATCGCACTGATCGCCACGCGCAGGGAAGTAATCGCAGAAAGGGCAGTTTCCTTCTATATAGCGGTCGGCCAGAAACCTGTTTTTTTCTGTATCGAAATACTGGCTCGATTTCTTTTTAACCAAAAATCCTTGCTCGTTTAATACGGTAATAATATTCTGCGAAACAATTTTGTGATTCTCTGTTCTTGTATTAGTAAAAAGGTCAAACTTGATTGAAAGTTTGTCAAAGATATCGACGAAAGATTGATGGTTTGCTTCTGCAAACTCTTCTACAGGAAGCCCATTTTCTTCCGCCTTGATAGTGACTGGGGTACCATGCATATCGCTGCCGGATACCATTGCTACTTTGTTTCCGAGTATTCTATGGAATCGTGAAAAGACATCGCATACGATGTTTTGCCCCGCCAAATGCCCAACGTGCATTGGACCATTCGCATAGGGCCACGAAACGCCAACGAGAATATGCTTCATAAAGAATTGTAACATAGGCATTGACGTTGCGCGCTGCGGTTGCTACAATACCTTATTAAGATTATCTATACTAAAGATGAACGTATTTGAATACCTTCTGAATATTGTTATTCCTTCGGTGAAAGCAGCGGAAACAGGAGGTTGGCAACCATCTGGCGTGAGTGGTGATGCAAATGAGCTTATTCAACGAACATTGGACCTTATTCTGATTGTTGTTGTTGTGGCTGCCGTTATCTTTATTATGTTCGCTGGTATTCAGTATGTAAGTAGCCAAGGTGACGCGGGAAAAGCAAAAACAGCAATGTCAAGTATTACTAACGCTATTATTGGACTTGTCGTTGCATTTGCTGCTTATGCTTTGGTTCAATTGGTAATGACCAATATTATCAAAAAAGACATACAGCCTATTCCGACTGGTACTGCAACGCAAGTGATTGCTGTTGTGAGAGGGGCTTGATTAGGGTTAGTTTTGTAAACTCGGGGTGCTTATGTTGAACTCTTTGATGGCAGTGACAGATGTAAGCGGTCCCATAACGCCGCCAAACATTCCGGATGTCTTAGTAACCGTTCTTGGAGTTGTTAATACCTTGCTTTTTGGCATTGCTCCCGTTTTGCTTGTTGTAATGCTGGTTAGCGCAGGTGTCAAAAGATTGATGGCCGCAGATAATCCCAAAGCAGTGCAAGACTCGAACAGCACAATCATGTGGGCGATTGTAGGATACACAGTAGTTTTGTTGTCGTATTTGATTGTAAGATTGGGTGCATCGCTTCTTGGGTACGATATCGATGGTAAGCCCGGATTAAGTCTCTAGTAAGAGCAAGTACCGGTAAGATAATTAAGGGGTGTTATAATTGGGCATGCTCAAACTGTCCGGCATGGCGAAAATAATCATCGTAGTTTTTCTCATACTGTTAGCTGTTACGATTATTTTTAAGCAAACACCGCTTTATGCGATAACACAGCAGCAAATTGAACAGCAAAAATCACAAAAACAGCAGGAACTTAACAGGATTCTAAAGGATATTCAAGCAATATCCTCTTCAAATGCCAGTGTTTCATCAAAGCTATCGGAGCTAAAAAAGGAAAAGAACAAGCTAAACACGCTGCTTGGCGTCATGAATGCTGACTTAAAATTGCTGGAAGATGAAACCAAAGCGCAAGAGAGTGAACTTGTAGGCCTAGCGAATACCTATTCGTTACAGCAGGCCCTGTTTTATGTTGATTCCCAAAAAAATCTATTAGTCACACTGTTTGAAGCACCTTCGTTGTCGAACCTGCTGGATAGATTACTCTATTATAATGTGCAAACACAATCCATGCGACGGCAACGGGAGTTGATTACCATCAAAAATGAGGCAATTACCGCAAGAAAAGCCCTTATTGCACAAGAACAGGCGTCAATTCAAAAATCATTGTCAATAGTTAGTCAACAAATGGCTACTTTGGAAAATCAACAGGCAACATATGCAGCTTCGTTAATAAAAAGCTATTCCCAGAGGAACTCATTAGTGTCAGATATTTCGAAATTATCTCGTGCGGCACAAGCAATCATTAATAAAAAGGCGTCTTCTTCAAGCAATCCTCCAGGTGGGGTTGGTTCTGGAAGTGGAAATGGAGGCAGTATCGGCGGGGTTACAGTACCGGCAACAAGTGGCGCTATCTCTATATTTGTGGGAGGGACGTTGTTTAAAAAAACAAATGGTGTAGTTCGCGTGAACTCAGCGAATAACGAGGTCAAACTAAAGGGAATCTGGACAACGGAGTATGCAGGAACATTAGAGTTCAATAAAAAATCTGGAGCGTACGCCATTAATGACCTCCCTCTTGATCAATATTTATGGGGGTTGGCAGAAATGCCTTCGTCGTGGCCACTAGAGGCGCTAAAGGTTCAGGCAGTAGCAGGAAGAACCTATGCTACATATAAAATGAGATATGGTGGCTACGGAAAGTATGATTTAGTGGATTATGTCCAAGATCAGGAATATAGTGGCTTATCGAAAATTAAGGGTTCGTACGGGAGCAATTGGAAATCAGCGGTAGACTCAACCTCGGGAATGGTGCTTGAATATGGGGGGAAAACACCAATAGCTTATTATTCTGCCGATAATGGAGGACATTCTGTTTCTGGTACCGAAAGCGGGTTTGGTAGTGGTGGGTATCTTGCAGCCAAAGCGGATCGATATTTAAGTGGATCGGTTTGGACATCCTACGGAAGTGTTAATTGCGGGTATTGGATTATTCAAGGCAATTACAAAAACTTTCCATGGTGTGGGCAGACACTTCAGAGTGAAGGCATAAACACAATGGCTAGAATGCAAGATTACCTGAATGGTGCAATTTACTATGGAATTTATGGAAAGATGGTTACGACTAGTGAGGTTTCTGCAAGCTCACTTAAAGCCAAGCTTTCTGCTTACGGAAAAAGAAGTATTCAAGAGCAGGTCGGAACAATTACAGACATTAAACATGTATATGATCAAGGTGGCTCGACAATCGTGCAGGGCACCAAGTATACAAAATATGTGGTTGTTACAGGATCAAAAGGCACAGTAACCCTAAGTGGAACCGCTTTTAAAGTTTCATATAACGTACGCGCGCCATATTATAATGCGGTTTATTCGACGCTTTACGATATCAAAAAGATTAATAATGATAACTGGGAGTTATGGACACGAGGTTTTGGACATCGAGTTGGTATGGGCCAATATGGAGCTAAGGGGAGAGCAGGCATAGGACAGGACTATGTTTTCATTCTTAAGTATTACTATAACAACGCAAATGTAGTACAATATAACATTGGGCGGAATGTTCGGGTCGCGCTAACAAAAGTCGGATCCAGGGTTATGAAAGTAACTGCAAAAAGCGAGATCTCGATTTACGATGGCGGCACTCTAATTAAGAAAGTTCCAGCCAATACCGAAATAAGGATAGAATATAACTAATGGCCGGAATTAGAGTAAGTCAATCAGCCTACGAGAAGATTCAGCACTTATCGCACTATAAACTGCTGGATTCTGTTAAGGTTTATCCAGAGCGAGTTACGTTTGATGGCCAGGATTCTGATGAGAAGATCATACTTTTTCTTAGACAGCATCCTGTTATATTGGTACCTCCTCTTTTTAAGGCCATTGGAATTGTCTTGTTGTTCTTAGCGATGTCTTGGGTTTTTGGGACACTACTTGGTGATATTGTGAAGGCTGGAACGGTAAGCTTTATTATATTTGTAGGCGGAGTTGCCGTTGCGGTATCTAGTGTGTTGTACGCGTTCTTTATGTGGTACTTTACGGTGACCATTGTTACTTCGACTCGATTGATAGATCTAGATTTTCAAACACTGATGGACTCTAGGTGGAGTACTACAGTTTTGAAGGCGATTCAGGATGTTTCCTATAACACACCAGGGTTTATCAGTACGCTGTTTGATATGGCAAATTTGTCAATCATGACCGCTGCGCATAAAGACGATTTTGAATTGGCAAATTTGCCAAAAGCACGCGATGTGCAAGATATTCTCATGGACTTAGTTGAAAACGAAAAAGAAAATGTTCCCGACGACGAACTTATTTAACAATACAATTGGTACGGGGATGACAAATGGCATCCCACTTGTTGCAACGGGCATTAAATTAGTAGCGGCCTTCTTTTTGGTGGGCTATGTGTTTTTTGCCTTTTTCTTGTATTTACGAATCAGAATACTGTCATTAACCCTCACAACTCCGAACTCGGGGCTCATGAGGTACCTCTCACTTTTGCACTTTTTTGCCGTGCTGGGACTTGCATTGTTCCTAGGACTTTTGCTACTCTTCTAGTACATGAGTCTACACGCCCCATTTTTAGTAAAGCAATATCTATCAAGCGATGTCGAGACGGGAAGCTATTCTCGAATCTTTTGGTACTACCCACTAGACAAAGAAAAGGCCGTGCAAGGGGGCATTGGATTGTTTTTCGAAGTTCTTAGTGGTGATGTCGGAGATGAAATATATGAGCAGATAACAAAAAGGTTTTGGGATAGTTTCACTAGCAACTTTTACAGTGAAGGCTTCGAATCCTCGTTGAAAAAGTCTATAAAGATGTTTATTCAATTACTGCGTAATTTTAGTGTTGAGGAAGGGTTAGATGTAAATATCGTGCTTCTCAATGCAGTCGAAAGTGCTCAGGGATATACGTTGAAGCTAATAGCTTTTGGGGACTCAGATATATTTGTTGTGCGCCAAGGAAAATTTGCTGATATGTCGAAGATGGTTCCTGTTAATGCCTCTTTGTACGACCTAAAGTTTCTAGAAGTAGAGTTGGATAAGGGGGATGTGCTGATGTTGGGCAATAAAACGTTGCTTCGAAACGCCTTTGAGACGGATATGTTGGCGTTGACGGGAATCGACGATCTACTACGCTCCCTTGAGGATTTCAAGGACAATCTATTCGGAAGTAAGAAACTATTTCTTCTCGCTGCAACGGATATCGGAGTGAAACCAGAGAAGAAAGGTTCTCGCCTGGTTGAATATCTCAAAAAGGGTGTGGTGGTAGTTGGCGGATTAGGAAGTAAAGCCAAAACACTTTTAACCACTGTAATGCAGCGTATCAAGAAACCTGCTTCTAGCAAGGTTGCGATTCCAATTGCCTCTGGTGGAGAATTGATTATTCCCGAAGAGCCGCAGGTTAGAGAAGAAGAGAAGGACGATTCCTTTATTGTTAGTCCAGATGACACGGTAGAAATACTTGGAAAGCTTGATCTAAAAGGCGTCGCGATAAAAGAGGAGGAAGAATTGTTAGATCGGCATGTCGTACCTCCGCCGATGGATTCACTTGAGAATATCTCAGCCCTGACTGATTCGGATGACGAAAAAATAGAAGAAGATGCCCATATTGTTGATCCTGCAATAATACTGCCAGGAAAAGAGGTTTCAGTTGATGATTACGTCGTTTCTGAAGAGGTCACGCCGTCGATGGTTGTAGAAAAGAGCGAATATAAGGAGTTGGTCGATGATGCCTCTAATGATAACGAAGAGGAGACTATACCCATAGCCGGAAATCGACTTGTTGACGCACCAACACTGCCTGTGCAGGGCACCGATTATGTAAATGAGTTGAAGGCGCGCCACTCGGCCTTCGGCAAGATAGCGCGCCATCCACTAACAAAATCCCTACTAAGTTCGCTTTCGGCATTCTTTGCAATGCTATTCAATAAACTTCTTAGTGTGTTTGGAAAAGGTCATTTAATAAAGAAACAGAAGATGTTCTTAACTCGACCAACTAGCCTAGAAAAGCCCAAGAAACTACAGCCAGGAATGATTATTATTTTGGTTGCGCTACTGCTCACTGCCTTCTTCTGGGCAAAGGCACGTATTTCCCGTGATAAAACGGAAAAAGGATTATTGACGCAATACCAGCAGCAAGTCGCATTATTCTCTACTTTCTACGATACAAACATTTCGATTATTGACACCGAAGACACAGAACGTCAGTTGGAGTTGTGTGTTCCAGAGGCAGACAAAGTATATTCGGTGGAAAAAACAGTACTTGCAAAAATAAAGACAGAAAAAGTGAGGGCAACGATAAAAATACTAACCAGCCAAGTTCAAGCAAAAGTTGTTGAATGCCAAACAAAATTTGATCGTGTTTATGGAATAATTCGGGTAAAAGATGCGGAACTCATCACGGATTTCAAGGTATCGTTGGGCAATGATTCCGATATCTCTGCCATCTCGTTCAGGTCCGGCGCTATCGTTGTCGCGGATAAAGGACGAAAAGCGGTATATCAAATAAATGTAGATAAAAAGAGTGTATTAAAACTTGAAGATCCCTTGGGGTTAGTAGTCAATCCCATTACGGTCGGAACCGGGGAAGGAACGTTATTTATTTGTGATAAAACCAACGGTGTCTTATATTACTCAAAGAACGCTTCTGGTAATCAAGAAGGTTTCAATCGGGTAGTTGGGGCAGAGCCAACGTCTATTGGAGAGTGTGCCTTGGTCGAAGGTTATGCAAAAAATGCCTACGTTGTACCAACGACTGCAAATGTTGTTTATAAAATTACTGCGAAGAAGAGTGGCGGTTTTGAAGCTCCTGTTCGATACATAAAAGAGCTGCTTGGTGTTCGTTCGTTGAGTATTGATGGAAATATTTATGTGGTAACCAGCATTGATGGAAAAGGTAATGTTACCCGCTATTACGGTGGAAAGCTTGACAGTTTTGCGATACCGCAGAGCGCAGATTTAGGTGAACTTACAACTTCCTATACAAATCCTTCGTCAGTAAGAAACCTTTACGTGTACGACAAAACAAAAAATGCCGTTCTTTCGATAGAAAAACCGAACGCGAAACATCCAGGACGCGGGGTGGTTGTGAAGACTTATTTGTTTGAAAATTCAGATAAATTCAAGGATATCCGATCAATAATGGTTGATGTAAATTCGAAGAACCAAGAAGTGTATATGTATGTGCTTTCTGGTGCGACGATTTGGAGATTCAGACTCTAACTAACTACTAACTATTAACTGCTAGCAATGAGGGTTGTATCAAAAAACAAAAAGGCTACTTTCGACAACGAAATACTAGATAAGTATGTTGCCGGAATTGTATTGACGGGTGCCGAAACAAAATCAATCAAGCAAGGGCAGGGAAAAATAGATGGAGCATATGTTTTTGTAAATCCGCACGGAGCGATTCTTCGTAATGCAAACATTCCTATTTGGAAACATGCAAATGCAACGACAAAAGCCGGCTATGTCCCTGACCGGGATCGAGTGCTGTTATTGACAAAAAAGCAGCTTCTTGAAATCACGACACAAAGGCAACAGCAGAAGGCACAGGTAGTTCCTATTGTATTGGGCATAGAAAAAAACCTGGTTAAAGTTGAGATCGGGCTCGCACGGTCACTAAAGAAGTATGATAAGAAGAACAGGAGAAAAGAGAGAGAAGAACGCTTGAAAGTTCAGAGAATAATGAAAACTGTTGAAATTCGATAGTGCATTGACTAGGCTGCAAGACGTTCTTGTGGGCAGCTCAAACCGTGTTTCTTACCTCAAAACTTGCTATAATAACCTATGCCACCGCATATTGCTTCTTATCTATGGGACGTTCCACTTGACAAGCTTAATCTTGTCAAGGCTTCTAAATTTGTGATTGAGAGGGTGCTGGAATACGGAAATACCGAGGATGTTGTTTGGCTTGAAAAGACATATGGGAAGGAATTAATTATTAAAACACTTTCAGAAAGTTTAAGAATTTCTGCTAAGACTGGAAATTATTTTGCTTTGCGATATAAATTAGATAATTCTGTCTTGACATGTTTACGAGCTCCTTATATCCAAAAACAGCACAGGTTTTAACAAAGCTGTCTCTTGAAAGCAACCTGAGGGGTTGGTATCTGGCTGGTGGGACTGCGCTAGCCTTGCAGATCGGTCACCGGAAATCGATAGACCTAGATTTTTTTACGACAAATTTTCCACGACACAGTTTACTATTGAATAACCTTGCAAAGCATAAGCCAACAGTACTGCAAGAGGATGAAGGTTCTTTGGACACGATGATAGACACTGTCAAAGTATCTTTTTTATCATATAATTATCCGACGCTTGAAAAAGGTCCCAAATATGACGGCGTTCTGCTCGCAAGTATTATAGATATTGCATGCATGAAATTATCTGCAATTTCTTCTCGCGGAGCAAAAAAAGATTTCTATGACATGTATTTTATCTTGAAACATATATCACTAAAGGAACTTTTTGTGCGTTTTTCTGCCAAATTTTCCTCCATTAGCTACAATGATCTTCACTTACACAAGTCCTTAGTTTATTTTACTGACGCAGAAACAGATCCTGAGCCAGACTTGCTAGAGAATGTTTCCTGGGAGGAAGTAAAGAAATATTTCCATGGTCAAATTACAGCATTGGGGTGATACTGTTCCGTTGCGGGAGAACCCCAGGCTTTAGACCGGGGAATTTTATTCCGAGTATTCTCTTTGCGAACTCGTTACGATACCACGAAAATAATATTCTGTTACAATAACGAATGAATCAAGCAGGAGCAGGTGTTCCAGTACAGGAGCGTGAACAACCAAATCAGGGGCAGCCCATGTCCGAGATTCCATCCTATCCTGGGGCAAATCAAGAACAACAATATGCTCCAGGGCAAGAGTCAGCGTCGGCCCCAGTTATTCCTTACGAGCTTCCTGCCGTCGCAGCTAAACCGCAATCCGAATTGGCACCTATTCCAGCAAATATGGATTCGTATAATCCTCCTGAGCATGTGACGATACCTCAAAGCAAAAGCCCAGAGTTACAGACCAATATCGCGTTTGAGACAACGAGAGCGGGAGAGCGTGTATTTGTTAATCCAGAATTGGGGCAACCTACGTATCGCGGTGGGGTAACCTCGCAGCAACTAGTAAGCAAAGTTTCTGGGTATTATGTGGTGCAGCAGGGATTAATTTCAGATCCGAAATCAGGATTACTTCAGCAAACCGCGACATCAGGTGATCCAACTAGTGCATCAACATGGCAAGCAACTGTTTTGTATAAGATTCTGCAAGCGTTTTGGAATATTTTGGGAATTTCTTAAGAAGGTTACTTGTGAAACTGGGTGGAATCTTATTGTTGCAGTAACACATTAAAACAAGTATATTAATCTATGTGTTTTATTCTATTGCTTGTTGTATGAGACCACCAATGAAACGAGGGTTAATGACGCTTGTATTACTTGTGGCTGCTCCGATTTTAATGCATTGCCTATCTGGAAACACTTGTCTTCGAGTTCAGGCTTGGTCAGAGACAGATGTACCCGTACATTTGCAAACAATCGGGGGTTACTACGGAGACGATTACCTACACATAGGCATTAGGGGAATCTATGCAGATAACGAAGACAATCTATTTGTTATGGGTAACAGTATAATTTTAAAACTCAATAGTAGCGGAAGTACCGTTATGAGTTTTGGGGGCTATGGAACAGGAGATGGTCAGTTCAGTAGCCCGCAATCAATGACTAAGGATAGTGCTGGCAACTTGTATGTTGCAGATACCTATAACCACCGAATACAAAAATTCAATAGTAATGGAGTATTTCAAATGAAATTTGGCAGTACTGGTTCAGGAGATGGACAGTTCAATCTTCCATTTGGCATTGCCATAGACAGTAACGGAGATATTTACGTATCGGAATATGGTAACCACCGAGTACAGAAATTCGATAGTGCTGGAAATTTTCTACTGAAATTCGGTGGTTCTGGAGCCGGAGATGGAAAATTCAACCAAGCCTATGATTTGGAGGTTGATACTGCAGGAAACGTATTTGTTGCTGATAAAAATAACAATAGAGTTCAAAAGTTTAATAGCTCAGGCGAATTCCTTTTAAAATTCGGTGGTATGGGGAGCGGGGACGGACAGATTTATCAAATCTATTCACTTGATCTGGATGATGAAGGAAACGTTTTTGTTGCAGACCAAATGAATAGTCGGATTCAGAAATTCAGTAGTGAAGGAATATTTATTTCGAAATTCGGAACTGTTGGAAAAGGCGTAGGGCAAATGCAATATCCAACAGGTATAGATATTGACAGTGCGGGGAATGCTTATGTTTACGATGGAAGGTTGCAGAAGTTTGATAGTGGTGGAAACTATTTGTCGTTGATTTCTACAAACACGGCACAAGAAGGAAACTTCCGATATCCTTATAAAGTTGCTGTTGATAGTTCAGGAAATATGTTTGTGGCCGATTATTACAATCATCGTATTCAAAAATTTAACACTAGTGGTGTTTTTCAGATAGTCATTGGTAGTAAAGGCTCTGGTGATGGGCAGTTCATGTATCCAGTCGGTGTTGCCGTAGATAATACTGGAAATTTATATGTAACCGACATGAGCAACAAACGAATCCAAAAATTCGATAACAATGGAGTTTTCTAGATGAAATTTGGAAGCAGTGGATCAGGAAACGGTCAATTTAATGCACCATATGGCATAGCTGTTGATTCCACAGGGAATATTTATGTCTCTGAATCATTAAATCATAGAGTGCAGGTATTTGATAGTAACGGTGTATTTTTACGCAAGTTTGGGAGTAATGGGTCTGGTGATGGCCAATTTAATGCTGCAATAGGAATAACTTTAGATGGTGATGGTAACATCTATGTAGCAGATAACGGCAATAGCAGAATCCAAAAGTTTAGTAACGATGGAACGTTTTTGTTAAAGTTCGGCAGTTACGGATCCGGCGATGACCAATTAAAAAACCCAACCGATGTTTCCGTAGACAGTGCAGAAAATATTTATGTTACTAATCAAGGTGATCACCGAGTTCAGGTATTCAATAATGATGGAACTTTTAAGTATAAATTTGGAATTTCTGGAACAGGCAATGGACAATTTAATTTCCCAAGCGGTATCAAGGTAGACAGTATGAATAAAATTTATGTTGTAGATAGGGCTAACAACCGTGTTCAGATTTTCCAACAAGATAGGACAGCCCCAACTGGGAGTGTCTCTGTTAACGCTGGCTCTGAGTTTACAAGTACGGCTATTGTCACTCTAAACACAACCGCCACAGATACTCTCTCTTCTGTTGCCGGTATGATGCTTTCTGAGGATCCCGCCTTTATCGGAGCTTCATGGGAAACTTACTCTGCTACCAAGGCGTTTACTTTGTCCTCCGGGGATGGGGAAAAGACCGTCTATGTGAAATACCGAGATGCTTTCGAAACGGAATCCTCTGCATACAGTGACACAATCACGCTTGACACCACTGGGCCGATAGGAGCCATCAGTATTAACGGCGGAGCTTTGTTAGCAAACAGCAAAAACACAGTGTTAACCATTAGTGCCACCGATACGCTCTCTCCCGTAACGCAGATGATGCTTTCTGAAAGTGCTACCTTTGATTCCGCATCTTGGGAGGCCTACGCTACCAGCAAAGCCTTTACTCTAAGTTCGAGTAATGGAACCAAGACTGTCTATGCCAAGTACAAGGATGCAGCAGGGAACGAATCGGAAAAATATTCTGCTACCATTACTC
>Ga0210044_10005796_pt1 | contig 16563 bp, 14 predicted proteins | sample CryGey13umfilter_2_FD_183959 | JGI IMG/M metagenome (GOLD analysis project Ga0210044, IMG submission 183959) | Groundwater microbial communities from aquifer in Utah, USA - Crystal Geyser 4/9/14 3 um filter (SPAdes) (version 2) | ecosystem: Environmental > Aquatic > Deep subsurface >...
GGCGATTGCTAAACCAGTTGTTCCATAAGTTTGTACAATTCCATAAACAATAATAATGAAGGCACCGGTAGGCCCGCCAATCTGTACACGGCTGCCCCCAAAAAATGAAATTATAAATCCAGCAATAATTGCAGTGATTAATCCTTTTTCGGGTGGCACGCCACTGGCAATTGCAAATGCAATAGCTAATGGAAGCGCTACAACGCCTACAATTATTCCGGCGGTCATGTCTTTAATGAAAATATCTTTGTTGTAATCTTTTAAGGTGGTGAATAGTTTTGGCTTTAGCATATGTATTGAGTTAAAATATTTTGTAAATGTACTTAATTATCTAATAAGTCATTTCAAATTTACATAAAATTATCTCTTAAATATGATTGTCTATAATTTCTTTTCTAACAATTATTTTTATCAAACAAGAAAAAATATTCAGAAGTATAATGAAGAAAATTTGAATTTTTGCCGGGTGGAATAATTACAATTAAGATTAACTGAATAAAAAAATATAAATAGTTTATATCTGAAAGAATAGTTGTCTTCTACAGGTTAAATGTTACGCCCGTGTTAAACCCTAACCAATAGGTTGATAATTTATCTGTTGCAATAGCCCAATAACGAATGTTCATATCAATTACAACAAGATCAATTCCTTTAATTTTATATTTTATTCCGGCAACACCAGAATAACAAAAATTTCTGTTACCATTAAAATTTGGAAAGTTGTTGCTTGTTAATGTGAGGCCTATACCCCCTCCTAAATAGGTCTCAAAAAATTTCCACATTGAATGGTAACTAATACCAAGCACCATTGGTATGGCTGAATATGTATACCCCATAAAAACTGTGCTATCTTTATATTTCCAGAAATTAAACCCGGCAGAAAATGAAAAAGAAAAGTGTGCAACGGAGGGGAATAAACAAAATCAGATGATGAAGCATTTCCCGGGTAGTTTGCATTTGTGCAGAAGAACAGAAAGTAATCAAGAGGACAATAGCCATCATAAAAGATATATTTTTCATTCTCATTTCCTCCGGTTAAAATATTATTCCCACAATGATGATTATAACTGACTTACGCAATGCTTAAAGATGACATCTTTTCGCTGCTAGTTTTTTGCGTAACTTCAAATTATAACTTAAAACTAGAATGCAGTTTTTCCAAGATCATTTTTAGTAAGGAAGGGTGATGTAGAAAAAACCGTTCATTTTTGAACGGTTTTTTCTACTTTGGGATGTTCTTTATTCAGAAAACTTTTTGAAAATAACTGTGGTATTATGACCCCCAAAACCGAATGCGTTACTTATTGCAATATTAACATCACGCTTTTGAGGTTTGTTAAAAGTGTAGTTAAGGTCACATTCAGGGTCTGGAGTTTCAAAATTTATAGTAGGAGGTATCATATCATTTTTTATAGCTAAGATCGATGCAATACCTTCTACGGCACCTGCAGCACCGAGTAAATGCCCTGTCATGCTTTTTGTAGAAGACACATTCATTTTATAAGCATGTTCTCCAAATACTTTTTTAATTGCTTTAGTCTCTGCAATATCACCCAAAGGAGTTGAAGTTCCGTGCATATTTATATAATCAACATCTTCTTTTTTAATACCTGCAGTTTCAACAGCTAATTCCATTGCTTTAATTGCGCCTAATCCTTCAGGATGAGGAGCAGTAATGTGGTAAGCATCTGCAGATAATCCCATTCCAATTAATTCTGCATGAATAGTAGCACCTCTTTCTAAAGCATGTTCTAATTCTTCAAGAATCATAGCTCCTGCACCTTCTCCTTGAACAAATCCATCTCTGTTAAGATCAAAAGGTCTACTGGCTGTTTCTGGTGAATCATTTCTTAATGATAAAGCTCTTGAGGCATTAAATCCACCAATACCCATTTCATTTATTGCTGAATCAGAACCACCGGTTAACATTACATCTGCAATGCCATTCTTTATTAGCATATAACTATCAATCATATTATTGTTTGCAGTAGCACAAGCTGAAACTATACAATAGTTAGGTCCTCTAAATCCGTAATGAATAGATAAAGTACCGGCAGCAATATCAGGGATTAGCATAGGGATAAAGAAAGGGGAAATTCTATCCGGACCTTGTTCGTGATTAAGTATTGATTGTTCATAAAAGGTATCTATCCCTCCAATACCACTTCCAAAAACAACTCCAATTTTAGCTCTTTCATCATCTGTTAAATTATCTGTATCAATTTTACTATCTTCAACAGCCATTTTACTTGCAGCAAAAGCATAATGAGCATAAGGGTCCAATCTTCTTACAGCTTTTTTATCCATATAATTAACTGGATCAAAATTCTTTAATTCACAGGCAAATTTTGTTTTAAATTTAGAAGCATCAAATCTGGTAATAGGTCCGGCACCGCTTTTTCCTTCCATCATAGAATTCCAAAATTCAACTACAGTTAATCCAATTGGTGTTAAAGCTCCCATACCGGTAATTACAACTCTTCTATTAATACTGCTCATATTTACCTTGTTTATTTTTAAAGAATGCTATAAATAGTTATCAAATTTAAAGAATTATTAATTAAATAAGTAATTCAAAATGGTAAGATTTTATTCATTTTTATTTAATAATTTATCAAAATTATCTGATATTAAACGATAAGTTATCCATTCGTCCATTGGTTTGGATCCAAGACTTTTATAAAAATCAATTGCCGGTTTATTCCAATCAAGGACAGTCCATTCAATTCTACCACAATTTCTTTCTTTTGCAATTTTAACTAAGCTTTTAAGTAATTCTTTGCCAATACCTTTTCCTCTAAATTTAGGCCGAACAAAAAGATCTTCTAAATAAATTCCTGGTTGGGCTAAAAAAGTGGAATAATTATGAAAGAAAAGTGCCTGCCCAACAGGTTTGTTATCATATTCTGCTATAATTACTTCAGCATATTTTATATTGCCGAATAAAGTTTCTCTAACTTTTTCTTTAGTAGCAACAACCTCGTGTGAAAGTTTTTCATATTCTGCAATTTCTCTAATTAAAGTCAAAATTATTGGCATATCATTTTTTGTAGCAGTTCTTATTTTTATCTTATTCACTTTTTAACACCTTGCTTTTTGTTTAAGTACTCTTCAATTTTTAAAGCTGTAGATGCAAAAAGATATCCAATACCGGATCCAATGATTGCGCCACCTAAAATATCCGAAGGGTAGTGAAGACCCAAATAAACTCTTGAGATTGCCATTAGTGAAGCTACAAGAAATAAAACAACTTTCAATTTTGGAAAGAGTCTGTAAAAGAAAACTGCTGCAGCAAAATTATTAAGTGCATGGTTGGAAGGGAAGGAATAACTTCCTGTACAACCCAAAGGAGTTAAAGCATCTGTTAATGCATTGCAGGGTCTTATTCTTGCAATTAAGTGTTTTATTATACTTGCACCAAATTGATCAGAAACTAAAATTAAAAAGATGGTAGAAATGGCTGCAATTTTTCCTCTTTTACCCCCATATTTATAACTTATAAGGAGCAATATTACATAAACTAAATACCAATGATTTACATTTGTTATATAGCCAAAAAATTTATCTAATATTCCAATAGAGATTGTATGGTTAAAAAAATAAAAAATAGCAAGGTCAAATGAATATAGGATATCTATCATTATGTTTTAATAAGATGTTAAAAGAATAAATGTATAATAAAAAATATTATTGATTTATAGAAATTTGGGCTTAGTTAATTCTGATAAAATAACAGCTGAGGCACTTGCCACATTTAATGATTCAGCATTACCTATTTTAGGAATTGTTAGTAAAACATCAGAAATATTCATCACTTTGTTACTTACTCCATTAGCTTCGTTCCCAAGAATTAATATTGCTTTTTTATTTGACTGAAATTGATAAATATTTTTACCATTTAATGTTGAAGATGAAATAGTATAACCATACTTTTTTATTTCAGTTAAATCAGTTAATAGGTTTTTACTAGTGTATATATTCAAATGGAAAATAGAACCCACACTTGCCCTAATTGTTTTAGGGTTATAAATATCAGCGCAGTTTTCACTAATAATTATTTCTTTAATTCCGAACCAATCACAATTTCTTATAACAGCACCAACATTTCCCGGGTCTGAGACATCCTCTAAACATACAATTAGATCTGATGAGAGGTTTTTAGCCCAATTATTGATTTGTTTTTTCTTAAAAAAAACAGCTGCAATACCTTGAGGATTAATAGTTTCTGTTATTTTTTTAAATTCATTTTCTGTTACAATTTCTAAATTCTTAATCTTCTTTAATGAATTTGTATTGTTTTCAAAAAATTTTTTAGTAACTAAAATAATTTCACATTTGTGATTGGAATTTAATCCATCAAATACACCTCTTTCTCCTTCGACTAAAAATTTACCTTCCAGATTTCTAAATTTTTTTAATTTTAGATTGGATATAGATTTTAATTGAGCTTTAGTTATAGTCATAATAGTTCATTATAATTTTGAGGTGAATTTTTTGATTGTCCTTTTTCAAGATCTTTTAAATATTCCCAGGAATAAATCCCGGTGTTATGTCCGTCTAACCACAAAATCTGTATTGCATAACCCCCAACTATTTTAATATTTTTTATTTTAAACATATTTGGAGTAGCTTTTTCTATTTTGGGAGGTTTGTAGGCTTTCAAAAGTACAGTTTCACCTTTACAGCCTGCACATGGGCATTCATTGCGCAGATAAATAAGTGAGATGTTGCTTATATTTTCATCTTCCCATTTGATAACTAAATTTTTCTCTATTATTTCAATTTTTTTTGGCTTCATAGTATTCAAAAATAAGTGTATTTTTAGATAAGTAAATATAAAGTTAATGTTGCAAAGTATAGAAAAATAATATAGTTTTGAACTTCTAAAATTTTCGGGCATCATTCGATAAATCAGATTACGCCGAACAATTTATTTTGAAAATGCTTCTTTAATGCTGGCATAGCTCAATTGGTAGAGCAGCTGATTTGTAATCAGCAGGTTGCGGGTTCGAGTCCCATTGCCAGCTCTTAATAGCCCGATTTTAATTAAAATCGGGCTATCTTGTTTTAAACTATTTATATCTTTCTTTAATGATTTTGGAGTTGAGAAGAATTAATGAAGTCAATGTTAATAAAATAACAGCAAATAATATAATTGCCATTCTTATCCAAGGCATACCAATATTAATTCTTTCATTAATTAAATTAATTAATGTAATTGTCCAAACAATAACTCCTCCGTAGGTAAAAAGCTGAACAACAATTAAACACCACTTCTTTTTTACAAATAATAAAAAAGGGATTACAAGGCTTGCAATTGAAAGCAATAAATTCCCATCCCTAAAAAAGTGAGAGCTTAAAAGAAGAAAAGTAATGATTATAAGTATTACTCTAACAATCATCTGAGTTTTATATTTTATTGATTAATAATTATTCTTTTTTTTCGGTTGTCTCAAAACATCTCAACTTCGTTGAGACACTCGACAACCTTTTTCTAATTATACTCTGTAATTATCTTCTTTCCAATTTGAAATTGATTTTTTAATATCATCTTCACTGAGTTTTTCTTTTATTGCTTTGTCCGTTAGTGATGAAATTAAATTTACAATTGAACCTATAAAAATTAGAAGCAATAATAACGAAAGAACAAAATGGTACCCAGCGACGATGATTTGAAAAATTTTGATTCATATAATTCCACATTAATAATTTTTAGAAATAAAATTTGAAACCTAATCTGATCATAATTCCACTCAAATCAAATCTTCTTTCAAAAACTTTTGATTTACCTGACAAAGCATCTTTTACATCAAAGGAATTGCACGCAGATTTGTTTTTGTTCTTAACTGATTTAGAGAACTATTAGGTCAAAAAAAAATTATCGAATTCAGAAACTAAATTCTTTTTCATATAATTTTCCTTTCATTGGTAAAAAGCAGCTATAACTCAATTAGAATGCCACTTAAAAACCTTATTTATGGTTTATTTTGCTAACTTTAAGTTAACATCGTATAAAATAATAAACAAAATATTTTTGATAAACGGACAAAATTCAAAAAAAAGCACTATTTTTTTGATACTACTTTTAAATAAGGAGGAATTAAATAACTGATTGATCCGCATCTCCCAATTATAAATGCCAAAGTTGCTGCAACTGCACCTATTGCATTAAATAAATTTATAGATATGAATATCACTAATAAAATTCCACCCACCTCAGCTATTGTAGCCCAAGTAATTGGTTTTGTAACTCTTGCTTCAACTAGGACTGCTCTTTGAAAATTTATCATCACAGAAAGACCAGGCATAATTATCATTATCATCAAAGGTATTTTGGCAAATTGGGTAAGCTCCCAAGAAAGTCCTGAAACTGTATTAAACCAAAAATTTGAAAGAGGAGTTAATGCTATTATTCCTAAAATTGAAATTGAAATAATTACCAATAAAGAGGCAAAGTTTTTTAATTTGATATAACTTTTATCATATTCACCAAGTAAAGCTATTCCAACTTCCTGAAAAGAGAGACCTATACTTCTAAAAATGAATACGAAAGATGTTATTACAGGGAGAACAGCAAGTGATTCAATCGGCTGTCTGCTTTGTACTATAAAAAATGTAGCAAAGGGTTGTACTGCAAGTGTAATGATAGAAGTAAGAGCTAGTGGGTAATAAAAATTATATATCCCTTTGTAAGATAAATTATTGTTGGTTTCATTTTTGCTTTTTAGTTCTTTTATAATTTTCAATGCCATAATTTTACTTGCAATTGCTTCGCAAGTTACACCTATTGATAATGCAGAAGCACCAACCATTACTCCATCAAAGTTGCTGAAGAAATATAAAAGTAGACCAGTTAGTGTCATTGATGTTAAGCGGACTATTGTACCGTAAGCAACTCTCCTTGTAAGATTATTTCTGATTAATATTCCCTGATAAAATCTTCTATATCCGATTGAACCGGGCCAGGGGAATAGAATTAACATAGCTTTATATGTAAGGTTAGCAACTTCAATTGGTAATTCTATTATGTCAATTGCAAAAAAATTAAAAACAGGGTAAATTATAAATATTAGCATTAAAAAAGTAACTACAAAATTAGCTGAGTATACAAAATTTCTTAATTTATAAAATGACTGCCTATTTTTTACTAATGCTGTAGATGCACTCATAAACATAATTACAGGAGCTTCAATCATAAGCGCAAAGGAGAAAGCAACACCATATGCTGCAAGATTAAATTTTGGATTTACCATTCTGGCAATTACAGCTGAAAGAAAAGGACCTTCAATAGACATCATCATATAGGTTGCAGCTAAAGGAATCCAAAATTTGAATATAGTTTTATATGTTAGAGATTTTTGGATAATTGTAATTAAAAAATATTATTAAATAATTTTCTAATTTAATTATTTTAGTGAGATTAGACGAATGGACGGAATAAAAAAAGGGATGTAAAAATTACATCCCTTTTAATAAGAAATAAAAAAAATATTTATCCTAAATAAGCCTTTAGGTTTTTACTGCGCGAAGCGTGTTTTAATCTTCTTAGTGCTTTTTCTTTAATTTGTCTTACACGTTCACGAGTGAGATCAAATTTTTCACCTATCTCTTCAAGAGTTGCTGATCTTTCACCATTAATACCAAAATAAAGCATTAGTACTTTTGCTTCTTTTTCAGTAAGTGTAGATAGAGCACCTTCAACTTCTTTCTTTAAAGACTCTTGCATTAAAGTTGTATCAGGGGAAGGATGTTGCTTATTTGGAATTACATCTATCAAACTGTTTTTATCGTTGTCTCCTGAAAATGGAGCATCCATAGAAACATGACGGCCAGAAATTTGAAGTGCATAAGCAACATCTTCTGGTTCCATTTCTAAAATTTTTGCAAGTTCCCCTGTTGTGGGTTTTCTTTCAAATTCTTGTTCAAGATCACGATAAGCTTTACTAATTTTACTTAATGAGCCAACTCTGTTTAAAGGAAGTCTTACTATTCTTGACTGATCAGCGATAGCCTGCATAATAGACTGTCTTACCCACCAAACTGCATAAGAAATAAATTTAAATCCTCTAGTTTCATCAAATCTTTTTGCTGCTTTAATTAACCCTAGATTACCTTCATTTATAAGATCGCCTAAGGAAAGACCTTGATTTTGAAATTGTTTTGCAACACTTACTACAAACCTTAAATTAGCTTTAGTTAATTTATCTAAAGCTTTTCGACTTCCTTTTTTAATTTCTATGGCCAAATCAATTTCTTCTTGAGGTGTTAATAAGTCAACTTTTCCAATTTCCTGCAAGTACTGATCTAAAGATTTACTTTCGCGGTTTGTGAATTGCTTGGTAATTCTCAATTTTTATTCTCCTTTTGTTAAAATCCTTAATTATCTTCCAAAAACACACATTTAATACACTCTTCCAGGGTCGTTTGTTCCTGAACCAAGGTTAAAATCGGTTGCAAAAAAGATAACAAATATACATAATTATTATGACATTCTAAAATTAATCTGCATTACTCATTATAATAAAAAGTAGCTATAAGTCAAGAAGTTTATCATTTTATTCATATTTTTGTTTAAAATATGTCATTATTTACCATTTGTCATCAAAAAGATAAAGATCATACTAATTCTTTACAATTAATTGTTTTTTATTTATATCTATGTATAAATATTACAAACTATCAGTAAAATGGTGAAATAAAAAAATGAAAAAAAATATAAAATTATTTTTATCCCTTTTTACTTTTCTAATTTTACTACAGGGGTGTTCATCATCTATTTATCAAAACCAAATTAATACCGATGATAATGATAAATACGATACAGAATTTCCTTATAAAGACAGCTCTCCAATTTTAGAAAAAGTTAGTGATACAATTCACAGAATAAGCAGCATAGCATTCTATGAAGCGTATTCATATGACCAAAATTCAAATGTAAAACTTTATACTATTACTGATGAAAATTTAGAGACTAAAGCTTTTGAAAAAATATTTTTTAATAAAACAGGTTTAGGTACAGCCACAGTTATTTATTCAGAAAATAGAAAGCTGGCTCTATTAACTTGCAGCCATATTGTTGATTACCCAGACACTATTGTAACATATTGGACAGATAAAAAGGGGAACGAAACTGAATTTATAAAAACTATTTCATTTAAAAAAAATGAAAATATTTATGCAGTTGGTTTACCTGAATTAGGAAGATTAAATATTTTAGCATCCGATAGAGAAATGGATTTGGCTATTTTAGGAATTACTTTTTCAGTTGATTATCCTGGTAAATTTCCATCTTTATCCATTCCAATTGGGCATTCTAATCAACTAAGCTGGGGAGCTTTTGTCTATATGTTCGGATATCCTATAAATTATAAAATGATCTCGCATGCAATAGTAAGCGTTCCTCAAAAGAGAAATATAGAAGAATTTTTAATTGACGGGGTTGTAAACCGTGGATTTAGCGGGGGATTGGTTATGGCTGTAAGAAATGGAATTCCAAATTTAGAATTAGTGGGAATTATTCGTTCCGTCCCCAAAGATGTACAGTATATTCTTCAACCTGAAAAATTAAAAGACAATAATCAATATGATCCTCTGGTTGCTTATAATGGGAAAATCTATTTAGAAACTGATGAAAAAATTAATTATGGTATTTCGAAAGTAATTTCAACTGAAACTATTGATCTATTCTTAAAGAAATATCAAAATAAATTTTCTGAGGAAGGATATTTGCCAATAAGATTCTTTAAAACGAAATAGCATATAATTATCTATATTTAGTATTATTTATTTTTTTTATAAGAGATAGTTTATGGATTTTAATAAAATTGGCAATATTGAAGAATGGGAATCATTCTATGCATCCAACAATTCAAAAGATAAAATTATATTTAAATTTAGTCCTATTTGTCCTATTAGTTTTATGGCTGAAAAAAAATTTGACTCTTGGGTTAAAAATTTAAACAATGCTAAAGAGATTGAAGTAGCTAAAGTTGATGTGATTAACTCAAGGTCTTTAAGTCAGTTAATTGAAAAACAAACTAATATTAGACACGAATCTCCACAAGTTATTTGGCTGGATAAAAAAGGGAAGGTAAAATGGGATGCTAATCATTATAGTATTACTAAAGGAGCATTAGACGAACAGCTTACAGGTGAAAAAGTAAGTTTCTTAAGAAAGATTTTTTAAAAAACTACATTAAAAAATCAGATTTCATATTTTAAAAAATGATGTTATAATGAAACTTTGATTTAATATTTACAATTAATTGCTGTGACAGTTACTGCAATTTTCATTTTTCCAAGCATCACCAATGTTGACTGGATGAATATAATCGACACCTCCCAAAGAAATTCTAAGTTCACCTTTCTTTAATTCTTGGGCAAGAATTGTATGGCATGTATTACAATCTCTTGATAACACTTTTCCATCTTCAGTTTGATGTTTGCCATCGTGGCAGCGGAAGCAGCCTTTGGCATAAAGATGGCCAATGTTATTCGGAAATCCTTTCCAAGATACATTCATTGAAGGAAAATAATTTTTTTCAAAGATAGTTTGAATACCAATAATAGAATTAGAAATTTCATCTTTCATTGAAGCAGCAATTTCAGGATAATTTAAATTATAAAAATTGTTGATAGCAATTTTTATACTGTCTAGAGCAATTTCTTTAGATGAATAGGGTGTATCTAAAATTTTAACAGCCAGGCTTTTAACAAAAGGTAGCTTGGGATTTATTTTATTAATTGCTAATTCTCTGTTAATAGAACTTGAGGGGGGATGATAAATGTGTGCAGGTCTGTTATGACAATCTATACAATCCATCCTTCTTTTAAGTCCATTTTTAACCATATCATCAGTAACTGGAAAATCTGTTGTTTTATATATTGTAACTGTACCATCTGAGTGTTCAGATTTTATCCATGGAATTTCTTGCCGACTATCATCTGTCATCATATAAGTTACTTTGTTTGATAAATTCATATGCCAATGGATACCTTGTATAACACCTGTCTCTTCATTTCCACCACCAATTTTCATAAGTAAAGTTAAATTCCATTTAGTGTTGTTCTTATCAGAAAGAAAATATGTATTTGTAATTTCTGATTCTCTGTAAAAATATTTTGGCCAATGACATTGTTCACAAGTGCCTTGTGCAGGGCGTAAATTATGAACAGGAGTAGGTATTGGTTTTGAATATTTGTTAAATAAAACTGAATAAATTTGATATATACCAGAAAGTTTTGCTCTTACATACCACTCTGTACCTGAACCAATATGACATTGGACACAACCAACTCTGGCGTGAGGAGAATATTGATATGTTGTATATTCAGGGTTCATAACTTTATGACAAATTTCACCACAAAATTCATCAGAATCTGTATATTCGTAAGCTTTAAATGTTCCAAAAGCACTAAATATTATCAGTACTATAAGTCCAATTGATAATAAAATTAATGCCGATCTATATTTTTTATCATTTAAATCAATTACCGGAAAAATTTTTTCTCTGGATTTACCTGATTTTATTCTATTATGTTCTCTCCAAATTCCAAATAAAGCAATAGCAATACCACAAAAAAGAAAAAATGGTAGTACTATAAAAGTAACAATGCCCATATATGCTTTTGGGCTTCCGGAGAGATAATCAAAAAGCAATAAGAAAATTATTAGAAATATATTTAAAAATATAACGGTAGTGCCAAAAGCAGTTATTGGATTATAAAATGATCCAGGGAATTTTCTTTTTTTCATTTTTGCAGAATTTAGTTGAAATAATTTTTTTATCTGTAAGAAAACAACATTGCATAAATTATTAATAATACTATACTAAAACCTGTTAACAAAGCACACCACCCAAATATTTTCATTAGTTTAATTACATTTGCAGGGTACTGATCAGAAAGATAAGTTTCTAATGTACCATTTCCAACCAATTTTTTATATTCATCCGGTCTATCAAGTTTAAATTCCTCTAATGGTATTCTGCCGGAAAAAATTACTATGTCCATTGGAAATTTTTCTGGTCTTAAATGTGTGTTAAAAAAATGAACAGTAAATATAAACCCGACAGCTAATAAAGCTTCATCGCTATGAATAATTGTAGTTACATTTAATATCCATCCAGGTATAAATTTGGTAAAAAATTCAGGAAACCATAAGGTTAGTCCAGTTGAACTAATTACAAACATTCCCCAAAAAACAGCAAAATAATCAAATTTTTCCCAGTAAGTCCATCTGCCGTATTCTGGCCTTTCACCTCTGCCTAAAAACCATTTTAAAGAATCTCTGAAATCATGAATATCTTTTTTATTGAACAACATAGAATTGTAACCGAACAACATCTTCTTCCAAGAACCAAATTCTTTATGTTTTAATATAAAAAGATTTACTATATGAGTAGTAAAAACAATTATCATAATTATGGCAGCAAATCTATGTAGGTAACCAGCTGATTCATAACCCCCAAAAATAGCAGATAAAACTTTTGCCCAATTTGTATAAGAAAATTTTAAAGACATACCTGTTAGTGCAAGAATAATAAAACTTATAATCATAAAAAAATGAAGGGTTCTATTTAGTGGAGTAAACCTTATTATATATTTATTTTTATTGCTCATTTTTATCTTGTGTATTGTTTCCTAATTTTTGTTTTAGCACTTTTCTCCATTTAAGCGATCTTGGTAACCATAATAATGTGTGAATTCCAAAAAATAAAAAAGTAAATATCAATAGGCCTGTCATACCCCAAAAAGTCCAAAACAAAAATGGATACTTTTCAGGATCGTGATGAGTTGCGTGTGTAAAATAACCTGCAAATTTCCTTGTTGCTGATGGGTGGCATTTCTGGCAAGTTCTGGTAATATTTCCTCTACTTAAATGTGATATTGGATCTGTAACTTTTAGAATATCATGTGATCCGTGGCAGTCATAACATTTAGCTGTTTTAGTATAACCAAGCTGAGATACTTTTCCATGATAAGTATCAAAATATGTTTCGGCAATTTTTTTATGGCAGTTACCGCATTGTGACATTATTTCTAATTTAAAACCTGAATTATCTGTTCTTTTAATTGTATGTGCACTGTGGCAATCATTACAAACAGGTAATTTTTTATCAGTTTTGTTTACTAATTGTGAATGAATGCTTTTATTAAATTGTTCTTCTATTCCATAGTGACAACTACCACAAGTATTTGCAATATTTTTTTGATTAATGGAAGATTCAGGATCTTCATGTGGAAGTTCAAGATGTGCTGTATGACAATCTGTACAAGTAGCAGTTACTGTTAAACCGCTTTTCATTAATCCTTTTCCGTGTATGCTTTGAATATAATGTTCAATAATATTTGTTTCAGTTCCAGTGTATCTATTAGCAGCTTTCTCACCTGTTCTATGGCATCTAGCGCATAATGTAGGAATATTAGTAGGGAATGTATTTGATTTAGGATTTTTTCTTCCTAAAACATTGTGCTGTCCATGACATTCTTTACAAGTTGGAGCATTCTCATTTTTTTCAGCAAACAATTTCCCGTGTATACTTTTATTATAATTGTCACCAATTTCTGAATGGCAAGAGGAACAATCAACTTTGTTTTTTATTGTTTGGCAAGCTCTAACTTTTGATGCATTAACTTCTGTATGACATTGACTACAAGCAATTTTATTATGTTTTGATCCTTCAATTTTTACAAAATCTACATACAATGATCTACCATCATTTGATGCTACAATATTTTTTTTGCTGTGACATTTTAGACAATCCTTATTTGCCATACCTTGCTCATAAAATGTATTTCTTATTTTATGAGGTTGATGACAATCAACACAAACAGGAAGAACATGTGCTTGTTTTTCCCATAATTTGCCCTTTATTATTTTTCTATGTACTGTTTCTATATCTGCATGACAAACAGAACAGGTTTTTGAAATATTATTTCGTGCAATTGTAGAATTAGGATTTTCAGGTGGCAAAATTTTATGACTAGAATGACATGATACACAAGTAGCAGAAACTATCAATCCTTTTTTAAGTAAGCCATCACCATGAATACTTAAAGAATAATTCTCCAAGATTCTATCTTTTGGTATTCTTCTTTGTAGCTGAACTTTTGTTCCTTCACGATGGCATCTTCCGCAAAGTGAAGGTATTTGTAATGGAGCTGTTTCAGATTGTAGATTACTAGGTGGTTTTATATAGTGATTGCCGTGGCAAAAAACACAGGTTGGAGCAAGTGGATCATTTCTTACAACGGCTTTACCATGTATGCCCTCATAGAATGCATCGTTCTCTACTTTATGACAACTGCCGCAATTAACTTTTTCAGCCGGAGTTTCATCAGGATGTTCATCTAAATCAATATCTTCATGGCAGTCAACGCAGTTTAATTTTGTGTGAACTGAATTATTAAATGAATTTTGATTTACATACGCAGAAAAGGTTTTTCCGGATATAGTTCCTTCTAATGTTTTATCATTATGGCAATCAAAACAATCTTCATTGGATTGCGCTAATAAAATAATATTCAAAAAAAATATTAAAGAAAAAATTGACTTAAGATTTACCTTCTTCTTTTTTATCACTATCCTTTCCCCGTTTTATTCTTTCAAGTTCTAATATATGATCTTCTGCCATTTCCTCTTCAGAAATTGTTCCTTTAACACAAGCTAAATTTAGAGGATAGACATCCGGATTAAAAATAACAAAGTAAAAATGCCATACTACAATTGCCAAGAATGCTAACCAGGCTTCATAATAATGGATAGTATTTGCAATGTCTAATCCTAACTTTGTAAATAAACCGATAAAAGTATTATCAAACCAAAGTATGAAACCTGTTACGGTCATAAGAATAGTTCCCCAAATTAATGCCCAGTATTCAGCTTTTTCTATATAACTGAATCTATCTAATTTAGGTTTAATATTTGAAATACCAAGATTATATTTTGCAACAGAAATAGCATCTCTTAGGTCCTGATATTTAGGTAATAGATCTCTAATTAATTGCTTACCTCTTTTAGTAAATAATATATAGTAGAGATGATAGAAACTTACTAGTATCATTGTAACAGCGGCAATTCTATGGAATAATCCTCTGTAAATAAAGGCATCAGTCCAAATATCTCTAATTCCTTTAACCCACCAAACATCAGGAAATTTTAACATAAAACCTGTAAAAATAAGAACTATAAAACTAAATGCTAAAATAAAATGTTGAATACGCTCATTTAAATTCATCCTTAAATATAGATTATGAGGATAAACTTCTTCTTTTAATAAACCTCTTTGTTTTAATTTTTTGATCTTAGATTTTTTTATAAAGTCTAAAATATTATGAATAAACATTCCACCGATTACCACAATAATAAGAAGTATATATCCGGTAGATATCCAATATAAAATAGGTATGTCTTTATTGGTTGGTTCAATTGAAATATGGATTTTACTTTTTGCAAAATTTTGGTTTGCACCTTGATGACATTTTCCACAAGTAGAAGGTAAATTTTTTATATTAATTGTAGAAGTGGAATCACTTGCCGGTTTTATGTTATGCTTTCCATGACAACTTGAACAATTAGCTACAATTACAGAACCACCACTTAAAGCCAAACCATGATAGCTGTCTTCGTATGTTTTAAATCTGTCCGGAAGAATTCCAAATTTTTGTGAAAGTTTTACTGAACTATGACATTTAGAGCAAACTTGAGATGATACATTTTTAAATGATACAGGAGAGCTTGGGTCGTTGGGATTTAATATATCGTGTTCGCCATGACAGTCAGTACAAACAGGTGCATCTTTCATTCCTTTTTTAAGTGCAACGCCGTGAATACTTTCCGTATATTCTTTTTCAATACTTTGATGGCATTTTCCACATGTACTTGGGATATTAAATTTATTTATTGTTGAAGTAGAATTCTTTGATGGTAAAATATCATGACTATTATGGCAGCTAACACAATTTGCTACTTTATTATTACCGCTTAATAATTTCTTTCCATGAACACTTTTTTCATAAGAATTAATAAATCCTGCTGAAGGTGACGTTCTTTCAACTATATCTTTATCTGCAAGATGGCAGGAAAGACACAATTTTTCCTGATATAATTTTAAGTTTAAACTATCAGCTTTAATTGTCTTAGAAGTAATTGAAGATTTATGGCAGGTTAAACAATTCGGAGCGCTGGCTTCACCATTTGAATATGCTTTATAATGCTGAGAAGCTAAATATTTTTTTTCTTCATTTTTGTGACAAGCTCCGCAGCTTTTAACAATATTATCCTTATAAAATTTACTTCCTTTAACTTTTGGGGAAACAACATCATGAGTTCCGTGACAAGCTTTACATGAATAACCTTTTTTATTTGTAATACCCGATGTTTCAAGTAATTTAGGGTGAAATGGATGCTGTACTAGAGCTTTATTATGGCAATTTAAACAGTTAATTGGCTTAATATTTTCTTTATGAGGAACTTCATCAGGGTCAAACCCTTTATGGCAGGCAACACAACTTAATTTTTTATGAGGTGACCTATCTAGAATTTTTACATCAACATATAAT
>Ga0210044_10005797_pt1 | contig 16560 bp, 13 predicted proteins | sample CryGey13umfilter_2_FD_183959 | JGI IMG/M metagenome (GOLD analysis project Ga0210044, IMG submission 183959) | Groundwater microbial communities from aquifer in Utah, USA - Crystal Geyser 4/9/14 3 um filter (SPAdes) (version 2) | ecosystem: Environmental > Aquatic > Deep subsurface >...
CTCACGCCAACCCGCGCACGCAAACGAAAACGAACTGCGAAAAACTCTGCCGTTCTCAGCACTCTCGCAAAGCAAGAGGGGCACTGCCTTTCCGAAACACTTTCGCGCGAAACAAGAAGCGAGCCTGCCTCCGGCTCTGGACCGGTCCCCACAAAAACAAGGTGCTACCCTCCTGCTCTGGACCGCTCGGAACTCACTCGGTTCCAGCGGTTCGATTCGCCCGTGCACTCATCCCCAGGGATCTCATGACCAGCGCCGTTCAAGCTCGCTACATCACCTATCGTCTCGACGCGACACGCCTGCGACTTATCCTCGAACACCCTGAGCTGGTCGGCTCACGAACCGACATCGGCGAGCAGCTCGAGCAGGCGCAGGCCGACATCGTCGAGCTGCGCGCCGAGTACGGGCCCCAGACCGACGACTCTCTCGGGCTGACAGACCCCTTCGAGCAGGAAGCGTTGTGGCTCGTCGCCGCGCCCTATCTCGACGAGCGCTTTCGCGACCTCATCGCGCGCGCCAACGACAACCTCCTGCACCACTACGTCGATGGGGCGCTCTGCCAGCGGGTCCTGATCGGCCCACAACGCGCCTCCTACCACGCGGTGACCGCCCTGGTGCGCCCCGATGGGTTACTGCATCGCAGGGGCCTCGTGCGCTTCGCCCGCACCGAAGTCCATCCCAACCCGCTGCACTACGAGATCGTCCCCCACGCCGATGTCGTCGGCGCGCTGTGCGGCGATCGAGTCCTCTCTACGCCGCTCACAGTCCTCTCTGCGCACACCGGCGTGGCCCTCCACCACCGCCTCGACCGGCTCAGCCGCAGCCAAGCGCGGCTGCCCAACGTCGCTGCGGCGCTCGAAGCGGTCATTGGGGCCTGGGAGCCGCAGCGGGAGCTGGAAGGCTCCTGTGTCCTGCTCTCTGGGCGCCCAGGTTGCGGCAGAGCGACTCACGCCCACGCCGCCGCGGCCCGCAGCGGTCGAGCCATCATCGAGGTCCACAGCGCGGCGCTCAGCCCTCACGATCGTCCCGCCTCCGAGCTCCTCGACGCCCTCTGCCGTGAGTCCGTCGTGCACGGCGATGTGGTCGTGTTGCGCGACGCGGGCAGCCTGCTCGCCCCCGACCAACCTTGGGCGCCCAGGTTGCGCGCCCTGCTGGCACGTTGGCCGGCTCTGGTCGTCTGTTGCGTCGAAGACGGCGACCGCCTCCATTCGGCCATGGTCGGCGGCGTTCGTCTGCGCCTCCAGCTCGACTGGCCCAACGCTCCACAAGCGCGCGCCGTGCTCCTCGAGGAGACCCTCGGGCAGTCCCGCGTCGCCGCCCTGCGCGACATCGATCGGCACCGCCTCAGCGCGCTCTCACCACATCAGATGGAGCACGTCGGGCACCTTCTCGACGCCTTCGAACAGCGCGCCCCTGGCACCGACAAAGACCTCGAGCGTGGCCTCGAGACCGCCTTCCACAGTCAGCTCTTGGCCGACACCGGCGGGCTCGCCGCGGTCAGCCAGCCCAAGCTCAAGCTCGACGAGCTGGTTCTGCCGGCCGAGACCCTCGACCAAGTCGAGCACGTCATCGCCGCGGTGCGCAACCGCGCTCAAGTGCTCCACGGCTGGGGTTTGTCACAACGCATTCGCCGAGGCATCGGGATCTGCTGCCTCTTCGACGGCGACCCTGGCACCGGCAAGACCCTCTCGGCCGAGGTGATCGCTGGCGAGCTGGGCTTGCAGTTGCTGCGCATCGACCTGTCGAACATCGTCGACAAGTACGTGGGCGAGACGGAGAAACACCTGACGCGCATCTTCGAGAAGGCGCAGCCCGAGACCAGCATTCTCCTCTTCGACGAGGCCGACGCGCTCTTCTCCAAGCGCACCGAGGTCAAGAGCTCCAATGACCACTACGCCAACATGAGCATCAACGTGCTCTTGCAGCTGATCGAGGCGTACGAAGGCGTGAGCGTGCTGACGACCAACCTCAAGCAGTCCCTCGACCCGGCCTTCGAGCGCCGCATCATGTTCAAGATCGAGTTCCCCATGCCGGAGGCCGAGGAGCGCGAGCGTCTCTGGCGCCACCTGCTTCCTGAGGGCATCCCCACCGAGGAGGAGCTCGATTTCGAGGCCCTCGGCGAGGTGGAGATGTCGGGCGGCAGCATCAAGAACGCCATCCTGCGCGCCGCCTATGGCTGCGCTCATGATGGTCGCACGTTGCACACCGACGCCCTGCTCGAGGCCGCCTGGCGGGAGGCCGCCGCCTCAGGACGGCTCGTCCGCCAAGACGTGGAGTTCGACCGCTAGGGCTGTCGCCCAAAGCCACGGCCCCAATAATAATTGGGGTCTGTAAGCCCTATGGAATGTGGCCGCAACGCCCTGTTCTCGGGCTCGTGGGGTCATTCCTCCCCGTCGACACGCCACCCGCACCACAGAGACCTCGATGGTAGGCTTGTCTCAGCGTCTGGTGGGCCTGCGGACTAATATTTGCAATCCCGGGGCCCACTCGCGCCCGACGCGCGATCGCGCGTGGGCACTGCCGAGCAGCGCGCGAATCCGATCGAATCAACGAAGATGTTGGAGAGATTCCCATGCTGCAGACACAGATTCAGCAGCAGCAGCAAGACACCGACTCTCACGCCGTACAAAGCCAGGCACAGACTGGCACCGACGCCGCGATGGTCGATGCCGCCGCCGTCGGAAACTATGCCGCAGGGCAGCAGGCGACCAAGCCAAAGGCTGAGCTGGGTGACGGCCCGATTCCCGGCGAGGGAGCGTGGCTCGCGGCTGCCTTGGCCTACAACAAGCTGCGGCGTTACACGGCTGCCCAGTGGAAGGCCATCCAACGTCACGTCAAGACCGAAGACGACGGAATCTGCGGCAAGAACACCACCCGCGGCGTGTTCCGTTGGCAGGCGGCGAATGGGCTCCAGACCGACGGCAAGATTGGCCCACAGACCCACGAAGCCATGAAGGCCGACAGCGCCCCTATCCCCGTAGCCATCCCCAAAGCCATCGCCGTCGCCGAACCGGTGCAGGAAGAGGAGACGACGCCACAACCCACCGCCCCCCAAGCCACACAAGCCCAGGCCCCGGTCAACGAGGTCGACAGCAACCCCACGGCTGCGGCCGAGGAGACCCAAGTCGCTAAGCCCGAGCCCCAGCTCGGCGACGCACCCATCCCCGGCGAGCAAGCCTGGCTGCAGAACGCCATGAAGTTCAACCGGATGCAGCGCCACACGGTGAGCCAGTGGAAAGCCATTCAGGAGTTCATCAAGACCCAGAATGACGGCATCCCAGGCAAGGGAACGGCGCGCGGCGTCTATCGCTGGCAGCAGTCCAAGGGCCTCGTGGCCGACGGCAAGCTGGGCTGGGACACCTACTCATTCATGAAGGCCGAGAACGTATCGATTCCCAAGGCCAAGCCCGTGGTCGAGGAACAAAATGTCGTGCAGCCCGGACCTTCGACCGACGGGGAACCCCAGGCGCAGACCCAAGCTCCCGCCGCCGACGGCAAACGCAACGCCGACGTCGAGAAAGACAAGACCCAGTTCCTCGCGGTCATCGACCAGATCACCTCCGTGATGGAGACCAGCGAGAGCAAGGGCAAGTACGAGATGTTGCACACCCTCAACGATGGGGGCGGCATCAGCTACGGCAAGCACCAGGTCACGTTGACCAGCGGCACTCTGACCAAGCTCCTCGACACCTACTTGGAGCTGGCGAGCAAGGACAGCGCCAACGCCAAGACCCTCCAGCAATACCTCTCCCGCGTTCGCAAGCACGACCTCTCCCTGCGCGGCGAGAAGGCCTTCCTCGAGGCGCTGCGCAACGCGGCCTCCGAGAAAGAGATGGTCCAGGCCCAAGACGTCACCTTCCTCGGCGTTTACGGGAAGCCTGCGTGGGACGCGGCAAAAGACGGCAAGATCAGCTCCGCGCTCGGACACGCCATGCTCTACGACACCAAGATCCAAGGCGGCATGGAGACCTTGCTGGAGAACGCCGAGAAAAAGCTCGGCGGCAAGATCGGTGACACCGTCGAGGGCGTGAAGATCGACGAACGCCGCTTCCTCACCGTGTTCAACGACCTGCGCGAGGCCCGGCTCTACAGATTGGCGGCCTACGCCGAGAAGCAAGGCAACAAGACCCGAGCCAACATGCTGCGCAACTCGGCCTACCGCACCGCGAGCTTCAGACAGCTGCTGCAGGCGGGCAACATGAATGTCGCGGGTGCAGGCGGCGACGTGAAGATCATGGGTCCCGGGCGCGACACCTACAAGATCAAGGGCTTCGACACCAAGGACGTGATCGGACCCAAGACCGGGCTCGAAGGCCTCAAGGTCATCGGCAAGGCGGTCATCAAGTCGCAAAAGGTCAACGTACGCCTCAGCGCGAACGTCGACTCCGACCGGCTCGAGACGGTCGCCAAGGGCGAGTCCTTCGAGGTGTACGACAAGCGGGACGGCTGGCTGAAGATCAAGCTCAACTCGCGTTCCGGCTGGGTTTCGGCGGACCTGGTCACCTTCGAGCCGGCCGCAGCGGCGGCGCCGGCCCAGGCCCAGGAGCAACAGGAGCAGGGGCTGGCCCAGGCCGAACCCGCCGAGGCCGCGGCAGAATAAGGGCTCCAGCGGCCCAAAACGCAGAGACCCCGCTCTGGCCTTGGCCAGAGCGGGGTCTCTGCGGTTTCGTCGACGTCTCTACGGCTCTTTGGCTTCGAAGAAGAACTTGTAGGTCAAGCCCGCCAACGCGCCGCCCACAATCGGAGCCAGCCAGAAGAGCCAGAGCTGAGCCAGCGCCCAGCTCTCCGCGAAGAACGCCGGCCCCGTCGAGCGCGCTGGGTTGACCGAAAGGTTGGTCACGGGGATGCCGATCAGGTGGACCAACGTCAGACCCAGACCGATGGCGATGGGGGCGAAACCGGCCGGCGCACGCTTGTCGGTGGCGCCCATGATGATGAACAAGAATGCGAAGGTCAGCACCACCTCGGCGATGAGGCACGCCATCATCGAATATCCGCCTGGCGAATGGACGCCGTAGCCGTTTGACGCAAACCCACCGGCCTCGAAACCCGATTTGCCGCAGGCGATCGAGTAGAGCACCACAGCGCCGAGGATGCCGCCCACGACTTGAGCGAGGATGTAGGGCCCGAGCTCCTTGACCTCGAAGCGACCGCCCGCTGCCAGTCCGATGGACACCGCCGGGTTGAGATGGCAGCCCGAGATGTGGCCGATGGCGTAGGCCATCGTGAGAACGGTCAGTCCGAAAGCAAAGGCCACTCCCATAAAACCGATTCCGAGTTTGGGGAAGCCTGCGGCGAGGACCGCGCTGCCGCAACCCCCAAAGACCAGCCAGAACGTACCAAACACTTCAGCGCCCATTCGTTTCGTCAACGACATACCACGCACTCCTTTGCTTGGACATGAACTCAACCCATCGTGGATAGACACTCGTCACGGTAGCAGAGCCCAGAATCCCTGAAAAGCGGGAGCGCGAGGAATGTCCTGAGCAAGTTCCTCCTGAATGCGACACTGGGCCGCGTCCCAACGCGCGTGGTTCTGGGCTGTAGCAAAGGGGCTGCCAAAAAACGACCTGTCCTCTGGATATTTTCGAACAAATGCTGGACTATTGCGGTCCGGTCCCTTAGCCTGTCCCTATTATGACCGCCCGGTTTAGGTCGTGGCGCGCCGACCGTTATTCAGGCCGGACTAACGAGACAACTATGGCCGAGAATCCTCTAGTCTTCATCGTCGATGACGAACCCTTGGTTCCGCTGGCGCTCAAGCCGCTGCTCAACCGGCTGGGGTTCTCCGTCTGCGGCACCGCGACCAACGAGCGCGAAGCGCTGCTCGGCATCGCTGAAACCCGGCCTGACTGTGTCGTCGTCGACCTGCGGCTCTTCGAAGGAAACGGCATCGCGTTGATCTCCGAGCTGCGCCGAATCGACGAGGTTTGGCCACGCTGCGTGGTCCTCACCGGGCACGTCGACCTCGTGCTGCGCAGGCTGGCCCAAAGCATTGGCGCCGACCACTTCGTGATCAAAGGCACCGAGCCGCTGCTCCTGGTCGAAGTGTTGCGGGAGGTCACGAGCGCTGGCTTCGAGCGGCCACCTTGCGACGAACGGGTCACTCGTGAAGAGATGGAGGTCTTCTACCAGCTGCCGACCCTCGGCGGCCCCAACGTCGACCCCACCTTGCTAAAGTCCTTGATGAAGAAGCTCAAGGCGACCTCCGTCCATCAGCTCAAGGTTGCAGCAACGTACCTGCAGACCGAGAACTCGAGCGTGAGCACGATCGGGTTCTAGAAGAACGGGGCGTCGCGCCCTTCGCCTCGGTTGATGCCGCGCCCCTCAGTTGATGCTGCACCCCAAAACATTGGCCGTCGCCGACGTGTTGTCCGTCTCGTCGCATTCGTTGTGATCACCGTTGGCGCCAGGCGCTGCCGGTGGGTCGTCGGCGATGGCCTCGACGTCCAACGGCGCCACCAAGCTGGCGGACGTGCCGCTGGGCAGCAGCGTGGCCGAGAAATCCCAGGGCAACTCCACGGTGCTCGTCTGGCCCGGCGGAATCGCCTGTGTCGTCTGGACCCTCCCCAACAGCGCCCGCTCGTCCGGGGCTGGCAGGTTCACCGCGTAGACCCCCACCCAGAGCCCGGCCTGAATGCCCAAAGAGCCTGAGTTGCGCACCGTCACCTCGATGTTCAGAGTCGCCGGGCAGCCGTCATCGTTCTTGGCGATGGCGTCGATGCCCAGGTTCGGCGCGTTGAAGAGTCCGCCGGGCTGTACGTTCTGGCGGTAGTTGTTCAAGCCCGCCTTGCGCCAGTTGGGCTGCTCGGGGAAGGGCACGAAGCCGTCCTCGTCGATGTTCGTGACGTGGTAGGTGTGCTGGTTCCAGACGCGGCGGGTGCGCACCCAGTTGTCCAGCGGATCCCTGAAGACCCGGATGCCCGTCACGCCAGCGAACGCGTAGTTGTTGGCGATCATGACGATTTCGGCGTTGCCATCGTTGTCGACGTCGACGATGAGGGGCATCTCGTAGAGCGTGCCGCTGGGGTTGGGCTCCTCGAAGAGCACGACGGGGTCGGAGAAGCCGTCGCCGTCGCCGTCGACCCCAGAGCCGTCGCCCTTGTAGATGCGCAAGTAGAGCTCGTCGTTGTAGACCACCTCGGCGGCCCCGTCGCCTTCGAAGTCGAAGACGCTCGAGCCCGTCACCGCGCTCGAGAAATCCCGGGTGTTGGCGTCGGCCCAAAGGATAGTGCCGTCGGTCTCCAGCACGATGTAGTACCAGCGCGCCGCCAGCCCGATCTCTGGATGCCCGTCGCCGTCGAAGTCCGCGATGGTCGGCGTGCCTCCGCCGCTGTTGCACGACTTGTGGGTGATCACCCCGTCACACGTCCAGCCATAGAGGCTCATCACCCGCGCCTGATTCATGGGGATCGACGTGGCCCACAACAGGGCCGTGGTCCAGACCTCGGTCACCGCGTCGTACTCGACGTTCCAGAGCTCCACGGTGCCGTTGGCCGTCGTGGTCCCGTCCGAGATGCCCGGACGCACCCAGATGATCTCCGGCACGAGGTCGTTCGCACCCGTGTCGGAGACCAAGTCGGCGATCGCAGCCCGCGAGCCGCCCCCCATCACCAGCGCGCTGCAGTCGGGCCCCCAGATGCCTCCTGCGGCGATGATCTCCTGCGTGCCGTCCTCGTTCAAGTCCGCCACCGCCGCATGGTACCAAACGGCGGACGCCTCGCAGCGCTGCGTCCAGCCGCCGACCGTGGTGTTGGTGATCCCGAACTGCGTCACGACCTCGACGGAGCCGTTGCCCTCGAGATCGGCAAAGGCCGCCGCCGTCGCCATGTAGTTCGCGGTGTAACTGCCTGCCAACGCAACCGTCTGCACGACCTCCAAGGTGTAGCCGCCAAGCCCATCCGGGAGCAAGTTCAGGGCGTAGAGCTCGGCATTCGCGATCCCTCTCGACGTCGACACGACGATCTCCGGCCGCCCGTCGTAGTCGACGTCGGCAGCGCCCAAGTCCGAAGCAACCGAGAAGTTGCGCGCGTTGGTGGCGGCCAGCTCGCGTCCGTCGTCGCCGCTGACCACCCGAATGACGCCGGCTGAGTCGTACGATCCCCCCGTGAAGGTCCCGAAGACCACGTCGGGGATGTCGTCGGAATCGATCTTGCCGTCGTTGTTGTCGTCGGTCAGGTTGATGACCACCGGCGTCATCATGACCTGGTTGTAGGTCGGAAAACTCGTCGAACCGCTCCAGTGCCACTGCACCTCGGGCGCAAACTCTCCGACCGGCGGCACGAAGATGCACTGATTGGGGTCGTCCTCGGTCAGGATGCACTGGTGGGTCGAGGTCTCGCAGAACGCGTCCAACGCGCAGTCGAAGTTGTCCACGCACGGCCCCTGGCCCTGGACGCAGCTCTCGAAGAGGCAGAGCTCACCTGCGCCGCTGTCGCAGCACAACGTCTCGTTGGCTCCGCAACGCACGCCTGCGCAGTCGATCTTGCAGGTTCCTGCTTCACAGACCTCGGCGGCCGCACAACAGACCGGCGCAAACTGGGACCCACAGCGCGCGGTGCCGCCGCAATCCATCAGACAAGCGCCCGCCTCACACACCTCACCCACCGGGCAGCATTTTTGCGAACCCGTGCTGCCGCAGAGCGACTCGCCTGTCTCGCAGGTCACCTCACAAGCCCCACCGAGGCAAGCCACACCTGCATCGCAGCACTGGCCGCCGCAGGCCGCCTTTCCGTCCGGACAGAGCTCCGCGCACTGCGCGACGCCCAAATCGCACCCTTGGCCCGCGCCACAACAGCTCCCGCCGCAGCCCACGCTGCCGTCCGTGCACGACGACACGCAGTGGCCCGCCTCGCAGAGCTCACCGCCCGGCGTGCAGCAGGCCTCACCGCAGACAATGCCGGTGCAAGGCGGGTCCACACACACGCCTTGCTCACAGAGCTGCCCGTCGCCACAACAGACGCCCAAGCACAACAGGGTAGGGCAGTCGCTGACGTCCTCGGGGACAAGCTCCTCGGCGTCGGCGGTGGAGGTGTCGGCTACAGTGTCCACCTGGGTCGCGTCCTCAGGGGTGACGCCTGAGCTGTCGTCACATCCCAGTGGCACGAGACAGAGCAGAGAGAGGAGACTGATCGCGCATAGGCACGCTTCGAAACTGCTCGGTGCCGAGTAACGCGCGAAAAAACGGATCGCGAGGCATGACCGCATGGGGCGCTCCTTGATGGTGTGATTCCCGGCGCTCATCCTAAACGAGTGTGGCGTTGTGAAGCCATCGTGATCGGGCTTTTCTTTGCTGTCGAGAAAGAGGTGAGCTGGCTGTGGCTAGTTGATGCCAGCAGCGCGCAAGGTGGGGACGTAGGCGCGGTCGGAGCTGGTGATGTGCGTCACGAGCCAGCCTCGGAGGTACTCCATGAGGAGCTGAGTCACACTCAAGGCGCCAGCCTCGAAGCGATCGCGGTAGATCTCGATCTGGTCCGTGAAGATGTAGTGCTCTTTGCGATGCTGGGCGTAGTTTTCGTAGCCGTGCTTCTGGAGCAAATTCTCTTCGGTGCGGAAATGGGTGTGGGTGTAATCCACGAGCTCTCTGAAGGTGTGGCCCAGGACTTCAGCGCTGCGGTTTTCCTGCATCGCTTCGTGGAGCTCGTTGATCAGATCCACGAGGCGCTTGTGTTGCCTATCGACGATCTCGATCCCAACTAAGATCTGCGGTCCCCAGGTGATCAGCGGCATAGGATTCTCCTCGTATGGGAAATTGGCGACGTGAGGTCACCGACAATTGGTCTCGCTTTACGACCCACTTCTTGCGGGGTGGGCGTCCGATTCTGCGCCAGGGCTGGGCTGAGGGGGCGAGGGGCTCGACGTGGTGCCCCTGAACGTCTCGAGCGCGCGCAACCTATGAGTCTTCACCCGCAACGTCAATAGTTGGTGCCCGTCCGAAAAACCGTCTGGTCTACATCTCGAGCTTCCAGGTGCTCGACTCGGGCCCGAAAGGAAGGCCGACACGGCCGATGTTCAAGGGGACGTCGACCCACAGCGTGCCGCGCACGTTGTAGGGGATGTCGATCTGGTTCTTGGTGCCGCTCACATAGGCGGTGACGTAGTCTCCGGCGACGCGACCCAAAACCGTGGTCATGGGGTCGATGCCCAGGCTGAAGACGACCTTGAGGTCCTTGAAGCCTTGAGCCGGGATGGTGCGGATCCCCAGGTTGTCGGCGTAGGCGGCGTCGAGGTCGCCGTTGGCGATATTGACGAGCTGGTCGGTGGCGCCCACGAGGAAGTCGTCCAAGGAGTCGATGTCCTTCTGGTCGCCCGCGGCGCAGGCATCCTCAGCGCCCAGGCCAGTGCAGGTCGGGTCGCCCGGGTCGCAGAACTTCACGCAGGCCGCACCGAGCTCCGTGACGTCGGGGTCGTTCTCGAAGAGGGTCGTGGCCAAGAGCATCGACAGCGTCGGGATGTCGAACGTGTTCGGGTTGTCGACGCGGAAGCTGAGCTCGAAGTCGAAGCGCAGGTCCTGCTTGGCCGGAGCGGCTCCCAAAAGCGGCGTGCAGATCGAGGCGCCGACGCTGCTCGGGCAGAAATAAGACAACAGCGAGGTCGTCGATGGCGACTGGAGCAACGCCGCGTTCTGGTAGGCCAGGGTCGGCGTCGACGCGCCCCCTTTGGTGACGCTGTCCAGAAAGGCGCAACCCGAGAGGAGCCAGGCGAAGGTGAAGGCGGTCAGAAGAATCGAGATATGGCGCATGATCAGTCCTCGGTAACAGAGAGTGAGACGGCCACTCTACCCAGAGCCTCCATCTGATTCCAGTGTCTATCGCGCGTAGGCGCACGCAGGACGCAGCTGGCTCGCTTCGAGGCCGCTTGGTTCCGAGTAGAGCGCGAATCCCCGTGCTCTTTGCACTTCGCCTTCGAAGCCAGGTCGGGCGCGGCCTCGCTGAGCAGCTCCAGTTTGGCCTCGTCGTCACAGGCCGCGAAGAGGGTCAACAGCTCCACGCGCCGGTTGAGCGCGGCGAGCCGTGCGTCGTCAAGCTGCGGTGCGCCGCAGGCGGACAGCGTCAAAGCTGCGGACAGCAGCGAACCACAGACTTCAAGCGATCATTGGGCGCTGGTCATCTCTTCTCCAATGAGGGGCGCAGCCACAACAGGACGCCCGTGCGCACGACGGATTCACTTTGACGCCGTCAATACGTCTGCAAACACGAACCCTTCGCGGACGAGAAAGCAGGTGCGGCTCTTCCCGTCCGCCGAGCGGCTGGTAGGACGCAATCCCTCGCGACTGAGGTCCGGCCACGCGCCGGTGTTGTGGTACAGAACGGCGCAGTCTTCGTGTGCAACGGTTGGGAAGGTGACTCGGCACGTGATGCTCCGACACTCTAAAGTGACCGGTTTGCACGCTTCACCAACAACGGCGGAGTTGCTCTTGGCCGTGGCGAGCAAGGTCTTTCGGCCTCGTTTGTCCACACCTCATCGCGTGGCTCGGCGGCAAGCGCCTCCTCCATTCCGCATCGTTTCCGTCCGCATTACCCCTATCGGAAGAGACTGGCGATCGGGCGGGAAGCCGTGATGCGGCCGCCCTCCTCGGCGCTGCGCCGGTCGGTGCCCAGCCGACGGTCGCCGCCGCTGCGCCGGTCATTCAGGAGCGGATCGCCCGAAAAAGCCCGGCTGACAAGCAGGTCGCGCCTCTCCGAGAAGCTTCTGCGGCCCGCACCTCTCACAGCGCCGCGAGAAAAGGACGCACGACGCCTCCACCGACGTTGGAGCCGAAGGCCGATGAAGCCCAGGACGACGAAGGCAACCCCCACGACCAGGAGCATGACGGAGCCGCTCATCACCAGGACGAAGGCGCCGACCGCCAGGATTCCACCACCTGTGGGGCGGTTGGTCAGGATAGTGCCGAGTTCCCGCCGCTCGTCCATGACCCGTCTCCGATGAGCCAAGCCGCCAGGGTCTACATGTAGGCACCTCTTAGTTTGGACGCGGAATATGGCCTGTCAAGAGAATCCTGGTGCCGCTCGCCTCACCACTTATAGAACCCTTCCCCCGTCTTCTTCCCCAGCTTGCCCGCCCTCACCAGCTTTCGCAGGATTTGCGGTGGGCGGAACTGCTCGCCGATTTCGGCGTGGAGATACTCGGCGATGGCGAGGCGGACATCGAGACCTACGAGGTCCGTGACCCGCAGCGGTCCCATGGGGTGTCGGTAGCCGTAGACCATGGCGCGATCGATGTCGTCGGGGCTCGCGACTCCTTGCTCGACCATCCGCATGGCCTCCAGGCCAAGGACCAAGCCGAGGCGGCTGGAGGCGAACCCGGCCGAGTCGTTGATCACGATGAGCTCTTTGCCCATCTTTCGCCCAACGTCGTGGGCCCGCTGCAGCGCCCACTCCGAGGTCTGGTCGGCCCGCACCAGCTCGAGCAGCTTCATGACGTGCACGGGGTTGAAGAAGTGGACGCCCAAAACCCGCTCCGAGTGGGTGGCGGCGGCGGCTATTTCGGTGACGCTGAGCGACGACGTGTTCGTCGCGAGCACGGTCTCCGAGCTCGTGAGCGCGCTGAGCTTAGCGAAGAGCTCCTTCTTGAGCTCGATCTGCTCGGGCGCAGCCTCGATCACCATGCCGACCGAGTCGCAGACCTCTTCGAGTCGGGTTGTGGTGCGGAGTCTGGCCAGCGCTTGGTCCCGCTCCTCTAGGGTCGCCTTGCCGCGCTCGATGGCGCCGGCAAAGTTGCTCCGAATGTGCTCCAACCCACCGTCGACCCGCGCCTGATCGATGTCGTAGAGACAGGTCTCATAGCCCGCCATGGCCGCGAGCTGCGCGACTCCATGGCCCATGGTTCCGGCGCCAATGACTCCAATGTGGGTGATCTCGTGCACTGTCCAACTCCTTCTGTTCTTTCACGGCGGAGGTCCACTTAGACCTTCCCGCAGCTCGCCCAGCGGCCATACGGAAAATGTCACATCGGGGATCGACTCCGTCCCACTCCCTCGCCCGAGACGCCACCTTCTGCTACGTTTCCGAGCCAGCTCCGCACGATGTTTGCACCAAACTGCCACCCGCCGTCCATGGCTGGAGAATCCCGATGCTCGAACCCCAATTGCGTTTTGATCTCGAAAACCCTCGCGCCGCCGAGGAAGTGCTGCGGAGCGCGACGACGTCAAGTGGGATGTTTCGCGATTCGGGGCTGGTCGATGCCCTCTACCGTCGAGGTCGGGTGCGACGCGAGCTGCACAAATACCCAGAGGCGCTCATCGACTTCCGCACCGCTCTCGACGGGCTCGACTTGTTCGTCAAGCCAGGGAGCGGCGCGCCTTGTTATTTGAACCGGGCCAACATCTTCCTCGAGACCGCGCGCGTCCACACCCTCACGGGAGAGCTGCCGCTGGCGCTCGCCAGCTTGGAGCTCGCCGAGGCCGCAGCGAATGGGCTCGAAGGCTATGAAAACTGGGCAGATCTCCACCTCGAGAGGGCGCGCATCTGCATCGCCAAGCACTCCTACGACGACGCGGAGCGACACCTCACCGAGGCGCTCGTCCGAGTCTCCTCCTCTGTCCTCGACGCTGGCATCGCCGCGATCCATCTGGAGCTCGCCGTGATCAAGGCCAATGTCGGGGAGTTCGAGACCGCGCACTTCTGCTTGAAAGAAGCCGCTGGCGCCAACCCCGTCGGCGAGCTCGCTTTGCGCATCCAACTCGCGCGCGGCGACCTCCTCTGGATGCAAGGGATGATCACCGCTGCGCTGTGGCGATATCACCAAGTGCGGACGGACCTCGAAGCTCGCGTGGCCGAGGGGGCCGTGGCTCTCAAAGGGGCGCTCGGTCTTGTGGTCGAGCGCATCGAGGAGGTGCGTGCCAAGCGACACGAGCTCTACCACGCGCTCATCGACGAGCTCTCCTCGGCGCTCGCCGCTCGCGACGCCGAGTGCTTCATGGGCAGCGCCAAGGAGCTGGCGACCCTCGCCGCGACCTTCGACGAGTACCCACGCGCCCGCTCGCTGGTGGCTGGGCTCGAGAACGAAGTGTCAGTCGCGGCCTTGGCCTTCAACATGCTCGAGATCTGCGACGCCCTCAGCGACGACACCGAGATCTACGAGCGAGATTTCGACCACGCCGAAGCAAAGCTGAGCTTTTGGGAGCGCGACCTCACCCGTCTCTACTTCGAACGTTGAGAAGACCGCCGCGCGCGCCGCGGCGCCACGAAGCTCGAGTCCCAAGCCCCCAGGAAACGTACTCCAAAGGGTTTGCGTTTCTGAGCGAATTCGCGGACCTTGGTCATCTTCGAGGCGCACCTTCTGGAGGGCAACCTGCGATGACATCGGCGTCATCCGTGCTGTTCACACCAGCGCAAAGACCGTGCGCGCCTGGATTATCGGGGACCTCACCCGCAGGAGGAAGTCATGGTCGTTCGACCTTTGACCTTGAATTTGTGGTTCACGCTGTTGGTTGCCGCGCTCCTATTCAGCGGATGCAAGGGTGAGCTGGGCGAGAAGAACAACCCGCTCCGCATCTTCGTGGTGCCCTCACAAGGCGCCGACCGCAGCGAGGCCGCAGCGAAGAAGCTCGCGGCACACCTCGAGGCAGCGACGGACCTGAAGTTTACGGTCTCGGTGCCGCAGAACTACATCGATCTGGTCGTCGCCGTCGGCAACGAGGAGGCCGACCTGCTCTTCATGAACGACATGAGCTACCTCCTGGCGAACGACAAGTACGGCGCGAGCGCAGCTTTTGCCGTCGAGCGGGCGGACGGCGACGACTCGTACCGAGGGATGATCTTCACCCGCACCGACTCTGGCATCAACAGCCTCGAGGACCTCGAGGGCAAGACCATCGGCATCGTCGACGTCTACTCGGCCTCGGGCTACATCCTCCCCGCGATGTTGTTGCGCGAGAAAGGAGTCTCGCCTGGCAAGCTCGAGCGCGCTGGGGAGCACGACCTCGTCGTGAAGGAGGTCTACTCGAAGGGCGTCGACGCCGGGTTCAGCTACACGCACGACGACGACACCATGGGACAAGACGACGCACGTGCCCGCATGAAGGACGTGATGCCCGACGTGTTCGAGGTCACGAAGGTGCTCGCGGTCACAACGGCGGTCCCCAGCGAGCCCGTGGTCTTCGGCGCTCACGTCCCCAGTGCGGTCCGAGAGAAGGTCAGCGAAGCGCTCGCCGACTACGCGTCGAGCGAGGAGGGCCGCACCGTGCTGATGGAACTCAACGAGATCACAGGGCTACACCCGGTCACCGACAAAGACTACGACCCTGTCCGTAAGGCGCTGCTTGGTCTGGGCGAGGAGATTGATACGAAGGTCGAAGGCGGGGGATTGCTCGAGCTGCGGCAGAAGGTTCGCGCCGCGCCGATCCCCCCACTCGGAGACTGAGAATTTGCGCTTGGCTCCAAGCGGACCGTCAACAGGAACGCCCGGCCCTTCTTCACCGCAAGAACATCATGACCGACACACTCGAAAAGAAGCCTCGTTTTGGAATTTGGACCTTCGCTTTGGGCTACTTGGCGGCCTACGTGCCCTACAGTGCCATGACCAAAGGTCTGACCACTGGTAAGTTCGCGGGGACGGTCGTGCCAGGGTTCGAGTTGCTTCCGCCCACGGTTGCCGCCTCGGTGGTGGGGATGCTGATCTTTATCAGCGCCATGGGCTGGTGGAAGTTCGCGGCACATTCGACGGTGATGGGCATCTCGATCCCGCGTCCGACCCGGTGGACGCTCATGTCGGGACTGTGCACAGGACTCATCGTCGTCACTACGACCATGGCCTACACCATTCAGGGTGTGAGCATCGTCTTCGCCATGCTGCTCATGCGAGGCGGTGTGCTGATCATGTCCCCAGTGGTCGATGCGATCACGGGGCGTCGGGTGCGCTGGTTCTCGTGGCTCGGGCTGGCGCTGAGCATGGGGGCCCTCGTCGTCGCCTTCGCGGAGCCCCCAAAGCCCGGGATTAGCCGTTGGGCGTTCAGCACTTTGTTGGCCGTCGACATCGGTATCTACCTCGCCTCGTACTTCGTGCGGCTGCGCTTCATGGCCAAGCTGGCCAAGTCGGACGACGTCTCGGCCACGAAGAAATACTTCGTCGAGGAGCAGATCGTGGCGACGCCATCGGTCTTATTGCTGTTGGCGATCTTCGCGTACATCGGTGGCAACGAGAGTTTCCAACTCCTGCGCGACGGGTTCACTGCTTTCTGGTCAAGACCCGTTGTCCTCCCTGCCATGGCGGTGGGCATCTGCTCGCAGTTCACTGGAGTCTTCGGCGCGCTCGTCCTGCTCGACAAGAGCGAGACGGCCTTCGCCGTGCCGGTGAACCGTTCGTCGAGCATCTTGGCGGGAGTCTTCGCCTCGCTGGCGCTGCACACCATCTTCGAGGTGAGGTTGCCGAGCGCCTACCAGTTCGCTGGCGCCGCGATGATCATCGGGGCGATCGTGTTTCTGACCATCCCTTCGATGATGGAGAAGCGGCGGGCGAAAGCATAGGTTGTGGAGGAAGCGCCCTCCACAACGTTGTGGAGGGAGTGCCCTCCACAAGCGTCGTGCATCCTACCAGCTCGCAGACAACGCCGTCATCGCC
>Ga0210044_10005802_pt1 | contig 16547 bp, 10 predicted proteins | sample CryGey13umfilter_2_FD_183959 | JGI IMG/M metagenome (GOLD analysis project Ga0210044, IMG submission 183959) | Groundwater microbial communities from aquifer in Utah, USA - Crystal Geyser 4/9/14 3 um filter (SPAdes) (version 2) | ecosystem: Environmental > Aquatic > Deep subsurface >...
TTATTTGTTGATGAGAGCGGAAAAGATCACAGCGCATCGCCTTACGAGATTCTCGCGGGTGTTGCCATTCGCGAGCAGGATCTATGGAACCTGATTTTAGCCATCCAAAACCTGGAAACTGAAATCTTCGGAATTCGCCTTGCAAGTGTTGGCGTCGAAATCAAAGGCAAGAAACTGCTGAAAGCCAAGACATTCCGTCACGCCGCCCAGGCGCCCGCGATTGAAGCAGGCGAACGCCGCAACTTGTGTAGCCAGTTCCTGCAAAAAGGATGGCGAGAATCCCTGGGAGGCGCGCCAGAACCGCGCACGCGCAGGGAAATCACCGCCTATGGACAGGCTGTTCTGGATTTTGTACGTGGAGTTTATGATCTGTGCGCCGCGTATCGCCTGAAAGTATTTGCCTCTATCGTCGAACAGGATGCCCCGCGGCTAATGACGGATTTTTTGCGAAAAGATTATTCCTACCTGCTGGAACGTTTCTTTTACTGCCTTGAAGACACAAGCGCAAACGAGATGGGGATCGTGGTGTTCGATGAACTCGAAAGGGCGCAGTGCCGCATCCTGATCGGGCAAATGGAGCATTATTTTTCTGCAACAGGGCGCGGCTCTTTGCGGAGCGCCAGGATCATCCCCGAACCCTTTTTCGTGCATTCCGACCTAACAACGGCGGTTCAACTGGCGGACATTGTTGCCTATAGCATTAACTGGGGGATGAGGCTGAAGAAGATGACAAAACCCATCCGTCCTGAAATGGAAGAGTTCGGCCAGCGCGCTTTCGATTTGCGCTACATCAGCAAACGCCCCGACGATGATGGACAAGTCTGGCCAATCTATGGCATTACTTACATTGACGATTTGCGTCCCCGAATGGAAAGAAATCGGGAATAAAAAAAGGCAGAGATGTCACCCTTTCGAGTGTCCATCAAAGCCTCCGCCTTCATAATACCACTTCTGGAAACGGCGTGTCAAGCCAAAAATTAGGAAAATCATCGTGACGTTATCCCTCCTCCTCGCTCCTGCTGGACACGGCAAGACCGAACACGTTATCCAGAAAATTCGGCAGTTGCTGACGGACGAGCCGTTTGCGCCCGTCCTCGTCATCGTTCCCAATTCGATCCAGGCGGGCGGATTTCGCAAACGGCTATCCGCGTCTGGCGGCGCGCTGGGGGTGGAAGTCCACACCTTTCACAGGCTCTATGCCGAACTGCTGATCCGCGCGGGCCAGCCCATCCCGCTGTTGACTGACCCCGTGCGGATTCGCCTGCTTCATTCCATCGTAGATGACCTGTGCGAGCGCGGCGCGATGACTCACTTCGCGGCGCTGCGCGACAAGCCTGGATTCATCGCGCTCCTTCGCAACAGCATTGAGGAACTCAAACGCGCCCGCATCTTTCCCGACGATTTTTCTGCCTCCGTTAAAGGACTCGGCGCGCGGTTGGAGGAGATTGCCCTCGTTTACACCGCCTACCAGGATTGGCTGCAAAAACAAAACTGGGCAGACAACGAAGGGCGCGGCTGGCTGGCGGCAATTGCGCTCGAATCAAATTCGACGCTCTTTGCTGATACCCGTTACTTAGCCGTCTCTGGCTTCGATGAATTCAACCCCACGCAACTGGCGGTTTTATCCCTGCTTGCAAAGCGCGCCAAAGTGACTCTCATCACATTGACGGGGGATATTGAAAATTCGCAACGCGCCGCGCATCATCGCTTTCACCGCGCGCAACAGGCGATTACTTCCAGTCTCAACATCCAGCCCGAAGCGATGGAATCGACATCTATGCTTTCCGCGGGGATTGCGAATGTGGAAGCCAATCTATTTCAACGTAGTAACGACTTCAGTCGTTTGCCGCAAGAAGCGACTGAAGTCGCCACTACGATTGAGTTCATCGAAGCCCAGACTCGCGCCATCGAAGCCCGCGCCGCTTTGCGTTGGGTGAAGGCACGGGTGGTGAGGGACGGATTGAAATTATCGGACGTCGCCATTCTCGCGCGCGACCTTGAACCATATCGTCCCTTTCTCGAAGAGACCGCCGCCGAGTTTGGAATTCCACTGCGAATCGTGGGCGGGCAACCGCTGAACGAAAATCCCGCCGTTGCCGCGCTGTTGAATTTGCTGTCCCTGCCCGTCAACGATTTTCCGCGCTGCGCCGTGCTGGATGCGTGGCGCAGTCCATATTTCGATTTTAGCGAGCAGGGAATTGACGCCCGCGAAGCGTCCGCCGCGACGCTGGATGAAATCTCGAGGGTGGGGCGCGTTTCGCAGGGATTGGCTCAGTGGCGCGAGGCGTTTGCGATGTGGGAAAAGCGGAGGGTTACGGAGTTTGAAGATGACTTGCCTTCTGCGGAGTCGAAAGTCTTCGCGGAGCACACTGGAAGTGCCCGACTTTCGAGTATCCAAAGTCAGGAGACCCTTCGACAGGCTCAGGGCGAGGCTTTGGAGTCCAAGTTCCAAGCCTTCGTTGACCTGCTCACGCCGTCCAATCGCGCTTCGGTGAAGGAGTTTGTGGCATTCGTGGAATCCATCATTGGGGACGACCCCGCGTTGTTGACCGCATTTTCGTCAAAGGAGAGCGATGGACTGAATATTGTCGGACGCGCCCGAGAAAACCCATCCACATCGGAACGCGATGTGTCCGCGTTGCGCGCGTTCAAGGACGTCTTGCGCGGATTGGTTCTTGCTGAATCTGTTTTGGATAATGATTCATTGGAGTATACCGATTTTTATAAAGACCTGCGCGGCGCAGTGGAATCGGCGACGTTTACAGTTCCTGCTGAGTCAGGTGTATTTGTTGCCTCCGCGTTGGATGGGCGTGGATTGTCGTTTGAGGCTGTGGTCTTGATGGGACTCTCAGAGGGCGAGTTCCCGAAGCAGGAACGCGAGGATATTTTATTGCGCGAGTCTGACCGCGCCGCGCTGAATCTCGAAACTAAATTGCACGGCGACGAAGCGACATTTTTCTATCAGGCCGTCACACGCGGACGGCAAAGGCTTTTGCTCACTCGTCCCTATCTTGCGGAAGACGGGCAGGCATGGGAGCCGTCCCCGTTTTGGGTGGAGGTAATGCGTCTAAACGGCGACCAGCCCAAGGTCAAAGTAAGAGGCGTAGTCGGGGAGGTGGATTCGGCTGATGCGGCGTCAAAGGTCGAATGGGTGGAGTCGGCTCGGGACTTCGACATCCACATCAAAAATGGAATCGAAATTTTGCGGGCGCGAATGAATCCCAAAGCAAAAGGAATCTACGAGGGCGAGTTGTTCGACTTGAGCGAACGCTTCGGCGCGGCGCATGGCTGGAGCGCGAGCCGACTCGAAAGTTATGGGACTTGCCCGTTTGATTTTTTTGTCGCGTACGCAATGGAGCTGGAGCCGCGCGCCGAGGCGGAGGAGGGATTCGATGTGCGCATGCTCGGCTCGATGCTGCACAAAATTTTGGAGGATGTTTACGGCGGCGCAACGCTGACGGACGCGGCGGGAAAAGTTTTTGCGAGCGCGCCCGAGGAATACGGCTTTCGCCCGACGGCGTTGTGGACTCAGCAACAGGCAGAGTTACTGCGCGCGTTGGAAAAGACGATTACTGAATTGGATAAGGTTTCGCAGGGATACACGCCGCGAAAAATGGAAGCGCGCTTTGGGATGGGCGAGCCGTCGCTGGTGTTGAACACGTCGGCGGGCGAGGTGCGCCTGCACGGTTACATTGACCGACTCGACACCGCGCCCGATGGGTCGCTGCGCGTGATTGATTACAAAGCGGGAAGCGCGCCGATTTCAGCGAGTCATTTGAAAGAGGGGCGCAGGTTGCAGTTGCCGATCTATGCTCTCGCGGCGCGCGACGCGTTGGGATTGGGTGAAATCTCTGGCGGATTTTATTGGCACATCCAAAAAGCGGAGGCAAGCAGTTTGAAGTTGGAGAAATTCGAGGGCGGGATAGAGGCGGCGTTTGATATTGCAGTGGCGCACATCGGCAGGCATGTGATTGGAATCCGCGCGGGACATTTTGAGCCGAAAGCGCCTGAGGAGGGCTGTCCGAGTTATTGCCCTGCCACTAATTTTTGTTGGAAATATAAGAGAGGATTTTGATTATGCCATTCGAGCCATTCTATGAGCGATTTCGCGACTTGGCGATAAAGGAGACTCGCAATATTACGATTTTTGAAGGTCATTCCACTTTGCCAGCGGATGAATACGGTTTAGTCGAATTGTATTGCAACGATGAGAACTGTGATTGCAGGCGCGTCCTATTCAATGTGCTTTCCAAAAACCGCAATGATTATGTTGCCGTAATTGGCTATGGTTGGGAAAGTGCCAATTTCTATAGTCAATGGACAAGTCAGAAAGATCCCGAAGTTGTTCGAGAATTGCAGGGTCCTGTTTTGAATCCACTCAGCCCCCAATCTGAACTGGCGCCTGCCTTGCTGGAACTTATGCGTGAGTTGGTGTTGAATGACCCTGTGTATGTTGCCCGCCTCAACCGTCATTACCAAATGTTCAAGGAGAAAGTTGATCCGAAGCATTTTCGGAAATCAGACGCGGTAAAGCGCGTTGATATTGCGAAACCAAAATCCAAAAGACGCAGACGCCACTGAACACTGTTCACTGATAACTCAATGACTTTACTTTCTCACTTCTCCTTCAAAGGTAACCAGGAAAAAGCTGTAACTGATTCGGCGCGTGCCATCGCGGTCACCGCTGGCGCGGGTTCGGGCAAAACCCTCTCGCTGGTGGGACGTTACCTGCATTTGCTCGAACAAGGCTACCCGCTTCGTTCCATCCTCGCCATCACCTTTACCGAAAAAGCCGCCCGCGAAATGCGCTCGCGGATTCGGAATTCAATTCTGAATTCTGAATTCAAAATTCAGAATTTCAATTTAGACTCTGCCCGCATTGGCACCATTCATAGCCTCTGCGCCGAAATCCTGCGCGCCCATCCCGCCGAGGCTGGACTCGATCCCGCCTTTGAAGTCCTCGAAGAGGGATTGTCCGCCGCGTTGCAAGCCGAAGCGATCGAATCCGCGCTGGCGTGGGCTTCCACAGACGAACAATCCGCCGCGCTGTTTGGCGTGTTCAAGGAAAACGAACTACGCCAGATTCTCAACGCGTTGATGAGCCGCAGGTTGGATGTAAAATCTTTGTACACGGACGCTTCGCGCACGGATTTCACGGAGTTGCACGGAAAAAACAAAAAAGAAATCCGTGAGAATCCGCGTAATCCGTCAAATCCGTGTACAGGTTTTGAACTTGCTCTATCCTCTTATCTTGCGAATCACCTCGACTCTCCCTCATGGACAAATGCCCTCGCCGACCTCGCGGCTCACAAGTCCATATCTCCCGAAGACAAGCTCGAACTTGCGCGCCAATTCGTCCTCGCGCAATGGGATGAAATCCAGCAAGACCGCGCCGCACAAAACTGGGACGCGCTTCTCACCTCCCTCGCCGCGCTTCGCAAAGCCACCTCCACGCAAGGGAAAAAAGATAACTGGGCTGACATTGAAACTGTCCGCGCCGCGATGACTGACCTGCGTCAAATTTACGATGAGCATCTCAAATTCCTCGCCGAAAAATCCCGCTTCGCGCTGGATGAACAACTCGCCGCGTACCTTCCCGCCATCCATCAACTGCATGAACAAACCATCCTTGAATATCAACATCGCAAGGATGAAAAACGATCGCTTGATTTCGACGACCTCGAAGGCATCACCGCTCAACTGCTGACCGAACATCCCGAAGTCCGTATCCAATTGCAATCCGACCTGCGTGCCGTCCTCGTGGATGAATTTCAGGACACCAATGACCGTCAGCGACAGATCGTTTATGCGTTGACGGGGTTCAATCTGCAAACAAAAAATGGAACGCGCGCGAAGCGAAACGCTGAAAACGCAGATAAAAAAATCAGCGAAAATCAGCGCTCGTCAGCGTCCGATGGCTTTTCTTCTGTTGACCTTTTTGTAGTGGGCGATTCAAAACAATGTTTGTTGCCTGACACGCCAATACTCACCCAGAACGGCGAATGTAAAATTAAAGATATCCTTTCTGGAGATTCTGTCATCGCTGCATCAGGCGCGGGGAATGCAAATGTTTTTAAAGTTGAAACCGTCCATCAGCGTTCTTATGATGGGAAAATTGTCAAAATAACAACGGCATCAGGGCAAACGATTCAATGCACACCTGAACATATTATCTTTACGCGTCTCGTGTTGGATTTGGATGCCTATTATGTTTATATCATGCGCCATCCAGAAAAAGGGTATAGGATTGGCATTACGCGGGGGTATCGGTCAGAGAAATATTTAGTCAACGGGCTTGATGCTCGTTGCCGCCAGGAGGGTGGAGACGCAGTATGGGTTATACGGAGATGTGAGAGTCGCCTCGAAGCCCAAAAATATGAACAACTTTATATGGCTCAATATGGTTTGCCAGGTTTGTGTTTCAAAGGAAAAACTTATCAAGAACTTGACCAGGATGCGATAGATTTTATTTTCGATTCAATCCCTACACGAGAACGCGCTCAATCGCTGGCAAATGATTTGGGATTGGATTTATCATATCCCCATTACACTCCCTATATTGCAAAAGGACACGTTACCCTTACCTACTTATCTGGCAGGGAAGGGAAAGGAAGCCACGCTCATCGTATTCATTTTGAGACAAGCGACAAACAACTGGCGCGTATATTGGACGGATTTGGCGTTCGGAAAACAAAACCTTCTCGATTTTATACTGAACGTTGGCGTGTTGAAACAGTACGCGCAGAATATGATGACGCGCATGATTTTGCGAAACAAATTGCAATGCGCATTAATGCTCCCATGGTTGAGCGATACGGACTAACAGATGGTAAAAGATGGGATTCCACTCCTGCAGGACAGGTATTTCCTGGCTTGCAATTGGCTGTGATAAAAGATGGGCGCATCGTTTCTGATACTGTTACATCGGTTCAATTTAGCAAATATTCAGGCATGGTTTATGATTTATCAATCGCGAGAGTGCATAATTACATTGCTCATGGAATAGTTGTTCATAACTCCATCTACAAATTTCGCTCCGCCGATGTGACCGTCTTTCGCCAGGTTCAATCCGACATCCAATCCTCAGGCGGCGAACTGATTGACCTTGACCTGACCTTCCGCGCACATAAACCCTTGCTCGACTCGCTCAACTCCCTGCTCGCCCCCATCCTCGGCGAGAGCGACGATCCTGCGCGCCCCTACGCCGTTCCCTTCGCGCCACTGAAAGCCTATCGCCAGAATCCCGAACGCGAAAACATCCAACCGCCCTTCATCGAATTCCATCTCGGACTTGGCGAATCCGCCGAAGAGGGACGCGCCTCCGCCGCCCAGGCTCTTGCCAACCGCCTGCGCGAACTTCACCAAACCGAAGGCTTCGCGTGGGGCGACATGGCTTTGCTCTTCCGCTCCTCCACCGCTTACGCCGTTTACGAAAACGCGCTCGAAGCGGCAAACATCCCCTTCGTCACCGTCGCGGGACGCGGCTTCTACGACCGCCCCGAAATCCGCGACCTGCTCAACATCCTCGCCGCCATCGCCGATCCCACCGACGACCTCGCCCTCGTCGGCCTCCTGCGCTCCCCCGCCTTCGCCCTCCCCGATGCGGAAATCTACAAACTGCGTTACCCCAACGGTTCCGCCACTCCATCCAAACTCATTGATAGCATCAACCAACAGAACACGCAACACGAAGCAGGTACACAGGTAAACACGTACACAGGTAAACAAGTAGACACGTCAATCACCAACGGAACACGCAACACGCAACACGCAACAGATTCCCTCATTCATAATTCATCATTCATAATTCATAATTTATCATCCCTCTCCTCCCGCGCCCCCGCCGCCGCCGTCCTCAAACGCCTGCTCGACCTCACCCACTACCGCGCCATCCTCGCCAGTGACCCAAATGGCGCGCGCATGATTCGCAATGTCGAAAAACTGCTTGCCGACGCGCACCGCTCGCGCCTCGTCAGCCTCACCGACTTCCTCGCCTATGTCCAGACCCTGCGCGACGTCAGTTTCCGCGAAGGCGAAGCCCCCGCCGATTCATCCAATGCGGGCGCCGTCCAACTGATGACCGTCCACAAAGCCAAAGGTCTCGAATTCCCCCTCACCGTCCTCGCCGACGCCGCCTACGAACATCGCGGCGCGGGCGCAAAGATCCAACTCACCGACACCCTGCTCCTCGACCTGCGCGACGACGACTTCCACTCCACCGCCTGGCAACTAACCGCCCGCCTCGAAGATGACCGCGCCGAAGCCGAAGACAACCGCCTGCTCTACGTCGCCGCCACCCGCGCCAAAGAAAAACTGCTTGTCAGCGGTCACATCAAACTCAAAAAAGATGGCACGCTTTCCCTCGCGGGCTGGCTCGACAAATTCGATTTTTTGAGGGAGATGTCTACGCCCGGGCATTTCCTCCTCACGGACGGAATCTCAGCGACGATTTATTCCTCCTCCCCAGACTCCGCTTCGGACTCCCCCCAGCCTGCTGAGGCCTTCCCAGCCGAATCTCCCCCCGAGTCTGATCTACTTCCCCCTCTCGCCCCAGCCTCTCCCGTTTCCGATGAGAAGACCCGCGCCCGTGAATCCGACCCGCCCCAACGCGTCTGGCGCATCGTCTCGAACGCTTCGCGCAAAACCCCGCGCGCGCCTGCCTGGCTGGTGGGGCGACTTGTCCACGAAGCCATCCGCCGCTGGCATTTTCCCGCCGAAGTGCGGCGGGACTTCCCCGACGATGACTTTGAAAACTTCCTCCGTCCCTTCGCCCTCGAATCGGGATTGACCGACTCCAAAGAAATCCACGCCGCCATTCAAGAATCCCGCCGCCTGTTGGAGAGACTGCGCGCGCATCCGCTCTTCGCCGAACTCGACTCCGCCGAACGCCACCACGAAGTCCGCTACGATTTACCCGATCCCTACGGGCGCGGCATCATGGATCTGCTCTACCGCACCGACGCAGGCTGGTTTATCATTGACTTCAAAACCGATGAAGTCCGCTCCGACGACGAAGCGCGCGAAACCATCAGCCGCGAACGGTACAACGATCAGGTGGCGCGCTACGCTCGGGCAATCAGCGACCAACTCAAAGTCCAGGCAAAGACGCGGCTTGTCTTCCTAAATGTGAAGGACAGTATTTTCATTTTCGACTTGTAGGAGAATCCCATGTCTGCTCCAACATCCATTTACCAAATCAAGGTTACGTTGAATGATTCCAAGCCGCCCATCTGGCGCAGGGTTTTGGTTCCAGATTCAATCTCATTACACCAACTGCACACCATCCTGCAAATCGTCATGGGCTGGACGAACAGCCACTTGCACCAGTTCATCATTGACGATGAATACTACGGCGAGCCCGAAGAAGAAGACGGATACAGCGAAGAATTGAAGAACGAAAAGCGTTACCGCTTGAATCAATTTGTCACGCGCAAGGGATTCAAGTTCATCTACGAATACGACTTCGGCGATAGTTGGGAACACACTGTTCACATCGAAGCCATCCTGCCCATTGAAAAGGGCGGGAAATATCCAATTTGTTTGGAAGGCAAACGCGCCTGCCCGCCCGAGGATATTGGCGGCGTTTGGGGATATGACGATTTCCTGAAAACCATATCCAACCCGAAAGATCCAGAATACGAAGAAATGATGGAATGGTATGGCGAAGATTTCGACCCTGAGTTCTTCGATATGGAGGATGTAAATTTGGGTCTGCGTCAATTTGCTTCGCGCGCAAGAATGAAATAGGTCATTGCAGGAAAAACATGTTCAAAAAATCTCCCTTCTTTGGCGAACTTCCCGCGCGTTATAAATTCTTCCTCAACCCGTATAGCGACGCTCGTTTTTCTCGCTGTCCGCAATGCGAAGGCAAGACATCGCAAAAGAAAGCGCCGCTGATGATTCACGTTGATCCGCAGTATCCGATCAACCTGAACTACACCTGCCGCTACTGTCCCAAATGCGACATCCTGATTGCCCATCAAGATGAAATCGAAGGACATCTGCATCGCTTGTTTTCCGAGCGTGCGCCTGAATCTATTGGCAACAAATATCTGGTGATGGGCACTACCGAACGCGCTTATTGGAAAGAGGGGTTTACCAAAACCCATTTGCCGCCAGAAGCGCTTGCCAATTTGCACGGATTCAAGGAGTATCTTCACTTCGAAAGAACTGGCGGATGGCTTCCCAATGAAACAGCGGAGGAGTACCCTGTGCCCCAGCCCGAACCTTCTGAAAAATCTTCTTTTGTGGACAATGTTGACGAAGCCCTGAATCTCGTTGAAAAGATTAAGGAACATCTGCCCATCATCGTCCGCCCCAACAGCGCGCTGGTCAAGAGTTTACGCAGGCAGGGCATAAACATAGACCGATATAAGCCGTTGGAAATTCACAGCGTGCTTTACATGGGAAACGAAGCGGGAATTGCCTGTGACATCACCCCAAAAGGACGCGAAACTACTCCCGTCATTTGCTCGTTGACCCAATTGGAAGTGATGGGAACCGACGCGCTCGCGGAAGAAATGAAAGCCTATCAACGAGAGCGAATAAGGAACCTCGCGCGTTACCCAGGCAACGAACGGCCGATGAGTTTTACAATTACGCCAAGAAAGAAAAACTAATCTGAGAGACCGTTTCATGGATCTAAAAGTCTTCATCACCAACCGAGACTCAACCTGCGACGAATGCGGCGAACATTTGGGGCATCACGCCTGGATCACGCTGGTCGAAGACAAGGGCGCGCTCTGTCTTTCCTGCGCCGACCTGGATCATCTCGTCTTTCTCCCCTCAGGCGACGCGGCGCTGACCCGACGCTCAGACAAGTATTCCACGCTGTCGGCAGTCGTCTTGAAATGGAGCCGCGCCCGCAAGCACTACGAACGCCAGGGATTGCTGGTGGAAGAGTCCGCACTCCAACGCGCCGAGCAGGAATGCCTGGATGACGCCGATGTGCGCGCCCGTCGAAGTGAGCGCGAGGCCGAACGCCGCGCGGAAATTGATCAGGAATATGTGCAACATTTCGCGGCGCGAGTACGCGAGTTGTTTCCCAATTGTCCCGATGGGCGCGAAAGGGTCATTGCCGAACACGCCTGCCAGAAATACAGCGGACGGGTGGGACGTTCCGCGCAAGCTAAGAATCTGGACAATGAAGCCATTTTACTGGCGGTGATTGCCCACATCCGCCACGCCGAGACGAAATATGATGAACTGATGGCAGGGGGCATGGATCGTTGGTCCGCGCGCAATGAAGTGGAAGATGAGATTGATCAGGTTTTGGTAAGTTGGAAGTGAAAAACCGGCATCCCCACCGCCCTGGAAGGGATCTTCAATTTGTGGATTTTGACCCGAAAAAATCGTTTATGATATAGATATTATCACCAGGCCATCATCATCGCAAAAGGGACACGATCGTTGTGAAATCCATCCGTGAATACTGGAATTTGTTATCCGCCTACCTGAAGCCGCAGCGCTCCAGTTTCTTTAGGCATTAAGGAATGAGCGAAGGTTTATTTTACGGGAGAACCTCGTAAGCGACTATCGCCTCGCTGCGTCCGCGCAAATTAATGGGACCTAAAGCGCGCGTATTGATTTGCCCGGCTATTTTTTGATAGGTATTTTCAGCGATTAAGATTTGCCCTGCATCGGCGACGCCCGAAAGCCGCGAAGCGATATTGATATTTTCGCCAATGGCTGTATATTCAAAGCGATTTTCAAAACCCAGATAGCCCACCACGTTCTCTCCGCTATTAATGCCCACGCCAAAGTCAAATACGAAAGGCATTCCATCGAGCGGTTTTTGTTGAAGCGCGGAGAGGGCGCGCTGAATTTCAAGCCCGGTCTGAACCGCCAGCAAAGCGTGGTCGGGTTGGTCGCCGAGCGCGTTGAAAACCGCCATCAACATATCGCCGGCGTAATTGGTGATCAAACCGCCGCGCAAAAAAACCGCCTGCCCCAAAACGGAGAAATGTTGATTCAATGTTTCCATTAAAGTTTCCGGGTCCATCCATTCAGAGAGTCCCGTAAAGCCGCGCATATCCGCAAACAAAGCGGAAATTTCGCGTTTCTCGCCGCCTAATTTAATTTGCGGATATAAAGAAATTTGGTCTGCAATTTGGGCGGGAATAAAGCGATGCAAGAGGTCGTCCAATTGCGCGCGGGATTGCGCCAGTTGGGCGCTGACGATATCCAGTTGGTTGCGCTGCTGGGTAATGCGCTGCTCTAGCAGGGCTTCTTCGGTGACGTCTGAAATCAACGCCAACGCCCCGTTCTGATAAGGCGAAATGTGAACGCTAAAATACACGCTTTCGTTCGCGTTCAGACGATGATGTATTTTTTCGATGGCAATCATCGGAATTTCTTTGCGGATGACCCCGTCAAGGTCGGCTTCCATGCCAGTCAACAAATCGAAAAGATTCTCGATGGGTTGTCCGCGCAACGGGCCAGAGATGTGTTGAGCGTAGCGCATAATGCCGGGACTGTATTCCACCAGCCGTCGGCTTGAATCGCATAAAGCATAGTCCAGTTTTTTTGTTTGAAAATTTCCTGATACAGGCTTAATCCGGTCATATTATTTTTCCGCTCCTGAAATACAAATGCGGTTTTTTCCTTCCCGTTTTGCGCGATATAAAGCGTCGTCGGCAAGTTTGATTAATTCGGCGGCAGACGCGACGTCAGGCGTTAATGCGGCAACGCCGACCGAGATTGTAAACCGTAATAAAAACGACTCCAATTCTTTATCAAGCGCTTTTTTGATTTTGTCCACAAGGATGCGCGACAAGGCAACGTTCAGCATGGGGAAAAAAACGCAAAACTCATCGCCGCCATAACGAGTCGCAAAATCAGTTTCGCGCACTGACTCTAAAATGACGCGGGCCAGGATGCGTAAGCCTTCATCGCCAACATCATGGCCAAAGGCGTCGTTCAAATCTTTGAAATCGTCAATATCCATCATCATCAACGATAGCGGCGTTTGGTAACGTTTAGAAAACTCAACGTAGCGCGGCAAAGCGTCGTCTAGATAACGCCGATTGGGCAATTCTGTCAAGGTATCATAAAGCGCCTGGCGCTGTAACCTAGCATTGACTTGATCCAGTTGAATGCGTAACAATCGCAATTCGTTGTGCGCCTGTATGGCGCGTTGTTCGATCAGCGCAGACGATGTGACGTCTTCGACTACTAATAAAAGGCGGCGCTGCGCGTTGCTGCGGTAGTTCCAGATGTATAAAGAAATATAGCGCGGAGGAACGTTGGAAGATGAAAAGTTTATATATTCGAGTCTGTACTCCGGTATTTTCCCGCTTAAGACGTCTTGTACAGTTTGCTCGGAGCAAATCAAAGCGTCGAAAATTTCAGTAGCAGATTGACCGACCTGAATGTTCACGGCATTCAAAAACGTCTGAAAATTTGGCGCGAATTCGTATACGCTTAAATCGTCTTTGAGCAAGGCATAGGTGATTTTTCCATGCTCAAGTAAGGTTTGTAAAACGCCTAGCGCCAGCGCGGTGTTTTCAAACATGGTCAACCTTTGACTTCGATCAATTCCGCAAGGCGCAGGAAAGCGGCTTCGACATTTTCGCCGGTCTTGGCGCTGCTCAACAAGTATGGACTGTGGAAGGTTTCCGCAGCGGATTGCAAGTCTTCGGCGCTGATGGTTCGCTCTTCCAATAGATCCATTTTATTGCCGATAAAGATGAGCGGAATTTCCAATCCAATCGCGCGGATTCGCTCCACATAGCGTTGAAATCCTGACAGCGTTTCGCGGCGCGTTAAATCGCAGACAATGATCGCGCCGGACGAGCCGCGCAAATAGTTGGCTTGAATCTGACCGTTGAACTCGTCGCTGCCGGCTAAATCCCAAACCAGCAAATTCATATTGCCAGATGCGCGCTCGACGACGCGCCGCGAAATTTTGACTCCAATCGTGCTGATGTAACGGTCACTAAAATTTCCTTCCACGAAGCGGCGCACCAGGCTGGTTTTGCCGACGGCAAATTCTCCCAGCAGGCAAATCTTTTTTTGAATCACAGTCGTCATGTTGAATCCTTTGTTCGCCAATGTTACGCGGTTTTACTACAGAGTTAAGTTCATACACGGAGTCAAAAGTCTCCTGACTTTTGACTGTCCAACGACTGGAGTCGTTGGACTCCAGCATACTAATTGCTCTGCTTTGCGAGATAAATCTCGCGCTGCCGCGTAACGTCAGCATTTAAATTCACTGCGTTGGCGTGGGGGTGATGTGTTCCGTTGGCACGGACTCAAGCAGAGAAATCCATTTGGCGAGCGCCCAGCCGTGATGATATCCGACGCTATCGTTCCATTCCACTTCCATCCAAATCCCATAGACGGACAATACTTTTACGGGCGTGTTGATGAATAGCAAATCAATATGCGGAGCGGAAAAATCTGGCGCGGGACGAATCCACATGTCGTCGGAGGAGATTGCCGTAAAGGGCGTGGGAGTTGCGGTCGGCGTAAACGTTGAAGTCGGAGTCGGCGTAAATGTGGGCGTGAAGGTCGGCGTGGGAGTTGACGTTGGCGTACTGGTAGCAGTCGGCGTTGACGTGGGAGTCGCCGTCGCCGTCGGCGTGGAAGTCGGCGTGGATGTATTGGTCGGAGTAGGGCTGGGGAATGCAACGGGATATAACGCAACCGTAAATTGAAGATAAAAACATGCCAGCATAATAAAGAGTATTCCAAGCAAAACCAGTCCCGCGATTCCCCAGCGCGTGGCGGGACTCATCTTTTTGGGTCCCCTCTCTTCGCCGCCAATATCCGCCACCAGCCGCGCAATTTTCGGCTGCAGGTTGGGCAGAGTCGCCGGGTCGCCGTTGTATTGCTTTAACGCGCTTTCATACTTAACGTGCAAGTCTGATACGAATTGATGCAAACGGGCGCGGAAGCCTTCAGGTTCAACGCCCGTCATCACTACCGCAAGGTATGCCGCCCGTCCGCTTTGGATGACAATGCGCTGGTCGCCATATTGAATCTCATCCAACTCTTTGTCTTCCTGCCCCTGCCCGAATGAATCCTGAACAAAGTCGCGGATGGCGGTCAACATTCCGCTGACAATATCCGAGTCGACAATTTCGCTGGTGCCGGGATGACTGTGCGCCAGCAGCAAGCCTGTCTCGCGCTGGATGAGAAAAATCTCGCGCACCGAGAAAGGCAGCGAGTCGCGCAATGCGAGTTGCGTGGGCGAAACGCCGCGCAGACGGGCGGTGATCGCGCGTAACATCCCTTCGGGACCGAAAGTCTTTTTGAGTTGCGAGTCGATGTTGCGCTGAAATTCGCGCACCGATTCCGCCACCGACTTTTGGACGGTCTCGCCGATGACGGGATACAGCGCTTCGACCATGTCCTTGCGCGAATCGCGGATTTGCACGCGGATGGCTTCGCCCATCAACGGGCCGAGCGCTTCCGCCATATCGTCGCGCGAGTCGCGGATAGTGCGCCCGATCATGTCGCTCAAGATGGGCGCGATGCGCTCGATCAATCCTTCCGCGTCAATCTGAGCCTTGCGGCGCATGATGTCCACTTCGGTTTGCAAATCAAACGCTTGATTTTTAACTTCGCGCGCCAGCGCTCGCAGCGCTTCCAGTTTGGTTTGCGAATCGCCGGCTTGTTCGCGCAAGGCTTCGATTTGCGATTCGGTCTTTTGCCGAAACAAATCAATTTGGCGCTGTAGTTCCTGAATTCGTTCCAAGTCTTCAGACTGCAAGAGCGGCAAAACGGATTGAATGGCGGCGTTTAAATCGTCGCTCCCATCTTGCAGATTGGGAGCGTCCGGTTCAGAAGAAGATTCCATAACAACTTAATTAGCGGGCGGATGAATTCGGGTCGGTCTTCTCATTGCGTAAGCGCTGACCTAACTCCACCAGCATTTGGCTGAGGTCGTAACGGGAGGTCTTCTTATCGTCCAGCGAGGACGCCAGCGCTAAAAGTTCCTGACGTTGAGCGTCGTCTCGTTGGCGAGATTCAGTTTGCAGGCTGCGAATCTGCGCGGGTAAGTCTTCGCTCAACTTATCAATTCGGTTGCCCAAGTCTTTTTGCGCGGCGCGCAGTTGGGTGTAAAAATCCGCGTACATCTTTTCGACGCGGTCGGATAATTCTTTTTGCGCGGCGCGCAGTTGCATGGATTGTTCGCCGTTTAGTTTATCCATACGCTCGGTCAGTTCTTTTTGAGCGGCGCGCAGTTGCGCGGTCTGGTCGGCGGATTGTTTATCCATCCGCTCGCCGAAGACTTGCTGCGCAGTTCTGAGTTCGGTGGACTGGTCGGTGGATTGCTTGTCCAGCCGTTCGGATAATTCTTTGCGAGCCGTTGTCAATTGGCTGGAAGAGGCGCTTGCCAGCGCGCCGATTTTTTCTTGAAGCGCGTTGTTGAGTACGCTGCGTAATTTCTCGATCCCCATCTCCATATCGCTCAATCGTTTGTCGGTTGTGCGCGTCTGGGCGCCGTAGAGAATCTCGCGCAAGCGGTCCACTTCATTGGCGGTTGGCTCGTTGGCTGGGGCGGCGGCAGCAGCGGGCTTTTCGCTAGACGGCGCGGCGGC
>Ga0210044_10005804_pt1 | contig 16546 bp, 7 predicted proteins | sample CryGey13umfilter_2_FD_183959 | JGI IMG/M metagenome (GOLD analysis project Ga0210044, IMG submission 183959) | Groundwater microbial communities from aquifer in Utah, USA - Crystal Geyser 4/9/14 3 um filter (SPAdes) (version 2) | ecosystem: Environmental > Aquatic > Deep subsurface > Groundwater...
CCAAACTGTGTGACTTTCTTCACGTCACACCGGGAGAGCTTCTGGTAGTGGTTGAGCAAGGGAAGTTGTTTGAAGCAACTCATGAATGATGAATTTGCTTGAGGGGGAGAACCTCCGAATTTCAAGCTGACCTTCCCTCGGTTTTTCGTCTTCCAACAGGTGGGTTTCATGCTACCAGTTTTTCCTGTTGCTGAGCATTGATCCAGTCACTCAAGAACTGCATCGGTGACTTATAGCCCAGCGTGGAGTGCAGCCGCTTCCGGTTGTAAAACACCTCAATGTATTCAAACGCCATTACCTTCATTTCGTCCCGCGTCTCGAAGAGTTCACCATACACCCGCTCGTTCTTGAAGCTACCGAACCAGCTTTCGCTTGGTGCGTTGTCCCAACAATTTCCCTTACGGCTCATCGAGCAGGCCATGCCATATTCCTTCAGTTTGTCTTGAAATATATGGCTGGCATATTGGCTGCCGCGATCCGAGTGGTGTATCAGTCCCGCCGCCGGTTTGCGACGGAACCATGCCATGGTCAGCGCGTCGGTCACGATGTCCGCCGTCATGCGCGGCTTCAGTGACCAGCCGACCACTTCACGGTTGAACAGGTCGAGCACAATCGCGAGATACAGCCAGCCTTCATTTGTCCACAGGTAAGTAATGTCGGATGTCCAGACCTGGTTGGGGGCGGCAGGTGTGAAGTTTCGCTCCAGCAGGTTCGGCGCAATCGGCAGGTTATGCTTCGAGTCCGTCGTGACCTTGAAGCGCCGCTTGTGCTTCGCCTTGACGCCGTTCTCCTGCATCAGCCGTTCTACCCGTTCCTTGCTGGCCGGAAATCCGCGCAGCCGCAGCTCCCTGACCATGCGCGGGCTGCCGTAAGCACCTTTGAATTCGACATGGATGGCTTGAATCAGCGCCAGCATTTGCGCATCCGTCAGACGTTTCCGTTGCGCTCTGCCTCCGCTCTTCCATGACCGATAGCCGCTCTCGCTGACATCCAGTACCGCACACATCTCGTCCAACCCAAAATCACGGCGCTTCCCGTCAATCCAGGCGTACTTCACAGTGTTTCTCTCGCGAAGTACGCCGTCGCTTTTTTTAATATTTCACACTCCCGCTTCAACCGGATGTTCTCGGCACGTAGCCTGGATAGCTCCATCTGCTCTGGCGTGACAACCTTGGTGCCAGCACCTCTAAGCTTGCCTGCCGCTGCCGCCTTGATCCAGTTGCGCAGGGTTTGATGATTCACCCCCAGCTCCTTGGCAGCAGCACCGGGTGTCAACCCCTCTTTGACTCGCTTGACCGCCAACTCCCTGAACTCGGCGGTGTATTCCTGCTTCGGTATCTTCTTCATCGTCTTCCTTTCAAAAGTAACGTTAATTTTACATCACCCTTGGAAGACTATTTTTCGGGGGAAGGTCACGCTGAAAATCGACAAGCGCTCGATCCAGAGACGGGGTGCCGTCATTCGGGTCGATAGGCGCTTAATCAATTCTTCCATGTCCGCGCCCTATATTCGCTTCGTCGAAAGTCGCGAAGCGGTAACCAGTTCGTCGGCATTTTCCCGTTCAAGACTGTCACGGGCAGTTCGCAGCAGAACGCCAGCAATCTCTTCGGTGTCCTTTTCAACGATCACACCGGCGGGAATAGGCACATCTGGTGCTACCGCAATCCATGCGGCTTGCTGCTCGATACGAATCGCCCCTACATCCTCGAAGAACCGCAGCATCATCTGCATCCGTTCGAGGCGAGCGGGCTGTAGCATTGACTGGTGCGATTGGAGATAGGCAGCCAGTTGGTCCAATTCGGCTCGCTCCAACGGAACGGTAGTCATCCCGAACGTATGCGCCGCCGTCATTGCCAGTGTCAGACTCTGGCTCGACAACGCCCCCGCTTGTCGGATGATAGCCAGCACAAGCCCGGCCAGACGTGCATCATCCTCGTCACGTATTGTGCCAATGGATGAATACTGTGCAGACGATACTTGACCGGGTGGTGGTACCAGAAGGCTCTGGTAAGGTTCATGCGCGGCATCGGCCAAAGCCATGCGGTCGAATTCGCGCAGAACCAGCCGTGCCGTGCGGTATTCGCCAAACTCCCTGATCTCGCTATTCTTGAGCACACGGAAAGTTTCCGAAGGATAGTCCTCTCCCATCACATCGGCTGGGTCGAGGATGTAGCGCAGCTCGTCGCGTGTAAGACTATAGAGATTTGCGTAGTAAGCATCTAGCTCAGCGCGCAGCAAAGCACGTCGTTCAGGATTCCACGGGAAAGGCTCGCCGTCATAACCCAAATCTTCTGCCCAAGGCTTTAGGTCGTGAGCGGTGTAGGTAAGCTCAAGAACACGAGGGACGATGTAAGCGAGGTCGGCTTCGGAATATCTGTCGGGTGGTAGGTTTGGTAACTGCTTTTTGGTATGGTATTTCAGGTGGGTCCCGCCAACCTTCTGCCTTGCTGCATAGTCATGAACCAGGGAGCATTGATCAGCCAGTAAACCAGCAAGTTTCTTACCGTGCTCGGGAGCTGGGAACATGAGCAGCAATGTGTCGCCCGTTGCAACTCTTGGTATCACTGAAGCAATCACAGTACGTAATACGTGTGCACTGGTGATGTCACGCCATCCCATCAGCCAACGTGGAGCCGCTTTTTCCAGACAGGTTTCGGCAAACTCCAAAGCCATAGCCTCATCGGTGATTCGCGGAGCAGACTCGACAATGCGGGCATAGCGGGAAGCCATTTGAAGATAGGTAGCTACTGCCCCTTCATCGGCAGCATACCAAGCAGTACTGGATCGAGCATTATTCTCGATATCATCCAATGGCTGTGCAGGAAGGTAATTTTGCCCCGATGGCTTTAGGCAGGCTGGATTGTCGCCTGTCAGCCCCATTTGCGTTGGCGCGATATGTTGCGCAAAGGGATTGCGCGCAACAAATTCTTGCCATGATGGATAAATATTCTTTGTTACCTGAGCGGCAGTACCACCAGATGATTTTTTTAACCAGTTGCCAAAAAGCAGGTGTGCAAGCCCCAGCACGATTAGCTGGTTATTGCGGTCACGCAAGGCAGTAAGTAGCCCTTTTGGTAGATCCGCGATCCGAAGAAATACCTCGCGTTTATCCACCCAATAACGCGGAGTTGAAACGAAATCCGGGTTGGCTTTTTCAGCTCCAGTGCAGTCGCGTGAGTCCACTTCTCCGACTCCAGTAGCGCCAGATGGTAAGGAATGATAGGTCGCCCAACGATGGTCGAATAAGTGAACCATTTTCGCCTCATACAACGGCAAGCGATTCACATCCGCGCTATTGAAGAACAGATCACTATCGTTGGACATATGAATCATCGCCATGAAGCGAATCCCCCACGGATTTATATCAACTTTCCCTTCTTCAATCAGTACAGGCGCAGCGCGATAGAGTTTTTTGGTTAATTCAGCATCTTGGTTGCTGCGGAACACCGGACAAGTGCGTGTATTTGGATTGATGAGCCGGAATTCGTCAGGCGTCAGGGTGAAACGACGACGTTGATCATGCACTTGTGAAGGTTTGCGCGCAAAGAAAACGAATTCGGCTTTTTCAACGCGACCGAGAGTCAGGATACAGAAACGAGTCGAATGATGGATAGCTGGAAAAATGAATTCTTCATTCTCGAAAGCCAGCAAGGTAGCCAGTTTCCCGTGCTGAGAAATTGCTTCGAAATATGCCTTGGTGCTGTCGTCGGTGGCTATACCGGTAGGCACAATAAAGCCAGCTCGTCCCTGCTCACTCATCAACTGCGCAAAGGTCTCAGAAAATAGCGCATAGGTATTTACGTCACCCACGCCGGTCAGCGGATAGCGGCCGGAATCGTGAGCATACAGACTAGAAGCCTCTGCGCTGCGTCGAGCAGAAATAAAATCGGCATACAGTTGCTGCTCCGCCTGATTGGGCGGCATCAGCCCTTGCGCTGCCTCCACTTCGGGATACAGCGTATGCAACAACATACCTTGCTTGAGCAACTCGATGCGCTGGCCACGCTCGGCCTTATGCTGAGATTCAGCTACCAGAGGGCTACGCGTGGCGAAGAATTCTTCCTCTTGGAGTTTGATGCGCTCCCATGGCGGATTGCCGAGCAATACATCGAAACCATTCTTCTCGCTCTGCGCGCTAGAAAATATCTGAGGAAACGCCAATTGCCAATGGAATGCTTGGGCGCGATGCGCAGCCTTAGTTGCAACTTCCTGTACTCCTGGGCGTGGTGTGCCACCGCTCATCACCAGCCACAAATCTTGACTGGTGGGAACAAGGGGGTGGTTGTCCAGCGTTTTGGGTATCACAAACGCGGCAACATACAAATCCGCCGCTAAACGCGCACGGGATTGCGCAGCATGGGCTTCAACTTGTGTAAAAGCAGCACGCTTGGCTGTAATAGCATCAAGCGTGTCATCCGGCAGCGCTTCAAGACTGCGGGTTTCGGCAGCGTTTTCAAAACCCAAACTGAGCATATGGTGTGCATTGGCCTTGGATTTTTCAATCGCCTTAATCGCATCCAGATTGGCTTTTTTCAGTGACTTGACCACAGTTTTATCATCGCCGGATAAGGCATTGAATGCTTCGCTGGGAATACCATTTTCCAATATCGCCGGATCAAGAACGCCTAACAGCGCATCCCCACATCGCAAGTGATGATCAAGGAATGTCAGCGGTCTATCTGGAGTGTAGGCTTCCAGCCAGAGCGCAGTTTTGGAGAGTTCCACCGCCATTGGGTTTTTATCCACGCCATAGACGCAATGGGCCACAACATCACGTAAGGCATGTCGGTAGTCATTTTGAAGCGGATTGCCCTCGCTGGAGCTTAAACGAGCTACTTCATCGGCAATTCGACGCGCGGCAGCCAGCAAGAAGTGACCCGAGCCACAGGCTGGATCGCAAATTGTTAGTTCAAGAAGTGCCTTTACAGGCTGTTGGGGATTGGCTTTTAGCGTCTGTTCGATGACCGGTTCAAGCGCACTCTTAATCAGCTCCTGCACCAGACTATCCGGCGTGTAGTAGCTACCGCTAAGCTTGCGGGCATTGCCTTTGGTACTGGCTTCTTCTTCGTCGCCAATGAAGCCGAATTTTCTGTTTGCTGCACTTCCACTAATGAACGGCACCAGCTCCAACAGGCTCTCATACACGCTGCCAAGCTCTTCGGAATCCATGTCGCGGTAATTGACGCGCGTGAGCGCGGCACCTTCACGGAAGAAACACAGACCGAACACTGCTTGCAGGAGATAACGGTTTTCCAGTAGGGCTACATCCAGATGCGGGCATTGTTCGGTCGTGAACAATCCGCCCAAGGCGGGCAATCCCAATGCAGGCTGTCCTTGAGCCAATCCAGTGAAGGTGATGTTTAAGCTCTGCCACAGATCGCTATAACGATCATAGTGGCGGCGTTTGGCAGCATGGTCGCGTAGGCGATTTAGGGAATACCCACTTAGGTATCTTTCCTGTGCGGCTTCATCTGTATCGGGTGCAAATACAAGTGGCGCACCACGCTGTTCATCTTGGCGATCTTCCAGCGTCGCCAAGAAGATGACGCGGTAAATCAGGCGCAGCAGCTGTTCGTAATAAGCTTGGGCAGACAACGCGCCACTATCGAGCCGCTCTCGGAGCGCATTGTTTTTGGGGTGGCTGATAAAGCCAGTACCCAAAGCTCGCAGTGCTTCCCCAACACCGTCACGTAGACGTTCACGTGCTCGAATGCCAGACTCTTGTGAAGTGTTTCGCCAACGCTCCAAATGACAATCGGCAGGATTCTCACTGCGAGCAGCCTGATGACTACCGAACCGGGTTGCATGCGCCAGAAGCCACAGTGCGGTGAAATCGGGGTAGCGCTCTTCATTGAAAATTGTCTCAAGATCGACCTCGATATAAGCCGGTCGGGTCAGACTAGGGTTGTCGCGCAAGATGCGCAACCTGAGCCCATTGCTGACTATCGCCCAAAGACATTGACCTTCGGCATTGAGGTATTCCTGGGCCAGCAAGAATGGAGAGCGACGGCGGTGCCCATCGCTAAAACGGGCATCAGATTGTTCCATTCCAAGTGAGTGTGCGGCGAACACCAGCGGCACTTTTCCACCTACCGCTTGATAGCCGATCGGGAATATCCGCTCATCCAATACGACCTGGCCTACAGACTGGATATCAGAGAATCCCAGCACATGCCGACAGAATGGCTCCAGAAAATCCTTGCTGGTAAAACCATGTGCATCATGGTCAGTGCGCTGCCGCCCGGCGTTGAATTCCTGCCAAAGATTAAGCGCAATCTTCCAGTAGCGACCGATCTCGTCACGTAGCTTTAGCCCTTTGGGGATGTCGTAGTCAGACTCAGCTTGGCCAGTTGCCTCAAAGCGGGCGACTCGCCCCAAGAAATCGGCGGCAAGCAGCCCACCTTCAATACGGATAGCGGAAAATGCAAGTTCGGTATTGGTACGTTTTGCCATTCTGCTTTTCCCTTATGCCGGAACCAGGACGAATACGCCCATCACATCAACCGGCAAGCTTGGGGTCACATGGTAACTTCCCCTCGCATCGGATGCTTCTCGCACCCGACGGTGATCCTCCAGTAGCTGTTGCGCTCTCTCATGAGCGACACTTTCCAGCATCAGCCTCCACCCCGGCAACGAATCAATCGCTTGCTGGATATGCCTATCCCGCAATGCGGTTGGCATGTTGCGTGCCGGCTGAGCATCCAACAATGTTCGAGCTAGGTCTTCCGGCAGGCGCGCCGGACTGTCGGCACCAGTAAGTGCCAAGGCAACCGTTTCTTCACAGAGCAGCAACCGAGATCCTGTTGATCGAGTCACGGTAAGCTGGTGACGCAAGCGAAGCAGCAATACGGTTGTGCGCGAGCTGACTGCCTCAGTAAAGATCGCACCTGCCCGTGCAATCCAGTCTGTCTCACCACTCTCAGGCCGAGCCTCGGTATCCAACGCGCGCTCAAGTAGATAATCCGCCAGACAGACAACCAAGGGATGAGTTCGGTGGATGAAGGCAGCTCCCGGTGCTGGTGGCTGATGGAAGTCGATGCGTATTGTGCCGACTAAGCCTTCTCCTTCGAGGCGCTCTCTTATCGCTGGTGGGAGGTGGGAAATATGTAACTTCCAGTGATTTCGCCACTCTTCCAGGGGTGCGCCAAGCTTGGTCGAAGCGCGAGAGATGAAACGGTTCACCTCTGCCTCGCCACCTAGAACAGCAAGGGTCTTCTGCCATTCAGGCAAGACATCTTCCGGTTTCAAGCGGCGCTGGGCAAACAAGGTGCGATTCTTTGAAGCTTTGTCGCGGGCGCTCTGCCAAGCGGTTTCTATCTCCTGAGCTGGCTCGCCGAAATCGAATAATTGCTGGGATGCCTTCATCGCCGCTCCACCTTTGCGCAGAAGCACGGCATTCAGCAGAGCCTGTGTAAGTTTTCCATCGTCATCCGGCATGGGGACCATCACGCCCAATTCCTTGCGAATGCTTTCGGCTTTTCGCAAAATAACTTGCAGCACAGCGCCATCGACAGGGTTGTCCTGTCCATACAGCATGGTTGTTCGAACTTGTCGTGCCTTCTGGCCGAAGCGATCTACACGCCCCTCCCGCTGTTCATGGCGAGTCGGGTTCCATGACAAGTCATAGTGAACGACGGCAGTAAAAAGGTTTTGAAGGTTGATACCCTCGGATAAGCAGTCGGTGGCGACCAAAATTCTATTTTCAGATTCGCCCAACTCCTGAACCGCAGCTTCACGTTCGCCTGGTGTGTATTCTCCTGTAACAGCCTTAACAGTGGATTTCTTGAAATGGCCACGTAGTTGCTCAGCAAGGTAATGCGCGGTCGCAATATATCGGCAGAAAATCACCGGTTGGAATCCCCCCTTGATGAGTTCATCAAGGTTCGATATGAGTTTAGCCAACTTAGGATCGTTGCTCTTGCCAGACATTTTTTCAGCGGCAGCGATCAGGCCATTCAGCAATTCAGAATCTTCTGTACGTGCGGCTGGCTCGATATCATCCGTAGAGAGGCCATCGTCAGTTCCGTCCATGACGCGGTCTTGTGCCTGGCGCTCGATTTCTTCTAGGTCAATATCACCGCCTTGTTCAGACTGAACACCCGACAACCGGGTTCGCAGAGCGTTAACGGCTGCAGCAGGTGAGGAAGAAATGCAGCGCAGCAGTGCCAATGCGGCCCACCAGTTCATGCGTTGCTCACGAAGACCTTGCACTTCAGCACGCACAACCAACTCACGCGCATAGTCGAGAACATCACCGAATAATTTTCCCCATGCACCACTAAGTTGGTAGGTGATCTCTGCTGTCAGACGTTCGGGAAAAACCTGATTGTCCTGCCATTCCTCAATATCGGGGCGGCGGCGTTGGACAAAATGGCGCGCAAGATCTTCGCGAAGTTTTACACGGCTTCCGTGCGGCAGATCTTTTAGCTCTCGGAATTCCGGATTAAGTAAGCCTAGTAAATTGAAGAATGCATCCTCATCACCGCTATGCGGAGTAGCCGTCAGCAGGATCATGTGCCGATCCGGATTTTCGGTAAGTCCCTTCAACAACTGGTAACGCTGTTGCTTGCCCTGGCCGCTGTGAGTACAGGTGTGAGCCTCGTCGACGATGACGCATTCTGGGCATGCGCGCTGGAATTCATCTCGACGGCGATCTGACTTGATGTAGTCCAGACTGACCACGGTGAATGGATAAGCATCAAAGATAGACTGCCCTGCCGGTAGTCCACGCTCCAAACGACTGGCGGTACTGGTGCGGACAATTGCAGCATTGATGTGGAAGCGATCTTGCAATTCACGCTGCCATTGCTCACATAGATGCGGCGGACACAGTACAGCAAAGCGCTGAATTTCACCTCGATCGAGCAACTCCCGAGCGATTAGCGCGGCCTCAATGGTTTTGCCGATACCCACGTCGTCGGCAACCAACAATCTAACAACATCCAGTTTGAGCGCCATTAAGAGCGGCACTAGTTGGTATGCGCGCGGTTCAACGGCGATATTACCCAGACTACGGAATGGCCCTGCACCAGAGCGCAATTTCAGTTGCAGTGCATCCCGCAACAACTGACTGGCGGCATGGTTGCTGGCTTGCTGAACCGTAGGCCACTCAAAAGTGGCTCCGACAACTGGAAGCGGCTCGATGGGTAAATACAGGACGGTAGCGTCATCTTCCGCTGCACCCAGCGGGCGAAGATACAGAGTGTCTGCAGTGGACTGTGGCAGAACGATCCATTCTCTATTCCGTGCACTAACCAAACTACCCGGCTGAAAGTTAACTTGTGGTGCGTTCATCGAATATTTAGACCTGTGGTTTGCCAGGACCAAACAGGTCGGCATGCGCGGCAAAAATCTCCTGCCATTTTGACTGCTCTTTAGGGAACCGGATCACCATGTATCCGGCATCATTCAGACAGTTGTTGATGGCAGAATCTTTATCGCGTTGCTTTGGTTCATCATGATGTGGGCCATCGATATAGATGGCTGCTTTCCAATCTTGATAGTAGAAGTCAGCGCAGGTCTGACAACGCTCAATGGTTTCCTGCCCACGATCTGGTTTCAGATAACCATGCGTTTCAACAAAGTCTAGCCAAGCGTGTTCAAGTGAACTTCCAGATATCCGGCGCAGCTCATTACTGTGCTCGGCAGCATCCTTTTCCAAGCTACCGACTTCTCCATGGGCGCGGGTCAACCGGCATAGGATATCCAACACCTTTCCCTCGTTAGCCGCATCTTTGCGGTCAATCACGGTATGGTCTGGCTGGTTGTAATAGGAGAGCAGACATTTGTAGCAACCCGCTTCACACTGGGATTGCCCATCAGCATCTGTTTCTTCCTGCAGGGATTGAGCATCCCACACTCCGTTATCAGGGCGTTTGAAGTGCATGACCTCCAACGCTTTAGAGGCCACTTGTGCCAAAGCTCCAGGCTCTGTTGCCAATCGCGTCAGCACACCCGCCCCACCCTCGGCTGATTCATACAACAGAATAGATAGTCGTGGGTCTCGCCCCGGCAAGGGTTCGGCCATCAGCTCACTTTCTTCCAATTGATATATCGCCTCGATTCCACGCTTGATGGCGTATTGCAAGGTCGCCATGGTGGTGATGTCGAGGACTTCTGGAGAACGTATGACCAAAACGTTACGACGATCTTCTACATAGGGAACGATGCGTTGTGGCGGCGTAACATCAGGTGGTAAATCGGCTTCACCTTCGCCAGTTTCGTCCGCACCTCCTACCCAGTGACCTGTCACCGGATTGATATTGAAGCCGAGGATGCTCTTATCCTTGCGCCGTCTCCATCCCAGATTCATGCGCCACACAGTTGCTGCAGCGCCATACTGTAATTCAAGCAATTCGCCCTGCGCATCCTTGAAGGCTGTTTTGACACATTGCAGCTTTCCATCCTCTTCGGAGAACTGCATCGTGGTCTGCATCTCATAACCCTGACGAACCCGTTCTTCCTCATTCGCCGTGATGCGTTCAGCGCGACGTGTGGATACGTTTTCGATCCGATACAACGCACGGATTTCTTTCGCCCCCTCTAGCAAAACGCCACAGGCGACACATCGGTCAAAATCTCGTTGCTGACGGAAGTGCCCATAGCCACATGCCGGGCAAATGCGAGCGTATTCGGTCGAAAGCTGTGCACCCACAGCCACCTGGTCGTCGGCGGATACCGAGAGCAATGCTCTCGTCACACGATACTGACTTCCTTCGTGATAAATGAGACTGTAAGGGCCGAACTCGGATAGCGCCAAGAACCTAGGCCGGCTCAAGAAGTTTTCTCTACCGATCTTGCCTTTTCGCGCCGGGATATATGCCATGAGTGGCAGACGTGGGAAGTTGTATCCGGGCAAGAATCCTTGGCTGGCTAGGTAGCGATAAGTGTAAAAATCGGAATTCAGCGAACTGCCTTGCTGCAATAAGATTTCGCGTTGGCGGAATGCCTCATCATGGCGCTGCTTGGCATCCCGGCGCTCACGTTCAGATGCGGAAGGCGTATTCATCACCTTTTGGTTGATGTCCATTTGGCGTGTGGTAGCCCCGAATAGCTCTCGCCAACGATTCAGCGCTTTATCAAATTCGCGGAAGGCTCGCTGAAATACTGATTCTGCCCACCGCTCTGTATACCACGATGCTTTAACTGGGGTCAGTTCATCCTTCAGCATGTTTAGAATGCTCACTCCGCGCTGATGGGCACGAAGTTTGGCCGTCGGCATATCCAGGGCATCCCGAAGGCTAGGCAGTATAGGTGTCGTTGGCTGATTCATATCTAACAAGCCACGAATACTGTTATCCAGTTTTTGGCCAGTTTCGGATAACCACACCGCATGCAGATGGCTTTGAATCAACTCTCTGTTGGCAAGATCGAGTGTCGGGGGATTCACTTGTCCGTGAACCATTCTGACCGGATCGCGGAAGAAGTATTGGTCATGCGGGCTTTGAGCTGCGCAATAGGTGATCACCAATGCCGGCTGTCCTGCGCGGCCTGCACGGCCACTCCGTTGAGCATAGTTGGCCGGCGTGGGCGGCACATTCCTCAAATAGACGGTATTGAGTGAACTGATATCGACACCCAGCTCCATGGTTGGAGAGCAGAACAAAACGGGTAACCATTCAAGTTGTTTGCCAGTGGCTGCCTGCCATTGTTCCCTGTCTTTGCTGGTATAACGGAAACGCGCCTCTCGCTCCATGCGGTCGCTTTGATCGACTTGAGCAGTATGCTCTCGCGCTTCGAAGTCAAACAACCTGTGCGCCGGGTTGCGCAACAAGGCGGAGATGTTCCGATATAGATTGCGGAAGAATTGATTGTCGTTAGCTTTGGCTACACTTTGACCATCACCCAGTTGCCACAGCAAGCTGCTGCCATTCAACTGATAACCGGTAATGCCAAATTCGGTTTCCTCTTCCACAACCAAGCCATAACGTTTGGCAATTTTGAGCAGTGAGGTGATGATTTGTTCGCATGCTACATCATCAATTTTGCCCGCATGAGGATTGCCTTCTCCCCACAGGCTATTCTTCTTGAACTCCCGCCCCAGCCTGGAGCGAGGGCTCCCTGAGATCAGGTAGTCGGTATTGTGTTTGTATTCATCGCGAGGCTTACTCTTGGTGATGAACCAATTGGAGCTCACTGGTTTTTCATCTTCGGTGAACCCCCAAGGTTCACGCAGGTTGCTGTAGCTCTCGGTTTTAAGCTTGTCTAACTGAATACGATCCAGATAGCGTGTCGAAAGGCATAAGCCCTGTCGCATCGCATCAAACAGCTTCTTCATAGCTGTGCGGCGCGCACTAGCCGGGGCGGCCAATAGAATGAGCGGCGCATCTCGCCATTCCGTCTCGTCTGCGGCCATCTCGTCTATGTCTAGATAGGTAACTCGGGTTAGTCCAAGTTGCTCCAGATTTGGGTTGTTAAAGCGCCAACCGCGACGAAGGTCAAAATAGATTCTGTAGCCCAAAATGTTGCGCAACGTATCCTGAACTTGTCGACGCGCATTACCCTTCACATCGGGATCCTGCATGTACTCGGCACGAATGCCCTGGTCATCCCTTTCGAATCCAAGCGCAGCCAGGACGGCTGAAGCAATTTCATTTTCAGATAGTGATTGGTTACGGCTTCCCTCAATGGCTGCAAGCAAAGCACTGCGCAGTAACAGCACCTGCATGAAGTCATTAAAGTGCCCTGCCTGTAGCGCAGCATCTTGGCGATTGTCAGTGAAGCCAAGAATTTTCTTTGCATCCGCTGCAAGGTGTGCATCCTCTTCATGCAGATAGCGCAAGGCACTGATGGTCAACATCGTCCCTGCAGAGCTGCGTCCCTCGCCCGATAAGGCTGTCAGCCTTAAGGAGTCTTTACCTGACGTTTGGTGAACTGTCTGACAATTTAGACAATATCGGAATGCGCCAGGCACATACCATCCCGGTACACCTGCCCTGCCTACAGTTCCATCTGGCGTAACAGTGACAGGAATTGGCTGGTATTTTTTCATTGCCGACTTCAGCCTGAGATCACCATCGACCTTCTGCTCAAGCCATGTTTCCGGATATTTCTCTGCTATGTCTTCCCATATTCCAGTCTCATCCGGCATGAAGAATCCATTCTTGATTTCTTCATCCTCATTGATTCGCTCATCGATACTTCTCGGAGTAAGAACTGTCGAACCGGATTGCTTCTCATCCCATACGGGATAATATTCCTGGCCGCATTCTCGGCAAAAATGCACGGCATACAGCCTGCGATCTCTATCCCCCGGTACGTATTGCTGACCATCCAGTGTCAGATAGCGATGACCTTCAGATTCCAGAGAGGAAAACACCTTCCCACCACCAGAAATGAACTGGTGCAGCTTGAATGCAAATAAGCTACGGTCGTTTGCATCGGTAGCGCGATAGGCAAGTAGCAAGAATTTGGCGAGTGTGGAACTTGCGATTTTCTCTGATACCCCTGCATCAACGGCTAGCCTATTTGCCGCTTCAGACAGTGTGAGTGGCTTGGCACGACGCCACTTGGCCCCTTCGAGAGTGAGGCCAAGTGTAAGCTCGACCCATACTGCTAAGGGATGCTTACGCAATTCTTCGTAGTTGGCGCTTTCGCTTACTCCTTCCGCCATCGCTCCGGCCAATTGCGGCTTGATGCTTTCTACAACCAAGCTTTCTTCAGTGATTCGCTGCAATGTCTCTGTGATGACATGCTCAGGCTTAATGGATGTCCCAAATAATTTGCTCGCCACCTGCGCGACTACAGAATTACGCTCTTCCTGCGAGCCATCAGTGGCCATCGTTGCGGATGTTCCAATGCATTGAAGACTATCCGACAGTGCTTCTCTGATGCGCCTGACCAGCAGTGCGACATCAGCCCCTTGGCGACCGCGATAGGTGTGCAATTCATCTAGGACGAGATACTTTAGGCCCTTAGCATTCCGAATAACTGCTTTATCTTTGTCATCCTGCCGAGTCATCAGCAACTCAAGCATCATAAAGTTAGTTAGCAGTATGTCTGGTGGGCTTGATGCGAGGCGCTGACGCTCCTCATCGCTCTCCTGCCCGGTGTACCGGCCAAAAGTTATTGGCGCATCAGCTTCTGAAAAATCTGATAAAAACTTGCCCAACTCCTCTAGCTGGCTATTGGCGAGAGCATTCATCGGGTAGATGATGATGGCCCTTGTCCGTTTTGTCGGATCAGCTTCCTTTGCCTTCAATATGGCATCGACAATGGGAATAAAGTATGCGAGTGACTTACCTGATCCAGTGCCTGTTGTCAGAACGTAGCTAACACCAGCCTGGGCAAAGCTGATGGCTTCTTGCTGATGCTGAAACAAAGATAATGTTGTTCCGGCTGAATCTTTACTTTTTCCGTGGCGAAATATCCTCGAACAACTGGGATGCAGTACCCCTGAGCTAACTAGTTGCTGAACTGTAGAGCCCTGACGGAAGTTGGGATTAACCTGAACTAGCGGGGCAGGCCAATATTTCTGGGAATCGTATTCCCGATCAACAAAGTCCTTGATGTCACGAGCTTTGATCCTGGTAAAACTCCGAGTGAAATCGGAATAATCCCCTACCAATTTTTCCCTGAATTCAAAGACGTTCATCTTGCTCCTACGCGTTATTTTATTTGTCCCGCATTCTGGGGGTTAAGTGGAACATCTGCAATATGCCAAAGTATATAGGCCTCCCGCATTACCGCTACTGTCGAGACTGATGGAAGCGGCTATTTTGAAACGTCCTTCTCAAGAAACGGTGAGATTGCTTCCATCTGATGCTGAACCGAGCTTACGAAGCTGTTCCAGGTCGATTTGGTAGTGTTGTATGAACTCTTTAGTCGCCTCTTGCATGAGCACTTGATTCTGCTTACACCACCCCTCCAGCGTATATTGAGCATCTGGATCAACCCCCGGTTCACCTAGGAGTTGGTAGTTGCGGCCACTTTGAGTGATGCCCTGCATATTATGTGGATCAAACTGTTCTAGCTTGCTCGATACGGCACCATGCCTTCCACGTACATCTAATCCTACAAAGTGATAACCGAAGTTTGACATTGAATACTTGGAAGAAATGGCCTTGTATACCTGCCAACTCGCCAGCCATTTTTCAGGCTCCATAGCCACTGGAGGCTGACTCCAAATGTTGGGGGCATCCATGAGACGAGCAACATGAGACTCGAACAATTTCTTCATTTCATCAGATTTTTTCATCATAGATCCTTGTCAGTGGCAGACTGATGACAATCTCAATGACAGCCAATAATCATATTGGGTATCGTTCATAGCTCTATAAGCAAATGTAGTTATAGGCTGCCCTTACTCGACCCCATTCGGTCTTTCGAAGCCTAAACAATGGTTGACCATAGGCAACCACCCCTCCCCCCCATATGTTCGTCCAGTGTTCATGAATTTCTCCAGAAATCATTCGGTACCTACGCTTTGTTCGTCCGCAGCAGCTCGTAAAAGATATTCTATGAAGGTGCCGACAATCTGGGAACACCACTGTCCACTCCCCCACATCGGCGCGAGTTGAATTCACGTTATTGGAAAAAAGTGCAATGAGAAAGTCATGATTCAAATGCTCTTCTGCTGGTTGAATAGCAAAACTATCGACGCCTGCATGGCGAAGGATCTCTCCCCAGATGGTGAAAAAATATGCGTAAAGTAAGCTCGCGTGTGCTCGCAAGGAATTTGCATGCTGAGGGTAGTACAATTTCATCGCCATAATTGGATTGGCTCTCAGCCTACCTGATTTCAGAGCCTCAATATTTCGAGAGTATTCGACGGTCATTTTCCAAACCACATATGCCAGTGAAACTGGGCAGCAGGTACTGCTATCAAATCTTTGTGCATCATGACGTCGGTAATTGCTTAGTTCGTTCCAACAGTCACGGTGTTGCCGAACGTAGCGACTGAAGATATGCCTCCTCACTGACCGATAGATGGCGTCCCACTCGGTTGCTCGCTGGACTCGATCACCGACTGCACCAACATTTTCATGGGATTCCATCCACCGATGGGTTATGACGGGATCTCTGGCAATACTTACTGGCCAAGGACACTTTCCCGCGATCCGCTCCGCTGCGCCAAGAAGAATCCGCAAGCGATGCTCATCGACCTCACCAGAAGAATATCGACTCAAGAATGCAGCAACTTCCGGATTTCCGGATACCACTTTCCACCATGCTAGAAATGCAGCACAGCGAGTAGTAATGGCATCCTCCTCTGCACAAGATAGTCCGTTTGATTTCCCGACTCTTCCATCCTGGAACAGGATGTGTTCGCAAGAAGAATAGAACTCCATCCACTCCGTTTTTTCGAATTCAGAGACTCCCGCTGCGTCAACTCTCCGCTTCTTTAAGCCAGAGTAGAGCACAGTAGAACGACATGAAGAGCATTGTGCTTCCAGCTTCCTGTAATGCCAAGGGCAGATATCAAGATTGTGCAACATCTTTTCTGTAAAAGTTAGCAGAAGGGTTCATTGGGCTGGGTGGATCAAGGGTTCATATTCAAGTAGATTTTTCCGGTCAACCATTCCTCGTCGCACTCGGCGAGCAGCGC
>Ga0210044_10005805_pt1 | contig 16541 bp, 13 predicted proteins | sample CryGey13umfilter_2_FD_183959 | JGI IMG/M metagenome (GOLD analysis project Ga0210044, IMG submission 183959) | Groundwater microbial communities from aquifer in Utah, USA - Crystal Geyser 4/9/14 3 um filter (SPAdes) (version 2) | ecosystem: Environmental > Aquatic > Deep subsurface >...
ATATTCATGAACAAAATATTCAATCACTCCTTTAAGATTGGCAAGTGTTACTCCTTCATCAACCATAAGAATTTCAAATTGATGATGAATAGGTAAATGAGACGGATCATTTTGACGCCGATATGCCCGACCAATATAAAGAGCTCGTAGTGGCGCTCCCCAAGCTTCCATAATGCGCACTTGCATATTAGAAATGTGTGGCACAGCAACTATCTTTCCTTTTTCTCCAGTTGGAAGATCAACAAAAAAAGTTTCCCAATTATCTCGCGCCGGATGATCTTTGGGCATATTAAGAGCTTCAAAGGTATAATAATCCCAATCAATTTCTGGAACTTGAACACGAATAAATCCTATTCTAGAAAAAATATCCGTAATTTCATTCATAGCTTGGGTAACAGGGTGTAAATGCCCTTCCAAGGGAAATTTGCCTGGAGCTGTAATATCAATCCATTCATTTTTAAGACGCTCTTGTTTAAGGCTAATTTCAAGTTCTTGTTGCTTTTTTAAAAAAGCATATTCCATGGTTTCTTTTATTTCATTAGCTATTTTTCCAAGCTCACGGCGTTCTTCTTCTGCCACATCCTTGAGCTGTTTCATAAGATTTGATAATTCTCCTTTTCGACCTAAAAATTTTGTCCGTATATCTTCTAAAACAAAAAAATCTTTGAGCGAGTGAAGATTTTCCTCAAATTCTTTTTTTATTTTTTCAAATTGTTGACGCATAGAGTTAGAAAAAGTTTTTAGGAAACAAACAACTTAACAATATCCCTATATGTAACTAACACCACAAGCAGCATTAGTAACAAAAATCCAAGATTATGAATAGCTCCTTCAACTTTTTCACTCACTGCTCGCCCTCGAAACTTTTCAATCAAAAGGAAAAGAACCCTTCCTCCATCAAGAGCTGGAAATGGCAGAATATTTAAAATAGCAAGATTTAATGAAAGTAAAGCGGCAAATTGAATTAAATAATTAAGTCCAAGAGCAGCCACTTCTCCAGTCATAACCGCAATACCAACTGGCCCTGAAACATCCATGGAAACTTCTTGATGGATAATAATATTACCAAGCAAATTACCAAATGCTTTCAAAATTTCCCAAGTAAGCACTGCTGTTGAAGTGATTCCTTCTCCAATGGCTAAATACCAAGGATAAGAAATTAGAGCAGTTTGTACAAGCCCAATACCAAGAGCGGATTTACCAACTTCTGGTAAAAACTCAGCTTTTACAAAAACTTGTTTTTGCTCGTCTGCACGAGAAAAAACCATTGATAATTCTTGCCCTTGTGCTTCTTCAATAAATAATCTTGCACCGTCTGCATCTTCAAATGTCTGTCCATCAATGGAGATGAGCTTATCTCCCATCTGCATACCAGATTGATCCGCTGGGCTTTGTGGCAAAACAGAAATAATTCGTATTGCTTTATCATTAATATCTACGGAAGCTGGGAGATCTTTATGAACAACCGAAGGAATACCTATCCAAAAACCAATAGAAAGTAATACAACTGTAAGAATAAGGTTCATAACAACACCTGCCACTAAAACAATAAATCGTTTCCAAACAGGCTTGCTTGCAAAGCTATCTTGTTCCTCTTTAAATTCTCCTGATTCACCTTTTACTTTGACAAACCCACCAAGCGGAATCCAATTGATCGAATAAATGGTTTCTCCTCGTTTTATTCCAAATAAACGTGGAGGAAATCCAAAACCAAACTCTTCCACTTTCATACCCATTTTTTTGGCCGTAATAAAATGACCAAATTCATGAACAAAAACAAGTATGGATAAAAGTAAAAGAAAAATAATAATCGTAAAAAACATATAAAAATAATAAACTATATTTTAACTGGTTTTGCCTACCTGTTCAATAAACCCTATCATTTCATCCCGTCTTTTTTCCATAATTTTATGATTTTTTGCTTCTAAATTTAAACGTAAAATAGGCTCTGTATTTGAGGCGCGAACATTCAACCAAAAATCAGGATATTCAATACTTACCCCATCAATATTTGTTATAATTCCGTCACGATAATATTTAACTATTGCTTCTATTACTTCTTGTTTGTTTTCAATAGTAAAATTTATTTCTCCTGAATGTGCATAGATTCTTTTTGGTTGAATAAGTTCACTAAGCGTTTTTCCGGTTCGGGTTAATTCAGCTAAAATCGATACAATAGCAGTTACTGGCCCTTCATAAAAACCCTGAGGGAATGCATAGTAATAGTGCCCAGATGATTCACCAGCAAAAATAGCACCTTGCTCTTTCATCTTGGTTTTAATAAATGCATGACCAACTGGTGTTCTTAAAATTTTTCCACCCAAAAGCAATACTGTATCATCAGCAATCCGACCAGGACGCACATCAAAACAAACCTTACCGCCTGGAAATTTTCGTAGCATCACTTCTGCTAGAATTGATCGCACAATAGCTGGTTCCACAACTTCTCCTTTTTCTGTAACAAAAAAAACTCGATCTCCATCTCCATCCGTAGCAATACCAATATCTGCTTTTTCCTCAAGTACACGTTTTTTTAAATGAGCAAGGTTTTCTTCTTTTAAGGGATCTGCTTCATGATTTGGGAAACTTCCATCAAATTCCCAATAGAGACGTATGAGATCTGCTTCAATTTTTGAAAAAAGAAGATCAAGATATTGCGCTCCCATTCCATTGGCTGTGTCTGCAACAATACGAAAAGGTCTAATCGATTCAGGTTTAATAAAATCAATTTCTGCCAATGTAGCTAACTTTGGAATTGAGTCATAGACTTCTTCATAAATACCAGATAAATCTCTTGATAAATTTGTCTCTTGTAACATACCCTGTTTAAGTATTTCCATACCGCTTCCTTGTCCAATAGGCACAGCTTTTGAACGAGTCATTTTAAATCCATTGTATTTAGCAGGATTATGAGATGCAGAAACCATAATACCCCCATCTGCATTTAAATGACCCACAGCAAAATAAAAAGCAGGGGTGGATACAAGACCAATATCAAGCACATGTACCCCTGAATCAATCAAGCCTTTCATAAGTGCTTGTTGCAATGACTCTGAAGAAGTACGCATATCCTTGCCAATCACTATTTGAAGATCCTTTTTTTGACATTCTTGTTGTAGTAACTGAGCAAATACTTGACCAAGTTTATAGGCAAATTCTTCGTGGATTTGCTCGCCTACGATTCCACGAATATCATAAGCCCGAAATACTTCTTTTGAAATGTTCATATCTTTTAACATTTTTGACATTTTATAAGCAATCTCGTAAGATCTAAGTATATAAAAATCTTGTTCAATCGTCACTCTATATTTTATGGAATCTCTTCTTTTTTGGATTATTCTCATTGTTCTTGTGCTTGGTATCATTTGGTTTATTGCTCTATACAATACCTTAGTAAAATTTCGTCATCGAGTAAAAGAAGCATGGTCTGATATTGAAGTTCAGTTAAAACGACGCTATGATCTGATTCCAAATTTAGTCGAATCAGTGAAAGGATACGCCACACACGAACAAAATGTTTTTCAAAAGGTGACAGAGGCTCGATCACAGGCCATGCAGGCTCAGACAGCCAAAGAACATGCTAAGGCTGAAAACATGCTTACAGAAACATTAAAATCCTTGTTTGCGGTTTCAGAAAATTATCCATCTCTTCAAGCTTCACAAAATTTTCTTGATTTACAACAAAATCTCACTGATGCAGAAGATAAAATTCAAGCAGCCAGACGTTTTTATAATGCTAATGTGCGTGATTTCAATATTGCCATTGAATCTTTTCCATCCAATATCGTGGCACAATTATTTGGGTTTGCTAAAGAAGAATTCTATGATGCTCCACCAGAAACAGAAGCTACTCCCCAAGTTAAATTTTAAATGACATGTATTCTCAAATTGAATCAAACAAAAGAAAAACAGTATTTCTTATTTTTATTTTTACCTTGATCATTCTTATTCTTGGAGCTTTGCTTGGATATTTCTATGAAAATATTTATGGGGGAGTTCTTGTAGCAATCATGATAAGCCTTTTTATAAGTTTCTTTGGATTTTTCCAAGCTGATCGTGTGGCTCTTGCAAGTTCAGGAGCAAAGCGTATTGAATCAAAAGACCATCCAGAACTTTATCGTCTAGTAGAAAATCTTGCGATAAGTGCTGGTCTTCCTACTCCAGCGATTTATATTATAACAGATCCATCCCCTAATGCATTTGCAACTGGTCGAGATCCAAACCATGCCTCTGTTGCTGTTACCACAGGGTTGTTGTCTATCATGGAAAAAATAGAACTTGAAGGAGTAATTGCACATGAGTTATCGCATATTAAAAATTACGATATTCGAGTCATGACTATTATTGTGGTTCTATTTGGACTTATTGTTTTGCTTTCTGATTTTCTTATGCGTAGCTTCTTTTTTTCAAGGCGTGAGGGACGAGAAGGACAAGCAACGGTAATTCTCATGATAATAGGTATTATTTTGGCTATTCTATCACCCTTCATTGCGGAAATAATAAAACTTGCGATTAGTCGAAACCGTGAATATTTAGCAGATGCTTCCGGAGCTCTAATGACACGCTATCCAGAAGGACTTGCTCGGGCTCTTGAAAAAATCGCGGCTCATGATCGCCCACTTAAACGCGCTAATCATGCCACTGCCCATTTATTTCTTGCCAATCCCTTTGATCCACATGTAAGCAAAAAATTTGAATCTTGGTTTTCAACACACCCTCCTATTGAAGAACGGATTAAAAAATTACGACTCATGATGTCATAACCTTATGCCTTCACAAGAACTTATTAATAGTTTTACTACTCATTTAAAAGAAGCCCTCACCCGTGCTCTTTGTTTTGTTGTTGAAAATCATGAATCCGAAGTTTGTCCCAAACATTTGCTTTGGGCTATTAGCACACAAAAGGGCTGTGTTGGTAGTGAACTTCTTAAAAAAGTTCAAATAAAATCATCCATGCTTGAGAGCTGGATTCATGAAAAAAAACGATCAAATTCAAAGAAAAAAACACGCACTCCTTTTATTGCTCCTCCGCTTTCCAAAGAAGCAAAACAACTTTTGGAAAAAGCTGTTCTAACAGCTCATTTATATACTCATCGTTATATTGGAACAGAACACTTACTTTCTGGCATGCTTCAAATTAAAGATCCAGTGATTGAAAATTTCTTTAAGAAAAATAAAATTGATCAAGAAAAACTTATTTACTATACTGATGCCCTTCTTAAACAGACTTCCGGATTTCCAGAAAAAATGGATGGAGAAATATTTGAACCATTAGAAGAAGAAAAACCAAATACCTTTTTCCCAAATAAAAAATCGTCCCCTTCTATACTTGAAACATTTGGAAGAGATCTCACGAGCCCAGAGATACAAAAAAATATTGATCCTGTTATTGGACGCAAAGAAGAACTTCTGCGCACCATGGAAATTCTTTGTCGTCGAACCAAAAATAACCCTCTTCTAATTGGAGAACCTGGTGTTGGAAAAACTGCTCTTGTGGAAGGGTTAGCAAAACAAATAGTCGAAGGGTCTGTACCTCCAATGCTTGCCCATAAACGTATTATTGCCCTTGATCTTCCTTTACTTGTGGCTGGAGCTATTTATCGGGGAGAATTTGAATCTAGACTAAAACAAATTATTGAAGAAGCACGCCTTCATCCAGAAATTGTTCTTTTTATTGATGAAATTCACACCATCATTGGAGCAGGGGCAACATCTGGTTCACTTGATGCCGCTCATATTCTAAAACCACCTCTAGCGCGTGGTGAAATTCATTGTATTGGAGCAACTACACCGCAGGAATTTAAAAAATACATAGAACAAGATAGTGCCCTTGAACGGCGTCTACAACCTATTTATCTTAAAGAACCAAGTAAAGAAGAAACCTTTTCTATTTTAAAAGGAATTGTTTCTTATTATGAACACTATCATCGAGTTCATATTCAAGAAGAAGCTCTCAAAGCTGCGGTTCAATGGTCAGATCGTTATTTACAAGAAAAACGTTTTCCTGATAAAGCAATTGATCTTATTGATGAAGCAGCAGCTTCTGTGCGTGTACGTTCTCGTCTTGTGCCAACAAAAGAGGAAAAAATGTATCATGAAAGCCTTAAAAAATTAGAAACTATTGCACAAGCAAAAGAACAAGCTATTCTAGAAGAGCGTTTTTCTGATGCATTAGATTTAAAAGAAGAAGAAGCAAAAGCCAGAAAATATATTGAAGAGGTAAGAGATAAAGTCCCCCTTTCAGCACAACCCAAACTTTCCTTAACCAAAAAAGATATTGCAAAATTAATCGCTCGCATGAAACAGATTCCGCTTTCGCATTTGCTTCAAGATATTGATAATTCACTTGTTCATCTTGAAAAACATCTTAATAATCACATACAAGGCCAAAAACAAGTTATTAAACTTGTTACAGATACCATCCGAAAGACACGTGTTGGTCTTTCAAAAAAAACTAGCCCAACCTCATTTTTATTTGTTGGTTCATCTGGGGTTGGTAAAACTGAACTTGCCAAAACATTGGCAAAATTTCTTTATCCAAATGAGCAGGCCCTTATACGTTTTAATATGTCAGAATTTTCTGAGAGTTTTTCTGTTTCTAAACTGATCGGAGCTCCAGCTGGCTATATTGGATATCGAGAACAAGCTCAACTAACTGATCAATTAAAGCATCGTTCTCATGGAATTCTTTTATTTGATGAAATGGAAAAAGCTCACGAAGATGTTCAAAATCTTCTTTTGCACATTCTCGAAGAAGGGGTATTAACAGACGCAACTGGATCAAAAATACATTTGCGTGATTTTATGATTATCTTTACATCAAATATAGATGCCTCATTCTTTACTCAATCATCTTTAGGATTTAAAGAAACCGTGTCTAATTCAGGCACAAAATTATCGTCTTTAAATCAAACAGTACGAGAAGAGCTTGAAACCTATTTTCTTCCCGAGCTTTTAAATCGTTTGGATGCAGTTTGTTTATTTGAACCACTACAAAATAGTTCATTAAAACAAATTGCAACAAGACAAATAAAAATGCTTCAAAAACGTCTTGAAGAAAAACAGATCGTTCTTACATATGACCATTCTGTGATAGAATATTTAGCTAGGTCCTGCATGGAAAGCCCACTTGCGGTCAGAGAAATTCATCGAAACATAGAAATGGTGATTGAACCACTCTTTCTAAAATATCTTTTGGTAAAAAAATCTTCTGCTTGTTCGCTTCATCTTCAAAGGACCGAGGAACTATTTGTACTTACCCCTGTCTATGTCAAGGATGACGACCACTCAAGCGAAACAACTCGCTAATCTGCGTGAAAACCAAACTCGTGCAGCTAATCTTCCTTTACCCCCAGATGCACATGGTTCAACCACACCTCCTCCAGAAAGTCGTTCGCGTCGTGAACGACTCTTCATGGATAAACAACGAATAAGACAACAGCAATCTAATTTAGCCCAACAAAAGTGGAATACTAGACAAACAGACTTAAAGCAACGTCAGCAGAAAACAAGATCAAACATGGATTTAAAGCTGCAAGCTCCAAAACAACGCTTGCAAATGGCACTTGGTAAAGGAAAGATGTCAAAAAAAAGCCAATCTCCGGAAAATGAAGCTGTTGAAAAAATGCGAAAAGAGGCAAAAGCCGCCATTCGTCGTGCACTTGAACACGCCTTAAACACAATTTTAGGAGCCCTTAGTGTAGGAACAGCTGGTATAGGCTTTATTTTAACAGCTGTTCCGTATGTGATTACACTTACTGATCTTAATCTACAAATGATTTGGGGGTATTATATTACTAAAGGAAAAAGTGTTTTTTTTCCTGCTCTTACTTGGAGTCCCCTTCCTATTCCACTTCCGGTCGTTATTTTACATGCAGGTCTTGTGGTTATTGATTTATTAATTATTTTTCTGATTGTGGTTGCTGTTCTTATTACGTTTATTATGGTATTTGCTGCACAAATAATGGCTGGCGGAGCGATTGCTGCTACTTATGCATATTTTACAGATCCAATTTTTGCCCAGATGGTCAATCAATTTCTTGGATCTGTTTTTTAATTTTTCTCTCTATGCCACGGCCTAATTCTCAACGCTTCCAAAAAATTATTCTGATCTTTTTGTTTGCTTTAAGTGTAATAGGAATTGCTTTTGCTTTATATTTCATGTTCTTTCGCGTACCACCATCTCAAGAAAAAGTGGTCGAATCAGACTCCCCCCAATCGCAGACAGATTTACCTATTTCTAAAGAAGGAGTACCACCCTCGGTAACAGAAACAAAACCATCTACTCTTCCACAAGCTGATGCGATTGCCAAAGGTAGCGTCACCCAAACAGAAAATCTTCTGCTTGCACCTGTTGAAGCAGCTGAGTTAAGACAAGATAAAATGCACTATTATGATGAGCGTGATGGAAAATTTTATACCATTGATAAAAATGGAGTAATCAAAGAACTTTCCAAACGTGAATTTACAGACGCACAAAATATTATTTGGAATAAAGATGGGGATAAGGTAGTTGTTGAATTTCCAGATGGATCTAATATTGTCTATGATTTTACCTCAGGTAAACAAGTTACCCTTCCAAAACATTGGGAAGATTTTCATTTTAGTCCCACTTCAAATGAACTTATTGCAAAGAGCATGCCACTTGATCCAAATGGTCGCGCGCTTGTGGTAAGTAATGCGGATGGATCAAATGTCCGGGCAGTACAAGCACTTGGAGAAAATGCAGATAAGGTTCTTATTAATCCTTCTCCTCAGGGGCAAGTGATTGCTTTTTCAGATACTGCCAATGAATCATATGGGCTTGGACGAAGTATGCTCATTCCACTTGGAAAAAATCAAGAAAATTTTAAGGGGCTTGTGATTGAAGGTTTTGGTTTTGAGCCACTTTGGTCCACTCGAGGTGATTATCTTATTTATTCTGTTTCTGGAGAAAGCAGCCAGAACCTACCTCTGCTTTGGATAGTAAATGGATCTGTTAAAAATATGGGTGATGGACGACAAAACCTTGGGCTAAATACATGGGCTCACAAATGTACTTTTACCGACATTTCTGAACTATACTGCGCGGTTCCAAGCTCTTTGCCTCCATATGCAGGAATGCAACCAGATATAGCCAAAGGAATTCCAGATGTTGTTTATAAAATTGATTTGACCACACGTCAATCTATACTTATTGGTACAACAGATACAAAAGCCTCTATGACAAATTTACACATCTCATCTGATAAACAAATTTTATATTTTACGAATGAAAATACAGGACTTATACAAAGCATGCGATTAAAATAATCGTATTATTCTATGAAACATCGTTGGCTTACTTTAATAGGACTTTCTCTTTTAACTGGATTGACTTTTCTCTTTTTTTCCTTATGGCTCCAATCGCCATATCAAAAAGAAAAAATATCTCAAAAAACTTCAGAAAGAACTCTTGAAGAACCAAGTATAACTTTTTTAGATCCAAAAAAAGGGGGCAAGAATCCTCAAGTAAAAATAGTTGTATTTAGTGATTTTCTTTGCGAGGCCTGTAAAAATTTATCCCAAACCATGAATGAAATTTTAACAAAAGATCCATCAGTTCAATTTGTTTGGAAATCAATTCCAAACGACCAAGCACACTCATTGGCTGTTTCTGCGGCTATAGCAGCTCAGTGTGCGGCAAACCAAGGAGGATTTTGGAACTACCATGATGCACTTTTTCAAAATCAAGTTATCTTAACGGAAAATCAATTTGTGGAAATTGCCAAACAACAAGGTATGAAGATAGATGTATTTGAAGCTTGCTATCAAAAAAAAGAACCACTTGCAATACTCGAACAAAATCGACAAGAAGCACTTGAACTTGGAATAACAAGCACTCCGACTCTTTTTATTGGCAAAGAACGTCTTGTAGGATCGCCTAATGAACAAGAACTTCTCTTATTTATTAAAGGACAAAAAACATCTTTGTAATTTTATGCATCGTGCTTGGTACAGATCTCTTACAATAGGTTTTCTCATCGTCTGTTTTGGACTATTTTTTATATCACTTACCAATATAGAGGCGTCAAACTCGACCTCAACAGAAACCTACTCAGTACCAAAACTATCTATAAAAATTCCAAATTTATCTTTTTCTCAAATTTTAAAAGATGGAGATCAGTTAAAAATAAATTATCTTGCTGATTATGTCGACGGATTTTATAAATATCTTCTTACCATCACGATTACCATTGCGGTTATTATGGGCTCGGTCGGAGGTGTACAATATATTCTTGCTTCTGGTTCAGGAAACGTAAAGGAAGCAGAAAAACGTATTGAACAAGCAATAATTGGTATGGTTATTCTTTTTAGTGCGGTCTTAATTTTATTTATTGTGAATCCACAATTAACAATTATGAAGGCTTTAGTGATGGAAACTATTGATCCTGTTGAATATGTTCGTGAATCTGGAGATGAACCTGGAGGAGTAAATGCTTCTGGTAGTTCTCTTCAATCTCTTGGAATCTCTTGTACTGGCAGCGGGGATGTTGCCACAATTGCTAAGCAATTCCAAGGAAAAACAACATATCGACTTGGTGCAAAAGGTGGACCACCTCCTTATCCTGCTGATACAAAAACTGCTCCAGATGGAACGCCATATAAAAACTTTTGTCCAAACGGAAGCGTTTGTCTTGATTGTTCAGGATTTGTTGCTATGGTGGCTAAATGTACAGGGTTACCTCCCCGCAATGAAGATGGAGGAACATGGGGTATTTTTCAAAATGCAGAAGTTATTGAATCATGCACAAAAACTGGAGTAAAAACCGCAGGCGGTACTTATGAATTAACCCCCGGAGATCTAATTGGATTTAAAGCGGGAGATTTCACAAAACAAAAAAGTTTTGGTCATGTATTTATGTATGTTGGAAATGGATCGGTTATGGATAGTCATGGAAGTAAGGGTGGTCGATCAGCGGGAAATGCCATTGGTTTTCAGCCTCTTGAAAAAATTTGTAATATCTTCCCGGTTTTACGCTTTGTAGATCGTTAAAATATGTCTCTTTTTACCTGCACCAATTGCGACAGCCAATTTCCTAAATGGTATGGGCGATGCCCTGAGTGTAGCCAATGGGGAACGCTTGTTGAACAGTCAAACCCTGCTTCAAATTCAAAATCATCCAAACAAAAAACCTCCCATAAAGCAATTGCTTCTCTTTCTATTCAACAAAATCAAAAAATAAAAGATCAAGCATCTTTTCGTTTACGCACACAAAATACTGAAGTTGATCGTGTGCTTGGTGGTGGAATAGTTCCTGGAAGTCTTCTATTACTTTCTGGTGAACCTGGTCGTGGAAAATCAACACTTGCGGCCATGCTTGCTTGTTCTCTTTTTAAGTCAAGCTCTCATGTTCTTTATATTTCAGGAGAAGAATCTTTAATTCAGCTTAAAGAGCGTTTCCTGCGACTTTCTCTTGCTTTTGATCAAGTTCATTATTTAGAAGCACACCCAATTGAAACTATCATTGCCACCATTGAAAAAGAACTTCCTACTTTTGTTATTATTGATTCTATTCAAACTATTGGCTCGCAAGTGCTTGAAGCACCCTTGGCAAGCCCAAATCTTGTCAGATACATCACAAACCTTCTCCTTACCTTCACAAAACAAACAAATATTCCTATCCTTCTTATTGGACAAGTAACAAAAGAAGGAAGCTTGGCTGGCCCAAAAACACTTGAGCATTTAGTGGATGTGGTTCTTTCACTTGAAGGTGATTCAGTTCATGCTTTAAGATTTTTGCGCAGTAGTAAAAATCGTTTTGGTTCAACTGGTGAAGTAGGTGTTTTTGAAATGACAAACCATGGTCTTATAGCCCTTGAAAATCCTTCAAAACATTTTCTTCAAGAGCGTGTGGCTGTTCCAGGATCAGTTTTAACTGCAACTTTAGAAGGATCACGAGTGTTTTTAGTTGAGGTTCAAGCACTGGTTGAAAAAAATGCTTATAGTGTTCCTATTCGACGGGCTTCTGGTTTTGATCAAAATCGTTTAATGATGCTTTGTGCCATTCTTTCCAAGCGAGCTAGTCTTTCTCTACAAGACCACGATGTCTATATAAACGTAGTGGGTGGTATTGAGCTGCATGAACCAGCTTCAGATCTGGCAGTATGCGCGGCCATTCTTAGTGCCAAAACTAATAAAATACAAGAGTATCCAGTGATTTATCTTGGAGAAGTCGGGCTTGGTGGTGAACTGCGTAGTGTTCCTTTGCTAGAACAAAGAGTGAAAGAATGCAAACGATTTGGTATAAAAGAAATTATTGTGCCAATGCGCCAAAAACTTCCACAAACAAAAGGAATAACCCAAATCAGTGAACTTTCTTCATAGTTGTTATTAATTTAAGTCGTGGGTGTTTGTTTTTAAGTAACTATCTAAAAATTTATTCTAAATGTATTGCATCAAAAGCTTGTAAAAGTTCTTGTTTTATTAAAGGAAAGGAAGTAAGAGATGAATCTTGCTCAAAAATCCAATCAGCCCAAAAGCGGGCTTTTTCTATTTGAACCTGATTAAATGGATCCGCAAAACAAAATTGGGTAAATCCAGATTGAACTGTTCCAAAAATATCCCCTGCCCCACGAAAGGCTAAATCTTTTTCTGCTAAAAAAAATCCATCTTGTGAAACTACCAGCATTTCTAACCGATCCTTAATGCGAGGTGACCATTGTTTTGGACACAAAAAACAAAATGATGGTTTATCACTTCGACCAATACGACCACGCAGTTGATGGAGCTGGGCAAGACCAAAATGCTCAGCTCCAAAAATAGCCATAACAGTCGCTTCTGGCACGTCCACTCCCACTTCAATAACTGTTGTTGAAACAAGAACCTGGATATTTCCTTTTAGAAAATCATTCATTACTTGTTCTTTTTCTTCTGATCTAAGTCGTCCGTGTAAAATTCCCATTCTTACTTGTTTTAATGGTCCATTCTTTAAAAACTTCATCGTGGCTATTACAGACTTAGTCTCGTCTTCTTCTCCTTCAATAAGCGGGCAAACAATATAGGCCCGATGATCTTTTTTAATTTCTTCCAAAATACATTTATATAAAGACTCTTCCTGATTTGGCAAAAGACATTTAGTTAAAATAGATTTGCGTCCTTTTGGCAGTTCTTTTATACAAGAAATTTCCAGATCCCCATAACAAGAAAGTGCAAGAGAGCGTGGAATGGGGGTAGCTGTCATAGATAAAAGATGTGGAACCATTTCTTGATTATGACGCTCTAAAAGAGCATGACGCTGTTCAACTCCAAATCGATGTTGTTCATCAATAATAACTAAGGCAAGACGAGAAAATTTTACAGATTCTTGTAAAAGAGCATGGGTACCTATAACGCATTTAATTTCATTATTTTCTATTTTTGTAAGCAAATCATGTTTAGAAACATCTTCCCCACCCACCTTATGAGAGGAACGAGTAAATAACGCAGGAGTATATTCAGTAAAGAAATCACAAAAAACTTTATGTTGTTGCTTAGCTAAAAGTTCAGTTGGAGCCAGATAAACCACTTGTAACCCTTGAGCTAAAACAGAAGAAGCCGCAAGTGCAGCGACCACTGTTTTTCCTGAACCTACATCTCCTTGTAAAAGACGATTCATAGGTTCATCCTTGGCAAGATCTTGAATAATTTCCCAAGCAGCTTTGCGTTGACTGCTTGTTAATACAAATGGAAGTTGAAGAGTAAAGGCTTGTAGTTGTTCTTTTACCACGGGAATATAAACGGAATTTTTCTTTTGCTGCTGTTTGCGAACCTGTGCAAACATAAGTTGTCGAAGAAGCAGTTCATCAAAAGCTAAACGTTTTCTACCCTCATAAATTTCCTGTTGATTTTTTGGAAAATGAAGAAAAAAAACAGCTTGAGCAAAAGCACAAAGCTCTTCTTTTTTTTGTATTACTTCTGGTAACCAATCCTGCCACTCAAAAATTGCAGATCGACACTGCTCTATAGCTTCCCTAATTCGAAACATCTTCAAATTTCCACTTAAAGAATAAATAGGAAATATGCGCCCTGTTTTTTGGGATGATAATCCTATATGCTCATGAATAGGATTTAATAAAATTGTTTCTTTAAAACGACGATCAATAGTACCAGCAAATGACCACTTAGATCCTGGCACAAGACGCCTTTCAAGATAGACCTGATTAAACCAAACTAGTTTTAATGTACCGGTTTCATTTTCAAGAAAAGCTTCGGTTAAAGAAATTCTTTGATTTTTGCTTTTGCGACTAGAAATTGATTTAATTGTTCCAATAATTGTTACTTGATCACCATGGCGTAATTGATTGATTGGTTTTGTTTTTGAATAATCATCATACCGAAACGGAATATGCCAAAGTAGATCTCTCACGCAAAAAAGACCCATATGTTTAAAGTCTTGGATGGTCTTTGTGCCAATACCAACAAGTTTTTCAAGAGGGGTTGAAAGATGAATAGCCATACAAATGTATGTTAGTAGGCTGTAAAAAATTTGGCAAAAAAGGCCACCCCCAAAAAGGTGTGGCCATCCGTACGGAAATTCTGAATAAAGAACTATAGGTCAACCGGAAAAGAATATGTATAATAATCGTTCGATATCCTTTCCCCGTCTAAATTAATTTTCAAATCTCTGCTGAACCAAATACTGGGGGAATAAAACTGCGGTGAATCTGGATTTTGTTTTTTAACTGACAATTCCTTTTGTCTATTATCAATATATGGAATATGCCTGAAAACAATCCCAGACAATAAAACATTTGGAACGGTCTTCCCATCCATCTGTTCAACCCACCCCGGACTTTCAATAGCACAAAAAATTGGTAAAAATGTCGCTAGCTTGTCAGACTGATTTGACTGAACTTGATCAAGGACGCCTGTCTTAAAATAAGACCAAAAATCACTAGAAATTTTATTACGATTAGCACTCAGATCTACAACTTTCACCTCTATCCTGTTGGGATAGAACTTGGCTCCAGAAATTACCTCAAACTCCTTCCCTTTTCCGGAGTAAACTTCCTCCCACTCGACATACCTCCTCCCCCATACTTCCTTCAATCTCTCACGAGCATACACGATCGTTTGAGAAACATCTGAACGATTCACGACAATCACTATATCTAGTAAATCGTTCTTTGGAGATTTTTTCTCAAAAAGTGCAACAGTACCGTCCCTACGAGCTCGCCTGACAGCAGCGTCTACGTCGGCTGGGTTGATGCCCGGCCAGGACTTGACCATGGTTATCTTATCCTGAAGCGGAGTGAAACGACCGTGGATGAGTGTAGTATGATTAGCACCAAACGAAAGACGGATAAAAACAAAAAAGGCAAACAAACAAATAACAATGGATACCCTCCTCATGGACAACCCTTTCTTAGACAAAAATCCATTGTTTTTAAAGAACATCCCCTAATAACAACGGATCTATTTAAAAACAAACTTCTGTAGCTGATGAATCCGCTCCAAATGATTATTTTTAAATAATTTTCATTAAAAAAACAAAGTAATCAAATCTTATAGAAGAATCAATTAAAAATCAATGGGGGGTAAAAAATAAAAAAACACATTTCTGCGCTTATTTTAGAAAAGAAACCATCTTTTTACCACCCATTATTTGTACCTTATGCCCAAAATGTACCTTATTCCTGAAATATCCCCAAAAAAAATGCCAATATGGTATCTACCACATTGGCACAAAAAAAGGCCTAAAAAAACGGGCCACTCACCGCATGTCCTGGAAACGGCACCACGAACGCCAGGCTATTTCCAAATCTTCATCCATTAAATACGCCTCGGATTCGATCATCTGATCGCGAAACTCAGTCGGCATAGGATCAAACTCACGCTCTGTGTTCAGCCAGCCAGCTGCCAGCCAGCTGGCATGCCCGGCTCGGGCGTAGAACCGCCGGTTCCTGCTCTCATTGCTGTGGTACAAATCAACCACGAACTGCGACAAAAGTCGCAACCGATCCTGCGGCTCCTGCGCCATGGCCAGCAGCGCCTTCACCACCGGATAGTACCTAGATAGATCATAATTAGCGGTCAGATCCATCACGAAATTCTGGTTGGCCAGCTCCAGGGCATTCTCAAACACAATCTGCTGTTCTGGCGACAGCTGCCCAAGGATCTGCTCGAGATTATCCTTTTTTGACAACCGGGCCAGCAGCATAGCTGTCTCACCATCAAAACTCCTTGCCCACAGCCGGTGTGCCTGATTGCGACGGTGCAACTCCAGCCCTTCCATCCGTTTGATCTCGCTGAAACCGACCCGCTCAACTCCGCCCATCGAGCGCCAGTCCGGGATAAGCAGCGACACCGCCGTCCCACAATTCGGCCAACCCTTGAAGCGCAATGGCTCCAGATCACCCAACTGCAACTCAAACGGCCAGCCAGGCTCTCTCGGCACTGCGAGCAGCAAACCTTGGCCTAAGGTACATTTTTGGGGACCTAAATTGATCAAAAATTAAAGGACTTCTTTGAGTCTTTTTTTGTTTGGGGAAATAGTGGAGGCAAGAAAGATAGTGTTGAGTATTTTTTGTTTGTGTGGTCT
>Ga0210044_10005807_pt1 | contig 16535 bp, 13 predicted proteins | sample CryGey13umfilter_2_FD_183959 | JGI IMG/M metagenome (GOLD analysis project Ga0210044, IMG submission 183959) | Groundwater microbial communities from aquifer in Utah, USA - Crystal Geyser 4/9/14 3 um filter (SPAdes) (version 2) | ecosystem: Environmental > Aquatic > Deep subsurface >...
GAGCGCCCTGATAGGAAGGATCCTCGTACGAAGGTTCTTGATACGAATCGGCCTGATCGAGAGCCTCATCGAAGGTCCCGGGGAGAGGGTCTCCCCCATCGGACTCTGTAGATAAATAAGGGTCGGGTTCTTGAGTAAGTTCGACAGGAGCATCTGGTTCGACAGAGGCCGCTGATGAAAGAGGAGGCAGAGGTGCGGAGGCAGCTTCCGGAGTGGATGGTGGTGGTGTAGCCGGCTGTGAGACTCCCCATAAACTCATCAAGTCATCAGCGGATGGCTGAGCGGGCGTGGCGGGAGACGGTGGCAGCTGTGCGTCACCGGAAACGGCAGTAGAGGGTACCGACTGAGGCTCTGGAGGTTTTTGATCGTCTGTCATAGATATATCTGCTAATTATACCACAAAAAGGCGCGGTGGGCGAGGTCTGTCAACCTCTTACTTTGGACATACTCAAGAGGCGCGGCTACAATATCCAACCAGCAAAACCCTACAAATAGACCGTTTTTTATCCCTCTTATTTATCTTCCTATGGCCATCGCCTATATCGCTCTCGGAACCGCCGTTATATCCCTTATCTATGCCATTATTTTGGCATGGCAGACACTGAACTATCCCAGTGGATCAGACAAGATGCGTGAGATTGCCTCACATATCCAAGAAGGAGCACAGGCCTACCTGAATCGTCAGTCAAAGGCGATCGCACTTGTTGCAATCCTCATTTTCGTCATCCTCCTCTTGGCGTTCAGAGCCCACGGACTTCTCTTGGCCGGCGGCTTCTTGATTGGCGCCTTCTTCTCAGGCCTGGCCGGTTACATCGGCATGTCGATCTCAGTTCGCGCTAATGTAAGGACGGCAGAGGCTGCACATAAAGGTCTAGGACACGCCCTCACCGTCGCCTTTAAAGGTGGATCAGTCACGGGTTTCGCGGTCGTCGGACTAGCTCTTCTTGGTGTAAGCGGACTCTACATTCTCTTCCAGAGCATAGGCGGCCTCAGCTTCTCAGAAGTACCAACTCTTCTCATCGGATTCGGTTTTGGAGCCTCACTCGTCTCACTCTTTGCCCGTGTGGGTGGAGGAATTTTCACGAAGGCTGCCGATGTCGGAGCCGACTTGGTGGGAAAAGTAGAGGCGGGAATCCCAGAGGATGACCCTCGCAACCCAGCCGTCATCGCAGACAATGTTGGTGACAATGTTGGTGACTGTGCCGGTATGGGAGCGGATCTTTTTGAGACCTATGCCGTAACGTTGATCTCGGGAATGATTTTGGCCGCGAGCGTTTTGGGAACAAAAGAGACCATCGAATACCCACTCATGCTCGGTGTTGTCGCCATTCTGGGCTCAATTATCGGAAGCCTCTTCGTCCGCTTGGGAAAGCGCAAGAACATCATGAAGGCCCTCTATAACGGAATGATCGTCACGGGAGTTATCTCGGCAGTCGGCTTCTACTTCGTCACCGACTACATGCTCAAGGACATGAACATCTTCTACACATCGCTGATCGGCCTTGCAGTAACTCTCCTCATCACTGTTATAACCGAGTACTACACCTCAACAGAGTACGGGCCCGTCAAAGAGGTGGCAAAGGCCAGTGAGACCGGTGCGGCAACTAATATCATCTCAGGTCTAGCAGTTGGTCTCCGCAGCACCTTCGCCCCCGTCCTTGTCATCGTCCTAGCGATTCTCGGCGCCTACTACCTGGGTGAGGCCTCAACACTGGGCAATGGAATCTACGGTATCGCCGTAGCCGCCATCTCGATGCTCTCAACAACAGGCATGGTCATTGCCATCGACTCATACGGTCCCATCACAGACAACGCAGGCGGAATCGCGGAGATGGCCGGACTACCCGAAGAAGTTCGCAAGCACACAGACGAGCTCGACGCAGTGGGAAATACAACCAAGGCCGTCACAAAAGGTTATGCGATCGCATCGGCAGCTCTTGCAGCTCTCGTTCTCTTCCAGGCATTCACCGAAGAGGTAAACGCCGTTGGTGGAGTTATCTCATTCGATCTCAGTGACCACTTCGTCCTCGTCGGACTTATCCTCGGTGGACTCCTCCCCTTCGTCTTCGCCTCATCGGCAATGGCATCGGTTGGACGTGCGGCTCAGGATGTCGTTAAAGAGGTACGCCGCCAGTTCCGTGAGATCAAAGGAATCATGGATGGAACAGGCAAGCCCGAGTATGCTCGCTGTGTCGATATCGTTACGAAAGCGGCTCTAAAAGAGATGATCTTCCCCGGAGTTCTCGCGGTCACCTCACCTATTATCGTCGGCTTCGTTCTTGGACCTAAGGCCCTTGGTGGACTTCTCGTCGGTGTTATCGTCGCCGGCCTCCTCCTGGCACTTCAGATGTGTACTGGTGGTGCAGCTTGGGACAACTCAAAGAAATATATCGAGATGGGACACCATGGTGGAAAAGGCTCCGAGGCTCACAAGGCTGCCGTCGTAGGTGATACGGTTGGCGATCCATTCAAAGACACTGCCGGACCCGCTCTCAACGCCCTCATCAAAGTAATCAACACCGTTGCGCTGATCATTGGTTCTCTGATCGCAACGAACCACCTCCTCGGCTAAACGAGGAGGTGGGGGCCCGCCCCCTTCTTCTAACTAACTCCCCCTATTCATTTGACTTCAACCACCTCTCGCCATGGGACACTATCTGCTCGAGTCGAACGATTCGAGGGAATGTACGCTATCTTGATAGGGCCTCAGCTCAGCGAGTTCCGCTGGCCCATTCAAGAGCTGCCGTCAGATGTAAATGTCGGGGACACGGTCGTCCTCCAGCTCGTCGATGACAAACATGAGGAGGAGCAGAAGTTCGAGCAGATGAGAAAGCTCCTTGAAGAGCTCATCAACTAAAAAGCGGCTTCAAACCAGACTACAAAAGAAGAGCCCTATCCATTCAGGACAGGGCTCTTTAAGTTATATAAGGATGGAAAGGAGAACCTTACTCCTCACCTTTCTCTTCGGGCTTGGCCTCTTCTGAGCCAGCCGCGGCACCCGCAGACTCACCTTCAGTAGGCGTCTCTTCAGTCTCTTCACGCTTTGCCGTGACTGTTACCACGGTGTCATCGGGAAGATCAAGAACGGTAATTGCAGAAGGAACCTCAATCGCAGCTACGTGAACCGCGCTGTTGAAGTCAACAAGCTGTGTGAGGTCGACCTCAACACGGTGTATAAGATCTTTTGGAAGACACTTAATCTTAAGTTCATGCTTCTGAATACTGAGAACACCACCAAGATCTTTAACGGCCGGTGAGACACCGACAAAGTCGATCTCAACCGAGGTGGAAACCTCCTTATCCATGTTGACCAAGATAAAGTCAACATGGGAGAAATCATCCGTAACCGGATGATACTGCACATCGTGAACAAGAACAGGATGAGTCTTACCATCTATCGAGAGTTCGATAATTGTATTCTCACCGGCCTTGCGGAAGGTGCGGCGGAAAGTCTGGTAATCCATACTAAGGAGCATTGGATCAATCGTTGGACCGTAAAAAACGGCGGGAACACGTCCCTGACGACGGATCGCTTTGGCTTTGTGCGCTTTGTCGCGCGGTGTAACTTCAAGTAGTAATTTTTCCATAGCGAGGGAATTGTAGATAAACCTCTTTAAAAAGTCAAAGCCAAACGCACAAGGGTCAAAAAAGCAAAATCCCGCCTACCACCGAAGTGATAGACGGGAAGTGCGAGAGACGCTCGGAAAGGTAAGGATACCAGATACTAGTTACCAACCTCCTCAAGACGCTCAAAGGTTCGTCCACCGATCACGAAGCCCTGATCACGAGTGAGACCACCCGCCGGATCGAAGACTTTCTGACCGTCAACTTCCTTACCGGTCATGATGTTGTACTTACTGACGAATTCGACAGCTGCACGGTCATCACCGCTGAGGTTATTAACATCCGATGGAAGAGGTGCTGTGTTGATAGCAGGAGCACCGGCGAGGTCATCCTTCAAGACACGGTACATGATCTTAGCCGTATCGAGACGGTCGGCCTGCTGGCTCATTGAACCAAGGTCGCTAAAGTTAACGCCCTTGTTCTCAAGCTCGGCGACACAACCTGAAGCCCATGGTGAGACGCCCTGAGCCTTGGTAGGCACAGCATTTGAGTCGGTAACCTCCTTAAACTCAACGCCTGAAAGGCGGCAAGCACGGACGGCAACCATCTCAGGAGTCTCCGGACCGGCAGGATTCAACTTACCCTCGTTTGAGAGAACGGTGATTCCAAGGTCGAGAGCATTTGCTGCGTAAGGAGCGTTCCATGATGAGTTGTCGGCCATATCAACGGCTGGGACAACTCCCTCCTCAACCTTACGAGTAAGGTTTGCGTTTGCGGCCAAGATAGTAGCGGCAGCATCCTCAAACTTATCTGAAAGTTGAGCCGCGGTAGCACCCGACTGTGCGTAAGTGGTTACCTGCGTAAGCTGCTCCTGGATCGTCTTGGCTGCACGACTATCGGGAGGTGATGACAAAAGGCTGTCGGCAATCTTATCAAGGAGAGGTTTCTCGCTGGCAGGTGCAAGAGCACGAGCGGCATCGAGCTTCTCCATGATAGGTTTGACACGTTCAACGATAGCATCCTGACGATCTGAGCTCTTCAAGATAGCAACGTTATCGAGAGTCTGTCCGATCTTCTTTGCAGAGTCGGCATTTTCGACACTCGCAACACTTGTTGCAATATCGGCAGCATCAGGGTTTGTGGCGATAAAGGCCTGTGTAACCTTCTGAAGACTGTCCGTAAGTTCGTTAACCTTTGTTGTGAGCTGAGCGATCTGGGCACGGAGCTGAGCTACAAGCTCAGACTCTGCACCACCATCGAGTGAGTCGAGACCAAACTGACTCTCAAGACGGCTGTTCAACTTGTCACGGAGAAGGTTACCCGTATCAGCAACCTCAAAGCCGCTTCCACCACTCATCATGGCGAAGAGACGACCCTTGATCTGACCGACACGTGCAGCGTCATTACTCTTACATGCGCTGAGACCGTCATTGAGAAGTTTCTCAACTACAGCCGGAGGAGGCGTAAGGCCCTCCTTCTCACGATTGTATCGTTCAAGACCACTGGTGAAGAAGTCACAACTCTCTTTAGAGAAGATCGCCATATCGATCTCCTGTCGAAGAGTGTCGAGCTCCTGCATCAAGCCGGCGGTACCGAGGTAACGCTCAACCGGAGGCATACAGTCGCTCGGCATTGGCTCCTGAGGACCGAATCCACCAGGACCAAAGCCCTGAGGACCGAATCCACCCTGTGGGCCAAATCCGCCCTGTGGAGCACCGAACTGACCGTTTGGTGCAAGCTGAGCAGTTAGGACCGAGTTCTGACCAAATGAGGCTGGAGCCCCACCGGGACCGAACAGACCCTGCTGCTGAAGCTGCTGACTCTTCTCTTGGAGCTTACGAGCGAAGTCGTCGCCACCGAAGGCGGCGGGATCAAATGTTGGACCAAAGTTGGTTGGACCGAAGTTAGCCGGACCAAATCCACCCTGTGGGCCAAACTGATCTTGAGGACCGAATCCGCCCTGTGGGCCAAATCCGCCCTGAGGACCGAAGTCGATAGGCTGCGGAGCAGCGTAAATTCCCCAGGCCTCACACTTCTTAGGAGGGTTCTGGAAGAAGGCATCCTGCTGCTTGGCAAGATCATCAAAGCTGATCGTTAGATCGGCAAGAGGATTGTTTGCACGAGCCTGGACCTTGGCAAGAATCTCATTCATCTTGGCAAGAACCTCGGCAGAAGCACCTGCACGCTGAGCATCTTTAATGTCGAATGAAAGTCGGTTTGCATCCTCCTTATTGTGCTGGATGATGAATCCGATGTTACGAGCGACATCAAGTTCACGCATGTTTCCCATAAGCTCACCACGGAGCTCACGGATCTGGTCTGCACGAGCCTTAAGCTCCTGGAGCTTGGTCGACTCGGTTGATGAGGTTACCGATGAGAGCTCTGTAAGGAAGGCCTCAAGAGTCTTGGCACCCGCATCATACTTGGAGATCATAGGGATGTTGAGACCACCGGTCTCACGCTTAACCTCCTCGACCTGACGCTTAAGCTGACTTACGTCGTTCTGAAGCTCGCTGCGGAAGCGGCGAAGTTCATCACGAACACGTCGAGCATCGCCTCCTGAAAGGTCACCCTGATCGACCTCAAACTTACTGGGGTCGAAGGTAAACTGCTGCTCAAACTGAGCGCGGTTGAAACCGGCCTGACAGAAAGGATCATTAGGATTGAGCTGACAAGGGTCGATGTTCTGGAACTCATCGCTGAAGATGTCGAACTGAGGACCGTTCTGTCCCTGAGGACCGAAGTTGGACGGACCAAAGCCTGGAACCGGACCGAATGAGTTTGGACCCTGAGGACCAAAGTTATTGTTAGGACCAAAACCTGCGGCCGGGCCGAAAGGTGTAGGACCGAACTGACCATTCTGTCCGTTCTGACCACCAAGGTAGTCGGCACACGTTGCTGGAACGAGTGTCAACGTCTGGAAGTCAAAACGCTCTGCCGGGAACTTACGGCCATCACAAGTGAGCTCCTGGAACTGAGTCTGCTGAGCATTGGGGCCGAAAGCATTTGGACCCTGAGGACCAAATCCTGCATCAGGACCGAACTGACCATCATTGAATCCGGGTTCGCCTGGTGCGTTACGGAAAGCGGGATCGTTACCCTGCTGTCCGTTGAATGGCTGGCCGTTTGGCCCGAACTGACCATTGTTTGGTCCGAACTGGTTAAACTGACCTGCCGGAGGACATGGCGCAGCCTGTGTCGGTACACAGTTTGTCTGACCCTGCTGTCCATTGAACGGCTGTCCGTTTGGAGCAAACTGACCGTTCTGACCGTTGAATGGCTGCCCGTTAGGTCCGAACTGACCTGCTGGCGGACATGGTGCGGCAGCTGTAGGAACACAGTTTGGCTGGCCCTGCTGACCATTGAATGGCTGTCCGAACTGGCTACCGTTGAGAGTTCCGAAGGGATCTGGAGGAACGAATGTACCATTGTCCCCAGGAGGGGGCACGAACTGGCCACCATTGAAGTTGGGATCACCTGCTGGGGGGACAAAACCACCGGGAGGAGGCACGAAACTACCGTCCGGAGGTGGTGGAGGTGGTACGAAGCCGCCGCCATCCGGTGGTGGAGGTAGGAAGCCGCCATCCGGTGGTGGAGGCGGAGGAAGATCGGCCGGAGGAGGTGGGGGTGGGGGTGGGGCATCCGCCGGAGGTGGTGGTGGAGGTGGCTCAGTGGCATCCTGGGCGCTTGAGAGACCGAAGGTCAGAGCGACGACAAGAACTGCTACTGCAGCAACTCCGCCAACACCAAGATAGAGCTGATTATGCTCCTGCTTGTGCATCGATTTTGTCTGCTTATTTTTTTTACTCATGTGTTTTTTTATGAGTTAATGAATTAATGAGAGAAAGAGGAGGGAACGCGAAAGAGACGGAATATCGACCGAGAGATCCCGTCAAGAAATGAAGGAGAATATAGAGGAAAGCTGCTGAAATTTCATGTTTGTTTTTTTTCGCGAACTTAAAGTAATAATACAATATTATAGGTTAAAAGTCCAGCCCCAACTTCCCTTCCCCTTTTAGGCGGGAACCGTTACCCTGGGAGTACAGTTAACTTTTAATGTCAGTTCATATGGGATTATTCGACAAAGCCAAGAACGTCTACTCAATACAGAAGCAGGCCAAGGCCATAAAAAATGAGCTCAAAAAAATTCATATAGAGGCCGAATCGGATGGAATGAAGATCACGATGAGCGGTGAGCAGGACTTCATCGAGTGTGCTCTTACCGATGAGCTCTGGACCGAGCTCACTTCGAGCCCTTACGGCAAGAAAAAGCTGGGAGAACTCTTTGTTAAAGTCGCCCAGAAAGCCGTTAAAAAAGCTCAAGAAATTGGCAGCGCCAAGATGAAAAACATCTGGGGCCAGCTGGGAGGATAGCACTTCCCCAAACTTATCCTACTTAACAGAAGAAGATGCGAAGACGCTTAGTGCTGGTCATAATTGTTTTTTCTCTCATCTACCTTGGCATCCAGTACACAGTACCGGTAGATTTTTTCGGCGAGGGTGAGGCGAAGCTGATCGAGATCCGGGCAGGAGAGAGCCTCACTTCTGTAGCTGAGACACTCAACGCACAGGGAGTCGTTCGCTCAGTCCGAGCCTTCCTTCTTAAAGCCAAGTCCGCCGGTGCTGAAGGGCTCGTACAGCCCGGACGCTACCAGCTCGCAACCACGATGAGCATGGGCGAGATTATTGCAGAGATAACAAGCACGGAAAAATCGACCGTCTCAGTAACCATCCCGGAGGGATTCTCCAGCTTCGATATTGATGAGCGACTGGTAAGTATGGGCCTCATCAAGGCCGGGGAGTTCTCAGATAAGGCGCAGAAGTACGAGGGCAGACTCTTTCCGGACACCTACTTTGTCTACAGCACAAACTTCACACCCGAGTCACTTATAGAAAAGATGACGAGCACCTTTGACCAAAAATTTACGGCGGAGATGAAGGCGAGCCTCGCACAGAGCGGCCGGACGATGGAAGAGGTTGTGACGATGGCAAGTATCCTTGAAAAGGAGGTACGGAGTGATAAAGATCGGGCACTGGTCGCCGGGATTCTCTGGAAGAGACTAGACTCGGACTGGGCCATTCAGGCAGACGCAACCTCACTCTATGGAAAGAAGATTAGAACTATAACCGCACGCGATCTGGACGCAAACGAGACCCCTTACAGTACGCGCAATAAACTCGGCCTCCCTCCGGGCCCAATATCCAATCCCGGGCTGAACTCACTAACGGCCACGCTCTCCCCCGAGAGCTCCGACGACTGGTTCTACCTTAGTGGCCCGGACGGAACAACGCACTACGCGAAAACCAACGACGAGCACAATGAAAATCGCAGGCTCTACCTCCCCTAGCAAACAGAGTCGAAAACATAAGGGTTAGGCTGATGCACCCGTTGTAGCCGGATCGCCGACGGGGGCTGTTGGCTCTGTCGGTTGCTGAGTGGGTTTTTCGGCGGGGCCCGTCGGCTGCTTCCTAATAATAGTGAAGGTTGTTACGGGCGTTTTTTTACCATCACTCGAGAGCCCATAAACGGTATAGGTGTTTTCTCCAATCTTGAGGTTGCCGTACTCCGTGCGGGCATAGTAGCTCCAGCTCTTGCTGTCGGGTACATAGCGCGTTAGAGGAAAGTCGTTAACGAGGACCTTAACAATCCCCTGTCCGATCGATCCCGTGATCTCAACACTGGAGCTCTCGGTCTCAAGACGCGCGGTCGAGTTCGACTGACCGTTGACCGTGAGCACCAGGGGGGCAGAGAGGTCGGCACTGAGTGAAGGTTTATCGTAGTTGATAACAAGCTCAGTGGGCTCACTCCTCTCACCGGCTGCATCGATCGCCACAAAGGTATAGCGGTTTACACCGGGAACCATGTTGCCAAGACTCTGGGATGCCACATAAGACCACCGAGTCGAGCCAGAAACATACTTCTGCAGGATATAAGACTCCGGCTTGCCTGCAACATAGGTGGTCGCCTCAATTTTGCGTGTACTACTCTCAACCGAGCCGGTAACAATGACCGTACTGTTGGTGGTGGTCCGGTCGGCCGGCAGGGGCGTTAAGATCTCAGGAGCGATGAAAACCGGCGTCACCTCTTCCTCAATGGGCAGCGTCACCTCACTCACCTCTTCTATAGAGGGATCGAGGGATGGGGTCGAAGAGTCGAGTAGAGTGGAGCCATTATCCGTGCCAACGGCATCCGCAACGGTAATGGCACTATCGCCACTCTCGTCCTGAGCACGATTCCACTTAAACCACTCGCTCTCACGGAAATGATCGGCAAAGAGACCAACAAGCTGAACCGTACGACGCTCCTGCAGCTCACGGAGCTCGTTCTGGCCGATACTAACCTGCTGTCCAAGCTGAACGGTGAGAGTCTCGGCATCACGCAAAGTCGGGATCGCCCCATCGGCCTCTTCGTTTTCAACACGAACTACAACCTGCACGGCACCGTTCATAACGCGCACATCTTCACGAGCAGAGGTTGTAAAACCGTTGGTCACACTGAAAATCGTCCCCAAAGAACTCACTTTGAGATGGTCGGTGGTCACAACAAACGAGGTCTGGACCTCCTCTTTTTCCGTACGCTTCAACCATATATCCCCACGCTTCAGCGAGAACTCGGCCTCATCTTGACCATCGCGTGTTTTGAGCGAGGTCAGCTCGATCTCGGTATCTGAACCGAGACGAATAATACTGCCGTTCAGAAGCGAGAGGATTGTGCGAGACCCGGCGCCTGTTCGTATCATATCTCCCTCGTGGAGGATGGCGCCTGTAAATGAGTCGTTCCAGTCATCGACGCCCCATATCTTCATCTCGGTCCGGCCGGTAACAACTTGGACCGCGGCCTTATTTTCAAGCTGCTGCTGACGTTTTTCAATAAAGTAGTCGGCTATCTGAAAGACCAAGACGCCGATCAGCACAAGAGTAATAAGCGATAAAAAAGGCAAAAATGCCCCCTTGCGACGTCTGCGTCGCTGACTGTAGCGGGTTCTGTAATGCATATCCATGTAAAACAGTATAATCAAACACACCAGCTAAAAAAAGCGGAAATGGCCCTCAGGGCGGCGATCAGAGAGCGGATCAGCTTACATTCCCATCTCCTTCTTGAGAGCGTGGAGGTCTTGGAGGAGCTTTTTATCCTTATTTAGACGCTGTTTTATTTTATTACACGAGTGCAAAACCGTCGTATGGTTGCGCCCGGAGAAATAGTCGCCGATGGTATCGTAGGAGTGGCCCAAGATCTCATAGATGAGGAACATACAGATCTGGCGAGGGATCATAATCTCGCGTTTCCTAAGCCCCCCCTTGATGTGATCGGAGGGAAGGCGGTAGTAGTCGGCAACTATGCTAATGATGTCATCGGCACTTCTCACGGAAGGCTGCGCCGCGATCTGCTCATCGGTAACGCCAATGAGCGGCTGGGAGGTGGGAACGAGCCTCTTCAACAGAGTCCCAACTGAGCGGATGGTCGGAGTAGTACTCGTCAGATTCATCTGAGCGACCGCCTGCGTCAGAACACCTTCAAGCTCACGAATACTATGATGGACGTTGGAGGCGATAAAATCCAAAACTTCCGGAGCGATAAGGGCCTCATGCTGGGCACACTTGTTCTGCAGAATAGCCAAGCGCGTCTCGTAGTCCGGGAAGTGGACCTCTGCGACCATACCCATCTCAAAACGGCTCTTAAGACGCTCCTCGATACCCGCAAGCTCTTTGGGAGGACGGTCTGAGCTTATAATAATCTGCTTATTTGCGTTATAGAGCTCGTTGAAAAGGTGGAAGAACTCTTCCTGTGTACGGTCCTTATCTGCCAGCAGCTGAATATCATCAACAATCAGACAGTCCACAGAGCGATAGCGAGACTTAAAATCTTGAGCATTATACTTCTTGATTGCGTCCACAACCTCATTGAGAAAGCGCTCAGCCGTGAAATAGACGATCGCCTTGTCACGGAAGTTACGAAGGATTGCGCGGCCGGTTCCTTGAAGAAGGTGCGTCTTGCCAAGTCCCACACCACCATAAATAAAGAGCGGATTCCACTGCGCTCCGGGATTTGAGGCTACAGCCATACAAGCCGCATGGACAAGCCGGTTGTGCTTGCCCACGATGAAGTTATTGAGTGTGTACTTTGAGTTGAAGATCACACTGGTCGTATCCCCCGTAACCTTGATCTCCTGCTTCTTTGGAAGCTTGCGAATTTTCTTGGAGCTCGGAGTAACCTCATCAAGGGAGATCGTCCGACTGTCATCCTTATTGGCCAGTCCTGCATCCACAACAAAAGAGACCTGTGTCAGCTGAGGCACAACCTCTTGCGCGCACTCCAAAATAGCAGTGCCATAGTTCTTCTCCAGCCAGCTATGGGCGAACTGGGTCGGGACTCCCACTACAAGCGTCTCCTCATCGATACGCAAAACCGCGGTGTCTGCAAACCAAGTAATAAACTGATCATGGCGCACGATACCGTTAAGTTTGAGCAAAATTTGTTGCCAGAGTTCTTTGTTGTCCATCGCGGAAAAGGAGGGAAAGGGACTTCATTCTAAAGGAGGTCCCGCGCAAAACGCAAGAAACTAGAATAGCCGAACGATATCGCTGTATGTCACGAGAACGATAAGGATCATGAGGAGGAAAAATCCGGCAAAATGGATATAAGACTCCACACGACTACTGATACGTTTTCTGAAGATTGCCTCAATAATGATGAAGAAGAGGCGGCCTCCATCAAGTGCCGGTATAGGCAAGATATTGAGGACGGCGAGTGAGATCGAGAGCAAGGCGGTAAAGCGCACGAGGGCAAAGAATCCCTCTTGGACAAAGGTGTGGGTGTAATAGGCGATCTGGACCGGCCCACCGATATCTCCGGGGACCGTAAACTTGGAGAAGATCGTCTGAAGAGTTCGACCAAATGACTCCACGGTAAGGACAGTTAGACGCCCGGTCTCACCTACTGCAGTTTTTAAAGCTGCCCAAGGACCGAGCCGAACCTTACCGATCTCAATAATTGAAGTAAGGATCGAATCCTTATAGAGAGTCAGCTGTTCATTCTGATAAGGTTCGAGTATCGAGAGCGCGATGCCAATCGGCTCACCAACCTTTCCTGCGCCAACCAACTGGACCTCCTCCTCGCCACGACGGATGGTGTAGCTGAGTTCCTGGCCTGCAGCCTGCTGAATCGCCATCTGCACCTCTTGAGGTGCCCTCACCGACTGACCATTAATCGCGAGGACCAGATCCCCTACCTTGAAGCCTACGCGCTCGGCATCAGAGCCGGCAAAAACATCGGCGATGACGACGCGCTGTCCCAGAGGCAGCGGAATTTCGACGGCACCGATATCTGTACCTCTCAAAACGGTAAGACTGAGTGTGCCGAGGCTCTCAGCCAACTGGGCCTGATAATCGGCCAGCTCGTATATCTGGGCATCGTTCACCGTAAGCAGGACATCACCCGATCTCACACCCGCAAGCTGTGCCGGGCTTCCCTCTCTAACGGACTGGATGGTCATACGAGGAAAGGCGGTGAAGTTTTTAAGTGTCAGACCGTAGGATTCGGCCCCTGTGACAAAGGGAAGGTGGACACTGCGAACGGCATGAGTCTGAGGAGAGCGGACGGTTAGATCCACATCCTTGGTAGCACCATCTTTCCTAAAGATATCCAGCTGACTTACCTCCGTGACGGGCTGGTCGTTAATCGCAATGATCTGATCCCCTACCATAAGACCCGTCTGTGCAAGCTCGTCGGTGAAGGCGCCCACATAGGCCCCCGGCGCCGCCTGAACAACGCCCGCATCAATCTGTTCAATAAGGTCTTCCTGGCTAACCAGAAGAGGCTGGATGCCGAACATAAATCCAACAGCCAGGAGAGCTACTGCCAGAACGATATTCATCACCACACCGGCAACAACAACCTTGAAGCGAACCCATGGGGTCTGATGGGCAAAACTGCGCTTATCTTTCATGATCTTTGGATCAGAGCCGTCTTCACCATAGAGTTTCACAAAGCCCCCAAAGGGAATCGCATTAATAGTGTAGAGCGTCTCTCCCTTCTTGAAGCTAAAAAGTCGGGGGGGGAAACCGATGCCAAACTCAAGGACCTTAATACCGGCACGACGGGCAGCGGCAAAATGACCGAACTCGTGAATAAGCACGAGGGCGGAAAAAATAACAATAGCCGCTATGATGGTCAGAAAAATCGTCATATATAGTACGTAAACTTAAATGGTCATTACCTCCTGCTCTTTTTTCTTCGAGAGCTCCTCGATCATCTTATTGGACTCATCCACCTTCTCTTGAAGGTGCTTTTCTGAAAGACGTCGAACATCTTCAGTGATCTCATCCTTATCCTCGAGCTGTTTAAAGGCTGAGTGAGCTGTACCTCGAGCGTTACGGATCGAGATCTTAGCATCCTCGGCAAGCTGCCCAACCCTTTTTACGAGCTCAAGTCTTCGTTCTTCTGTCATTGGAGGCATGTTCAAGCGGATCAGATGGCCCTCATTAACAGGGTTAAGGCCGAGGTTCGCTGCAGTAAGGGCCTTTTCTATAGAGGCGAGGGAGCTCTTATCCCAAGGCTGAATCGCCATCGTATGAGCATCGGGAATACTTATCGAGGCCAGACCCTTGAGCGGCTGCTTGGCACCGTAAACCTCAACCGGAATGTCTTCAACGAGGGCGGGTGAGGCACGACCTACCTGCAGACGAGAATACTCACGCTTGAGATGGTCGATTGTCGAGTGGAACTCGGCATCTGCAGAGTTGATAAATTCCTGTGGGGTTGGCATAGAAAGATGCGGTAAAATGATTAAAGCGGACTAAGACCGAGCGGGGGCTATGAGGGTACCGATCTTCTCACCTTGAACGGCGGCTTTTATGTTGCCGTGTTTCTGGAGGTCAAAGACGAGGATCGGCATCGAGCTATCCTTGCAGAGAGAGACGGCCGCCTGATCCATGAAGGAGAGATCCATCTCCATAACATCATGATAGGTGAGCTGGTCAAAGCGATGAGCAGCGGGATTTTTGACGGGATCCTCATCGTAGACGCCATCGACTTTAGTAGCCTTGAGAAGAATATCGCAGTTGGTTTCAAGAGCCCTCAGTGCGGCGGCGGAGTCAGTGGTAAAGAAAGGACTGCCCGTACCTCCGGCACAAATGACGATCCTCCCCTTCTCCAGGTGACGGATTACCTTTCGACGAAGGTAAGGTTCGGCAATCTGAGGGATATCTATGGCCGTAGCGACTCGGCACTCAACTTTCATCCGCTCAAAAGCACTCTGCATTGCAACAGCGTTCATGATGGTTGCGAGCATACCTATGTTATCCGAGGTTACCCGCTCGATCCCGGTCTCTGTAAAGTCACGATAGCGCCAGATATTTCCACCACCAATGACGATTACGATCTGAACGCCGAGCGCTTTAACTTCCTTTATCTCCTCACAGAGACGAGTTACCACATCATGATCGATACCGGTCTGCTGGCTTCCCAACAAAACCTCACCGGAAAGTTTCAACATAACACGCTTATACTGTGACTCCATAGATTAGAAACGGATAATAAGATAGGTAAGGACGACACCAATCAAGACACCAATAACGATCCAAAGGGGAATCTTGTTCCCATGAAGCTCAACCTCTTCGTGAGCATTGGCAAGGTCGGTGAGAAGGTTGGTACTCAGAACAATATCTTCATCGGCATAGCGTGACATAACATCCGCAAAGTCGTGTGTTGCAACAAGCTGGACGAACTTCTGAAACTTGACCTTCACCTTGTCATCCGGCTCACGTGCCTGCTTCTCGTGAGCGGGGGGCTCATCGCGCATCATCTGTTTGATCTTAAAGCTGTCGCCATTCTGAGCCCCGGGAATTGTTATGTCATCCATAGATCAGACGGTAAAAAAACTACTTAATAAGCTCAGCCTGAATGCCACAGATGGCGGGATGATCTGCCGACGAAGGGAAGCGCTCAAGATAGCTACGGGTGAGAACCATCTGATTGGGAAGTTCGAGAGTTAGAAGCGGTGGCTTCTCGTCACTGGCACGAGCGACAAACTCTTCGCTACTCATAAGACGATACCCGATGAGTGCACCTTCCCACTCCTGCGCCTTTGGAAGGTAGACATTTAACCATTTTTCAGCCTCCGCTCCCTCGGAAGCAAGGTCTTCCTGACGCACTTCGTAAATGGCCGCACATTCCTGTGGCGCGGTAAGCTGGTAGCCGGCTGCGGCATCACGATAAAGGATGGCATCACCATCAGAGGTCACCGTTGGGGCCCCACGGAGAAAGAAAACGGCGGCCAGAATAATGGCGATTAAGACGAAGATTGCAATTAACGATGAGTTTTTCCTTGAGGAGCTGGACATCTTCTCTGACATACAAGAATAAGTAATGGGTAAAAAACTGACAGGGGTACTATATCATAATGGGGTGCATTCCTGTACAGGAATGCACCCCATTATTTGTCATCTTACGAAAGGTGAAGACAGAGAGGCTCTTACATGCCCATACCCATTCCGCCCATACCTCCCATACCCATTCCACCTCCCGGCATAGGCATCTCCTTATCCTTTTCAGGAACATCTGTTACGGCGGCACGCGTCGTAAGGAAGAGAGCTGCAACAGAGGCGGCACTCTCAAGGGCGGTACGCGTAACTTTTTTAGGATCCATAATTCCGGCGGCGATCATGTCCACCATCTCACCCTTGGCAGCGTCAAAGCCAAAGCCCGACTGCGCCTTGAGCGTCTCAGCCACGATGACATCACCTTTGCGGCCGGCATTCTCGGCGATCTGCCAGACTGAAGCCTCCAGCGCCTTGTGAACTATAAGAACACCGGTCTGCTCATCCCCCTCAAGCTGAGACTCCACCGCCTCAAGCACCCTGGCGGCCTGGAGCAGAGCAACTCCACCTCCGGGAACGATTCCCTCTTCAACCGCAGCCTTAGTAGCCTGAACCGCATCCTCAATCCGATGCTTCTTTTCTTTCATTTCCAC
>Ga0210044_10005808_pt1 | contig 16532 bp, 12 predicted proteins | sample CryGey13umfilter_2_FD_183959 | JGI IMG/M metagenome (GOLD analysis project Ga0210044, IMG submission 183959) | Groundwater microbial communities from aquifer in Utah, USA - Crystal Geyser 4/9/14 3 um filter (SPAdes) (version 2) | ecosystem: Environmental > Aquatic > Deep subsurface >...
ATAACTTCAGCCATTCCAAATCCCATAGAATTTTTTTCACCGAATCCACACTCGTATCCCATCTTTATAAGTTCGGGATCTCCTATGAGGGTAAATGGCGCCTGTATTCCTATTAAATCAATCGGATACTCTCCATTTTGATCGATAGTAATTTTCTTTGAAATGCGCGGTTTTCTATTTACATATTCCTGGTCCCACTCAAGGCTGAGCAAACCGGACTTAGATTCCCGTTCGTGAATTATGGAATATTTGTTTTTTAAATTTTGAGTTAATATCCTATTTATATCATTGGTATCAGTAAACCTTAAGAAGTATTGCTTGAGTGAGCCATTATATTCTTTTTTTGTAGACAAAATTAAAGGCGAGAGAAGAGAAAATTTATTTTCTCCGGTAAATTCAATTTCAGGAAGAGCTTCAACTTGATGAATATTAAATTTTGATGTTTTGTAGTTTCCGTGTATCTCTATTTTTTGATTTTCAAATGTTCCAATAACAACATTCTTAATAAAATCGTCTATTAAAGGAGAAGTTATATGCAGGTAAGCATTGGGGCTTAATAGTTCTATCTCCTGGTTGGAAATTTTAATTCGCTCAAATCTTAATGCGAAAGAGAAAAGCTTGTATTTTTTCCCATTGCAGTTAAAACCAATATCATGCAGGAAAGAAGAAAATTCAGGCGAACCAAACCTGAGTAAATTATAAACAGCAGCGGATAGCTGGTAGTTGTAATTTATTGTTACAGAATTGCTTTGCGCAATTAAGGATAATTTTAATCTCAAAGGCCCCTCTTTATAGACTAATTACTCTAAGATAGGAATAATTTTCTAAACAGGAAAGAAAATACTAAATAGTACACGATCTATTTGTACTGACTTATTTTGGTTGACAGGGAAAAGATAGCAATAGATGCCTAAATAAAAAATCAAATAGTAAAAGCATAGGTGAATGAATGATTAGAAGTGCGTAAAGTAAGTTGTTATTTCTTTTAAAAACCTGACGGGTATTTTATTAGAACAGCGCTCTTGCATGCTTATCTGCGTGATACGAGCTACGAACGAGCGGCGAAGATTCAACAATTTTGAAGCCCATTTTTAGCCCTTCTTCTTTATACATTGCAAATTCATCGGGTGTAACAAATCTGTCAACCGGCAGATGATTTTTTGTGGGTTGCAAATACTGACCGATTGTAAGAATATCACATCCGTGTTCAACTAAATCGTGCATTAGTTCCAGTACTTCTTCAGTCTTTTCACCAATGCCTACCATAATTCCGCTTTTAGTACGAAGGTATTTGTCCTTAAACCATCTGATCAGTTTCAGGCTTCTGTCATATTTTGCTTGTGGACGAACTACATGGTAAAGTCGCGGCACAGTTTCAAGATTATGATTTAGAATATCGGGAGGATTCAGCATAATTTTTTCGAATGCAGGAACATATCCACGAAAATCAGGAATTAAAATTTCAATTGTGCAATCCGGAACTTCTAATCTTGTAAGACGAATAAGTTCTGCAAAAATGGAAGACCCGCCGTCTTCAAGTTCATCCCTGTTCACAGAAGTAATAACTGCGTGTCTTAAATTCAAAGACTTAATTGATTCCATTACACGCCGCGGTTCATCAAGATCAAGTTCTTTCGGCATTCCGACTTTAATATTACAAAAGCCGCAGCTTCTTGTGCATGTGTCGCCAAGAATCATAAATGTGGCGCTTTTGTTATTCCAGCATTCGGCAATATTCGGACAGCGTGCTTCTTCGCAAACCGTATTTAGTTTCTGATTTTTTATAAGGTGTTTTAAGCTGGAATAATTTTCACCTGTAGGTAATTTTACTTTAAGCCAATCCGGTCTTTTCCCTAAAGGGACTTGTATCTTTTCTGATTCTTCTTTAAACGCTTTTTGATGCTGATTTATTTTAAACATAATTATTAAAAATTATTTGGTTCAAAACCTTCCAATGTTTCTTTCAAAAATTTTAGGAATTGTCCGCCCAGCATTCCATCAACTAATCTATGATCGTGAGATAAAGTCAATGCCATAATTGGTCTGATAGAAATTGTATCGTTACCTTCAACTTCAATTACTACAGGTTTTTTAATTACAGTGCCAACGCCTAAAATAGCAACTTCAGGCTGATTTATTATTGGTGTACCGAAGATAGTTCCAAATACACCATAATTAGTGATAGTAAAAGTTCCGTTTGTTATATCGTCAGGAGAAAGTTTTTTATTTCTAGTATTATTAGCTAAATCATTAATTGCTTTGGCAAGACCAAGTATATTTCTTTGTTCAGCTCCTTTTATATTTGGTACTATTAGTCCATTCGGTTCCATTGCAACAGCAATTCCAAGATTTACAAAATTCTTCTGTAAAATTGTTTTTCCATCTATTGTTGAATTAACTAATGGATATTTTTTAAGAGCTTTTACACAAGCATAGGCAATAAAAGCCATGTAGGTCAGTTTAATTCCGTTTTCATTTAGTATTCTATCTTTATTAGAATTAATAAAATTATATATTTTGATTACATCAACTTCTAGCATAGCTGATACATGAACTGATGTATCTTTACTTTCGACCATATGGTGCATAATTCTTTGTCTGATATTATCCATAGGGATTTTAGTAACACCAAAACCGGCTTCAATTTTTGTACCTTTATTTTGAGTCTGGACCACTACTTTTTTACTTAGTTGTGAACCTCCTTTATCAATATACTTTAGTACATCTTTTTTTGTAATTCTTCTATTGAGACCAGAACCTTGAATAGTATATATTTCATCAAGACTAAGACCTTCTTTATTAGCAATACTTAAAACAAGGGGTGATAAAAAAGAATTGCCATTTTTTCTGTTTTGTTTTGTTGATCTATTTTCAATATTACTTGAAGCAGCAATCACATCGTGCATAGTTGCATGTTCTGTTTGAATTTGTTTAGTCTTAACTTCTTTTTGTTCAATTGTATCTTCTTCAGGATTTTCACTAGATGATATTTTTACAACTATAGTTCCTACTTCAACTGTTTCTTGTTCTGCTACCAATATTTCTTTTACAATTCCATCAACAGGTGATGGAACTTCGGTATCTACTTTGTCTGTACTTATTTCAAAAACGGTTTCATCTTTTTTAACTGGGTCACCTACTTTTTTAAACCATTTAAGTATTGTACCTTCCATAATTGATTCACCCATCTTGGGCATACACATTTCATATATATTAGAAGTATTTAATTTAGTATTTTCTTCAACAATAATTTCTTTAGGTTTATCTTTAGTAGTTGATTTACTATCAAAATTTTTAGCTACATTTTTTTTATTTCCATCCACTTTCGCAACAACTGTTCCCACTTCAACAGTTTCACCTTCAGTGACTAAAATTTCTGTTAATATTCCTTTTACTGCAGAAGGAACTTCTGTATCAACTTTATCAGTACTTATTTCAAATAATACTTCATCAACCTCTATTTTATCACCTATATTTTTATGCCATTTAAGTATTGTACCTTCGGTTATACTTTCACCCATTTTGGGCATTATAATTTCCATTTAGAATCTCCTAATAAACTTTATTAATACTGTAAAAGGTTTTTGATACCTGCATAAATTCTATTCCTATTCGGTAGCACTTCATTTTCTAAAATTGGTGAATAAGGAATGTGAGAATCTAGTGCAGCAATTCTTCTTACAGGTCCATCTAAGTATTCAAAACATTCATCGCTTATTCTAGCTGAAACTTCTGCGCCGAAACCAGCAGTTAATGTATCTTCGTGAATTACAACTGCTTTATTTGTTTTTTTAATAGAATTAAAAATAGTCTCAACATCAAGTGGAATTATTGTTCTTAAATCTATTACTTCAACTGAATATCCTTCATCAGATAATTTTTTTGCTGCCAGAACGGAATCCCACAAACAAACTCCATAAGAAATTACTGTTATATCTGAACCTTCATTTACCACATTAGCTTTTCCGAATGGAAGTAAATAATTTTCATCAGGCTCAGGTGACATAGCTGAACTTTGTCTGTAAAGACCTTTGTGTTCACAAAAGATAACAGGATCATTAATTCTACATGCAGTTTTTAATAATCCCTTCGCATCAGCTGCATTGGATGGGAAAGCAATATAAATACCTGGTATATGGGCAAAAATAGATTCGATATTTTGACTATGACAAAGACCTCCGTGAATATATCCACCAACTGCTACACGGGTTACAACGGGTGCAGTCCAAGTATTATTGGAACGATATCTCATCGTTGCAATTTCACTTTTAATCTGCATTAATCCAGGCCAAATGTAATCACCAAATTGAATCTCAACTACAGGTTTTAATCCTGTTAATGCCATTCCTGTAGCAACGCCCATAATACTTGCTTCAGCTAAAGGTGAATTGAAAACTCTATCATTTCCAAATTTGTTGGATAATCCTTTTGTTACAGTAAATACTCCACCTTTACCGTCAGCAATATCTTCTCCAAACACATAAATATCTTTATTCCTTTCTAATTCTTCGTGTAAAGCATGATTTATAGCATCTACCATTACTACAGGTTTTCCATTTGGAACAGATGATTCATATTCTAACTCATCTCTCTTTCCGCTTTCATCAAATACAAATCTACCGGCATTTTCAGGTTTTGGATCAGACATTTTAAAACATTCGTCTGCTGTATTATTAATTTCATTATTAACATCTTCTTTTAACTTGTCTAATTCACTTTGCGTTATTATACCTTCTTGTAACATTAGATTTGATAATTTAAGATTTGGATCATTCTTTAGATCTTCTTTTAATTCTTTTTCATCTCTATATTTCTTTTGATCATCAGATGATGAATGAGAAAGTAATCTAACAACATTTGCTTCAATTAAAACGGGCCCTTTGCCACTTTTGATATATTCAATTGCTTCTTTAACAGAATTATGACTTTCTAAATAATCTGTCCCGTCAATAGACATTCTTAATAAATTATTATAACCACTCATCATTTCTGCAATAGAATTATTTTTACCACCACTTTGTTCTTTTACACTTACAGAGATTGCATATTTATTATTCTCAATTACAAATAAAACAGGAAGTTTTTCTCTGCTAGCCCAGTTAACAGCTTCATGAAATTCACCCTGACTTGTTGTACCCTCTCCACTGCTTACATAAACAAAATTATTTTTATTTTTTCTTTTAAGTGAAAGTGCTGTTCCTACAGCTTGTAAAAATTGTGTGCCTGTTGGGCTTGATTGAGATGGTATGTTTATTTTAGTAGAGCCCCAATGACAAGGCAATTGCCTTGCACCACTGCTTGGGCCATCTGCTTTTGCAAAGCATTCTAAGAAAAAATCTTTTGATGAAGTACCTGCCGCTAGACAAACCCCAAGATCTCTGTAATAAGGATAAAGCCAGTCATTTTTACCGTCAATTGCTTTACCAACAGCAATTTGTATTGCTTCGTGTCCAGAACCTGCAATGTGAAAGAAAGTTCTTCCCTGTTTTAATAAATTCATTGCTTTATTGTCTATACCTCGTGCTAATAGCATTAATCTTAATGAATCTAATAATTCACTTTTTTTAAGTCCTGTACTTTTTAGTAATGAAGATTTGTTTGTTGAATTTTCTTCTACTGTTGATTTTTCTCCTGCAATTACATAATTTTTTTTAATTCCCTTCGCCATCTTTCTCCTCAATTAGTTGTATAGTTCATTTCTGATAGTGAAATTTCATTTAGATTTATATTTTTAATTTTATCATATTCAAAAACTTTTTTAAAATTTGATAAAATATTTTCTTTTACTTCTGATATATTGGTTTTGTTACTAAGTTCTTTATTCAACGAAGTAACTTCTTTGTCATTTATACCACAAGGAATTATTCCATTGAATAGTGCAAGATCAGGATTTACATTAAAGGCAAAACCATGCATAGTTATCCATCTTTTAACTTTTATTCCAATTGCAGCAATTTTTCGATTTCCTATCCAGACACCTGTGTATTTACAATTTCTTTCAGCTTTTAATCCATATTGAGCACAAGTTAAAACTAGAACTTCTTCCAATGCTCTTAAATATTTATGTGTATCATTTTTCCAATTATTCAAATTTATTATCGGATAGCCAACTATTTGTCCAGGTCCGTGATAAGTTATATCTCCACCTCTGTCAATATCATAAACAGAGATATTATTGTTTCTTAAAAATTCTTCTGAACAGATTAGATTTTTTTTATCAGCAATTTTCCCTAATGTGTATGTGTTATTATGCTCAAGTAGAAAAAGAGTATCTTCAATTTTATTTTGATGTCTGGCATCCAGAACTTCTTTTTGAAGTTCCCAAGCTTCCTTATAATCAATTACATCTATGTTGCAATAATTTAATAGTCTCATTCTTTATATATGGATTGCTTCATTATAGGCTTGAGCAGCAGCCTCCATTAGTGATTCAGATAAAGTCGGATGAGCATGAACAGTTTTAATGATTGATTCAGCTGTTGCTTCTAACGATTTTGCTAGAGTAGCTTCTGCGATAAGCTCAGTCGCTTCGGGTCCAATTATATGAGTCCCCAATAATTCACCATATTTTGAATCAAATATAAATTTTACAAATCCTTCTCTTTCTCCTACAGCAAATGCTTTTCCACTTGCCATAAATGGAAATTTCCCAACTTTAATTTCATATCCTTTATCTTTTGCAGTTTGTTCTGTTATACCAACACTGGCAACTTGAGGCTGACAGTAAGTACACCCCGGAATATTTTCATAAATAATATCTGGAGAATTTAATCCTTTTATTTTTTCAACACAGTGTATTCCTTCAGCAGAAGCAACATGCGCAAGCCATGGCGGTCCGATTACATCACCGATTGCAAATATTCCTTTCACATTCGTTTCGTAATTTGATTTATTAACTTTGATATGATTCTTAAATAATTCAATTCCTAATTCTTCTAATCCAATTCCTTCAATATTTCCAGTTACACCTATTGCACTCAGTACTTTATCAGCAGTGAGCTTTTTAATTTCGCCGTTTGTTTTAATCGTTACATCAATTTTATTACCTTTAACCTCTGCTTTCTCTACAGATGTGCTTGTAAAAATTTCAATTCCCCTCTTCCTGAAGCTTTTTGCAAGCGTATCGGAAACCTCTTTATCTTCAATCGGTAGGATTGAATCAAGCATTTCAACAATTGTTATTTTCGTACCCAACACATTATAGAAATATGCAAACTCAATACCTATTGCACCCGCTCCTACAATAATTAGTTCTTTCGGTTGTCCGGGTAAATTCATTGCTTCTGTACTGGTAATAATATTTTTTCTGTCAATTGGAATTGAAGGGACTTCTCTTGGCCTGGCGCCGGTAGAAATTATTATATTATCAGCAGTAATCGTCTGTATTTTTTTTCCACTCTCATCTAATATATCAATTTGATTTTTTGAAACTAATTTTCCAAATCCTTTAACTCTTTCTATTTTATTTTTCTTGACAAGCATTTCAACATTTTTTGTAATCTTGTCAGAAATGTCACGGCTTCTTTTAATTATTTTTGAAAAATCGAATGTTAACTCTTTAGCTGTAATTCCAAATTCATCTCCTTTGTTTTTTACTAAATCATATAATTCAGCGTTTTTAAGTAAAGATTTAGTAGGAATACAACCCCAGTTTAGACAGATACCGCCTAGATTATCTTTATCAATCAGAACTGTTTTAAAACCTAATTGAGAAGCTCTTATTGCAGCAACATATCCACCAGGTCCACCTCCAAGTACGGCAATATCAATTTTTTCATTCATAAAAATTTTACTTTGTAGTTATTATGGTTGACAAATATAAACAGTTAATATAAAAGTTAAAAACTATTTTAATAGAATTATGACTAATTAGTCAGATATATTATTAGATTTTAGGTTGTTCTAAAGCTATTTAATGCTAAATAAATAAAAAAAAGGTATTAAACTAATTTAGTTTAATACCTTAAAAATAGTAACTATAAAAAAATAATTACTTTTCTACAGAGTTTGTAAAATTTGCAACTGCTTCATCTACATTTTTATAAACTTCAAATATTCTCATCATTCCTGTAATTTCAAATAAAATTAAAGCTTCTGAATGGAGATTAGCTATTTTTAAGCTTCCACCAAGTTCCTTCAATTTTTTAGATATGGAAACAAGAGCACCTAAAAATGTAGAATCCATATATTTACATTCTTCTAAATTGACAATAAAATTAAAATTATTCTTGGTTATATTTTTATTCAATATTTCTTTGAATTCTTCAGCACAATTATATGTTGCTCTAGCTAAATGTACATTCTCAATTGTCATTCCCTCTCTATTTTCAGATGAAAACTTCATATCTAATTACCTTTTATTTATTTACATATAATTTATCAAATTATTAACTTAAATATCAACACTATTTTTATCTTTTTTAAAGATATCTCTGTAATTCTTTAGAGAATGTGGATTTATCAATGCATCTGCATTTAAGACGGCTTCCCCATTACTAATTTTTGTAACTGCTAATTCTACTTTTTTACCGCTGATTGTTCTGGGAATTTCCTCTACAGAATATATCTTTGCTGGTATATGTCTTGGTGTTGCATTCATTCTAATCTTAAGTTGAATTTTTTTAATTAAATTTTTTGAAAATTTATATTTTTTATTTAATACTACAAACAAGATTATTTGTATGTCATTTTTTTCTTTTTTCCCAATTACCAAGCTATCCGTAATTTCGTACATTGCTTCAACTATCCTATATATTTCAGAAGTTCCAATTCTTACACCACCGGGATTTAGAGTAGAATCTGATCTACCATATACAATTATCCCGGAATTCTTATTTATTTTTATAAAATCACCATGATGCCAAACATTTTTAAATCTTTCAAAATAAGCCGATCTATATTTCGTATCATTTTTATCATTCCAAAAATATACAGGCATTGAAGGGAAAGGTTTAGTGCAAACAAGTTCACCTTTTTTATTAATTACAGTTTGTCCATTTTCATCAAAAGTTTCTACTTTCATTCCAAGCCCTCTACATTGTATCTCTTCGTTATAAACAGGTAGAGTAGGACATCCAAGCATGAAGCAAGAAATAATATCAGTACCACCGGAAATTGAAGAAAGCAATACATCTTTTTTAACATTTTTATAAATCCATTTAAAATTTTCAGAAGAAAGGGGTGAACCTGTAGATAATATTGTTCTAAGTGATTTAAGATTATAATTATTTTTGGGGATAAGATTATTTTTTTCACATATACTTAAAAACTTTGGACTAGTACCAAAAACAGATATTTTTTCCTGTTCAACTAAATGCCATAATTTATTCAAATTTGGGTAAGCAGGATTACCATCATACAAAACAACAGTTGAACCAATACTTAATGTACTCACAAGCCAGTTCCACATCATCCAACCACATGTTGTAAAGTAAAATATTATATCTTTTCTTTTTAAATCTGTATGTAGAGAATGTTCTTTAAAATGTTGAAGTAAAGTACCACCGGCACCGTGCACAATACATTTTGGAATGCCTGTAGTGCCTGATGAATACATTATATAAACCGGATGATTAAAATCTGTTTGAACAAATTTTATTTTATTTGATTTACTATTAAGTAAGGGATTAAATCTAAAATAAATTTTACTCTTATTTGTAGGATTATGTTTTGAATAATCAAAGTCTTTAAAATCGAAAAATTTAGAAATAAGAATAACTTTTTCAATTGATGTAATTTTCTTTTTTATAAGTTTTATTTTTTTCTTACAATCAATTGGTTTACCATTATAACTATATTCTTCTATTGCAAATAGTATTTTTGGTTTTATCTGATTAAATCTGTCATAGACACTGTTTATTCCAAAATCAGGAGAACACGAAGACCAAACTGCACCTAAACTTGTTGCAGCAAGCATTGCTATTATAGCTTCTGGTATATTACTTACAAACCCGGCAATTCTATCGTCTTTTTTAATCCCCATATTTTTGAGTGCAACAGTTATACTACATACATATTTATTTAACTCTTTATATGTTAAATAAATATTTGGTTGATTTTCTCGAGAACTAATGATAGCAATTTTATCATCATTGAATTTTAATAGATTCTCAGCAAAATTTAGTTTAGCTCCATTAAACCATTTTGAACCAAACATTTCTTTACTAATTAAAACAGAATCATACTTTTTGGAATGAATTATTTTGCTGTAAATCCAAATTGATTCCCAAAATTCTTCAATATTATCTACAGACCAATTGTATAGATCATCATAGTTCTGAAAGGATTTCCTATACTTTTTGTTAATCCAATTTATATAACTTACTATATTTGAATTATCTATGCGGGATTTTGATGGTATCCATAAGGGTTCTTTCAATTTTAAGCTCAACTAAGGAATGTAAATATATTATAATATAAATTAACTAATATTTTCTTGAAGTAAGGCAGTTTTCCATGCAAATTCTTTATCATTATTTTGCAAAGCACATTTAGCTGAATACTCTAAATATTTTTTATCATCCTTATTAGTTTTTAATAATTTCAACGAAATTATTAACATACTTTTATAGTCATTAAGGTTTTGGTATTCAAAAAAATCTTTTTCTAATGTTAATTTTATATTATAGTGTTCTTTTTCAATTTTAGTTTTAAATTTTAATACTTCTTCAATTGTAGGGATAGAAGAAATACCGGCAAATTTTGCAAGGTCATTTGCAGAAAAGATATCAGATTTTTTTATAAATTCTGGAATATTATCAAATCCTACTCCAACATTACTTCCAGGTTTTTCAACTACAAAAATAGATTCTCCATTTGCTCGGCAATAATAATTTGCAGACATTCTGGAAACAAGATCAATTAAATTCGGTTCAATATTTCCATCTTTCATTACTTCTTTTTTGATATGTAATTTTATTACTTCACAGACAGCTAGATTTGCACTACCTCCTTTTTCACCATAATTTTTCATTTCCAGTAATTTACATTCCATTTGAAATGGTGATTCCTTTACTCGAAATGGTTTAACAAGATTAGATTTAATTGGTGTTAATCCGGATTTAATAAATTCATCAACATTTGAAGAAAACTCAGACGAAGCAAGACTTATTTGTTCAACCATTGAGTATGTAACTGACTGCACTACACATTCTTTAGTGTCTGTCAAATTATTATAAGTGTCTTTTAAAGATGCATCTTTACCTCTTCTGGCAGGAGAAAATGCAATAATTGGTGGATTTGCTCCAAAAGCATTAAAGAAGGAAAATGGTGAAAGATTAGGAATACCATCTTTAGATAAAGTTGAAACTAAAGCAATAGGTCTGGGAGCAACTCCTCCTAAAAGTAATTTATGTAATTCAGGTACACTAATATTTTTTGGTTCAAAATGTAACATTAAATATTTTTCTTTTTTGCTAGTATTGAATAATCATTTTTAGATTGTAGAAGTGTATTTTTTAATCTACCAAGCCCTTGAATTTCTAACTCCATAGTATCGCCTGGTTTAATCCAAATTGGTTCAAATTCTTTCTTCTTTTCTTTAGCTTCAAGAGCCCAAGTACCATTCAATTCTAAATAACAACCTGTTCCAACAGTTCCGGAGCCAATTACATCCCCAGGTAAAAGTTCAACACCATAAGAAGCTCTTTCAATAATCTCTGCAAAAGTCCAATTCATATCCTTCATATTTCCATTTGATACTTGTTTACCATTATGGAAAGCTGTCATTCCTAAATCATATTTGTTTCCTTTACCTGTTTTGATTTTATATTTTTCTAATTCATCAGGTGTTACTAACCAAGGACCAATAGTTGTTGCAAAGTCTTTACCTTTTGCCGGTCCAAGATTTAATTTCATTTCTTCCATCTGCAATCTTCTTGCACTTAAATCGTTCATAACCATATAACCGGCAATGTATTTATCAGCATCTTTTGATGATATATTTTTGCCTCTGTGTCCAATTACAATAGCTGCTTCAAGTTCAAAATCTAAGTTTTCAAAATGATCTTTCTCTAAGACAATATCACCTTCACCAAAAATTGCATTGTGGTTGGTAAGATAAAATATTGGGAATTGATCAAACTCAGGAATCATATCAACTCCTCTATTTCTTCTTGCTGTTGCAACATGCTGACGGAAAGCATATCCATCGCGGCAAGAAGTAGGGAAAGGAACAGGAGCTAAATATTTTATAGCATCTGCATGTAAAAAATCAAATCCTGTTCCGGCAATAATTTCTTTTTGAAGTTCAAAAGCAGAAATCATAAAATTATCTTCGCCTTTAAGAAATTGATTCATTGTCGATGGTAATTGAATTCCTATATTTTCTGCACAATTTTGAAGATCATAAATTCTATTATTGATTAATAAAGCAGCTCTATCATTTCCATGTTTTTTATAAGAAACAAATTTCATTAATCTCTCCGTATGGTATTAAGTGTACTGTAAGTTATATTCTTTTGTTAATATTTTTTTTACTTGAGTAATAACATTTATTGCAAATTCCGTTTCTTCATTTGTACCGGAATTAATTCTAATTCCATTTGTTATTCCAAAGGTATTTACATGTCTAAGGATTAGTCCCCTTTTCAAACATTCATTATTAAAACTAGTTGTATATTTTTCAGTTGGAAAAATCATAAGTAAAAAATTAGCTGATGTTGGTAAATAATTAATATTTAATTCATCAAAAATTTCTTTAAGTCTATTTAATGATTTCTTATTAAGCTCAACTGTTTTATTTAAAAAGTTATCATCATCTAAAGCAGCTATTGCAGCAACTTGTGCCAATGAATTAGGTTCAAAAGGTAATTTAATTTTATAAAGAATTTTTATTAATTCTTCATTTCCTACTGCAAAACCTACTCTAATACCTGCTAATCCATAAGCTTTAGAAAGTGTCCTAAGAATTATTAAATTTTTATTACTATAATCCAACCCATTAGGATATTCTGTATTAGTTTGAGCATAAACCGAATAAGCTTCATCTAATACTATTAATATGTGCTCAGGTACTTTTAGAAGAAATGTTTCAAATTCTTTTTTGTTAAAAATTGTTCCTGTTGGATTATTAGGATTTGCTAAATAAATAATTTTAGTTTTATCAGTAATATTTTCAGCAATTGCTTCAAGATCATATCTGTAGTCTTTCTGTACAATTTGTTTAGAAATTCTACCATATTTATTTACATTAACATACCATCCGATAAATGAGCCTTCTGAAGTTAATAGTTCATCTCCCTCTTCACTAAAAGCCGAAACAATGTATTGTAAAAGTGAGTCAGTACCACTACCGGTAACAATTTGATTTGAGTCTTTACCAATTTTTTTTGAAATAGCATTAACCAAATCAAATGCAGCAGGATTGGTATAACGATGTATCTCTGCTAAATGCTTTTTTATTGCTTCAACAGCTTTTGGTGATGGACCAAGTGGGTTTTCGTTTGAGGCAAGTTTTACAATTTTTTCTAGTCCATATTCCCTGAACATTTCATCAATTGGTTTGCCGGCTTTGTATGGTTTTAAATCTTCAACAAACTTTGGGATTTTAATCATTACCTTTCTCTAACCAGGATTGAGAGTAATCTTTAGCCATTGTATCTTTTACATTAGTAGTAGGGTAAAGTTGTTCAAAAGTATCAACCATAATTGCATATTCATCTGTAGCTTTTTTACCGACAGATTCTTCAGTTTTACCTGGCTGTGGCCCGTGAGGAATACCCATGGGATGCAAAGTAATTGAACCTTCTTTAACTCCTTTTCTTGACATAAAATCACCATGTACATAATAAATCATTTCATCACTATCACAATTTGAATGAAAATAAGGAGCAGGAATTGAATCAGGATGAAAATCAAATAATCTTGGACAAAATGTACAGACTACAAAATGTTGTGTCTTTAAAAATAAATGAACAGGGGGTGGTAAATGTAACTGTCCAACTTTTGGTGCATAATCTTTTATGTTAAAGATATAAGGATACAAATATCCATCCCAGCCAACAACATCAAATGGATGATGAGGTAGTTTGTAATTAAAAACTCTGTTGGATACTTTTAATAATAATTTGAATTCACCTTTTTTATCTATTGGTTCTGCGTATTCAGGCACACGGAAATCTCTTTCGTAGTAAGGAGCATCTTCTGTTAATTGTCCATATTCATTTCTGTAATGTCTTGGAATATCAAAAGGTGTGTCAGATTCTATTATAAACAATTTAACATTTTTATAATTTTCAAATTTTATTTGATATGTTGTTCCTTTTGGTACAACTATAAAATCCCATTCACTAAATTTTAATTTGCCGTACTCTGATAAAAATTCTCCTTTGCCATGGTGAATAAACAAAAGTTCATGCATATGAGAATTTCTATAGAAGAAATCAGCATCTTCAGAAATATGTGCAGTTGATAAAATGCAATGGCTATTTTTTAAAAATTCATTTCTTGAAGAGAAAATGTTCCCTTTACTTTGTTTTTTATCTGTAAAAAAATGGTAATATTGTAATGGAGCATCATTCCAAATTTTATCAATCGGTTTTTTAAGTTCAGATATCTGTTCTACTTGAGTAGGCATCGAAATGTGATATTTATTTGAATAAATACCAGAAAAACCAATTGTGCTAAAGAGTTCTTCACGATACAAAGACTTACCATCAGGTTTATAAAAAGTTGTATGTCTCTTTGGTGGTGCTTTCCCTAATTTTACATAAAATGGCATGCTTACCTCAAATTAGAATTGATTATCTAAATATTTTTTACATAATTTATATACTGTCATTTCAAAGGCGTAAGCGACTAAGAAATCTTTCTTTAACTTATGAGAAAAGATTTCTCCATTTGGTCGAATTGACAAATATGAAATTGGGATACTAAATTTATTCCTTATCAAAGTTCCCCCTTTGCATTTGATCTTTTTCAATTGATTCAAACAATGCTTGAAAGTTGCCTTGTCCAAAACCCTGAGCACCTTCTCTCCTTTGAATAATTTCATAAAAGAATGTAGGTCTGTCTCCAATAGGTTTTGTAAAAAGTTGCAGCAAATAACCTTTATTCTCTGCATGGTCGCAGAGAATTCCATTTTTTTGTAAATCATCAATGCTTTCTTTTATCATTATATTTTCACTACGAAGTTTTTCATAATATGAATCAGGTGGCTCTAAAAATTCCACACCGTTTTTTTTCATATTTGAAATTGTTTCTATTATATTGTCAGTAGATATTGCAATATGTTGAATTCCCGAACCCAGATATTCATCTATATATTCTTCTATTTGTGATTTTTTCAATCCTTCATAAGGTTCATTTATAGGATTCTTTATATCAGCTTCTTTTGAACGAACAACTTTTGAAAGTAAAGCAGAATATTTAGTAGAAATATCTCCCATTCCAAATTCAAGAAAAGTTTCAAAATTTAGTGTTTTATTCAAATAGTTTACCCAAAAATCCATTTCATTTATCCTAACATTTCCAACAATGTGGTCAATTTTTTTTAATCCGGTTTTATGAGCTTCAATTTTTATATTTTGTATGGGTTTTGTAAATCCAGGTTTGAAATTACCTTTATATTTATCTCTTTTAGAAAAAACAATTTCCGCATCATCATATAATTTGACTGATGCTTCTTCAACATATCCATTTTCATCTTCATATTTTTTATATGTACTAACAGGAACTGCCCCATTTTTAATTGCTTTATCATAAGCAAATTTTACATCTTTAACTTTAAGAGCCCATCTTTTTACACCGTCTCCGTGTTTTTCTACAAAAGAAGTTATATTATATTGAGTTGGATCAACAGCTGAAGTTATAAGAATTCTTAAACTTTTACCTTCTAAAAGGTAAGTTGATTTCTCTTTAACTCCGGTTTCCGGTCCACTATAAGCAGTAATATCTAGCCCCATCCCTTTTGCATGCCAGTAAGCCCACATTTTTGCAGAACCAACATAAAATTCTACATAATCGTAACCGGTAATGCCTAATTCATTAGCCATTTATATAATACTCCTTTTAGGTTATCAAGATTAGACTTTAGTAAACAAATTTATAAGAATTTTAGTTTATAGTAAAGTCAATTATTGAATTGTATATTATAATATTTATTATTTTAGAGTCAGAATAGAATAATTTTTAACATTTGTTGTATTACTTTATAACTGTAATTAATAAAAATAGGAAATTTATATGCCCACTTTAATGGTAAGTATTTCAGGAATTAGAGGAATTGTAGGAGAGAGTTTGACACCAAATGTATTAGTTAAATATACATCTGCATATGCAGAGTTTATTAAGAAAGGAACTGTTGTAATAGGCAGAGATGCAAGAATAACGGGTGAAATGGTTTCTGAAATTGTAATTAGTACATTATTAGCAAAAGGAATTGATGTAATTGATATAGGTATTTGTCCTACTCCAACTGTACAATTAACTGTAAATAAATTAAAAGCACAGGGTGGAATTGCAATATCCGCCAGTCACAATCCAAATCAATGGAATGCATTAAAACTGTTGAACAGAACAGGTCAATTTATGAC
>Ga0210044_10005810_pt1 | contig 16527 bp, 15 predicted proteins | sample CryGey13umfilter_2_FD_183959 | JGI IMG/M metagenome (GOLD analysis project Ga0210044, IMG submission 183959) | Groundwater microbial communities from aquifer in Utah, USA - Crystal Geyser 4/9/14 3 um filter (SPAdes) (version 2) | ecosystem: Environmental > Aquatic > Deep subsurface >...
GACGAGGGCGACGCCGAGGCGGCCCTCGGACCTCTGTCCGCCGCGCTGGGCCTGATGCCCGACGATCACCACACCCAGGTCACGTTGGCGGACGCCTACATCGCGACCCAACGCATCGCCGAGGCGGGACAGCTGCTCGAGCACGCCATCGGAGAGCACACGCGCAGGCGCTCACCCGAGCTGGCGCAGCTCCAACACCGCATGGCGCGCTTGGCCCACGCCGTGGAGGACCGGAACCTCGAGTTCCAGTGGCTCGCCGCGGCGCTCGACGCCGACAAGAACAACGCCGACGTCGCGGGCGAGTACGCGCTCTTGGCCATGGAGCTCGAGGATTGGGACAAGGCCCTGCTCGCGCTGCGCGCCGTCACGCTCTGTCGCACCGAGGGTGTCATGTCGCGCGCGCTCGCCTTCCTGCATCAGGCCCGCATCGCGCACACACGCGGCGAGTCTCGGCGCGCTCTGCTCTGGGCACGCAAGGCCCGCAGCGAGGATCCCGACCTGGAAGAGGCGGAAGCGTTCCTGGCCGAGTTGGGCGAGGGTTGACGCCCGTTCCTCCACGCTCCACCCCTCCACCCCTGGCTGCTTTACAGCCTGCATGCGCGTGGATACCGTGAACGACTCCATGTCGCCCTTCATTCTCTGCATCGATCAAGGCACGACCGGCTCGACGGCCGTGCTGCTCTCCTCCTCCGGTGAGGTGCTCGCCAAGGCCAATCGAGAGTTCCCGCAACACTACCCGCAGCCGGGCTGGGTCGAGCACGATCTCGACGAGATCTGGCAGAGCGTGCTCGATTCCATCGCCGACGTCTTCGCCAAGTCCGGCGCGTCGCCCAAGGACTGCGCCGGCATCGGCATCACCAACCAACGCGAGACCACCATCGTGTGGGAGCGCAAGGGTGGGGCACCCATCCACCGCGCCATCGTCTGGCAGGATCGCCGCACCTCCTCGCGCACGGAGGAGCTGCGCGCGTCGGGCTACGAGGCGCTGGTCCGAGAGCGCACGGGACTCGTGCTCGACCCCTACTTCAGCGGCACGAAGATCGACTGGATCTTGAACCACGTCGACGGGGCGCGCGCGCGTGCCCAGCGCGGCGAGCTCTGCTTCGGCACCATCGACTCCTGGCTCGTCTGGCGCCTGAGCGACCAAGCCGTCCACGTGACCGACGCGACCAACGCCTCGCGCACCATGCTCTTCGACATCCGTCGCGGCGCCTGGGCCGAGGACCTCGCGGCGCTGCTGCGCGTGCCGATGGCGATGCTGCCCGACGTGAAGAGCTGCTCCGAGCGCTACGCCGTCACCCAAAGAGTGCCCGGCTTGCCCGACGGCATCCCCATCGCGGGCATCGCGGGCGATCAGCAAGCGGCGCTCTTCGGGCAGACCTGCTTCTCGCCCGGCGAAGCCAAGTGCACCTACGGCACCGGCGCGTTTCTGTTGATGAACACGGGCGAGACGGCGGTCGCCTCCGAGCACGGCCTGTTGACCACCGTGGCGCTGCGCCTCGGGGGTCGCACCACCTACGCGTTGGAGGGCAGCGCCTTCATCGCCGGCGCCGCCGTGCAATGGCTGCGCGACGGCCTCGGGCTGATCAAGGATGCGAGCGAGATCGAGGCCTTGGCGTCGAGCGTGGCGTCGGCGGGAGACGTGGTCTTCGTGCCCGCGCTGGCCGGCCTCGGCGCGCCCCATTGGGATCCCCACGCGCGCGGCCTGCTCTGGGGCCTGACGCGCGACACCACGCGGGCGCACGTCGCGCGCGCCGTACTCGAGGGCATCGCCTTCGAGGTCGCCGATCTGGCGCTGGCCATGGTCGAGGATTCGCGCCGCAGCATCGGCCGCCTGCGCGTCGACGGAGGCGTCTCCCAGAGCGATCTGGTGATGAGCCTGCAGGCCGATCTGCTCGACGTGGAGGTCGATCGTCCGAGCAACATCGAGACGACGGCGCTCGGCGCCGGCTACCTCGCGGGCCTCGCGGTCGGCGTCTTCACGGATCTCGACGACGTGGTCCGCACCCATCGCATCGAACGCAGCTGGAAGCCGACGATGGCTTCCGAAGAGCGCACCGCCCGCCTGCTTCGATGGCGCGAGGCGGTGGCTCGTGCCAAATCTACCGAGGCTTCCAGATGACCACGATGCGCAAAGTCCCCCTCGCCTGGGAGTCCCTCGAAGACGCCTTCGAGAACAACGCCCCCCAGGTCCACAGCTACCTTCAGCTCGAGTCGGGCGAGGTGCTGCGTCTGGTGGATGGCACCGTCGATCCCGACCTGCTCGCGCGCATCGTGGCCGATCCCGACTACCTGCCCGTGGCTCCGGTCTCCTCGCGTGAGCAGTATCGCTGGATGGAGCACTTCATCCAGACCGTCGAGGACGAGACGCTGCACGAGGCGCTGACCCACTCCATCGACGGCAAGGGCGCGTTTCGGCGCTTCAAGGATGTGCTGATGGCGCATCCCGTCGATCGCGAGCGCTGGTTCAAGTTCCGCACGGAGCGACTTCGCGACTGCATGACGAGCTGGCTCGAGACGCACGGGCTCGAGGCAGGTCCGCGTCCCGAGTGGCGTGTGCCGACGGCCGAAGAGGTGCTGCCCGAGGTCGAGCGCCGCGGCGATCGGGTCCGCGTGCAACACACCCGCGCGCGTCGCTCGGATCTGGAGCGGGCGAAGCTTCACGAGCTGGTGGACAAGCTGCCGTCGCGAGGGCTCGACACCGCGCTCGCCTTCCTAGAGTTCAGCCTGGCGCGGCGGCCGATGGTGCTACCGGACGTCGACGCCACGGACGTCGATGCCACGGTCGGTGACGACGCGACGCAGGACGCGGCCAACGACGCCGCGATCGATGGTGCTTCCCCCGACTCCTCGTCGACCTTGGACGATGGCGCCGACTGACGCACTCGGCGCGGTGACGGGCCGGCGAAGGCTCCCAGCTCTCTTCTGTGCGCTCATCGCCTGCGCGCAGCTCCCGTCGGTCGCTTGGGCCCAGCCTGGCGCGGTGCGACGCGCCGAGGGCGTGGTCGCCTTGGTCGGTGGCAGCGCACCCGGGCCTGGCGTGGTCGTGGTGCTCGAGAGCGACGTGACCTTCGAGGCGCGGCTGCGCCTGTGCGGGCGCTCGCGCGGGGAGCTGCCGCTGGGACCGCTGCCCGACGCGCTGCTGCGCGCGACGCTGGACGAGATCGTCGGTCAGGTGCTGATCGCGCGTGAAGCGGAGCGCGTGCGCGTCAGCCCGCCCACCGCCGCGGACGTGGCGCACCAGGAGTCGCAGCTCGCGGACCTGGCGGGCGGAGCCACGCGCTTCGCCTCGTTGGTGCAGGCCCTCGGCGTGACCCACGAAGAGGTGAGCGACATCGCGCGTCGCCGCGCCACCGTGCAGCGCTTCCTGCAGGCGAACCTCGAGGGCGCCGCAGTCGTCACGGAGGAGGAGGTCCAGAGCGCCTACGCGGCAGGCGATCATCCCTTCATCGGCCAGCCCCTGGAGGAAGTGCACGAGGCCATGCGCGTGCTCTTGGTGCGACAGGCCCTCGATCGCGCCGTGGCTCGTTGGGTGACGATCCTGAAGCAGCGCACGCCCTTGCGTTTGCTGGCGTCGTACGCCTCCTCGACGTAGCTTGGAGCCCATGAGCGACGCGGTCGAAGAGGGTGGAGGAGCGGGCCGTGCGGCCACGGCTCTGGCGTGGAGCGGCGGCGGCGCTCTGGGCTTGGTCATCAGCTACGGGCTGGTCTACTTCTTCGGCGAGGCTTACCCGAGCGGCGTCGGCACCTTCGTGCTCTTCGCGGCGGGCGCCCTGGGCTTCATGGCCTTGGCGGACAAGCTCGGACGTCGCGCGCTGAAGGTCCTCGGTCCCATCTCCGGCATCTTGCTCGCCCTCGCCCTCGTGCTCGTCGTCACCATCGGCTTCTCCGGGCTGCCGAGCTAGTCCTGGCTGTGGCCCGAGCGCGTCCGCGCTTCAGCCGTCGAGGTCGAGGCGGATGACCGTGTCGTCGCTGCCGGTCGGGTTGCGCTGGCGCTGGATCAGGAGGGTCTCGTCCTCGCTGCGCCCGAGGGTGTCACCCGTCGGCAGCTGCTTGTCCGGATCGTCGAGCATCCAACGCGCCATGCTGAACACGAAGTCGAGCGCGCCACGACCGTTCACCGGACAGGAGATGAAGAACTCCTCGCGTCCGTAGCGAGCGAGTCCGTGCGTCAGGAACGACATGCGATCCTCGGGCTCGGGCGCCGCCGTCACGTCGACCGCGATCTCCGCGGGCAGTTCGCCCAACTCCGCGCCCAGCTTGGCCATCTCCGCGAACAGCCCCGCGAGGTGGAAGAAGCGCCCATGCCCGAACATGGCGCCGACGCACTTCGCGCCCTCCATCACGCAGGCGGTCAGCGCCGCCATCTGCAGATCCTTCTGGCGCGGCGTGCCCACGAGCCCGAGCGCGGTGACGATCAAGTGCGCCGGAGCCGCCAGGGCTTCGTCCTTGGGCGGAGCGGTGAGGCCGAAGGGCATCTTGGGCACGTCCGGATGGGGCACGGGCATCAACATCACGAAGAGCTGTCCGCCCGTCTCCATCGAGAAGCCGAGCGGACCTTCGCGCTCGGTCAGGGTCAGCTCGAGGCCCATGTCCGAGGCCGCCGCGATTACCGCGTCCGCGTCCGGATAGGCGCTCTCGGCGAGCAGCACGAAGCAGAGATCAGCCATGGCGGGAGACTACCGAATCCCGTGCTTGCTTCGCCACACGCCGCGTCGCCCAAGGACGTCCTCGCCCAGGCGTCCATGGAGTGCGCGTACCACTACAGATCCCGTGCGCGATTGTGCTACGTTCCGAGCCCCCCGAGCTGACCGAGGTTTTTCTTGAGCGACGAAGAGCAACCGTCGGATCCGTCCGACTTCGACGCCGACGCCCTGGCTGCCCTCGCGCGTCCATCGGGTGCCCCCCCCGCCATGGACGATGACGACGGCGATGGCGGCATGCTGGATCTCCGCGCTCTGGCGGCGTCCGCCGCACCGCTTCCGCCCGAGGAGGCGGATGACGGGGCCGACGAGGAGCCCGACGAGTCCGCCGCCGTGCCTGCCGCGAAGGGCGAGTCCGTCGCGAAGCCCAAGGCAGCGTCCACGGCCACGGCCGCCTCAACGCCCGAGCCCGCGGCCGCCGCGGTGCGCCCGGCGGAAGAGAAGAAGGGCGGAAGCGGCATGGTGATCGGCGTGGCCATCGGCCTCGCCGCCGCCGCCGCGCTCTTCTTCTTCATGCGTCCGAGCCAGCCCGATCCGCTCGCCAGCGCGGCCAATGCGCCCGCAACGACCGCCACGGGTCTTGCCCTCGCGCCGCCGGACTCCCTCCCCTCGATCGATGTCCCGCCCGCCGATGGGCCGCCCAGCGCCGCCGTCCAGCCTGGCGCAGCCGTCGAAGGTGACGCCGTGCCGGGCACCGAGCCCAGCGCCGCCACCGACGCCGTGCCCACCACCGAGACCCACCCCCTCGAGGCGAGCACTACCGAAGGCGCGACCGAAGAGGGTCGCCATCACGGCACTCGCCACGCGAACCACGCCGAGCAGGGCAACTCCGCCGAAGCCGACACGCACACGGAGGAGACGCATGAAGCGGCGCCGGTGGTCGCGGCCGCGCCTGCGACCATGGCGACGATGCAGGCCGAGTCCGAGCACGGGTCGGACGACCGCTCCATGGACCAGCTCTTGAACAGCGCCCTCGGCGGTGAGCCCGCGCAGGGCGGCACGATGACGGCGCCCGTCGCCTCGGCCATGGCGGCGGCCCCGGCGGCTGACGCGAACCTGCCCGAGTCGCCCAGCCGCAGCGTCGTGACGCGCGTGCTCGGCGGGCTGATGAGTCAGATGCGGAGCTGCGCCGGCGATCAGGTCGGCATGGCCAACGCGCGCATTCGCATCAGCAACGACGGCACCGTGGCCAGCGTCGCCATCGCGGGCGCACCCTTCGGCGGCACGCCCCAGGGCACCTGCATGGAGAACGTCGTGCGCCGCGCCCACTTCCCCCGCTTCAGCCGGCCGACCATCGACCTCACCTTCCCCTTCTCGATTCGCCCGCTCAACTAGGCATGCGGCGCTCGCTCGCCCTGCTCTGTCTCGGCCTCGCGGCCTGCGCCGGCGCGTCCCAGAATCGGGCGACCACCGAGGTCGGTCGTGGCCTGGCGATGCCCGCGGATCCGGGCGCGCGCAGCCAAGCCCTGCGCGAGTCGGGGCAGCGCTTCTACGCGGCGCTCTCTCGCGGAGAACCCGAGGACACCGTGCTCGACGCCCTCGCCCTGCGGCGCGTCGTCGACTCGACCGCGGCCACCCGCTACTCGGCCCAGCGCGCGGGCTTGGGCCTCCGCCTCGGCGTGCGCCCCGCGGATTTGGAGGCCTTCCGCAGCGCGGAGTTCGCGGGTGTGTGCGTGCAAGGGGCGAGGCAACGGGCCGCCGGGGGCGTGCTCGGCCTGCTCCAGCCGACTTGGACCTTCGATCGCGTGCTCGTGGTCGGTCGCCGACCCGGCGGTCAACGCGTGGCCGCCTGGCTCGAGGGGGTCTTCGCCTTCACCGATCAGGGCTTCTATGCGCTCGATCTCAGCCGAGCCGAAGCACCCCGTTGGGAACACTCCGATCTGGAGCTGGCCAGCTGTGACGTCGAAGTAGGTCTTCACTAGCCTGCCGGCTGTGGATCCATCTCGACGCCACCACAAGATGTAGTGGTGGTCACGGCATGACACCCACTCGGTCTAGCGATAGGGCGTTGCAATCGCCCGCGCGGGATGGTAATCGGCGGAGAAGTGCGAGTTGGCCTGGGGGCCGGCCCCTTCGGTTCCGAGCCGGCAACGTGCTCCTCGCCGACGTCTTTCCTTCCGCCGCTCCATCTCTTCCGACCTTTTCCTTCCGCTGTATCCCTCCCGACCTGGCCCAAGTGGCCCCCATAGGTGTGCCTTGAAGATCAAGAAGCTCGAGATCGTCGGCTTCAAGTCCTTCGTCGACCGGACCATCGTGAACTTCGATCACGACGTGACGGGCATCGTGGGACCGAACGGTTGCGGTAAGTCCAACGTCGTCGACGCGCTGAAGTGGGCCATGGGCGAGCAGTCGGCCCAGAGGCTGCGCGGCAAGTCCATGGACGACGTGATCTTCAACGGCTCGGAGGCCCGAGGACCCCACGGCTTCGCCGAGGTCACCATCACCTTCGACAACACGGACGGGCTGACGCCCCCCGAGTACGCGGACTATCCAGAGATCAGCGTTACGCGGCGCCTCGATCGCGCCGGCAACAGCGACTACTCGATCAACAAGACGTCCGTGCGCCTGATGGACGTGACCAACCTCTTCCTGGGCACGGGCGTGGGTCGCCGCGCCTACTCGATCATCGAGCAGGGGCGCATCGGCTTCATCGTCTCCTCCAAGCCCGCCGATCGTCGCCAGATGATCGAAGAGGCGGCCGGTGTCACCAAGTTCAAGGTGCGCAAGCACGCGGCCGAGCGAAAGATGGAGCAGACGCGGCAGAACCTGCTGCGCATCGGCGACATTGTGCACGAACTCGAGCGCTCCCTGGCCTCCCTGCAGCGTCAGGCGCAGAAGGCCGAGCGCTACAAGAACTACCGCTCCGAGGTGCGTGAACTCGAGCTCTGGACCGCTTCCCATCGCTACCTGGACATCTTCCAGGAGACGCGCGTAGTGCGCGGCGTGCTCGACCAGGCGCAGGCGCGCGCCGAGGGTGTGCGCTACGCGGTGCAGGTGCGCGAGGCAGAGCTCTCCGGCGCCCGAGCCGACGCGGATCGCGCGGGCGTGGCCGTGGAGCATGCGCAGGGCAAGGCCTACGCCCTCGACAACCGCGTGCAGATGCTCGAGGGCCAGCTGGCCCAGCGTCGCGAGCGCCTCAAGGGGCTGAAGCAGGCCGAGCACGTGGCCGAGCGTGAGCTGACCGAGCTCGAGACCCAGCGCGTCACCCTGAGCGAGGAGCGCGAGCACATCGCGCGGGCGCTCCTGGAGCTGGAGCAGGCCGAGGACGAAGCCAAGAGCTTGTTCGAGACCGAGCAGGAGGAGCTCGCCCATCGGCGCCAGGCCGCCACCGAGGCGGACGCCGTGCTCGCCTCGGCGCGCGCGCGTGTCTCCGAGGCGGTCGCTCGCATCGCCCGTGCCGAGGCCGTGCTCACGGGCTTCGAGCGGCGCAAGGCTCAGGAGCGGCAGCGTCTCGAGCAGCTGACCAAGGAGCGCGAGGGCGCCGAGGTGAGGCGCATCGAGGTCGGCCAGGAGCTCTCCTCCCTCGAGGCGCGGCTTACGGGTCTGCGCAGTGGCAGCCAGGCGACCCAGGCTCGCAGGGACGAGATCGAGGCCGAGCTGCGGGGTCTGCGCGAGCAATTCCTCGGCAGCGATCAAGAGCTCACGGGGCTGCGTGAAGAGACGGCCGAGCGCCGCTCGCGCCTGCGCTCCCTCGAGGAGCTGGCGTCGCGCTTCGAGGGCGTCGGCGCTGGCGTTCGCGCGCTGCTCACCCAGTACGCGCCGAACGACGCGGCCCGTCGTGAACGCGGCCTGCTCGGCTTGGCCTTTGACCTGATCGAGTGCCCCGAGCGCTACACCCAGGCGCTGGCCGGCGCCCTGGGCGACGATCTCTCGCGCGTGGTGGTCGAAGACGGCGACGCCGCTCTGGCCGCGCTGAGCTTCCTGCGCGAAGAGGAGCGCGGGCGGGCCGCCTTCATGCCGCGACATATGCGCGGCGTGGCGGGCGCGCGCGTCCAGCTGCCCGAGGGGGAGGGCGTCATCGGTCGCCTCGCCGACCTCGTCCACGCGCAGCCTGGTCACGAAGAGCTCGTGCGTCGCCTGCTCTCGGGCGTGGTGGTCGTCGACTCCCTCGAGCGTGGGCTGAGCCTGTCGCGCGATGCGCAGGACGAGCTTCGCATCGTCACCCTGGAGGGTGAGGTCGTCGAGCCGAGCGGTGTGCTGCGCGGTGGCGCCCACGACGACGTGGCCGCGCACATGCTCCAGGTGCGGCGCGAGATCCGCACCCTGCACGAGGTCGTCGGCGGGCTCGAAGAGAGACTCACCGCGGCCGTCACGCGCCACGGAGACCTGCGACGCGGCATCGCGGAGCGTCAGGCGGCCATCGACGCGGCGCGCAACGAAGCCCACGACGCCGAGATCGCCATCGTCAAGGCCGACAAGGATCTGCGTCGCCACGGCGAAGAGCGCGAGCGCGTCGAGGCGCGCATCGAGAAGCTCACCTCCGACATGGAGGCCCTCGAGCTCTTGCTCGAGGAGGCGGGCGACGAGGAGACGCAGGCGCGTCAGGAGATCGAGTCGGCCCGCGCCGCGCAGGCCGAGTCCATCGGCGCGCAGGAGGCCGCGGACGCCATCTGCCAGAGCCGGCGCGAGGCCGTCGATGCGCAGGTCTCTCGCGTGTCCGACGTGCGTGTGCGCGCGGCTCAAGCCCGGGAGCGTGCCGAGAGTGATCGCGGCGCGGTCTCGCGTCTCGGACGCTCGATCCAGGAGCTCGCGTCGCGCAGGGATCGCTTGCGCGGCGACGTCCTCGCGGGCGCACGGCAGCAGGGCGAGACCCTGGGCCGCATGCTGCGCGAGAGCGAGGACCTCGCGGGCGCCGTGACCCTGGCCATGGCCTCCCACGCCGAGCTCGAGCAGCTACGCAGCTTCCACGACGCCTGCCGCGCCGCCCTCTTCGAGCAGGAGGCGCGCCTGCGCGAGCTGCGCGTGGCGCTGGACGAGGAGAGTCGCCGCGCCGCCGAGCAGGAGCTGAGGGAGCGTGAGCTCGTGCTCGCGATGGGCCATCTGCTCGAGCAGATGCGGGATCGCCACGACGTGGATCTGCGTCACGTGATCGGCGACTACCACGACCGCGCGCTGCCCGATGCCGGCGTGAAGACGCGCGCCGAGGAGCTCTTGAGGCTCATCTCGCGCATGGGCGAGATCAACCTGACGGCCATCGAGGAATACGAAGAGAAGTCGACGCGCTTCGAGTACCTCTCCGGCCAGCAGAAGGATCTCGAGGAGGCACTGACCAAGCTCGATCGCGCGATCCGTCAGATGAACCGCGAGAGCAAGAAGCTCTTCCAGGAAGCCTTCGTGGCGGTGAACGAGCGCTTCAAGCTGATCTTCCCGCAGCTCTTCCGCGGCGGTCACGCGGAGCTGAAGCTCACGGACCCGGACGACATGCTCGAGTCCGGCATCGACATCATCGCGCAGCCGCCCGGCAAGCGCGTGGGCGCGCTGGAGTTGATGAGCGGCGGCGAGAAGGCGTTGACGGCGGTGGCCATGATCTTCGCCATCTTCCAGTACAAGCCGAGCCCCTTCTGTCTGCTCGACGAGGTGGACGCCCCGCTCGACGAGGCGAACATCGACCGCTTCGCCAACGCCATTCGCCAGATGACCGACCGCTCCCAGTTCATCGTGATCACGCACAGCAAGCGCACGATGGAGAACGCGGACGTGCTCTACGGCGTCACCATGGAGCACCCCGGCGTCTCCAAGCTGGTCTCCGTCGAGCTGCGCGGCAACCGTCGCCCGCAGAAGGACGCACCCCAGGACGCGGCAGTCGCCTAGCTCGGACGCCGCGGTCGCCCCTACGGCGAACCGGGTGATCCCATCACGCGGCCGGGCCCCACGCTCGTCGGGGGCCGCGTACGGCGTGACCCGTGGACGTCCACTGCACGCGCAGCGTCCGGGCCGAGCCTCGGCCCCCGAGCTGCCCTCAGCGGCAGGCTTGTTGTTTTGAGCCGTCGACGACGGTGACGGTGCAGTCGGCGTTGCAACGCGTCCACGGAGAGCGCGCGCCGCAGCTGGGGACGGCGCCCTGCCAGCCTTCCCGCACGGCGCAGGGCGTCCGGGAGCAGGTGCCCATCGTCGCCGTGAACTGCTTCTCCTCGGTCCCGTTGCAGTTCCAGTCGAAGCCTGCGGGATCTTCCGCGCCCGCGCGATGGGCGGTGGTGAAGTAGCGGGTCTGGCCCGGATGGGCGTCGACCTCCGAGTCGGAGCAGTCACCGCAGACCCTGCCGAAGGCGTTGGAGGCGTAGCCATCGTGGTCGAAGTCCACGAGATGGTTGACGCACATGGTGCCTTCGCACATCTCGATCGTGCAGGGGTTGGAGTCATCGCAGGAGGTCGGATCGCAGCCGAGGTTGGCGTCCGGCAGGACCCCGCCGTCCAGCGGCGAGCTCCCGTCCACGACGGATGAATCCGTGAGGCCGCCTCCCGAGTCGCGGTGCGTGGACCCGTCCAACCCCGCGTCCATGCCGCCCGTGCCCCCGTCCAGAGTGGGGCCGGATGTTCCGTCCGAGCATTGGATGCCCACACAGCTCAGGCCGGCCAGGCATTGGTCGTCGCGAATGCAGCCGCCGCCGATGTCGATCGTGCCCGAGGGGGAGCATTGCAGGCCGGAGGTCTGTGCCGCGCAGATCAGCCCCCCCGAGCAATCGGCGGTCGAGGTGCAGACCGATCCCACGCCGCCCGATCCCGCCGGCTGGCAGGTGTGGTCCGCCGCGCAGTACAGGCCGCTCGTGCACTGCCCCGTCAGCGTGCAGGGGTCGCCCTCGCCCTGGGTGTCGTGGATGGTGCAGATCCCCAGGTCACAGAAGAGCGGATAGCGGCACGGTGCCAGCGCGCTGCATTCGTCGCCGACGCCGCCGAGCGGTGTGGAGCCCACGGGGTTGCCAGTGGTGCTGCTGCAGGCGGACGAGCCGAGCAGAGGTGCCGAGAGCACGAGCCAGACGGCGAGGCGAGCCGAGCGTGAGTGAAGCATGCCGGCACAATAGCAGCCCTCGGATTCAAATTCCCGTCCTCCCGTCAGTAGGGACGCTCCTCGTCACGTTCGTCACCAGGGACTCACCCGGGTCGACTTGGCGTGCTCTTTGCTGTTACTCGCGCCCATGATGCAACTGGCAAGCCCTGGCACAGGTCCCTGCGGCGTGGTCCTTCTCCTGCTCGCCTTGGCGGGTTGTGGCACTTCCCATAGCCCCAGCTCCGACGCGGGCTCCGACGGCGGTGTGCTCACGCGCTGCGAGGACGCCTTCCCCTCCGGAGTGGACGGCGACGCCTGCGACTTCACGGGCAGCTGCACGGCGGGTGCGGTCTCGGGCTGTTGCGTGCCCTCGGCGTCGTGCGTGGCCGGCGCCCTTCGCCTGAGCCAGATCTGCGGCACCGCGTGCATGCCCTGGACGAGCTGCGACGCCTACGTGGGAGAGGGCGGCGCGCCCGGCGACGAGTGCGACGGATCGACCTTCGGGACCTGCACGGCGGATCGCTCCGGGGACTGTCCCCTGAGCGTGGTGTGCGACGCGGGCCTGACCGTGGAGATCCCGGCTTGCCCGCTGCCCGCCTGCGGTGGAGCCACCCCTCCGCCCGCGGACGCGACCACCTGTCGCGACAACGCGGAGTGCGAATCCGCCCAGTTCTGCCTTCGACCCGGGGAGAGCGTGGGCTGCGGCGTGTGCATGACGCCCTTCCGAACCTGCGAGTCCGACGCGGACTGCGCGGCTGCAGATCATTGTCGCGAGTACGTGGCCCTGTGCAGCTGTGGCGGCACGAGCACCGAGTGCGTCCCCGACTGCGCCTCCGCCGCGGACTGCGCCTCGGGCGAGTCGTGCGACGCGGGCACCTGCGTCGCCATCTCGTGCATGGATCCGGCCTACAGCTGCCCCGTCAACACGCGCTGCGGAGGCGGCGTCGGTGGCGACGGTCACGGCTGCACCCGGCTGAGCTGCACCACGGACAGCGACTGCGACTGCGGGGCCTGCGTCGGCGGCGCCTGCTACGACACCGTCGGCGTCTGCTCCTTCCTGGCCGCCTGATCGTCCGAGCGCCCGAGCCTCAGCGCACGCTGGCCAGCAACTCGAGCAGCTCGCGCTGGTGGGCCTCGTCTCCCCGCGGCGAGATCACCATCACCAAGAGCAGCTCGCCCGCGCGCTGGGCGCGGAGCACGAGCACCTCGCTCGCACCGAGCCCCGCGGGATTCGCCAAGAGCCCATAGGCTGCGCTGGTGTGGCCGAAGAGCGGCGTCTCGCGCACCTCATCGACGTCTGTCGCGCCGGTCCCCAGGAGGCCGCTGCCTCTGGCCCAGCGCCGCGCGCCGTCCCCCGTGCTCAGGATGATCTCCGCGTCGTTGCCGTCCGCGGGCAGAGAGGCGAAGGAGAGCAGGGCCGCGTCGTTGGCGGACTCGTTGACCAGCACGCAGGCCTGGGGAGAGGTGGCCAGGGCGTAGCCACGCGGGACCGGGATCTCGAGCCGCAGCCCATCCTCGAGCACGCAGGCGCGATGGGGCGCGTCGTCCGCGGCCGAACGCGTCGGCGGCGCCTGACCTCCACAGGCCGCGGCCATCAGCGCGACGCAGGCGATCAGGGGCGTCTGCTTCACGACTCGTCGAGGTCCGCGCTGAGCTCCACGCGCGTCGCCTTGGGCAGCGCTTGCTCGGCTTGGTAGTGGGGGTGCGTGACCTCGAGCGAGGCGTCCATGCTCGCGTCCTTCATGCTCTGGGCGGCGTCTTCGGGCAGCCGGAAGCGCAGGTAGTTCACCGCGGGCAGACGCGACGCCTCTTCGCCGGGGAGTCGCTGGAATTCCGCCGCACAGCGCGCGTCACCGAGGTGGAGCACGAGCTTGCCCTCCACGTCGTTCAGCGCGTCGAGCGCGCGATGCCGTTCGTCGGGATCGCTGTACTCGATCATCAGCGTGGCGAAGAGCTCGTTCGCACCGGGCACCATGGCGTTGTAGGTCAGTAGCTCGTGCGCGATCTCAGGCTCCGAGGTGATGCGCTCCGTGCGCAGCATCTCCTGCACCTGGAAGAGCACGGTGTCGTGATTCTCGAAGATGAGCGTCATGTGCTCACCCAGCGACAGCCGTCGACGCTTCTTCCGCTCGATCATGCGCGCGCGGAAGTGCGCTCGAATCTCTTCGTAGGCGCCCAGACTCAACAGCTCTTCGCGTCCGACCTCACGCATCACGTTCCTCCGATTCCCCAGGCGTCGACTTCATCGCGCTCGATGCCCGTGGGGCCGATACGTTGAGCAGCCCGTAGGCATCATTCAATAGCTCCACCGGATGACGCACGGGCGCGCCGAGCTCCTGCTCGAGGCGCAGTCCACTCAGCGGGCAGTCGCTGGCGACGACGTCGTACTTCGAGTCGCGCACCTCGTTGACCAGCTTCTGTGCGTACTGTTTGCCCAGCTCGTAGTACTGCGCCTTCATGCCCCAGGTGCCGTCGACGGCGGAGCATTGCTCCACGCGCACGACCTCAGTATCCGGCACCTTTCGCAGCACGTTCCAGGCCGGGAAGCCGACCTTCTGCGCGCGCAGGTGGCAGGGCACGTGATAGGCGACGCGGCCGAGCCCGTGCTCGAACTCGAGCTTCAACGTCTTGTCCGTGAGGCGCAGGCGCAGGAACTCCATCAGGTCGAAGGTGTTCTCGGAGACGGCCTTCACGTCGGCGCGGTTCGGCAAGAGGTCGAGGTAGTCGTGCTTGATCACGTAGGAGCAGGTGGGGCCAGGCACGATCACGGGCAGGCCCTGCTCCACCAGTGGGTAGAGCGCCGCGACGTTCTGTTCGGCCTTGGCGCGCGCCGCGTCCACGTCGCCGCCGTCGAGGTTGGGCATGCCGCAACAGGTCTGCGCCTTGGGGAAGCGCACCGAGTAGCCGTTGTGTTCGAGCACCTGGATGGCCGCGCGTCCGGCGGCGGGCAGGTTGTAGTCGACGGTGCAGGTGCTGAAGAGGACCACCTCTCCCACCTCGCCGGCGGTGGCCAGAGGCGTTCGCTTTTCATACCAGCCGCGCAACGTTTGGCTGGCGAAGGGCGGCAAGTTGAAGTCCGCGCTGATGCCCGTGACGGCCTGTTGGACCTTCCGCAGCAGCCGATTCTTGCTCACGAAGTTGGCCGGGCCCGCCGAGATGCCGCTCGCGAGCTTGCCCAAGAGCTGAGGCTCGCCGAGCACCTGATCTTGCAGCGTCACGCCGTCTCGCGCCGCGCGCTGTGCGCGATGTCGCAACATCAGCCGGGGGAAATCGAGCATGAACTCGTGCTCGTCGTCCGGCGTGTAGGGACACTTCACGTAGCAGAGCTTGCATTGATAACAGAGGTCGTTGACCACGCGATAATCGGCGTCGTCGAAGGCCTCGATCTCGCCTCGGCCCTGCGCCACGTAGCCGTCGACGCGCTCGAAGAGCGCCGGAAACGACGGACAGTAGCCCACGCACATGCGGCAGCCGTGGCAGATCGAGAACACGCGCTCGAGCTCGTGCTCGAGATCACGCGGATCCCAGAATCGGGGATCTTCGGGCGAGAACGCGGGTGTCTTGTCGGGCTTCATGATCCAGTCTCGAGGTGGCAGGAGCGTACGCTCTTTGCGTGTTCGGCGTTGGCGGGGCCGCCAAGCGAAGCGGGCGCAGCAGGCCAGGCCTGAATCCACCGACGGGTGGTGAATTCACACCTGGACCGTGCGCCCGCTCTTGGAGGACGACTCGGCTCAGCTGAGCTCGTCGAGCGCCTTCTGGAAACGACCGGCGTGGGACTTCTCGGCCTTGGCCAGCGTCTCGAACCACTCGGCGACGTCGTCGAAGCCTTCGCTGCGCGCGTCCTTGGCCATCTGCGGGTACATCTCCGTGTACTCGTAGGTCTCGCCCGCGATGGCGGCGGCCAGGTTCAGGTCGGTCGTGCCGATGGGCTTGCCCGTGGCCGGATCGCCGACCGCCTTCAGGAAGTCGAGGTGACCGTGGGCGTGACCGGTCTCGCCGTCCGCCGTGTTCTTGAAGACGCTCGCGACCTCCACGTAGCCCTCGTTGTCCGCCACCTTGGCGAAGTAGAGGTAGCGACGGTTGGCTTGGGACTCGCCCGCGAAGGCGTCCTTGAGGTTCTTCTCAGTCTTGGATCCCTTGAGTTCTGCCATGTTCTTCTCTCGTTCTTGGGTTGATGGGCCTCCGCGTCGGAGGCTCTACATGGCGTCCGCTTCGCCGCCGTCTCGGCAGGCAGAACAGACACCTCGGTACACGTATTCGACGCGCTCCACCGCGAAGCCCGCGAGCTCCGGCTTGCGTGGCGTGCGCCGCATGGGCACGTCCTGCACGCCGCCACAGCGACCGCAGACGGCGTGGTGATGGGGCGTGACGTTGGGATCGAAGCGGGTCGCTCCCCCCAGCTCCAGGCGGCCGAGATGGCCCACCGCGTCCAGGGCGCGCAGCGTGTTGTAGACGGTGGCGAAGGAGAGCGTCGACAGCCTCCCTCGCAGCCGGTCGTAGAGCTGCTGCGCCGTCGGATGGCTGGTGTCGCCCATCAGCTCCCGCACGATCGCGCGCCGCGGCGCCGTGGCCTTGAGGCCCGCAGCCTGGAGCTCGCGAACGATGCGCGCCTCGATCTCGGGGGCGGGCAGCGAGGGCTCGGTATTTGGAATTGTTCTAAACACGGAGAGGAACTCTATGGTCATCCCGGCGTGGACTGTCAAGGGCGGCCCCGGTCGCGGGTGGGATCTGCGTGCGGGGCGAACGACCGCCCGGGCTACGCTCGAGCTCGACCGCTCGCGGACCTCGGCAGGCCCGCCGCAATTTCATCCGGGATCGCACCAGAGCGCTGTTTGTCCC
>Ga0210044_10005811_pt1 | contig 16524 bp, 13 predicted proteins | sample CryGey13umfilter_2_FD_183959 | JGI IMG/M metagenome (GOLD analysis project Ga0210044, IMG submission 183959) | Groundwater microbial communities from aquifer in Utah, USA - Crystal Geyser 4/9/14 3 um filter (SPAdes) (version 2) | ecosystem: Environmental > Aquatic > Deep subsurface >...
TTGATTACAGAAAAAAGAAAGTCATTGGGGGTCCGGGGGACAAAGTCCCCCGGCGGGTCAGGGCAGAGCCCTGCTTCCCTGAAAGGCCACGCTCATAAGCACGGACACATGTGAAGCGTTACACTAGGTTTAGCCCGCATTCGTCGTGTCGAGAGCGTCCGACGTCGTGACCGCTCGGCGACTGCCAAGCAGGTCTCAGCGCTCCTTGCAGCGCGGAGAACGTTCGCCGGCCGCTCGCCCTTCGTGGCGTGAGCCAACTCGCCGAGCGGACGACCGATTTCCGCACCGGAGAAGGCGAAATGAGCGGGAATCGGTCGTGAGGAAGCGAGGCAAGAAACCCGAATTGAGTCGTAGCAATGGCACCAGGGAAGCGCGAGAGAATCTTAGAGAGCGCTCTGAGGGTCTTCGCCCGTAAGGGGTTTTATAACGCGAAGGTCTCCGAGATCGCGTCCATGGCGGGCATCGCCGATGGCACGATCTACCTCTATTTCAAGAGCAAGGACGACCTGCTCATCTCGCTCTTCGAAGACAGGATGGACTGGCTCATCCGACGACTCAGCACCGAGCTGGAGAAGTGCGACGACATCATCGAGAAGCTGCATCGCTACGTTTTCATCCACCTCTCGTTGGCGCTCGAGTATCCGGAGGTGGCCGAGTTCATCACGGTGGAATTGAGGCAGAGCGCCAAATTCGTCCGCGAGTACGCCAACCCCAAGTTCAACGAATACCTGAAGATATTGAGAAATCTTATTGCTAGCGGGCAGGAGGAAGGCAGGCTTCGGGATGACCTCGAACCTCGCCTGGTGTCGAGAGCCATCTTCGGTGCTCTCGACGAGCTTCTCCTGACCGCTGTTCTTTCACAGAGGGCGTCAACGGAGATGATCGACGACTGGGCCTCCCAGGTGTCGTGCATCTTCTTCGACGGATTGGCCAAGATCCAACCTTGATGACGACCTTAGACACGACCAGGCGACGATAAGACCTGGCCACGCGAGGAGGTGACACGTGAAGATTCTGACCACCGTCAGACGAGTGCCCGACCTTGATGCTCGCTTTAGCCTCAATGGCGACAAGACCGAGATCGACACCGAGGCTCTCGACCACAAGGTCAATTACTTTGACGAGGTCGCGGTCGAGGAAGCGATCCGACTCAAGGAGAAGGGCGTTGCAGACGAGATCGTCTCGGTCTGCATTGGCTCGGGCAACGCGACCAAAGAGCTGCGCACTGCGCTCGCTATGGGAGCCGACCGTGCCATTCTCGTCGAAGCCGACGAGAAGACGCTCGACCCCTATTTGGTCGCAGCCATCCTTGCGAAGCTGGTCGAGAAGGAACAGCCCGACTTGATCATCATGGGCAAGCTGGGCGTCGACTTCGAGAACACCCAAGTTCCTCAGTTGCTCGCTGGCATGCTCGGCTGGCCGCAGGCGACCTTCGCCTACTCCACCGAGATCTGCGACTCGAAAGTCACTGTTGGCCGGGAAGTGGACGGCGGCACCTCGACGTTCAGGTTGCCCCTTCCAGCCATCGTCACGGCTGACCTGCGCCTCAATGAGCCGCGATTCCCCAGCCTACCTGGGATCATGAAAGCGAAGCGCAAGCCGCTGGACACCATGACCATCGAGGACCTCGGCGTCGCCCTCGAGCCGCGCGTCAAGACCGTTCGCTTCGAGATGCCGCCTGAGCGAGAGGCGGGTGTCATCGTCGCCGACGTCGCAGAGCTCATCCAAAAGCTCCGCGACGAGGTCAAGGCCATTTAGGGTCGAGCGCGCGCAGCGACGCGGGGGGGGCTCGCTTCGAGCTACTTCAGTGCCGGCAAGCGCGCGAAATCCAGTCGAGTCTTTCAACCTTATTCGCCCATGCTCGCGCCTCGCCCGCCAAGGCGCGTCCAGATAGGAGTTTCGAAATGTCTAACGTTCTGGTCATCGCAGAACACGAGCACGGACACCTCAGGAAGGTCAACTGGTCCGTTCTCTCGTTCGCCAAGAAAGCCGCCGCCATTACAGGTGGCGAGGTCATCGTCGCGCTGCTTGGCGCCGGCCTCGGAGACGCCGCCAAGCAGGTCGCACAGTTCGACGTCGCCAAGGTGATCGTCGTTGACGACAGCACGCTCGAGAACTATCTCACCGGCGAGTTCGCGTCTGCGGTCGCAGGGGTCGCCGAGAATGCCGACGCGCGAATTGTCTGCACTGTCGCCAGCCTCCGCGGCAAGGACTTCATGCCGCGCGTCGCCGTCAAATTGGAAGCGGGCATGATCTCCGACGTCATGGACGTGATGGAGGAGGACGACGAGCTGCTCTTCAAGCGGCCCGTCTGGTCAGGAAAACTGACTGAAGTCCTGCAAGCCACCACCGACATCATCTGCGCCACGGTCCGCCACACTGAGTTCGACGCCATGGAGCCCACGGGCGCTGGCGCTGAGATCGAGGCTGGCAGCCCGGACATCGAGGGCGACGGCGCTGAGTTCGTCTCCTTCGACGCCATCATCAGCGAGCGCCCCGAGCTCTCCGACGCCAACGTCATCATCGCTGGCGGACGAGGGATGAAGTCTCGCGAGGGCTTCGCCCAGCTCGAAGCGTTCGCCGACCTCTTTGGCGGCGCCGTCGGCGCCACTCGTGCGGCGGTAGACTCCGGAATGTGCCCCAACGACTGGCAGATCGGCCAGACGGGAAAGGTCGTCGCTCCCGATCTCTACTTCGCCATCGCCATCTCTGGAGCCATCCAGCACCTGGCGGGCATGAAGGGCTCCAAGACGATCATCGCCATCAACAAGGATCCCGAGGCCCCCATTTTCCAAGTGGCCGACTACGGGCTCGTTGGGGATGCGTTCAAGATCTTGCCCGAGCTCCACGCGGCCGTGAAGGCCGCAAAGGGCTGAGACGCCGTCTCGCTCGGACTCGAAACCAGGACAGGAGCCCTTGGGGCTCCTGTCGTGGTTTCTTGCGTGTTCCGAGGGCCTCTTAGCCCGCTTGCACCTGGATTCGTCGCGGTCGGCTCGAGGCGGGCTTCGGCAGGTGTACAGCCAAAACACCTTGCTTGTATTCGGCGCTCACCGACTCGGGTTCGAGCCCCTTCATGACCCGAAACGACCGCTTGTACTCGACGGGCGCAAACCCTTCGATGTTGCTGCGGCCAGAGAGGGTCAGCGTCTCCTTCTCGAGGCGGACGACGAGCTGTTTGGCGTCGATCGCCGGCATGTCGGCGAGCAACAGGAACTCGGTCTCGTTCTCGAGGATGTCGACCGATGGCCTCTGGGTGACGAGCTGGGCCTCGTTCTCTGCAATCTGGGATCCTTCGTTGGTCTTCAGTTCGGCGCTCATTTCTTTATCTCCGTTACCTGCGCTCCGCCTCAGCGGAGCGGTGGGACGAGTTTCGTTGGTAGGTCTTCGGCAAGCCTCGATGGCCTGCTTCTCAACCAGCGGTGACCGCGATCTGTCGAGGCTTCGATTCGGGTGCAGTGGCGAGCCGAATCGACAGGACGCCATCCTTGCAGACGGCAGTCGTCTTTTCAGGATCGACTGGCACTGGCAGCGAGATGCTGTGTTGGAGGTTGACGTTCTCCCGTTCGGAGAGGTGGGCGCGATAGCCCTCGGGCAACCGATCCTTGGTCTGGGCCCGAACCGTGAGAACGTCGTTGTGGACGGTGGCATCGATGTCTTCGAGGGCGACGCCCGGCAGCTCCATCGTGAAGCGAAGCTCCTCGCCCAGGTCCTCCAGCTTCATCCGCGGGTGAGTGCGGCGCAGTTTCTGCTCGAACTCGTCGAAGAGCTGCCCCATCTCACTGGTGCGCAGAGCCCGGAGAGGGTCACGGAAGAAGGCGCGATCCAAGTCTGTCCATAGCGTAAACATAGCGGTCTCCTTTGAGTTTACGGATCACTGCACGGACGCGTTTCGACCATACTGATGGCCAATGATTCCACCGTACGTGCACATGCATCCGCCGACCGTATCATCGGTCGTGTTATCGGATTTATTGAAGACTCCTTTGGGGGTCTTCTCGGTTTCGGTTCCCCGACTCACTCTCGACTGAGACAAATCTAGACGCAATAGATACTGCTATCGTTTGGTGGTCTGATTTTCCCTCTTCAAAAGCATATCAGGTCAAGCGTTGTCGCTGTCTTCCTGCGTCGTTCGTGTCACCGTGTAAGTGATGTACACCGGCGCCGAGCGGTCAACCATTTTCTGAATTTTTTCTTGGTCTCGAAAACGACCCCGAAAACTGGCCGGCGGACCCAGGTTTGATAGCGTCGCCCTCGATCAGCGGTGAATCACCGTGGACCACGGCAGGTTCACGCACGACCCTGCTCAAGGCTCGTCAAAGACGTCACGACTCAGGTGGATGCTATGGACGGCAACTCTGCACCTCGTCCTCGAGGACCATTCGCGAAGCTCATTGGGTTCCTTTTGATCGCAATCGGGGCCTTCGCGTCGTTGGCGACCAACCTCGCCGACGACCCCAAGAGCGAGACCCCGTCCGACAACGGCGTCACGGTCTGTGAGACCGCGACGGAGTGTGCGACCACCGAAGGGGAACCGCATTGCCTCACCAGCTACGGCTTCTGCGTGCAATGCCTCCAAGACGAACACTGCGGCGAGCAAGAACGCTGCTACGAATACCGCTGCGAGGCGAAGTGTGAGTCCGACGCGGCCTGTGGCGGCGACTTGGTCTGCCTCGACGGGCTTTGCCGCAATTGCTCCCGAGACACCGACTGCGCCGACCCCGGCCAGTACTGCTACATCGGACCTGACTTCAGTGCTTGCCAGCCACTCTGTACCAGCTCCGAGGAGTGCTCTGGGCCTGGGTTCGTCGATGGGGACGTCTGCCGCGCCGGCAAGTGCCAGCCCGTCCCCTGTCGCGCCGCCCAAGATTGCCTATTGGATCGAGAGCAATGCGATCTGGGCATCGGCCAATGTCGTTCTCTGCTCTGAGAGAAGCTCTGAGCGTTTTGTGGCGCGGGCTGCGGCACCAAAACAATTGGCGAAGGTTGTCCTGAAGAGGCGAGTTTGTTAGGCTGCTTCGGTGAGATTAGGGTACCCTGGAAGCTAGAGAAGCGTCGCTAGAGTATCGTCAAGAAGCGTCCAGGGACCAGGAACTCCCGACGCGAACCGAGCCCGTTGTGCGCTCATCATTGGGTCCAAACATGGACGAGAGTCCCAACCAGCACGAAGAACAACTGACTCCCGTCCGCATGAGCGAAGTGCTCGCCGCGGGGACTGTCGTTGCTGGGCGCTACACCATTATTCAGCACCTGGCCGCCGGTGGCATGGGGCGCGTCTACATCGCCACCCAGTCCCCTCTGGGGCGCAAAGTCGCGCTCAAGATCATGCACAGCGACCTGTGCAAGGACGAAGGCAGCGTCAAGCGCTTCATGCGCGAAGCCATCGCCATCAGTCAGCTCACTCACCCCAACACCATTACGGTCTTCGACTACGGTGAATCGGGACGAGGAGACCTCTTCTACATCGCCATGGAGCTGCTCGAGGGTGAGCCGCTCAGCGAGCGGGTCAAACGCCAAGGCCCACTGCCTCCAGAGACCGCCGTCGGCATCGCGATCCAGGTCGCCAAGAGCCTCTCGGAGGCCCACCGCAAGAACATCATTCACCGCGACTTGAAGCCCGAAAACGTCTTCCTAGGCAGCGTCGAGCGAGACCTCGTCAAGGTCTTGGACTTCGGCATCGCCAAGATTCTCCAAGAAGAAAACGAAGGCACTAAGCTCACTCGCATGGGCTTCGTCTGTGGCACGCCCGAGTACATGAGCCCCGAGCAAGCTCGCGGCGAGGACCTCGATGGCCGCAGCGACCTCTACTCTTTGGGTGTCCTGCTCTACGAGGTCATCAGCGGCAAACCTCCTTTCGAGGAGTCGACCCCGCTGGCCACCGTCCTGATGCACCAGGCCAAGCCTCCGCCCCCGCTTCCGCCCTCCGTACCGCCACTGCTCGCCGAATTCATCATCGACTGCGCCATGGCCAAGGACCCGAAGAACAGGCCGGCGAACGCCGAGGCCTTCATCGAGGCCCTTGAACAAGCCGCCATGGCCTCTGGCTTGATGATGGACTCAACCGGCGGCTTCCAGACCTCCGATTTCCGCCGGTCGCTCCACTCCGGCCCCAACAACCTCGCTGCGGCGACCACCCCCGTCGAGTTCCCCGAGTCCGGCAAGAGCAACAAAGGGCTGCTGATCGGCGCCTCTCTGTTCCTCATCATCGCCTGCGGGGCCATCGCGGCAGTGCTGCTCTCGAACGGCGAAAAAGGCAACAACGACACCACTGCCCAAGCGGCTACGGCCGCGGACACCAAGGCCCCTGCGACCGACCCCAAGAACCCAGTGGTCAACGAGGCCCCAAAGGCGACCAAAGAAGCCCCTCCCATCACACTCACGCTCAGCAGCACCCCCCAAGCGGCCTCGGTTTTCGAGGGCGATGAGCTCCTCGGGCTCACCCCCTTCGAGCTGCCGCTGCACGAAGGCAACCTCACCCGCACCTTCAAGTTCGCGCTCGAGGGCTACGCCCCAGCCAGCCAAATGGTCGCCATCCCCTCGATCGGCAAGGAGCCCTTCGTCATGAGCTCGCACGTCGAGCTCGCGCCACTCCTAAACGTCCCCATCGCGAGCGTCCCCCCTGGAGCGATGGTCTTTATCGATGACGAAGCCATCGGCGAGACCCCACTCGTCCACGCCACCGAGCCGCATCAGCGAATCAACTTGCTCTTCGAACTCGAAGGCTACGACCCGCACACCCAAGAGCTGGTTATCGACAGCGAGAATCCCATCCAGGTGGAGCTCCAAAAAGAGCGCAAGAAGCTCGTCAAGAAGGAGCACCCGAAGAACCCACGGAAAGAGCCCACCACGGAGCCCGAGGTGAACAAGAACGACGGCGGCGGCTCGACCTATCGACCTTTCGGCGACTAGCCCGACGACGCCCACTCGAAGCCGACCTCGCAGCGCCCCTCGTTGCATCAGTTGCGTCCCCGCCATTGGACCGACACAATGGGGGCGCGCTGACGATTTCGGCGAAGTTTCTTCCACCTGAAGCACTCGAGGCCGGCGGATTACTTGACCATGAACCGACATCATCTGGCGTTCTGTGGCCCTGTCGCCTCCCTCGTCGCAGGCGCAGGTGCGACCGTTGTGATCTTGGCCCTGCTCTGTGCAGCCTCGCTCGTGCACGCGCAGGAAATCACCAACGAGGAAGCCAAAGCGCTCTACGAAGAAGCCGTCATGGCCTACTCGGAGGGCAACCTCGAAGAGGCCGCCGCGCTCCTCGAGAGTGCATTCGACATCGACCCCAACGCCATCCTCGCCTACAACATCGGCAAGGCCTACGACGAGAGCGGGCAATTCAAGGTCGCACAAGGCTGGTACCTCAAGTCGCTGAGCCTCGAAGGACTGCCTGAGACCCAAAGACGCCGAGCCGCCAAAGCCATCGAGCGAATCACCAACACCGAGGAAGAGATCCGCGCCAAGGTCAAGGAAGAGAGCCTGACCACTGCCAAGCTGAAGGTGACCTCGATTCCGGCCGCCGCACAGGTCTTCGTCGACGGCAAACCCGTGGGCGAGACCCCGATCGCGCTGACTCTGAGCCCTGGCTCGTTCTCGGTCCTGGTCAAGGGCGAGGGCTTCGAGCCCTACAACGAGGTCGTCGAACTCGGCGCCGGCGAAAGCGTACACGTTCGCGCCGCCCTCATCCGACCCAACTCCTACACCCTGGTCTACGTCAGTGGTGGCTTGGCGCTCGCCGCTCTCAGCGTCGGCATCGTCACCGACGTGCTCGCCTCACAAGCTTACGACGACGCCCAGCTCGCCCGAGACAACCCAAGCAAGCTCGAGACACTCAAGAGCGACGGTCAGACCCTGCAGCTCGTCGCCATCACAGGCTACGGCATCGCCGGCGCGGCCGCCATCACTGGCCTCGTGCTCTTCCTCATCGACGATGGGCAGGCCACAGAGGCGGTGTACGAGCCACTCGGCTTCACGCCCGAAATCTTGCTCGAGCCCACCGGAGCCTCGCTCCGATTCAGATGGTGATCCATGACAGGAGAATCGGGCACGCTATCCGCTGAGATGCGGAGCTGGCGGTTCAGGGTGTTCGGCGCAACATGGCTCTCGTACTTTGGCTTCTACTTCTGTAGAAAGCCCTTCTACATCGCCAAGGGCGCACTCGAGGAGAACCTGGGCTTCGACCCAACGGTCCTCGCCGCCATCGGAACGGCCTATCTGGTCGCCTATACCCTCGGGCAGTTCGTCAGCGCAAAGCTCGGTGACCGCTTCGGACCCCGCATCCTCTTGCTCGTCGGGATGGGCGTCAGCATCGCGACGAACGTCGTCTTCGGCTTCTCGAACTCCTGGCAGAACTTCGCCGTCTTCATGGCCATCAACGGCCTGGCTCAAGCCACCGGCTGGTCCTGCAACGTCGGCACCATGGCCTTCTGGTTCCGCCGCAAAGAGCGCGGCACCGTCATGGGCATCTGGGCCACGAACTACCAAGTCGGCGGCGTGCTGGCCAATGGGCTCGCCGCCTACATGCTCGGGAAGGCCGGCTTCGAGTATGCCTTCTTCGCCGGCAGCGCGGTCTTGATGCTCGTCTGGCTGATCTTCCTCACGAACCAACGCAACCGCCCTGAAGACGTCGGACTCGAGCCCCTAAAAGACCCAGATGAGACCTACGAAAAACCCGGCCAAAAGACGAAGTGGACCAAGGATCAGTGGCTCAACGTCCTGACCGTTGGCATCTTCTACTTCTTCGTAAAATTCATTCGCTACGCGCTGTGGTCCTGGGCCCCGTATCTGCTGTTCACGCACTTTCGCCTCGACCTCGATGACGCAGGCTACGTCTCGACGATCTTCGACGTGGCCGGTGTCGCTGGCGTCATCGTCGCGGGAATCATCTCGGACCTAATCTTTTCGGGCCGCCGCGCTTTCGTGAGTTTCCTGTCCATCCTCGCCCTGACCGCCTCCTGCTTCTTCCTCTACTACGGAGGCGGCGCCAGCCTCATCGTGTTCTCGGTCGCCATCGGCTTCATCGGCTTCTTCCTCTACGGCCCAGACGCCCTCATGACCGGCGCCGGAGCCATCGACGTGGGCTCGCGAGAGTCCGCCACGCTGGCCGCCGGCATCATCAACGGCATGGGCTCGGTCGGCGCGGTCGCGCAGGAGCTCGCCCTGGGAGTCCTCCTCGAGCACGAGAGGATCGACGCCGTGTTCGCCACTTTAGTGGGGTCGAGCCTGCTGGCCGTCCTCTGCCTCGGGTTCTTGTTGAGCAGGAACCGAAGCGGAAAGGCGGATATGTAACTGTTCTTGGGGCACGTAGGGCCCGAACCCATGCCACCAAAGGCGACGCCCATCTCTTAGGTTCCGACGGTCGGGCGCGGCTCCACGTCGTGGGTTCTGGCGGCAGGGAGCGCCTCCACGTCGTGGGGTTCGGCGGCAGGGAGCGCCTCCACGTCGTGGGGTTCGGCGGCAGGGAGCGCCTCCACGTCGTGGGGTTCGGCGGCAGGGAGCGCCTCCACGTCGTGGGGTTCGGCGGCAGGGAGCGCTTCGACGTCGTGGGGTTCGGCGGTCGGAGACGCGACCCAGCGCTACGTGCTGGGCCTGGAGTTTGTACAGATCTTTCTTCTACATAGCCGCCGATAGCTCGATGGTCTTTGGCCTCCCCCCCTCTCCCTGGCGGGTGACGCCAAGGGTCCCGCACGTCGTAGCTTGGTTTGCCTCGTCACCCAGAACGGGACCACTCCCTCTCCCGCCAGGGAGAGACCCGGGCCGCAGGGCCGGGGTGAGGCCGAAACTGGTCTGATGGCCTCACCCCTTACGGGCTCCCTGATGGGCCACTCTCGAGGGGGCAAAAGGTCAACCCACTGACCTCTGACCCCCTCTGGAGGGGGTCGGCAGGCGCGTGCGGTCGCGCGCGCAGCGCACAACAACCAAGGCGCACACAGGGTCCTCTCCGCACCCCCACCTTCGCTGTAATTTTTTAAGTTCATTGGACTTGAAGTGGAACCAGAGGAGGGCTATTTTCCAAGGGTTCCTGGGGAACCTCTCGGCACCGACGGCGGCCAGCAAGAGCCATTGATGACGGACTTCCCTTCTTGAAGGCCGACACACCACGAAAATGCAGGTCGTTGGGGTTGTTCACTCCGTGTCGACCCTCGACATCGAGGCGGAGAGCCTCTCGATCACCCTACGAGGTCAATAGTGCAATTCGCGAAGCTGACTCGAGTCGTCCCAACAACGTTCCTCGTGACGCTAGCCGTGGCACTCGCTGCTTGCACCGATGGAGGGAGCTCGAGCAATCCCACCTCAGACGTGGACGTCAACGTCGCCGACACCACGCCCGACTTCGCCGAAGACCAGTTGATTGACCTTGTTCAGCCGGAGTCTGCGGTGGGCAGAGCTTGCGCAGCCAGCTCCGAGTGCGACGGCGGCATCTGCTCGACCCTCCTGCCGCTGGGGTATTGTACCTTGCCTTGCGACGCCGCCGCTTGCCCAACAGGCTCCGTGTGTTCGGTGATCAACGACTTCCCCTTCTGCTTCCAAGCCTGCACGACCAGTGAGCAGTGCCGACAGGCCGACGGCTACTCGTGCATCAATGGGATCTGCAACGCCGCTTGCCGCTCCCTCTTCGACTGCAAGAGCGGCGAGCAGTGCATCAAAGGGGAGTGCACCTTGCCCCCTCCGGATCGCATCGTGGGCGCTCCCTGCGTGACCTCAGCCGAATGCCTGAGCGGGTATTGCCTCGGTGAGTCCGACGGTGGGGTCTGCGGCGAGCCGTGCAACACCACGAGCTGCTCACTGACTGGTTGGACCTGCCGGCCGCTTGTCCCTCTCGGTGGCAACACCGCCCTCAATCTGTGTGGCCCCGGTGGAGTCTTCACCTCAGATGTCATTACTCTCACCGGTGGGGATCCTCGTTCGTTCAACGTCAGCAGCGACGTTGTCAGCTTCTTCATCATCGCCGAGGGGAGTGTCCCCAGTGGCATGTTGGGGATCGAGAACCTACGCAGGCCGGACGGCACCCTCGCAGCGGGGCCTATTTCCAGCAGCGGGGTCACCGAACCGTTCCGGATGTTTGTCAACCAAGGACACGCCTCGGTCATGTTTCCCAACAATGATGACCCAACCCTGCAGGTCCAACCGGGGACTTGGACATTCGACATTTACGAATGGGGCAACACCGTCGACAAGGTGACGGTCTACCTCAAGCGCTCGCTTGCGGGCGGCGAAGCGACCCAGATTACCTTCGACATGAACATTTACCTCGCGCAGGGAGCCATCCCCGGAGTGACTGCCGCAAATGCTGGCGCCAACAGCCACCTCCAGGGTGCGCTCAGCAGACTCCAGCAGAGATACTGGAATCCCAAAGGGATGAATCTCGGAGAGGTGCGTTACTTCGACATCGACAGCAGCTACCTCTACGTCAACGACGACGTCGCACTCCACAACATGTTCGCCGACCTAACCCCGGAGGGAGGGGCCGGCGCTCTCAACATCTTCTTCGTCCGTGATCTCTTCAACGGCCAAGCTGCTGGGGTCTCAGGTGGAGTCCCAGGCCCAGTCGGCGCCCAAGGAATCGGCGGTGCTGGCGTCGCGATTGCCGTGCAGGACTATGCCATCATCACCGGCGACAACGTGTCGCACGAAGTCGGACACTACCTGGGCTGGTTCCACGTCACCGAGGTCGACGGAACGATGCACGATGTCATCGCGGACACCCCCCAATGTACCCAACCTCCGGGACAGATGTGGAACTACGACCCCTGCATGGACAACATCATGTTCCCGATTCTCGTCAACGACATGGTCGACCAGAGTCTGTCGAACACTCAAGGCCACATCGCGCGACTCAACCCGAGAGGACGCTGACGATGAAGACCCTCAGCAAACTGCCGTCAGCCGAAATTGACGATAGTCTACAGAGACATACGTTCTTGCCTAGCGGCCAGTCACTTGGACTTCAGATGCCCACCGCTGGTCGGCCAGCAAATGAACGCCATAACTCCTGCGCAAGAGCAACCTCCACCATGATACCCAGACTCCTCCTCATCATCGCCTTCTCCTTGCCAATGGCCGCTTTGGCTCAGGGCCTCGAGCCCAGCTCCGATTCGACGCACGCTCGCCTGCAAATGCTGCTCAGTGGCTATGAGTACTCTCCGACTCAAGCCGAACTCGAGGAGCTGGGACTCGACCTCCAGACCGCGCTCATCGACCTTGCTGAGGACAACACCCTGCCTCAACTCGCCCGTGGGCGCGCCATGAACATGCTCCAAAACTATCCCAGCAAAGTGACTCGCGCACACGTCGAAAAGGCCCTCGCTGACGAGGTGGGGGCGAACCTCTACCTGCTCGGCAGAGAGCTGCAGCTCGCCACCTCGTTCGCCACCACTCAACCAGAGTGGGCGCTCGACCAAATCGAGCGTTTCGTGGCCCACGAAGACGTCGGCGTACGCACCCTCACCGTTCAGGGACTTGCCGTTCTACGAAACCATGACCTCGTCAGAGGACGCATCGACGAGCTGCTGCTGCAACTCTCGCTCGGAGAACGCAACGACACCGTCAAGACCGCGCTGCGAGACGCCATCGGCGACACCCCCCTCGTGCCGACAGGCCGAGTCGCGATTCGCAAGCTCGAGCAGCATTAACATTTCGCCCACCGTGCATCGGGTCCCATTCAGCCCTATTCGAATCACACGACTCTCGAGGTAAGGTGATTCGCGTAAACCCAGGGGCTGCGCGCGGGCTTTGCACAAGGCCTTGCGCCGCTCGCCTCCGCGGCGTAGCGTGAAAGGCCGCTCGTCACCTCACTCGCGCCCTCTTGCTCAAGCATGCAGCTCGCTCACGGACAGCTCGTCTCTGATCAGTACGAGATCATCGAGACCATCGGAAAGGGAGGGTTCGGCGTCGTCTATCGCGCCCACGACCGAAAGCTCGACAGAGAGGTTGCGCTCAAGATCCTCCTCCATCAAGACGACCACCCGGCGAGCAACTTCGGGCTGCGATTCCAGCGCGAGATCAAACTCGTTCGTCAACTCGAGCACCCAAACATCGTGCGGCTCTACGACTTCGGCGAGATGCAGGACATCCCGTACATGGTCATGGAGTTCGTGCGCGGAAAAGAGGTCGCCGACCACCTCTTCAAGAATGGTCCCACCACCTACGCAGAAGCCAAGAGCATCATGCTCCAGCTCCTCGACGGCCTCGTCGCCGCACACAGCCTCAACATCATCCATCGGGACCTCAAGCCGAGCAACCTGATGATGACTGAGGTGGGGATGCGCACCGACTTCATCAAGATCCTCGACTTCGGCATCGCCAAAGCCATCAATGCTGTCGAAAAAGAGTCCAAGTCGACGTTCGAGACCCAAAATCAGATGCTCGGCACGCCTTCTTACATGGCACCCGAGCAGCTGCGCCAAGAGACCGTGGGCCCCATGACCGACATCTACTCGGCTGGGCTCATCTTCATCGAGCTGCTCAACGGCAACCCTCTACTCGAGGGAACCATGGTCGAAGTGGTCGCCAAGCACATCAGCACAGCTCCCCACAAATTGCCTCCAGAAGCCGCTCAGTCGCCGTTCGCCGAGATCATTACCCGTGCCGTCGCAAAGAACCCGAAAGAAAGATACGCGGACGCTCGGCTGATGTATCAGGCCCTCGAAGCCATTGATGTGGGCGCTGGGCCTCAACGAAATCTCGACACTGGACCCAACAGAGCCGTCAATCGAGCAATGAGCCCCAAGATCGCGCTCATTACGCCGCCGCAGTCCGAGTTTCCGTCCCGTGTGACGGGAGATTTCGAAGGTCCCATCCTCTCTTCACCTTCAGATCGAGCCCTTCTGACCTCGGTCGAGGTCCCCAAGAACCGACTGGCCTGGCTCCTCATCGCCATGATCCTGTCCGTGCTCGTCGGCGCCATCGTGCTGCTCTTGATGCTGCTGGACACCCCAGAAAAAACGCCAGACAAACAAGCCCACGACACCGCTGCAGACTCTCCCGCAGACAGCCGCAGTGCCGCTCCCAACGAGCTCCCCACTGCCCCACTCGACGAACATCCCGAGAAGGCAGGAGACAACGGCACCGCAATGGTCGAGGCAACCAAGGCCGCCAACGAAGCCGTCAAAGCAGCAGAGACTGCTCCAAAAGAAGCGCCCAATTCGACTCAGGCTGAGCCCCCCGAAGCCCTCCCCGAAGAGCTCCCCCCAAAGCGCACTCAAGAGCTCCCCGAAGAGCTCCCCCCAAAGCGCCCTAATGAGCTCCCTAAAGAAGTCGTCGCCTCGTCACCCGCTGAGGACAACACGGCCCAGAAGCGGAAGGACCTCGTCCAGGTCACGGTCACCTACCAAGGAAAGAAGCCGGCAGTCCTCTCCGCAGCCCTCTCCATTGATGGGAAAAAATGCAAAGCTCGCTGCGCTTTTGAAATCGAAAAGGGCAGAACGCTCGGTGTGCAGGCGCCAGCTGGGTATACCTGCGACACCAAAGAGCTTGACCTCTCGAGCAAGCATCGGGTCAAGATTACGTGCTCGCAGCGCAGAGGGTTGTGAGCCTCGCTCCAGGCCCTCGACCGAGAGCGAGTTGCAGCCTAAAACGTCGTCCGGAAACAAAATGCTCATTTGGGTGAAGTCAGAGGAGGTGGCGATGCCCAGCATCGTCGAAGCAGGCCAACGCCACCATCACGCCTCTGGCGATGCTCAAATGAGTAGGTTGTTTCCGGACGGCTCCTGAGGGCAAGGATGCGTGGTGGCCTCGAATGGTCGCCTGATCGCGGAACACAGCCCGTGGAGTTTGCTTTGTCTAGTCATCTGCCGGCCCGAACGTCATGGGTTGTCTGGGGCGTTGTTTTGGGAGTTTTGGGCGCCTCGCTCCTCTCGCCCGCGACCGCACTTTCACAGTCCGAGGACCCCTGCCTGAAGGCTCTCGCGGACTCCGAAACCGCAGAGCACTACGATCAGCTCGTCGCCGACTACCTCGGCGACCTCGACGCCGGCCGCCCCGAGTCGCAACTCGAGGTGCTCGACGAGATCTGGTCGCTGTGCACCGAAAACCTCCGGATCGTCGTGTTCCAAGGTGACGCGCACGCCCTCGCCGGCCGCTGCAATCTCGCCATGGAACGCTACTATTGGGTGCTCGAGCGTTGGGACACTTGGCCCCACGCCGACAACGGGGCCGATGCGAAGAGCAAGGCGCAGTCAGGGCTCGCGACCCTCAAGAAAACCTGCCTCGCGGAAGTGAGGGCCAACTGTCCAACCGGCGCCTCCGTCAAAATCGGGGACGAAGACCCACAGGAATGCCCCGCTCAGTTCGAAGTCCCAGCCGGGTCCTATCCCGTCGTGGTGTCCCAAGCCGGAAAGACGAGCTACCGACGAGACTATGAGCTTCGTGTGGGGCTCAACACCGTCGACGTCGACGCACTCTCGGCCCTCGCCACCCACGGAGAGGTCGCGTTCACCTGCGCGACCAATGGCACCGAGCTCGTCCTCGGCGCCGAGCGCTTGCCCTGTCCAACGCAGCGCACCCTCGAGCCAGGCCCCCATGAGTTCACCGCCATCCGTACCGACGGGAAGCCGTTCTCGGGGCGTTTCGACGTCGTGGACGGACAGACGACCGCGGTTTTCGTTCCCAGTGGGCAAGTGAGCACAGCCCTGCTCTCGATACGATGTTCTCCTGCCACGGCCTTGGTCACTCTGCTCAACGAGGAGGGCACCAAGCTGGTTTCTTGTCCGGTTGACCTCGACTTGCCCACAGGAAACCTGGTCGTTGCGGTCGCTCTGGATGGGTACGAAACCTTTCGCCGTGAGGTTGTCCTCGCCGAGCCAGGCCTCGAGCTTCAGGTGGCTTTGACGCCACACCACAACTTCCTTGGTCTCCTCGTCCGGGCCTATGGAGGCGTGGCGCTGGAGGCCAACAACAACAGCCAAAGCGGAACCGACACCACCACCTCCACTTCCGCCGAGACGCCAACGCGAGAGGCGACGTTTGCCGCCAGCCTCGAGACCCTCCTCACCCTGCTCCTGGCGCCTAACAGCACGCTGGCTTTCGGTGCGCGGCTTCGCTTGGGATTCGGACCAGAGATGGGAACCTTGGGGTCGGCGATCACCGAGTACGGGTTCCAACTCTCGGTCTTCCGGTTATTTGGCGCGCTCACAGGGGGCTACGGGACCCTCGGGGCAGGACGATGCCCAGACGTTGCCTTAGATGCCGTGGCCTCCGATGGCGCAACCTGCGACCCGAGCGCCGATGCAGACAACCGCTTCCTGTTCTCCTTCCGCTTTGGGATGGCCTTCGATGCGGGCGCTGGATTCGGAGTGGGCTTTGGAGGAGAGTTCTTCTTCGATAATCCGGTCATGGTCGACATCCTCTTTGGTGCCGACTTCCGCTTCTAAGGAGTCGTCCGGGAACAAAATGCGCATTTGGGCGAAGTCAGAGGTGGGAGGGCAAGGAGGTCGATGCAGGCGATGCACAGCATCGTCGAAGCAGACCGACGCTGCCATCACGCCTCTGGCGATGCTCAAATGGGTAGGTTGTTCCCGGACGGCTCCT
>Ga0210044_10005813_pt1 | contig 16517 bp, 15 predicted proteins | sample CryGey13umfilter_2_FD_183959 | JGI IMG/M metagenome (GOLD analysis project Ga0210044, IMG submission 183959) | Groundwater microbial communities from aquifer in Utah, USA - Crystal Geyser 4/9/14 3 um filter (SPAdes) (version 2) | ecosystem: Environmental > Aquatic > Deep subsurface >...
TGAGAACTTTGCGCAAGAGATTGGCGGTGCGCGAAAAAAACTTTTTCATGAAAGTGTCTTTTCTTTGCCAGCGCCAGCCGGAAACGACGTCATAACCCTTATCCATTTCCTCTAAAAGCAATCCGATGTCCGCCGGATCGTTTTGCAGATCGCCATCCATTGTGATGACGATCTCGCCCGTGGCAACCTTGATCCCTGCGTCAAAAGCGGCGGTTTGCCCGAAATTTTTGCGAAAACGGACGAGTTTCAGCGGGGTGAGGCCGGCACAATCTTTGACTGTGCCATCCGTTGATCCGTCGTCCACAAAAATGATCTCGAAGCTTTTTCCCAGGGCCTGGCAGGCGTCTTTGATGCGCTTGTGCAGTTCTTTCGCATTCCCCTCTTCATTATAAAGCGGAACCACAACTGACAGATATGGTTTTTCGTTCGCTCTGTTAGCTATTTTGTTATTATTATCCACAATTTTTCAGCCCCGTTTTATATCTAACGGAGTTCATAATTAAAAAATATATTACTCTGCCATTGTATAAAATTTCCGCCCGCAAGTCAAAAATCGGAAAACCTTTTTTCCGAAAATTATTATCCACTTTCTTTTGCAGAAAAGAAAGTGGATAGAAAGAAACTGCCGCACCGGCTCGTGCTGGGGCAAATTCTTGACGCGGACTCGCTAAAATCACTAAAAACGACGTCGCTCCAAAAAGGGAGAAGTGATTTTTGCGCTCGCCCGCTGGAATTTACCTACGTATCTTCGCTATGTGCGGGTATTTTAAAAAGTATATGAATCAGCCTTGCGTTAGGGCGGAGCTACGGATTCAGCCGAAACGAGCGTAAAGAAACTCCGCACCGATCCCCGCCGTAGACGGGGTTAGGAGTTTCAGCGAGTGAGGCTAGAATACGTCTCCGACCCAGCTCGGCTGAGAGCTCTTTTTGTTACTTTTTCTCGCGGAGAGAAAAAGTAAGGCTACAACCTTTTACTGCCAAAGAAAGTGGACAAGCATATTATAAATTGACTCTGGCTGCAAAGTTAAAGGAATAAAAATAGTTCTGCCAGCTCTTATCAGTTGAATTATAACTATTTTCAAACACAAAATAATCGGCCAGAGCTTCTCTCACCCGTGCGAGCTCCTTGAGATGGCTCGGGACTTTCTCCTTGTCAATTGTCAGATCCAGAAGCTCTAGTGCCCGTTCAAAAGCCAACCGACTGTATTCAGCATTGCCTTTGTTTTTCCAATTGATAGCTCGCCCGACCTCGCTTCCGACATTCGCCATCTGTTCAAAGAAGGTGAGTGCTTGCCAGCGGCCGCCGGCTAAATTTTTATGCTGATTGTTCATTTTTTTTCACCAGTTTCTCAACTATTTCTAAAATATTTTTCTGAATCGTAACATCTTCCACTCCCCGGCTGCGGTTGTTCTGGGATGGACGCAAATTTATCATTGAATCGAATTCCACAAAATCCGGACCCTTCATTTCCGGATAAATGTTGATTCCCCAAAGATTTTTCTGTTCCGATCCCTTTTCCAAAAGTAGCGCCTCTTCATCGGCGTGCAAATCGGCATCAATTGCCATAATTTCCTTTTCAACATCGACAACCGCTTTGACCAAATTGCCGAACATTTTGCCCGACATTTCCTCCAATTCGCCGATTGTAATCTCCTTTTCTACTATTTTCATACTGAAATACTATCACGAAACGGCCATTTCCGACAAGCTTGCTGATCCATGTTTTCCCGCTAGAGCGGGACCCCGCCAAGGCGGTGGCATGCTTCATGCCCGCCTGCAACGCATGCAGTAGCATTGCGGGCAGGTTTCATGCCTTAGTCACTATTTGAACAAAACCCACAAAAATGATAAACTAAAACCTGAAACGCCGTAATTTCTTTACATCCTGATAATGCTCAAAACAAACACAAAAAAAACGTCCAGCTTAATCATTCTCGGTCTGTTCACCGCCTCTCTTTTCGCGTCTTTTGCCACAGTTGCGCCAAGTCCGGCCCGGGCCGAAACTTCCACCTTGCAGGATGATTTTGAGCTTTACCAAAAATATCAGCTTTTCCAGAAATACGAGAAAAAGCAAAAATACGGCAAATACAAGAAATACGCCAAGAACAAGAAAAAATACGGCTTCAGCAGCGCCACGGCCAAAGCGAAAGCCAAAGCCGCGTATTACAAATACAAACTTTACAAAAAATCTCCGGCGAAATATCCGCAAAACGTCCAATATTACGAGCTGTACAAAAAATACAGCAAATACAAAAAATATGTTTCGCCCTACAGCAAATACAGCCGGTATTCCAAATACAAAAAATATGACAAGAGCGCCTATCATGAAGGAAGAAATTACGGGGGCGCGGAATATAAAGCCGGCTACGACCGCTACAAGGCGGCTGAGGCGGCTCTCGCGGCCACCGTCGGTGAAGCAGATCTCGGCGGCGGCGCGCTCGGACCGGACATAACCGTGGGACTCATCGGCTACACCAAAAGCGATCTGACTTCCAGCTATTTCCGCATCAAAGCTAACAAAGACTACAACGTCAAAAACAGTGCCGGCACGGTGCTGGCCGCGATTCCCGCCGCGACTTATACGAAAGTTAAATATGTTTCCGGCAACACGCTCCAGATTTATGAATCCGTGACTCCGGCTGTCAACACGGAAAACATCGTGGCTTTTGATGCCGTGGATGGTAACAATTCCGACCTCATCTTTGACATCAACAATCCGGGTTCAGATTATGACCAATACCGCGGGACGATGAAACTTTCCTTCTACGACAGTCCGGAAGCGGACGGCGACCGCATTTGGGCCATCAACACATTGCCCTTGGAGCAATATATCTGGGGTATGGGCGAAATTGCCGGCACGGGAGACGCGGATCACAATCGCGTGATGACGACTGTTTTCCGCACCTACGGCTATTGGAAGATAAAATTCTCCACCAAATACGCCGCGGAGGGTTTCAAAGTCACCGCCACCACCTCTTCCCAGCTGTATTATGGCTATGACTGGGAAACGGCGCATCCCAACATCCGCACAGCGGCCGAAGACACCGCGGGCAAAATCGTGATGTATGTGAATTCGGACGGCCTCAACGAAGTCGCGCTGACCCCTTATTCTTCCTGGACAGATGGCCGCACGCGGAGTTTTGAAGAACGCTGGGGATCCACCAGTTATCCCTGGTGCCGGTCAGTGGACGATCCCTATGGCAAAGACGCGACCCGGACCACCGGCCAACTGGAAGCGGCTGGCAATCATATGGTCGGCCTTTCCGCCCACGGCTCTCTCGCTCTGGCCGCCGACTACAACAAAGATTGGGACTGGATTTTGAATTATTATTTTTACAACATTAACATCCACACGGCGTATCCATAATGAGCACTGTCATCCCGATGCCCGCCATTCGGCGGGATAAGCTTCGCGAGGGATCTAATAAAACCGGACGAGGTCAGACCTTTTATCGGAAAAGCCGAGCTTTAGGAAAACCAATTATATGCAACTAAATTCAAAAATTATCTTGGCAGTTTGCGCGTTAGCCTTGATCGGACTATTCTATTGGGGCTATCCGGTGGTCAAAAATCGTTATTTCAACCCGGATAAAATCGAAACTGTTTCCCCGCTCCCGCCGACGGAAAACATTCCGGACATTTTAGCGGATCCGGAAACCGTTTCGGAGCCAAGCGCAGATGAGGTTCCGGTAGAAGAAGAAACGGCGCCGGAAAGCCCCGCCGCCGAAGCGGAAAAAAAAGAGGCGGAAGCCGAACCGCTTTTGGATGTCACAACTGGCGACTGCGCCAATCAATGCCAGGATTACAAAAATGACGCCGAGGATCTGAAATATTGCCAAAATTTTTGTGGATCAGATTCGTCCAAAAAATCGGCGGATGGTTGCGACCAGCTGGAAGATCTGGAAAAAGATTATTGCTGGAAAGACTTGGCGGTGGCCAAAAAAGATTTGCCGGTTTGCGGCAAAATAATCGATTCCGGCATCAAAAAAAGCTGCCAGAACCGCGTGGCGGAAGATATTCTGGATGAACAAAACGCGGAATTGGAATAATTAGGAAAAAAGACTCAAACCAAAAAGTTAAGCTTTGAAGATCTAAAAAAGCTTAGCTTTGAAAAAATTAAAAACTTCCCAACTTTATAGACTTTTCAACTTTAAGGACTATCCGCGATTCATGCTTCAGTTTAAAAAATTTCCACCCGCAAGTTGAAAATCACACAAGATATTCTTAGATAAAAAATCCGTCATCGCGAATGTGCGTAAACAAATTACCGCAGACCGGTCAATTTTTGATAAAGAAATTAATTTGAGCCCGCAACTCTCGTTTTAAAAATTCTTTAATCCAACTTTTCTGTTTTTCGTCCACCAACTCACCTAGTCCTGCTAAAGGGTTGCTTTTTGAAAAATTTTTCTCAATAAAAATTGCTAGATCCGCACAGTATTCCCGTGAATTTTTTCCGGAAATTTCCTGAATAACTTTTTCATTCGGAATAAAGCCCCGCTTAAAAAGAAACCAAATATCATAAAAATCTCGATTTGCGACCGCCTTGCGGTTCATCGCGGCGATAAGCTTGTGAGCGAAGGAATCCGCGATTAAAAGAACCTTTACCTCCGTCCCATAAAAATTTCTTGTTTCATAGCTGTTCGTCTTGGTTATCCGTTTGTTAATTTCAATTTTTACGCTCTGTTGGCCAGTTTCATAACGTAATTCAAAAAGAAGAGTAAAATTTTTGTTCATCGCGTCTTCTATCGTGCCGTATTTTTTGAGAATATTTTTGACCTCGGCAAAAACCTCCGGTGTCCGCTCAGCATTCAAAAGATCAAAATCAAGGTCAACCGAGAAACGGTCAAGGCCATAAAAAAAATACAGCATTGTTCCGCCCTTGAAACCCAGCCAAGCGGCAATCGGAGAATCGTATATCTCTTTGATTATTTCAAAAAGTATTTTCCGGTGTTTTTTTTGGTCCAACATATGTTTCTGATTATTTTATCTATTCTTTTATCTTTCGCGCCAGTTTCTCGATTTCCTTCTGAAATCTCTGATTATTATAGATATTCGCTACGCGCAAAAGGTTAGCCGCATCTATTTTTTTTAGATTATCGAAATAATATCCGGGTGAAAAATATAACCGGTCGCACACAGCCCGCTCTATCGACGCTTGCATCACGCCATCTTTGATTTCAATGCCCAGCGGATTGAGAAGAATATCGTCTTTCAATTTATAGTATTCGAAGCTTTTGCCCAACACTTTCATCTTTATTGTATTATTGGAGACGGAAAAAATTGTCTGGCTATAATCCTGGAAGACGATTCCATTATTGGCCAGCACGGTTTCCAGGCTGATATAGGATGGCTGTTTTAGTTTTCCAGCCATCTCCAAAAAATTAGCCTCCTTGCCTTGAACCAAATACAAACCCCTCTTTACACGCACAAGATCTCCGCGCGCTACCAGTCGTCCCAAAACCGTTCGCAAATATGGACGGTTCAAGCCAAACAAAACCACCATGTCCTGGATGGTAAGTACCGTTTTTCTGCCGCGCAAAAGTTCTTTTATATATGATAATTTCATTCGTATGGTATCATTTATGATTATTATCCAGTGAAATTATCGCAAAATATCACATACTTGTCAAGATAAATTTTTATTAAGCAGGCTGAATTTACAAACTTTTTAACTTTCTAACTTTAGAAACTTCATAAACTCCTCGGCTTATGCTAAAATTGAACAAGAACTGAAAATCGCTTGGCGGAAGATATTCTGGATGAACAAAACGCGGAATTGGAATAAACACCTCTTTCTCGCTAAAATTAGTCAAAAAAGAAGATCTAAAAAAGCTTAGCTTTGAGAAATGTTTCATATTCTATGCTTAACAAAGTCTCTACTTTATAAACCTTACGAAATTTACAGACTTGATAGACTTGATAGACTTTTTGACTTTATAGACTTTCCACCCTTATGAACTCCAAGAAAATTTTCATCGTTATCCCCGCTTTTAATGAGGCAAAAGTCATTCAGTCGGTTATTTCCGAGGTGAAGTCAGCGGGATATCAAAATATCATCGTTATAGACGACGGCAGCGCCGATAATACCCAAGAAAAGGCTAAGGAATTAGAAGTGATTGTGCTTCGGCATAAGCTCAATCGCGGTAAAGGCGCCGCCACCAAAACCGGCATTGAAGCGGCCAAATTGCTCGAAGCGGAGATTATTGTTACAATGGACGGAGACGGCCAGCATGACCCTGGCGATATTTCAAAGCTTATTGAACCGATTCTTGAGGGAAACTGCGACGTTGTTTTGGGAACACGGCTGAAAAACACAGAGGGAATGCCTTTCCAGCGGATCATTGCCAACAAAATCGGAAATTTGATCACTTGGTTTTTGTTCGGGCTTTATGTTACGGACAGCCAATCGGGCTTCCGGGCCTATTCGCGCCAAGCCGCGGAAATTATTAACACCAGGGGCGACCGCTACGACTATGACAGTGAGGTTATCCGTGAAATTTATACCCATAAATTAAAATTCAAAGAAGTTCCAGTTAAAGTCCGCTATACCGAATATTCCATGGGCAAACTCCAAAAACAAGGATTCATAAACGGCGTTAAGACTTTTTATAAGATGTTTTGGAAATTGATTAATTAGCTGAAATGATAACCTTAAAAACTTTATAAACATTTAACTATCTTTATGACCATTCACATATACCAAATTATCGTTGTCGGGATATCTGTCGTTATGATATATTCCGGCATAGAAAGCCTTGTCCGTGGCAAAAGCGGACAGACTTTGACTAAATTATTGATCAGGATTTTTGTCTGGGGAGGGATGTCGCTTATCGCGCTGTTTCCGTCATTTACAAATATATTGGCTAGCCTAGTCGGATTACAAGGCAATATCAACGCAGTCATTCTCACTGTTTTTCTCTTGATATTTTTGATGATATTCAAACTGCTATCCGCTATCGAACGGCTGGAGCAGAGCATCTCCGAATTAACCAGAAAAGAATCGCTGGAAGAAATTAAGAAAAAATAATACTTTGGCTTAAATAAGCTATTAATTGTGTTAATTTGCTAATAATATGTTGATTTTTTTATCAATCATATGATAATATTATATTGAAATATTATTAAACACACTCAAAAATGATTAAAAGAGAAATCCTTTCCGATATACTCCATTGGATAGGCAAGGAAAAAATACTCATTCTGAAAGGCGCTCGACAAGTTGGAAAAACCACTATCCTGCGGCAGATTATCGCTGACATACAAAAAAAAGACAAAGATTCAGCCATCGCCTATCTGCGCGCGGATGATAAAGAGAATTCACAAATTTTTCAATCCACCGCGACGCTTGAAGAATATCTGAAGCGGACTCATGGGTTTCCGGCTAAATTTGTATATCTTTTTATTGATGAATTTCAAGTTATTGATGATGCCGGATTATTTCTCAAGAATATTTTTGACAAATACCGCGATCGACTCCAGATAATAGTGAGCGGATCAAGTTCGCTGGAAATCACCAAAAACACCGAATTTCTAACCGGACGTTCCATTGATTTTGATATCCAAAGAATCTCATTCCGTGAATATTTTAATTATGAAAATAAAAGCGGCATAAAACCCATCCCCCTGAAAAATTTTGCTGAACTGGAACTTTTTTACAAAACATTTTCCGATAAAATTGACATCCATTTCAAAGAATATCTCGCCTTCGGCGGATACCCGGAAGTCATCACGACATTAGAAAATCAGGATAAGGAAACAATCCTCAATTCGATCGTCAAAACATATATTGAGAAGGATATTGCTGGTTTTTTGAAGGTTGAAAATGTCACCGGGTTTAATAATCTCGTAAAAATACTTTCCGCTCAAATAGGAAATCTTGTGAACCTCTCGGAAGTTTCCAACACCACGACGCTCTCAAGAAACACCGCCGAAAAATATCTCGCCATTCTCATCGGGACATATGTTTTCCATCTCGTGACGCCGTTTTACAAAAACATTCGCTCTGAATTATCAAAAATGCCGAAAGTATACGCGCTGGATATCGGTTTGCGCAATTATTTTACCCGCTCGCTTGATTCGGATAATCGCCTGAATGGAGGAGTGGTAGAAAATTTTGTCTATCTGCATCTGCTTCATCAATACAAAAAAGAGTATATTCATTTCTATCGCACAATTGGCGGGGCGGAAATTGATTTCGTCATAGAAGGCGCTGAAAATAATATCCTGCTGGGAGAAGTCAAATATGGCGCGAAGGCGAAAGTTCCGGTCGCGATTAAAAATTTTGTGGAGCGTTATCCGAATAGCGTTGCGCAAAAAATAATTTTCACGAAAAATACTCTTCGGCAAGAGGCCGATGGGATAATTTTTCTGCCAGTCAGTTTATTTCCATTTACAATTTTGTAATATTGGAAAAGTAATCTCCTAAAGTGAACTTTTGGGAGGCAGATTAACCAGAAAAGAATCGCTAATGGATCTAAGAAAAAAATTATGCCTTTGAATTTAATAAGTATCAACTTTTTTTTATTCTTTTTTTACTTTTTATTTTTGATTTTTCCCCCGGCTACGGATAATAGTTTTATCTTGAGAATTCTGTTTTCACTAATCAGCCTGCTTGTTTCTCTAGTTCTTTTTGGAATTAATTTCGGGCTAATTATTCAATGGCTCATTAAAAAGAAATATGAACTTTGGGAATTTTTAAGCATTGCTTCTCTTGGCTCTTTAATTTTTTCGCCCTTATTGCTAACCTCGGAATTTACCGTTTTCAAAATACTTTTTCCCAATCTGCCGATTGTCAATTCTTTTTTTATTTTTATTCTAATCCTTTTTATATTTACTCTCAAAAAAAATTCTAGAGATTTTTTGAGTATAAATATTCCTAAATTAAATGCCGCGGAAATTATTAAATCTAATTTTACATTATTTTTCTTTTTTTATTTTGCAGTAATATTTTTCTTAGTTACTGCTTATTATCCGCTTCCTGATCTTGACCCTTATTATTGGCACGCTGACATTACAAAAAGTTTTTCAAAAAATACGATAACGGAAATCGGCTCTTATCGGCCTCTATTTTCATCCCTGGCCTACATATTTAATCAGACTTCTCGCGTTGATTTATATGCCTATTTTAAATATGTTATCCCTTTTCTTTCATTACTAATCCTTATTCCTGCCAATCTATTTTCTAAAAATTTTTTTTCTCCACTGAAAAAAACTTTAATTTTTTTATTTCCAATTATTAACGCCTCCGTCTTTCTTTATTTGGAAACGCCGATTCCACAAGCTATTCTCACTATAATACTATTTTATTTTTTATTTTTCTTGGCGCATTGTTCTCTGTCCGGTAAAAAAGAATTTTTTTATTTTGGTGGATTGTCTATTTTTATTTCATATTTTTACCATGAAGCGGCATTTTTGGTTTTTATCGGCTGGCTGGCAAGTTTTTTGATATTTGATGCGAAAGAAATTTTCGCGAAATTTAAAAAAAACAAGCTAGCGTTGTTTTTACTGATTATTACACTTGCCACCAATACTTCACTGATAAAAAATCAACTGGCTTTTCTTGTGGGATTTTCAAAAAGCACCTATCACCGCTTACTTAGCCCTATATTAAATTTAAAATTTCCGGCCAGCTATGTAAATGTAGATGGAAATGCCATGGGCTGGGTTGGAATATCTGGAATCGCAAAATATTACGCTTACTATGTCGGTTTTTCCTTTTTTATAATTTTTTTTCTTTTTATAATAAAATTAATAAAAAATTCTGAATTTCGGATATTTGTAAAGTCAAATCTGCTTAAGAACAAATCGATTTTTGCACTAGTTTTTTGTTTTTCCTTATTTTTCTTAATTGCGGAAATTATTCCAAGATTTCCAGGGATTGCCTTTCTTCCTGAGAGAGCGTGGAATTTTGGCGGAATTTTTTCAACAGTTTTTATCATTTTTATTTTTGTTTTTTTGAAAGATAATAAAAAAATTCTTTATTACGCATTAATATTATCTTTTTTTATTAATCTTAGCGGAGCTATCTATGTAAATAGCCAAAAAAAATATTTAATTAGCAATGAACAATTAAGTTCGGCTCAATGGATAACTGATAATTTGCCAAAAGATAGAATACTATTTTCCTCCAATAAAAATGTTAACTTGTTAAAAACATTTTCACACTCTAAAGTTATTCCGACATCAGATAATTTTTACTTTAAATCGAATGATTTTGGCAAGAAGTTCGACACTAAAATATTAAGTGAGTCCTTTGTTCAAGATTATCAAATGGAATATAAAAATATAATTGAAGAAATTACTCAACAAATTGATAAACTTTCAAACAAAAATATTTATTCTGATAATAAAGAAGTAATCGCTTATGCAGACGATATTTCAAAAGATCTAACAAAAATAAAATATTTGAAAATTCCTAATGAAGAATTTTTAAACAAGCAATTCAAATATTACGTTTATTATTCAAACGAAGATTCAAGAAATCCTTATCTCAACCGGCCTTATTATAAAAAAAACGAGATAGTAAATACTGAATTTATATTTGATAGATATCCGGATAAATTTAGACGGGTCTATTATAATCAGAAAAGCAATATTATAATTTGGCAAATCCTATAAGTAAGTATGAAAATTTTAGTTTTTTCTCCCTACTATCCGCCCCACATCGGCGGACTGGAATCACATGCCGATGAATTCAATAAATATCTATCCCAAAAAGGGGTGGATGTTACTGTTTTTACACCCCGCCTACCTGTTTCGGCCCCGGAATTTGAAACTATACACACGGACGTAAAAATCATCCGCTTTCCGGCATTTGAGATAATTTCCAACTATCCCCTGCCGAAATGCTGGTCACTAAAATTCTGGAGGCTTTTTTTTGGTTTATTTAAGAATAAATTCGACATCGTAATTTCTCGAACGAGATTTTTTAGCACGTCGTTATTGGCCCTGATGTATGCTAAAATGAAAAAAGCAAAATGGATCCATATTGAGCATGGTTCTGATTTTGTTAAATCAGGAGGAAAGCTTTCGGTAACAATCGCTATGATTTACGACTTGACTTTTGGCACGCTTGTTTTAAAAAAAACAAATATTGTTATTGCCAATTCAAACGCCTCGGCAGATTTTTGCAAAAAGCTGGCAAAAAACACGAATTGTGAAGTCATTTATCGCGGCGTAGAGGTTGAAAAGATCATTTCTGCTCCTGATGACATTGAACTGAAAAATAAATATTGCGATTCTGTCATAATAACTTTTCTGGGTCGTTTGATTGACGGTAAGGGGGTAAAAGATTTGCTTTCGTCCGCATCTGAAATTACAGACAATAATTTTAAAATTCTCGTCATCGGCGATGGGCCGGAAAGAAAAAATTTGGAAAATCAAACTCAAAAATTGAAACTTGAAAGCAAAGTTATTTTTTTAGGATATAAAAAATTTGAAGACTACATAAAAATATTGAAAATCTCCGACATTTTCATCAATCCCAGTTACACAGAAGGCCTGCCGACAACGGTTGCTGAAGCGGCGCTTTGCAGAAACGCGATAATCGCAACCAATGTCGGCGGAACTCCGGAAATTATTACAAATAATCAAAGTGGCTATCTAATCAACCCAAAAGACATAACAACTTTGAAAAATAAACTGGAAATGTTGATAAACAACGATTCTCTCCGAAAAGAACTGGGAAACAGTGCTTACAACGAAGTTCTAAATAAATTCAACTGGGATAAGTCTATTGATAAATATCTAGATATATTTTACAAGCTAAAAGCTAAAAGCTAAAAGCTAAAAGCTATTTTATGTGTGGAATTACCGGGAAAATTTATTTTAACGCCAACACTGTTTTGGAGCAGGATATTTTGGTAATGAACGAAAAAATCCAACATCGCGGTCCAGATGACGAAGGAGTCTATCTTTCCCCTGACCAAAAAGTTAGCCTTGGCCATAGAAGATTGTCTATCATTGATCTCTCCCCTCTCGGACATCAGCCGATGAATTATTTAGATCGCTATTGGATCGTTTTCAATGGCGAAGTTTACAATTTTCAGGAGAAGCGGGCAATGCTGGAAAAAGATGGCTATGTTTTCAAATCAAAATCGGACACAGAAGTTATTCTGGCGCTCTATGATAAATTCGGAAAAAAATGCCTGGAACATTTGCGTGGAATGTTTTCGTTCGCTATTTATGATGAAATAAAAAAAACTATTTTTTGCGCGCGTGACCGGGTGGGTAAAAAACCTTTTAAATATTATCTCGATGATAATGTTTTTATTTTTGCTTCAGAGCTCAAGGCTATCCTTACTCAGCCCGAATACCACAAAGAGCCTGATTACGTAGCCATACACCATTATTTGACTCTACAATACGTTCCAGCGCCTCTCACTGGATTCGTAGGCATCAAGAAGCTTGAACCAGCACATTATCTGTACATCGATCTCAAGACAAAGGAAGTGGAGAAGGAGCGCTACTGGAAACTGGATTATTCCAAGAAACTCGACCTTTCCGAAGCAGAATGGAAAAAACGCATCATTGATAAACTCGAGGAATCAGTGAAATTGCGAATGATTTCGGATGTGCCTTTGGGCGCGTTTCTATCCGGCGGCATTGATTCCAGTGCTATTGTGGGGCTTATGAGCAAACTTTCCAATAAACCTGTTAAAACTTTTTCCATCGGATTTCAGGAGGAAAAATATAACGAACTAAAATACGCCCGCATTATCGCGGATAAATTCAAAACTAATCATACTGAATTTATCGTAAAACCTGATGCGATTAAGATGCTTCCAGCGCTGGTCAAGCAATACGAAGAGCCCTACGCCGATTCCAGCGCTTTACCTACCTATTATGTCAGCAAAATGACACGGGATTTTGTCACCGTCGCTCTCAATGGTGACGGTGGTGATGAAAATTTTGCGGGATACAGCCGATACAGCGCCTTTCAAATTTCTACGCTCCTCGACCGCCTTGATGTGCTCAACCGAATCGCCGGAAAACCGCTCACCACTTTTCTCAAAAATAATATAAAGAATACATTCTTTGATCGACTGAGTCGTTTTTCTCAAAGCCTCTCTGATGATTATCGCAGACGTTACCTCTCCTATACCGCCTACTTCACCAATGAACAGAAATCCGAACTCTACACCGACGAATTCAAACAAAAAGTTTGGCACAACGACACCTACGACATCATCGCTCGAGAATTCGAGAAGTCAGGATCAAAAAACCGAACAGAGCAAGCAGTTTATGCTGATTTCACGACATATCTTCCCGATGACCTCCTGGCCAAAGTCGATATAGACACGATGGCGGTATCGCTCGAAGGTCGATCCCCTTTCCTCGATCATGAATTCCTTGAACTCACTGCACAGATACCATTTAACCTCAAACTCAAGAGGTTTAATAATAAAAAATATATTTTGAAGGAATCATTGCGAGGCCTCGTCCCCGATGAAGTGATGTTCCGTCCAAAAATGGGCTTCGGTATCCCGATTGATCGCTGGTTCCGCAACGAGCTCCGAGACTACACGAGAGAAAAACTCCTGAATGGTCGCCTTATAAAGGAAAATCTCTTCCGAAAGGAATATATCGAGCATATCCTCAATACTCACTGCAACACCAAAGTCAACTTTTCGCCCCATATCTGGGCGCTCCTCACCCTGGAGCTCTGGTTTAAAGAATATTTCTCATGAAAACGAAAATCCTTTTCACAAGCGCGTTTTTTCTTGGTCTTATTCTGCTCGGAATCAACATTTCCGGATTCTTCATTCCCCTCCGAAGCGAACGACTCTTGGAAGAAACGGCGTATGGTCACAAAACCGATGATCAGATAGATCTTTCTGCGGATGAGGCGCTTCAAATACTGGAGTACTCGGGCGGTATTTCGGAGGAAGATACCATAAAAACAGGAACGGAAACCGTCGAGAAGGCGATTCTCCACTATTGGGATGACGAACTTGCGGACGAATTCGGCCTGCGAGTTCCGATGCATGAGAATTGGATCCTTTGGGGAGGAAGCCATATAATGCCACAATATTTCAGAAAATACGAATTTTGTCACTACTGGGAAAAGGGTATCGAGCGCGGTGTCGGCTGGTGTTCGCAATCATCTTCGATTCTTGCTCAATATCTGCGGAAACGGGATGTAAACGCCGACATATATGTCATGTATGGACACGTCGTCGTCATAGCCGGGACGCTGCGCCATGTAGCCGACCCTGATTATGGAGTTTACCTTCCATTCACTATTGAAGAGATAGAAAGTGATCCGGAAATGATCCGTCCGTACTATGCGGACGCCGGATACTCCGCCGAAGAAATCGGAATAGCTGTCCGTGCCTTTGATCCGAACGCGGAAAAATTGATTGCCCCTGATTTTGTGCGGTATTCGGATTACTGCGCGCTACGACATCGCATATTCGAGCAGGTTGTGTACATTCTCAAGTGGCTCATCCCGATTTTATTCATCGCTCCACTTGTCTATTCCGCTTATCGAAGAAATAACTTAGAGCACATCAGATCCAACTAATGCTGAAAAATCGGCACGGTTTATTTTTGTCGACTTTCTTTTCAGGATTCCGACGATAAGCCATATCGCATCGTCTGGGAAATATTTCATCACAAATATACCGAAAAGAGACAGGATTGATTTCGCGTTTGCACCGTTCATTTCAAAAAAATCGCTTACATTTTTCCTGGAAAAAGAGAATCGACTCCGTGAATAATTCCGCCCGTCCCTCCTTATTCTGTGGACGGTCAACTGTTCACCGATACAATAAATTTTCCCGCCGATGATTTTTTTTTCGAAATATTCGTCGGCAAGCAGATAATCGGGGTCATATCTGAATCCGGCGTTTCTGAATACCAGCGAAGTGTGATCAACAAAATCGACAAATTTTTCTCTTTTATCGGCAATAAGAACACCTTTATTTTCGTAGAAATAAAAAGTCTCAGTTCCACACGCAATGACTGGTTTGTTCTCCTCAAGATAGCTTACTTGTCTCTCGATTTTTTCCGGAAGCCAGATGTCGTCGTGATCCTGAATCGCGATATATTCCCCCTCCGCGCGATCCAAAAGAAAATTCAGTCCGGCATACGGTCCAACATTCTTCTTTCCTTCAAAGACGGTAATTCTGGAATCATTCAGATTTTTGATGATCTCCACTGTCCTATCATTCGAATTGTTATCAAGTACAAGAATCTCAAAATCAGGATATGTCTGATTGAGACAGCTCCGCAGTGTTTTTTCAATGTATCGTTCCGCGTTGTAGGAGACGATCAAGACTGAAACAAGGTTACTTTTCACAATATTTCAGTTACTGAAATAAAGCCTCTTCAAGTATTGATTGACGCTATTCGGCAATAAAAGTCGGATAAATAAGAGCGAATTCAAAGAAAGATCTCGGAAAAGATTTAGGGGAAATTTTTTTGCGTAAAAAAAGAATTCATTCCAAGCATCTTTTTTTTGAGCGTTTTCAAGATAAAATATTATCTTAAAATAGCAAAGCTTGCCACGCATATATTTTATAGCTGCCTGAACTGCCTGTTCTTTTGAAAATTCCTTTTCGTAACTATCAAGTATCATCGAAAGATGTTCAGCGACTTTCGGAGTTGCGGCCGAACTATTGTTGGAGTGCTTCCGATATTTGAGAAGGATATCATTGACAAAGTGCACCCTGTTTTTTGTCGATACAAGAAAATTAAAATCCCAATCCGATGGCAAGAAAACTTTTTCATCAGGAGCAAAACTCCTCGGATAACCAGAAACTTCTATAACAGCTCGCCGTATCATGATCTGGCTATATGTAGAAAATGGCGTCATTCTTGAGCACAGATACTCAGCTGGTGATATTATCTTATTTTGGTATGTTACCGTGCCAAGTTTTTTATAGAAATTTCGTATCAAAATACTCCCATCATCGTCGATAACCTTGAAATTGCAATACACCATTCCAAGGTCGGGGAATTTTTCAAAAATCAACATTTTCTCAGCAAGATTCTCCTTACAAAAAACATCATCACCTTCCAAGAAGGCTAGATATTCACCTTTCGACGTATCAATAAGAAACTTCCAATTCGGGATAAGCCCCTTGTTCATCTCGTTTCTAAATGCCTTGATCCGACTATCTTTCTTCTCGTATTCTTGGATAATTTCCCAACTCTTGTCAGTCGAGCAATCATCCACGATTAAAAGCTCCCAATTTTGGAATGTTTGGGAAATCACACTTTCTATCGTGTCACCGATAAATTTCGCGTGGTTGTAAACGGGAACGATCACGGAAATTAGCGGCTGATCATTTTGGTTACTCATGATTTTTACAAATACATACCAGATTTGGAGAAAGAATTTTTGGATTGATTGTTCCAATGCCTAATCGGATGACTTTTATAGCATTGTTTACTAAAAACTGTGCGAACCTAATGATTATATCGCTTACAAAAAATCTGAGATAATTTGTTATTCCCCTGCCATAAATGTTTATAGGAATTTTCTCGGAATAAAGTTTAATATTTTTAAATC
>Ga0210044_10005819_pt1 | contig 16501 bp, 14 predicted proteins | sample CryGey13umfilter_2_FD_183959 | JGI IMG/M metagenome (GOLD analysis project Ga0210044, IMG submission 183959) | Groundwater microbial communities from aquifer in Utah, USA - Crystal Geyser 4/9/14 3 um filter (SPAdes) (version 2) | ecosystem: Environmental > Aquatic > Deep subsurface >...
CCCCCCTGCCCCGCCGAGGATCGCCCGGCGCGGTGGGGATCCAGTCTGAAGGACCGGCCAGCTGGTTGCCCATCGCGTCCCGGATCGTCACCTCGACGCCCCCGCGCAGCCGCAGCCCCCGGAGGAAGCTCGGCCCCAGTGTCCGTCCCCCCACCACCGTGGCCTCGATTCCCAGCGGCGAACGAAAGGTGCGGCGAGCCACCACGGCCAGACGCGTGACCGGCTTGCCCTGATCCAGCACCCGCTCCTGGACCAGCTGTGCCTGGCGGCTGGAGATGTCTCGACCACGGGTCGGGTCGGTGTCGCCCATGCGTCCGGGGAAATGACCCGAGGCCAGGATCTTTCCCCGTCGGTCCATCACCGTCAGCAAGTCGAGCCCCCGCTCCTCCATCACCCGCGGTGTGACCGTGGCCAGCCGGCGGAACGTCTCGTCGTCCAGTCCCCCCTTCGCCAGGTCGATGAGGATCGAGTTGATGAACTGATCCTCGGGGCTGGCCAGACTCTCGACACTCCCCAGGACCTCGTCCTGCAGCACACGGTAGCGGCTGTCCACCTCCAGCCTGGCGTCCTTCAACAGCCGCGCGAACTCGGGGTCGAACCACCGCCGTTGCACCAGCTCGCGGCCCACGAACGTCGCTGTGCCGATGGGCACGACGCTGGCGAGGGCGATGAGGGTGACCAGCTTGGTTCGCAGCCGCATGAGAGGGTCTTCATCCTAGTACGGTGTCTGGCGGTCCGCAACGCCGCGCCCTGCGCCGTGCCCTGCGCCGGCCCGGGCCATGAAATCGGTCAACGGGTGGCCGGCAGGGTGGCCAGGGCCATAAGCAACCTACTCCAATGATTCCAGCCTCGGTAACTGGCGCGCACATTGCAAACAGGCACGTCAGGAGAGACACCATGCGCACGTCGTGGATCATCCCCATCATCCTGCTCATCGCAACCCCGGCCCTGGCGCAGTTCCGCATCAAGGCTCCCAGCCCGGGCAAGGCCGACTTCCGCGAGGCGATACGGCAGTCGCGCTCCGTGGACCGACAGGTACCCATGAGACTGCAGGCCAGCACGCGGCCGCAATCAATCACCACCGTCCGCGACGGAGTGGTACACGAACGAGCCACGGTCATCGCCAACGTCCCGTTCGAGAGCTTCATGCGTCGGATGGATCCAGCCAACTGGAGCAAGAACCTGCCCCAGCGCTGGGGTGGGCAGGTCGTGCGGAAGGTGGAGCGCCAGGGCAAGCGGGGCCGCACCGTGCTGCAGCAGGAGCGCATGGTCCTTGGCATCCCGGCGCTGGACATGACCAAGAACACGGTGGTCACGGTGGGTCCGAACCGCGCCCTGGTGCGCTGGCAGGTGACGCACTCCGACAAGTCCATCCCCACACTGGGGCACAAGACGGTGCTGATGGACAACGGCTGGATCGAGTTCGCCCGCACACCCGACAACACGGTGCAGATCACCACGCGCAGCGCGCACAAGGTCTCCACCGTGCCGTCGGCCATGATGGGCAAGGTGGCGCCGAAGCTCACCGAGAACCTGATGGCGGCCAGCCTGCGCTCCTACTTCAAGCAGACGGTGAAGGACTATCAGGCCATCGCCGAGGGGCGCAAGGCGGCGCGGTAGCGGTCGCCCCAGTATGCTGGGCATGAACCCTGAACACCACCACGCACATCGACCTGCTCCACTGACTCACGGCAGCTTGAAGCGATACAGCCGGGTGGAGGACGACGGCCCGGGCCCGGTGGACATGCGCTGGACGGAGACCCACAGCGACTGCCCGTGGCCGGCGATACCGTCGCTGACGGGCACCTCCTCCTCGGTGCGCTGGATCACCTCCGCCGGGAACTGGTAGCCGGCGACGATCTTCGCCGCGGCATCCAGCTTCAGCACCGCACGCGGCGTGAAGAGCAACAGATACAGATGCCCGCCGAGCCAGGTCATGTCGTCCACCGAGGCCTTCACGCTGAAGGTCTGGAGCACCTTGCCCGACAGGTCCACCCGGCGCAGCGAGTAGTCACCACCCTGCGTCGTCCACAGCTGCGTGCCGTCGTACGCCAGCAGCTCGGGCCAGGTCTTGTCGTCGAGCTCGATGCCGCCGACCTCCTTGAGGCTCAGGTCCATGCGATGGATCTTCGGGCTCCCGCCGGTGCACAGCAGATCGGTCCCGTCGTGAGCCAGCCCGGACTGGCAGCTCGGCGAATCGGGCCCGGGGGAGACCGTCGTCACCTTGTGCGTCGCTGGATCGACGCGATAGAACGTGGCCGCGTCCGTGGCCCACAGCTCCTTGTCCACCATGGTCATGGCCCGCGGGAGGCGCATGCTGGTGTCGAAGGAGTCCTCCACCTGCAACACGCTGGTGGGCAGCCGCCGCGCGTCCCAGCTCCCGGTGAGCCCACGGTATTCCAGCGCGCCCGAGGCGGCGTCCGCCGTCACCTCGCCGCGAAACGTGTGCGGATTGTCCGAGGACTGCATGGTGAAGGTCACGCTGCTGCCCTCCACGCGGCCGTCGACGTCGACCCCGACGTTCTGCAGACTCGGCAGGTCGTAACGGATGTACACGCCGCCGGTCAGCTCGCCGTCGGTCTGCTGCCGCAGATCGATCACCAGGAAGCCGTGCTCCGCGTTGCCCTCCCCGTGCCAGGTTCCGGTCCAGATTCCGGTCACGTCCACCGTCGGGGGTTGCGGCGTGTCCGAACATGCCGCGAACAACGCGACGAGGATCAGCCATGGGAAGCGAGTCATCCGGGTGTCATACCATGACGCACGGACGGGTGCCAGACACGGAGGGCATTGGCACACAATGGACCCCATCGGCCGTCCATGATTCAGCGCCCCTGCTCCCGGCGCCAGCGGTTGTAGTGCCGCGAGCAGAACCTCCGGGCCTTGCGCACGCGGCCACAGCCCGCCACCGAGCAGCGATCGGGGCTGGACGGCAGGGCCGAGGCGGCGAGCAGATCCCACAGGTACAGCTCGAGGTCCACCTGCTGCCCGGTGGTCAGGCCCAGGTAGCGGATCCCGGCGGCCCCGTCCGGCCCCTGGCGATGGACCACCATGCCGCACAACGAGAACGGCCCCGGCGGCAAATCCAGCTCCACCGCCACCGGTGTTCCCGTCCGGGCGCTGAGACCGCTGACGCTCAGCCCGGCCGACGAGAAATCCACCACGCGACAGCGCTCCCGCTGGTAGCCCCAGGCGATCCAGGCCTCCCCACCGTGGGGAATGCGAAGGTGGAGCCGGCCGTGGGAGCTGGACCTGAATGCGTGATACACCGACTGCCGTGCCGCCGACAAGGCCTGATGCGCGGCTCGGGCGTCGCTACTGCCGCAGCCAGAACAGGTCGGCGTAGCTCAGCATCCCACCGCCGACCCAGCGCAGCGGCCCCAGCCGGGCGTCGTACGCCACACGGGCCGAGGCGTGCACCAGCGGCACGATGGGTAGATCCTGCATCAGCTTCGTGGCCTGGGCCGCACCGCAGCGGGTGCTCGCCATGCAGCGAACCGCCGCGGCCCCCTGTCCCGCGACGTCGAGCACCGCCGCCATGGCCGCCTGTCCCCGGGGCACCTGCAACGGGAGGCGCGCCAGCACCAGATCGTACTGACCGACCCGGCGCCGCCGGTCATACTCGCGCGCCGCCTGCCCATCGATGGTCAAGGCGATCCCGACACGATCCAGATCGGCCACCAGCTGCCCCGCCACCACCTGGTCTTCCGTCCGGCTGCGATCCACCAGCAGCGACAGCTTCAGCCTCCCGCTGCCCGCGTCCCGGCGCAGACTGGCGTCCTGCGCCGCCAGCTGTCCCAGCAGTCGGTTGGCCCTGCCGCGGTCGAACGGCGCCGGCCGCAGCCGCGTCCACAGCAACGACTTGCTCACCGGCGAACCGGCCAGCTCGTGGCGTCCCGTGGCGGCCAGCCGGCCCAGACGCACGCGGTCGATCCCCATCAGCAGCGCCAGCCGGAACCGTCGATCTGCCATGTACGAACGTGCGCCGAGCCCCAGATAGATCAGCGTCGTCGGGAGGTCCAGCGTCTCGAACGGATGGCGCGGCTGGCTGCCGAACACGCTGGTGCCGTGGCGCGACAGCTGCAGGGTGCCCACCTGGAACGAGGCCACCTCCGCCGAGGAGCGATCGAACACCCGGAAGCGGATCTCGTCCAGATACGGACGACCGGCGAAGTGAGACCGGTGCGCCACCAGGTCGACGCCCGCGACGCTGGACGAGCGCAAACGGAACGGCCCGGTTCCGATCCACTGTCCCTTGTGCTGAACGGCGATGCTGCAGGCCGGTGCGCTGAGCACCCACGGCAGCTCCCGGTCCGGCCGCCGGAGCTGGATCACGATCTGACGGCCCTCCGCCGCCACCCCCCGCACGGCGCCCAGCAAATAGGCCGCTGGCGCGTGGCGCACGCGGTTGAGCGAGGCCGCGACCTGGGCCGGGGTCAACGGCTGGCCGTTGTGCAGCAGGACCCCCGCCCGGAGCTGCAGGCGCCAGGTCTTGCCGTCGGCCGACACCTGAGGCCCTGGCTCCACCAGGTGCGGCACCGGTCGGCCTGATGCGTCGAGACGAAACAGCGTGTCGTACAGCAGCAGCGCCAGCTGCAGCTCCGACTCCCGGCTGGAACGCACCGGGTCGAGCGTGGCGGGCAGATCGGAGAGCGGAACCGTCACCCCTCCACCATATGTCGGGGGCAGGTAGGCGTGCGTCCGGCCCGACACCAGCAGCGCCAGCAACACGATCCACAGGCCAGGCCGTCCTCGCATCTCGTCCCACACCTCAGTTCAACAGCACCAGCTGTGCTCGGTTCTTGTTGTCGAGCAGCGCTCCCAGCAGCTCGATCTTGCCGTCCCCGTCGATGTCACCGTGCGTCAGGGCGGTGACGATGCCATCCAGGTTTCCGCTGCGCCACAGCAGGCGGAGGTTGCCCGCGGCGTCCACGCGATGAATCGTGATCTGGTCCTGGCCCTGTGCCGGATCCTGCGCACTGGTGGTGACCAGCTCCATCTCGCCGTCGTCGTCCATGTCGACCAGATCCAGCGTGGCGCCCACCCGCTCCAGCGTCAACACCGCCGGCAGCTTGCCCTGCACGAACAGCTGCAGCTTGCCCGAGGTGTTCACCATCGCGAGGTACTGTCTACGCTCCCCGCCCTTGCGTGTCAGCTCCGCCGTCACCAGGGCGTAGAACGTCTGGGGCAGCTGCTGGGCGCCTCCCGCGGGAAGCATCGAGGTCAGCGCACCGATCAGGGTGGCGGCATCGAACACATCCTGCCCCGCGACACACTGGCAGAGCAGCTGCCGCTGCTGCCGAGCCCGTGAGGGCCGGCCCGCGAGAGGGTACCCTGCAAGATCCAGACGTCGGCGCAGCTGCTTGCCCTCCACCCCGAACACCGCACCTCGCTCCATGGCGCTGGTTCGCAACAGCACCTCGGCTCGGCCCTTTCGGTCCACCTCCGACAGCACCATGGCTCCCACGGCCCGCCGCGGCTGGAGCACGGCCCACGGCGGGGCCAGCGACTCGACGTGTGTCGTCTCGAACCCGTCCTTGCGGCTGCGGAACCGCAGCACCCGCACCTGACTCTGGTGCAGGGTCGCCAGCTCGCTCCGACCGTCGCCGTCCACGTCGCCGACGCCCAGCGCCAGCACGGTCAGCTTCCCCGCGGGGTAGAAACGGGGTGAGAAGCTCGGCCCGCTGGGGCCCGTAACGCCCTGGTAACCATGGATCTCGGCGTCGACGCGCACGCGTGCGTGCAGGTGGTGCAGCGCTCCACGACCGGGCTGGAGTGTGTCGCGCCACAGCGACCGATCAGTGGCCTCCAGCGGGCCTCGCAGGTGGAGGTAGCCTTCCACCGTCAGCAGCTCGAGATCCAGCAGGAGCTCGAACCCCCCGGCCCGGGCCCGGCGGCGATGCGCCTCGGCCGAGTCGCTCGCAGGCGACGGCACCACCCGCCGCAGACCACGGGCTGTCAGCCGGCCCACCAGCAGCCGGCTCACCAGATGCACCAGATCCGACGAGATCGATGGGCCCGGACGAACACACAGCGTCAGATCGCAGCGGCGCAGATCACGCCCCCTGAGCGCCGTGCCCACCGCGGTGTCCAGATCCTGCACCAGTCGGTCGAGGGTGCTCACCGGCTCGGCGGTGGTGGCCCGTGCCAGAAGCAGCAGCGCCAGAGTGAGACTGGCTCGACTCATGGGAGATCCGGGGACATCAGGATCGTGTCCGGGTTCACCTGGTCCGGTGCGGGTGCGGTCTCCTTGGGCTCCGTCCCGGCCACGAAGTACTCCTCCAGCACATCGGTGGCGCCGTCCGACGCGAGCAAGCCGGTGCCGGGATCGATGCGTTGCACCACCACGCCAGCGGGCTGGCGGAAGGGGAGCTTGGGATGACTCTTGAGCGCCTGCTTCATCACCCGGACCCAGATCGGAAGCGCCGCCCGTCCACCGGTCTCACGTCGCCCGAGGCTGTGCGCGTCGTCGAATCCGACCCACACCACGGCCACCATCTGCGGCGTGAAACCGACAAACCACGCATCCTTCTGGCTGTTGGTCGTGCCGGTCTTGCCGGCCACCGGCCGCCTGAGCTGACGCGCCAGCGTGGCGGTGCCCTCCTGCACCACGCTCTGCATCATGCTGGTGAGCACGAACGCAACCTCCGGGCGCAGCACCTGGCGCGGCTCCGGCCGTCGCATGCTCTCCTTGCCGATGCGCTGGATGTACTGGGGCTCCACGCGGCGTCCCCCGTTGGCGACACCGCAGTACACCGTCGCCAGCTCGATGGGCTTCACCTCGGACGTGCCCAGCGCCAGGCTCAGATCGGTGCCCAGCGGGGTGTGGATCCCGAGCTCGGTGGCCAGCTTTCGCACCGGATCGACACCCACCGCCTCGATCAGTCGCGCCGCGATGGTGTTGATCGAGTGCGCGAGCGCCAGCCGCAGCCGCACGGGACCACGGTAGGTTCCCTCGAAGTTCTTTGGCTCCCACTTGCCAATCACCACCGGTGCATCATCCACGATGGAAGCGGCCGTGAACTTGCCGCTGTCCAGCGCCGCCGCATACAGCAGCGGCTTGAACGAGCTGCCCGGTTGACGTCTGGCATCGGTGGCGCGGTTGAATGATCCCGGAACGAAGTCGTAGCCCCCCACCATGGCCAGCACCTCGCCGCTCTCGGGCGCCATCACCACCATCGCCGCCTGCGGACCGGCGTCGTAGCGGTAGTGGTCCCCTTCCGCCACCACGCGAATCAGATCTCCCGGACGAAACCGTCGTGAGGGTGCATCAGCCTGGGGATTGTAGCGGTCCTCGTGTTCCAGCTGCACGCGCCCCGGGACAACGCCGAGATCCAGGTCGACCTGCTCCTGCTTGTCGTCCACGCCGGTCACCACGCCGCGGTAGTGCCTGCCCTCCACCGGCGCGAACCCCTTGCCCAGCGTGCGCTTCAGCCGCGCCAGCATCTGTCGCAACCGCTTGCCCTTGAGGTGCGCGATGGCGCGACGATGGCCCTGCCGCGCGTCCAGCGCCCTGAGCCCCCACTGCACCGCGGCCCTGGCCACCTGCTGCAGCTTCGCGTCCAGGGTCGTGTGGACCTCCAGCCCGAGCGTCGCCAGCCGGGTCTCACCGAACGCCTGGATCAGCTGGGCCCGCACCTGGTCGGTGAACTCCGGCGCCACGTTGTAGTACGGGTTTCGGTTGCGCACCACGGTGATCGGCGCGTCGATGGCGCGCCTGGCCTCCGCGGGCTTGATCCAACCACGACGCGACATCTGCTGCAGCACGTAGGTCTGACGCCGCTTGGCCCGCTGGGGGTGCTTGAACGGTGAGAGCCGCTCCGGAGACTGGGGCAGGCCGGCCAGCAGCGCCATCTGCCCCAGGTTCAGCCGGTCGACCCCGCTGCCGAAGTAGAACCGGCTGGCTTCCTGCACACCATACCGTCCATGGCCGAGGTAGATCTGATTGAGATACAGATAGAGGATCTCCTCCTTGGACAGCTCGCTCTCCAGCCGACGGGCCAGGATCACCTCCTGCATCTTGCGGCGGATGGTGCGCTCGGGCGACAGGAAGAAGGTCTTGACCACCTGCTGGGTGATGGTGCTGCCTCCCTGCGCGAAGCGGCCGACGCGCAGGTTGGCAAAGAAGGCGCGGAGCATTCCCATGTAGTCCAGGCCCCGGTGCTTGAAGAAGTCGGCATCCTCGGCGGCGAGCACGGCGCGCACCAGCGGCTTCGGGATGCGGCCGTAGGGCACGGTGCTGCGACGTTCCACCGAGATCTCGCCCACCAGCAGATTGTTGCGGTCGAAGATCCGCGTCACCGTGTGGGGGTGGTAGTCCCGTACGGTGGCGATGTTCGGCAGCCGGGGATCCCTGCCGTAGTAGTAGAACAGCCCGGCCAGCGCACCGACGCCGAGCAACCCCGCCAGCAGACCCAGCGCCAGCGCCCACAGCAGCAGCCGCGCCCACAGCGGGCGTCGCGTCTGCTCCCTGCGCTGGCCGCGACTACGACCCATATCGGCCCCTTACCAGAAAAGCCGTCGTGAGTCTAATACGCCCCGGGATGGGGCGCAACACCCCCGTCGGCTAATACTAATTTGATATCAAAGCGTTAGGCCCGTCGCTAACGCACGGGACCGGGGGAGCCGCCATGGGCTTGCCGCTGTTGCAGGTTGTGGCCCCCAGCCACACCATGATTGAATCGTCGCCATGACCCGCAGAGGTTTGAGCACGTTGGTCCTCGCCGTGGTCCTGATCGGGCAGGTCGCCCCGTCACAAGCCCGGTCCGCCAAGGCGCTGTGCCACATCGCCTGTCCCAAGACTGGCGCACCCGCCAGATGCCAGGACCGGCCGTTGCTCGTGCGCCTGTGTCACGGCGTGGCGGACTCCATCGCTGCCGGTGACAAGAAGACCTGGATGCAGGTCATCAGCCCCGCTGTCGTGTTTCGCGCCACCGGGTCTCCCGCCGCGGGCAAGGGCTCGGCCGACCTTCGCGTTGCACTGCAGCGCGCCGGGGGTCCACGTCAGCTGCTGGGCCTGGCACCACGAGGGCCCCTCACGGTGCGACTGGTCGATGACTGCAGCCAGTGCCGGCGCTCCCTCGTCACGTTGCTGCTGACCACCGGCCTGCGCCACGCGAGGCTGGTGCTCGAGGGTGCGCGGGTGATCCAGGCCTGGTCCGGCAGCACGGACAGCGCGCGCTGGAAGCCCCCATCCTTCCTCACCGCCGATACCAGCATCCCGTGCCACCCGCCGTTTGTCCGCGGGTTGCGCTTCACCGGCTCCACCCCAATGGAACACCAACGCCTGTCGTCGGCGATCTGGCTCGACGAGCAGCCCCGCCGACCCGCCACCACCGAGACCGATCCCATGGCCGAGCTCGCGCGGTGCATCGCCGTCGGACCCCACCGCGGGATGAACCTGCGGAACTGGTGCTGTCGTTGAGCCCGGTGATCCGCCTCGACGGAGGCTCGACTCTCGCCTCTCAGCGTGTGGCACGGCCCGGCACGCTGAGCGAGCGCCACAACCCGAGTTGGAGCCGGACAGCGGCAACGTGCCTGCGGCTGGCGCGCAGTCGGCCCAGTCGTGTCACGGTGGTGCGATGAACGCCCAGCAGCGACGCAATCTGCGTCGTGGACAGCCGCCGCCCCACGACCTCGATCACCGCACGCCGTGCGCTGACCACCATCGACGAATTGCCTCTGAGGGTGTTGTCGGGTGAACCGATGGTCGCCGCCGCGGCAGCCACGATCTGTTCCAGCGGTCCGTCATCCGGCTCCAGGCGCGACAGCCCGAGCAGCTCGAGCAGCGTTTGCGGTCTCAGGCGCGGCAGGTGCCGGCTCACGTGGTCCCGGGTGTACCTCCCGATGACCCGCAGCCCGAGAAGGTCGGGCAGATTGCTGCCCTCAAAGAAGGGATCGCTGGCGTGGATCCCGTGATGAATCACCTGCCTCAGGTCGTAGGCCAGCGAGTTGTGCAGATGCCACTGCTTCTCGATCTCCACCACCGTGGCCGCGTTGAAGCCATGTGCGAGTCGAAACCGCTGGGTGAGGGCCGACTCCACCCGGCGTGCAAACTCGTTCCCCTGGTCGTTGCCGGCGGTGGACATCTGCAGATGGGTGTCTGCCACACCGAAGCCCAGTAGTCCGAATTTTCGGCCGTGGCGGAACACCGTCGCTGCCACCACACGACGCTGGGCGATGGTCTTGGCGATGGTTTCGTCGGACTTCAACCTGCAGAAGATGTGCTGCCCCACCATGGTTCTCCTCCGCCGATGATTGTCTCGTTATCGGCTCGGCGGGCGGACAGGTTGCGTCCAATCTTGCGGTGCACCAAAGGGGAGATCGCAAAGTCCGGTGCAAATCGAGGGACCATGCGGCATGGTGGCTCCAAATGCATCACATATGATGCAAACTGAGGGGACCATGCGGCATGGTGGCCCCAAATGCATCGCATATGATGCAAACCGAGGGGACCATGCAGCATGGTGGCCCCAAATGCACGCGAGGAGCTGCCCTTCTCCTGAGCGTCCCTTCGCCGCTTGCGGCCGCGGCCCACCGCGGTAAAGTAGCGCTCCACACTGAAGGAGGACGGCATGTCCGATCTGAGGCAGCAATTCGACCAGGCGGCGGCGGACGCGATGAAGCTGCCGCGTAAACCGGACGACGACACCTTGCTTCGGCTGTATGCGCTGTTCAAACAGAGCAGCGTGGGAGACGTGAGCGGCAAGCGCCCGGGGATGCTGGACTTCAAGGGGCGGGCCAAGTACGACGCGTGGGCCCGGCTCAAGGGCACCGCCGGCGCGAGCGCGATGCAGTCCTACGTCGACCTGGTCCAGCGGCTGAAGGGCGGTTAGGTGTCACCTCCGCACCTGATCGACAGCCACGCGCACCTGGACTACGAGGAGCTGGCCGGCAACCTGGCCGGCGTGCTGGGCCGCGCCGAGGACGCCGGGGTGGTGGGGGTCGTCGCCATCGGCACCGACCTCGCGTCGTCGGTGCGCACGCTGGAGCTGGCCCGGGCTCACCCGCAGTTGGCGGCCACCGCCGGGATCCACCCGCACGAGGCGAGCAAGGCCACAACGGAGGACTGGGCAGCCCTCGGGCCGCTGTATGCCGACCCCCGGGTGGTGGCCGTGGGCGAGGTCGGGCTGGACTACCACTACGACTTCTCACCGCGCGACGTGCAGCGGGACCTGTTTCGTCGGCAACTGCAGCGGGCGGCGTCGGTCGATCTGCCGCTGGTGATCCACGTGCGGGAGGCCTACGATGACGCGTTCGAGCTGATCCAGCATGAGGGGCTGCCGGCGGGTGGGGTGCTGCACTGCTTCAGCGGCGGTCCACGGGAGTGCGAACGCGCGCTCGAGCTGGGACTGTACGTCTCGCTGTCCGGCATCGTCACCTTCCCCAGGGCGCTGGAGGTGCAGCAGGCGGCGGTGCTGGTGCCGGCCGATCGTCTGCTGCTGGAGACCGACGCGCCCTACCTCGCGCCGGTACCCCGGCGCGGCAAGACCAACGAGCCGGCGCTGGTGGCCTTCACCGCGCGCCGGGTGGCCGAGCTGCGCGGCGTGGAGCTGGAGCTGCTGGCGCGCCAGACGCGGTCCAACACCGTCCGCCTGTTCCGCCTTCACGGCGTCTTGCCACGGCACGCCACCGCCGATACAGTCGAGCCATGACAACACCCGTCCAGCGTCGCGCCGAGGAGGAAGCCGAGGGGCGACGCCAGATCGTCAAGGTCTGCCATCGGATGTACGAGCGCGGTCTGATCGCGGGTACCGACGGCAACGTGAGCGTTCGACTGACCGGCGGCCGGATCCTGATCACCCCCAGCGGAGTGCACAAGGGCGACCTGCAGCAGCAGGACCTGGTGATCACCGACCGCCAGGGCCAGCCCGTGGGGGGCAAGCGGCGTCCATCCAGCGAGATCCTGATGCACCTGCTGTGCTACCAGGTTCGCGAGGACGTGGGGGCGGTGGTGCACGCCCACCCGGTCAACGCGGTGGCGCTGGCGCTGGCCGGCGTGTCGCTGGCCAACTGCGTGCTCCCCGAGTCCTGCCTCTCGCTGGGGTTCATCCTCACGGCGCCTTACACCACCCCCGGCACCGAGGAGGTCCCGCGTGCGCTGCGCGATCTGGTCACGCGGGCCGACGCCGTGCTGCTGGACCGCCACGGCTCGCTCACCGTGGGGCCGAACCTGACCGTGGCCTACAACCGGCTGGAGAGCGTCGAGCACACCGCGCGCATCACGCTGGCGGCCCGAACCCTCGGTCCGGTGAGCCCGCTGGGCGAGCGGCAGGTGGAGCAGCTGCGGCAGGTGGCGCGCAAGTACGGCTGGGCCGACATCCCGCACGGCTGCGAGGAGTGCAACGCCTGTCCCAACGGACACCTGGAGCGACAGACCGATCCCGAGGCGCTCGCGGCGCGGGTGGACCAGGCGGTGGACCGCTTTCTGAGGTCCTGACCGCGTGCCCCTGCTCACGCTCCACCAGCACCCTCCCCGTGGCACGGGACCGCTGAGCCCCGAGATGGTGGTGGACGCCATCGCACCGGTGCTCTCCGGCGCGCGACGCCAGCGCATCGAACGCGTGCTCCAACGTCGGCTGCTGTCGGTGACGGTGGTGCTGGAGAACCTGCATGATCCGCACAACGGCGCCGCTGCGATCCGGACCTGCGAGGCGCTGGGGCTGCACCACATCCACGTGGTGGAGGGCCTCGAGCGGTTCTCCTTCTCACGCAAGGTCAGCGTTCACGCGCACAAGTGGCTCGCGATCTATCGACACCCGACGATCGAGGCCGCGCTGGGGTTTCTGCAGCACGCCGGGTTCTGCTGCTTCGCCGCGGTGCCGCCCCTCCTCACCGGCCCCGTGGTGGACGAACCGGTGGAGGTGGAGCGGCCGGTGGCGCTGGTCTTCGGCAACGAACATCGAGGGCTGACCCGCGCGGCGCACGCGCTGTGCCAGCGCCGGTTCTCCATCCCGCTGCACGGCTTCTCGGAGAGTCTGAACCTGTCGGTGTCGGTGGCGATGACCGTGGGGGACGTGACGCGCCGCCGTCGACGCGCGCTGGGTCGGGCCGGGGATCTGCCGCACGCTGCGATGGCGCAGCTCCGCGCCGCATACTACGCCCAGAGCACGCCCCACGCCGTGGAGCTGGTGCTGCGCCAGCTCGAGTCTCGGCGCTACTAGCGCTACTAGACGTCGTGGTCCCCGAACGGTTTGCCTCGTGAAGCGGCACACGATTGCAGCCACAACCTCTCCATCGGGCACGCGGATGCCCGTACTCCTCTCGGTCGAGACCGGCGGACGGGTGCTGCTGATGGGGGACCAGGGCCCGCACGACGGCAAGGCCCAGGTCCGGGTCCTCGCGCCCTCCGGATCATCCCGCATCGAGCTGCTCGTGGATGGTTGTCGCACCACGACGGTCAACCAGGATGCGCCAGGATGCGGCGAGCACCCTCATCACCTTGTCTCAGGGCCGGCATTTTGTTTACGCTACTAGAGTCTCGAAGGTAGTTGGCGAGTTGTATCATCAGGCCTGGACCTCCCCCGTCTACCTCGGACAATGAGCGCTACTCGACTCAGTTACAGGGGCGTTCGCGGGCGGGGGGAGACACTCTACTGGCAGATCGTAACCTGCGCCCCCCTGTCACCGTAGAGCTGAGGTCAGAGATGCGAGCCCTGGGACTCTCGACCTCCTACCTGCGCTTGCGCAGGCCATACTTGTCGAGTAGCCGCAGCAGGTAGACCCGATCGATCTGAGCCTGCCGTGCGCTCTGGGTTAGATTGCCCTGGTGGCGCTCGAGAAGCGCCGTCAGATACGCGATCTCGAAGCGCTCGAGTACGGCGGCGCGCACGACCTTGTAGGGCTGCGCGAGATCCATCCGCGAGACCTCCACGGGAGGAAGTCCGTCGGCCGCTGGCTCTGGCAGAGTGATCGGAACCGGCGCTGCTCTCCTCGTTCCGGTGGTATCCGGTTCCTCGAACTCGCCGTCCATGACCAGCGCCCGTTCGACCATATTGCGAAGCTCCCGCACGTTTCCTGGGTAGGAGCGGCGGGCCAGGCTGTCCAGCACGAAATTCGAGACCACGACACGCTCCTCGGCTGGACTCAGTTGCTCGACAAAGTGGCGGACGAGCTGTGGGACGTCCTCCCGTCGGTCCCGCAACGGCGGCATCATCACGCGCACGACGACCAGCCGATAGAAGAGATCCTCGCGGAATGCACCATCAGCCACAAGCTGCGAGAGGTCGCGGTTCGTGGCGGACACGACCCTGATGTCCACCGGCCGGCGCACGTTGCCGCCGATCCGCTTGACCTCTCGCGCCTCGAGCACACGGAGGAGTTTCGGCTGAAGATCGACATCGAGTTCACCGATTTCGTCGAGAAACACGGTCCCCCCCGACGCCTCCTCGAACGCCCCCTGGCGAGTCTGACTCGCGCCGGTGAACGATCCTCGTTCGTGACCGAAGAGTTCGCTCTCGATCAGCTCGTGGGGCAACGCGCCGCAGTCCACTACGACGAACGGCTTGGCCGCCCGGGCACTGTGGTCGTGGATCGCACGCGCGGCGAGTTCCTTGCCCGTGCCACTCTCCCCTTCGATGAGCACAGTGACGTCTTTCTCGGCAACCCGCTTGAGCTGGGCGAACAGCCGCCGCATCGCCGGCGAGCTCCCGATGAGGTCCCCGAACCGGCTCTCCAGCGCCAACGGGAGGTGGGCCTCGTCGTCGAGCGCCTCGACGCGAATGCGCGTGTGGCCGAGGTCGACGTGCACCGCCTCCGGCAGCAGGACCTCACGGATCCGCAAAGCGCCGATCCATGTGCCGTTCGTTGAACTGAGGTCTCGCAGAAACAACCCCTCACCGCGCATCAAGAGCTCGAAATGGTGGCGCGAAACGGCCGGGTCCGTCAGGACGAGGTCGCATCGCGAGTGCGTGCCGACCAGCAGGCGGTCCTGTTCCATCACGATCCGCGCGTCACGATCTGGTCCCGAAATGACCGTCAGTGCCACCTTGCGCACCGCGAGGACAACGTCTGCGCCTGCGGTTTCAATGATTCGCGTCGCCCACACGTCTGGCGGACGCATTACGTCTACCATTCTTTCACCTTCTGCACCTGCTCGGCGACGATGGTCACAACGAACTCCCGGCGCAGGCCAACGTCTGGATTCTCAAGCACCACGCGGTGACGCCCTGCAGTCAACGTCCCTCGAAACGGCGTGTCGCCTAGGACGACTCCGTCGACGGTGACGCGGGCCCAGGGCACGAGATTGATCCACAGCGCGCCCCGACCAGCAGCGCGTTTCGTCGCGTGTTTGACGCCGCCGGGCTTCACAGGAATTACGATCTCGGAACCAACAATCACTAGGGTGGACCGAGCATCCGGGGCGGTCGATGCGACGTCGGAGGATGACTGCACCAGATCGGCCGGAAGGTTGCGGCCTGAAAGCGAGGCCGCGTCGGCGGGCCCTTCATGACTGTCACGACCGGTGCTCGTAGCCACCACGGCCCAGACACCGGCGCAGGCGGCCCCAACGAGCAGTGCCAGCGCCACAACCGGCAGTACCTGTCGACGGGGCCGGGTCCGGTTCACAACGCGCGCTGCCGGACTCGGGGTGGCCACCGTGACCGCCGTGCCAGACAGGGCTCGGACCGGGCCGATCCCTGAGATCTCAAGGGGGCCGGCTTGGTCGGGCGGTCCAAGGGCAGCGATCTGGTCTTCACCCAGCAAGTGCGCGAAAGCGTGGTCCAGGGTGCGCGGCGGGCTTTCTCTCTGCTCGGCTACAATCTGGGCGAGCCCCTTCGCGCCGGTGGTGTCGCCCAGCACGACCCTCAGACTGTCCAGATCGTCGAACATCATCTCGGTCGAGGCGTACCGATGCTCGGGATGCCGGGCGAGAGCTCGGAGCACGATGGCGTCGATCTGCGTACCGCAGGCTGGATTCAGAGCGGAGGGCTTCGGAACCTCACCGTCGAGAACCCTGCGCAGGCAGTCCTTGAGATCCTTGCCCAGAAAAGGGTTCTTCCCGGTGAGCATCTCGTAGATCACGATCCCCAGGGAGAAGATGTCCGAGCGCGGATCGAGAGCGCTGCACCCCTCGGCCTGCTCCGGCGAGAGATAGCCGGGTTTCCCCTTCAGCATTCCCGGGCATGTGACCGTGAGCCGCTCAACGGCGCACGCGATGCCGAAGTCGGTGAGCTTGACCTGGCCGTCCTTCGAGATGAGAACGTTGTGGGGGCTCACGTCGCGGTGGATGATCCCCATCGTCCCCCCGGTGGCCTCGGTGCGCGTATGAGCGTAGCCTAGCCCCTGACACAGGCAGCAGGCGATGTAGAGGGCGACCCCTTGAGGAAGCAGCCTTCCCCTCCTCTGCGCCAGAAGGTCGTGGAGCGAGCAGCCATCGTAACCGTTCAGGGGGGTGGTTGCGGGCCGAGATCGGGGGTGGCAGCGTGGCTGCATGACCAATCTCCAACAGAGCATCGAGCAGGAAGTTGGCGCCTTCGTGCGCAGCGTCAGTGAGCTGGTCCGG